>Ga0209971_1000091_pt1 | contig 27342 bp, 25 predicted proteins | sample InoplaM3SAM_FD_187588 | JGI IMG/M metagenome (GOLD analysis project Ga0209971, IMG submission 187588) | Arabidopsis thaliana rhizosphere microbial communities from the Joint Genome Institute, USA, that affect carbon cycling - Inoculated... | ecosystem: Host-associated > Plants > Roots >... | reverse complement strand
CTCGATCCCCCCGCTGCGGCAGCGGGTGGACGACATCCCGCTCATCGTCACCGGGTTCATCGAGGAGTTCAACGGCAAGTACGACAAGCACATCACCGGTGTGGACGACGCCACCCTGAAGATCCTCATGTCGCATTCGTGGCCGGGCAACGTGCGCGAGCTGCGCAATGTAGTGGAGCGGGCCTTCATCGCCTGCGAGGGCGACGTGATCACGCCGAAGACCCTGCCCGCCACCTCGCCGGTGACCCCGGTGCCGGCCTGGAGCGGCGATCCCGACGCGCTGACCGTGCCCCTCGGCCTGCCGCTCCGCGAGGTGGAAAAGCAGTTCGTGCTGCGGACGCTAGCCGCCGAGAACAACAACAAGACCCGCGCCGCCGATCGGCTGGCCATCAGCACCAAGACGCTCCACAACATGCTCCAGCGTTGGGGCCTGCTCCACAAGGCGCCATCTCGCAGCGGGCCATGACCCGTCATGAAGCCGCCGAGCCTTGCCGACACGACGCACGAGGCCATCTCTCGCCTTCGTCGGATCGAGGGGGCGCTGCAGAACCTGCCCTCGGGGCCGGAGCAGGCCCCGCTGGTCGGTGACCTCAGCGCGCTCCGCGAGACCCTGGAGCGCCTGGAACGGCTGGAGCGAGACGAGCGGCACCGGCTCGGGCACGATCTGCGGGTGCCGCTGAACACGCTGGCCGGGTGGACCCATATCCTGCGGCTGGACGCGGCCACCTCGTCCACGGTGCAGCGGGCGGTGGACGTGTTCGAGCGCAACGTCCGGGCGCTGACCCGCCTGATCGAGACCTATACCGCCGATCCCGGACGCTAGTGTCCTGTCTCTAACGCTTCTTTACAACGCTTGATCTTGCGTAGGATGGCCGAGGCCGTGGCGGTCCAGATGAATGGACGAGGGTCGTTGTTGTGTTCGCGGACGTAGCGGCGAATGGCGGCGATCAGAGCCGACACGCTGCGGAACGTGCCGCGGCGCAGACGCTTGCGCGTGATCTCCGCGAAGAAGCGCTCGACGAGATTCAGCCAGGACGCCCCGGTCGGGGTGAAGTGGAAATGAAACCGTGGGTGGGCCGTGAGCCATGCCTTCACGGTGGGATGCTTGTGCGTGCCGTAGTTGTCGAGAATGAGATGGAGGTCCTGGCGGCGTGGCGTCTGCCGATCGATCGTGTCCAAGAACGCGATGAACTCGGTGTGCGTGTGGCGCGCCTGACACCGCTCGATCACGTGCCCCTCGAGGATATTCAGGGCCGCAAAGAGCGTGGTGGTGCCGTGCCGCGCGTAATCATGCGTCTGGCGGGCCGGGATTCCGGGTCGCAGCGGCAGGATCGGCTGCGTGCGATCCAGCGCTTGAATCTGGCTCTTCTCATCGACGCTCAGCACCAGGGCTTGCGCCGGCGGGTTCACATAGAGGCCGACGATGTCCCGCAGCTTGCGCACGAAGTCGGGATCACGGCTGAGCTTGAAGGTCTCCACACGATGGGGCTGGAGATTGTGCGCTTGCCAGATCCGATGCACCGTGGCCGGACTCACCCGCTGGCGCTTCGCCAACGTGCGCACGCTCCAGTGCGTCGCGTCCGGGGGCGTCGTCTGCAGCGTGGCGTTCACGATCGCTTCCACCTTCTCAGGCCGGATCCGCTTCTTGCGCCCCGGCCGCGGCGCGTCCTTCAGCAGGCCGGCCACGCCCGCTTCGGTGTACCGTTGCCGCCAGAGGAGCAGCGTCGGCCGGCTGATCCCCAGTTCCTTGGCCAGCGCATGATTCGGCCGCCCCGCGGCGGCGCCCAACACCATGCGCGCCCGAAGCGCGACGCGCTGGGGCGTCTTGCCGCTCCGGATCAATGTCTCCAACCACTCCTGATCCTCTCGGCTCACACGGAGGGCGCGGGCGGGTTTCCACATGATGAGCGACGATAGCATGGCCCGGCCTCATTGTAAATCTATTTCAGAGACTGGACACTAGGGGCCCGTTCCGCCGCGAATCGCCGCCGCGAGCTTCACCGGATCGACCGGCTTCACGAGATGGGCATCGAAGCCCGCCCCCTGGGAGCGCTTCAGATCGTCGGGCAGCCCGTAGCCCGTCAGGGCCACCAGCCGGACGGCACGCCCCGCATGGTCGGCTCTCACCCGCCGGGCCACCTCGTAGCCGTCGAGCGCGGGCAGTCCCAGGTCCACGAGGGCCACGTCGGGAACGACCTTGAGGATGGTGTCGACGCCGCCCGGTCCGTCCGCCGCTTCGTGAACCTCGTGGCCCGCGTGCTCGAGCATGTACCGCAGCATCTCGCGGCCGTCACGGCTGTCCTCCACGATGACAATGCGTCGCGGGTTCGGCGTGGAGGGCGCTTCGGGCTTGCGCTCGTCTTCTCGCGGGGCCGCGATCTGGGGCAGCTCCACGGTGATCGTGCTGCCGTGCCCGAGTCCCGGGCTTTCGGCGGTGACCCGGCCGCCATGGAGCTCGACCAGCCGACGCACCAGTGTCAACCCGATGCCGAGACCGCCTTCCGCTCGGTCGAGCGTCCGCTCGCCCTGGTAGAACAGATCGAAGATCCGGTCGATCATCTGCAGGGTCATGCCCATCCCGGTGTCCTGGACGGAGAGTCGAGCCACCCGACCGTCTCCTCGTACCGTGACCAGGATGCGACCGCCCCGCGGCGTGTACTTGATCGCATTCGATAGCACGTTCATCACGATCTGCTCGACCCGCGCCTGATCGGCCTCGACCCATGTCGGCTCGGTGCGCAGGGTGATCGTGTGGTGGGGCGTCTCTCCCGGGGACATGAAACCGGCCACGCATCGCTGGGCCGCCTCGGCCAGGTCCACCGGGACGGGGTGGAGGACGATCTTGCCGGTGGTGACGCGCCCCACGTCGAGCAGGTCATCGACCAGCCGGCCCAGCTGGGCCACCTGGCGGCCGATGACGACACGCGCCTTCAGCGAGGTCTCCTCGGTGGCCGGCTGAGCGTCCAGCACCCGGACCGCGGTTCCGATGACGTCGAGCGGGTTACGCAGCTCGTGACCGAGCATGGCCAGGAACTCGTCCTTCGCGCGGTTGGTGGCTTCGGCTTCCTCGCGAGCCTGCTGCTCGCGTGCGAACAGCGCCGCGCGGACCTCGGCCGCTTGCCGCTCGATGGTCACGTCGCTGACGATGCATACGAACCCGGTGAGCGTGTCGCCTTCGAGCACCGGATCCACGAGGAAACGAAGCCAGCGCCGATCGCGCCGGAGGTCGAGGGTCTCCCGGCGTCGGGTCTGCTCGACCCGCCGGGTGGGCGACGGCTCCGAGCCTCCGCCGAAGCTCGTCCAGATCTCGGTCCACGGACGGCCGGTCAGATCGGCCGGCGCGATCTCCACGAGCGCCGCGAAGGCGGCATTGACCCGCGCCACCGTGCCGGCGGCCCCGAGCAGGCAGACGCCGTCGCCGATCGCGTCGAACGTGGCCTGCCAGCCGCGACTGGCCGCACGCAGCCCTTCTTCGGCTCGACGCAGGCGCAGCAGGGAGTGGATCGTGGCGAGCAAGACCGCCGGCTCGACCGGATCGATGAGATAGCTATCCGCCCCGCCCTCGTACGCCAGGTCCTGCGCCCGGTCACTGACGAACGTGGCCGACACGTGCACGATCGGCAGGGTGGTCGTGGCCGGATCGGCCCGGAGCCTGCGGCAGACCTCGAAGCCGTCCATGTCCGGCAGATTCACGTCGAGAAGGACGAGGTCCGGGCGACTGTCCCTCGCGATCTCGAGCGCCTGGCCGCCGGTACCCGCATCGAGCACCTGGAAGCCGGCGCGCTTCAACATCTCGGTGCGCGCATAGCGCGCCGCCTCGTAGTCGTCCACGTTGAGGATGAGCGCCCGTTTCTCAACCACTGTCCATCTCCCTTCGGGTCACGTTCGAGAGCGCGGCGCGCAGCTCCGCCACCGCCGCCCCGTCGGCCAGGCCTTGCTTCGACAGGACCTGGAGCGCGTGCGGAGCCAGGCGCCGTCGCTCCTCCTCGCTGAGGGCCTTGGAGGTCAGGATCACCACCGGAATGTCCATCGTGGCCGGGTCCCGCTTCAGCTGCGCGAGCACGTCGAAGCCGGACATCTCGGGCATCACCAGGTCGAGAATGATGGCGTCCGGGTGCTCCGCGCGTGCGTCGCGCAGGCCTTGCGTCGCCCCCCCGGCTTCCCGGATCTGGAACGGGGCGCCCGCGAGACGGTTCCGGACCAGATACCGGGAAATCTCGTCGTCGTCGATCACCAGGACCCGGCGCCCCGGTTGGCGATCGAGCAGGCGGCGCAGGGTGCCGAGCAGCCAGTCCGGATGCACCGGCTTGATCGCGCAGGCATCCGCGCCCAGCGTCAGGCCCTTCGCCTGATCGTCGATGCTCGAGACGACGACGATGGGGACGTCCCGCGTATCCCCGCGCCGCCGCAGCTCGCCGACGAACGCCCCGGCCTCTTCGTCGGCGAGCCGAATATCGAGCACCAGGGCGACCGGATGGCGCTGGTCGATGAGGCGCCGGGCCTCCGCAAGCGTACGCGCGGGCAGGACCTGGAAAGAAGAGCCGCGGAAGTAGTAGTCGTAGGGGACCGAGTCCTGGCTACTGTCCTCGACGACCAGGACCGGGAGCGCGCCGACCTGGGTCGACCCCGGGAGAGCGACCTTCGTCTGCTCCGGCTCGACCTCGTGCGGGCAGCGGATCGGGATCACCACGCGGAAGGTCGACCCGATCCCGAGCGTGCTCTCGACGGTGACGCGGCCGCCGAGGAGCGTGGTCAGCCGCCGCACCAGCGGCAGGCCGAGCCCGGTGCCGTGCACCCTTCGCTGCATCGGATTGTCGATCTGGTCAAACTCCTCGAAGATGCGCTGCTGGTCCTCGGGGGCGATGCCGATGCCGGTATCGGCGACCGAGAACTCGATCGCCATGTCCCCGATCCGCCGGGCCCCCACGCGGATCTCGCCGCGCTCGGTGAACTTGAGCGCGTTCGAGAGCAGGTTGCGCAGGATCTGGGAGACCTTGGCCTCGTCGGTGTGCATCGGGGGCAGGTCCTGGGGATCATCGAAGACCATCTCGATGGATTCGTTCAGGAGCAGCGGCCGCAGCATGCCGCGCAGGGTCGCGAACAGATTGGCCACATCGAAGTCGACCGCGCGCACCACCACCTTGCCCGCTTCCACCTTGGCCAGGTCGAGCAGGTCGTTGACGAGCTCGATGAGATCCTCGGCCGCCTTGCGCACGTAGCCGACCTGACGGCGCTGCTCCAGGGACAGCGGGCGCTCGGCGTCCTCGAGCAGGAGCCGGGAGAGCGCGAGCATCGAGTTGAGCGGAGTGCGGAACTCGTGGCTCATGTTGGAGAGAAAGCGCGACTTCATCTCGTCGGCACGCCGGAGCGTGTCGGCCTTCTCGTCCAGCTCCGCGTAGAGCGCGAGGACGCCGCGGTTGGTGTCCTGTAACTCCGCGTTGAGCCGCGAGAGCTCCTCCTGCCGCTGCCGCAGCTCGTCGAGCGTCCGGAGCAGCTCTTGGTTCTGCTGCCGGATCTCCTCCAGCGGATTCCGTGGCGTTTCTCGCGCGAGGGCCGCCGCGATTGCCGCGAGCTGCGGGGGGTCGACCTCCGCCGCACGACGGGGAAACAGCTTCCCGAGCGCGACGGTGACGCCGACCCCCGGCCGATTGGTCACCTCGAAATGATCGACCAGCCGTCGCGCCCCCAGCATGCCGATGCCCATGCCGGTCGAGGAGCGATACCGGCCGGCGAGGATCGTGTCGAGGTCGCGGATGCCGGGTCCTCGATCGCTCACCCGCACCAGCAGTCGCTGGGGCGCATCGCGCCCTTCCACGAACATCTCGACCTTCCCGCCGCCCGCGTACATGAACGCGTTGCGGGCAATCTCGGACACCGCGGTGGCGATGCGGGTCTGGCCCTGGCCGTCGAAGCCCAGGCGGGCGGCCAGATCGCGCGCGCGCTGGCGCACCGCCACCACGTCCTGCTCGTCGCGGACGAAGAGGGACGCGAGCGACACGCTCGGGGTCACGGGGCGCGCAGCCGGGCCGCCACGACGGTGACGTCGTCGCGTCCGCGGCACCAGTCGCGGTAGAGCACTCCCGCGACCAGGGTGGGATGGCGGCTGGGCAGGCCCGGATAGCGCTCGATCTGCCAGCGGCTGCTCAGCCCGTCGGAGTGCATCACGAGCACGGCGTCCTCGGACCACGGGTAGGTGAACTCGTGGATACGTCCAGCGTCGTGTCCCGCGGTGCCGTTGGCCGAGACCATGTGGCGGCTCGTACCGTCGGCCACGATCGTCCCCGCCACGTTGCCGAGTCCCGAGTAGGTCGCCACCCCGCGGCTCCGGTCGATGCGCGCCACTGAAACCGCGGCGCCCCGACTACCCCGGAGCGCGTCGTGGATCGCCGCGATCTGGGCGCTCGGGGGCAGGCCCGGCGCGGCTTCGAAGACGCGCACGGCCAGACGGGAGGCGTCGGCGGCGCCGAGACCGTGGCCGAGTCCGTCGACGACCATGAGCGAAGGACACTCCGGGTCGTCGGCTACCGCGAAGCCGTCGCCGCAGACCTTTTCGCCCGCCTTGGGCACCGTCACCGTGCCCACCTCGAGCGTCACCGGGCGAGCGCCGTGGCGGGCGAACGGTGACACGCGGGCCACGATGGCCGTGCCGCCCGGGCGCATCGTGTACACGTCCACCAGCGAGGCCAGCCGCTGCACTGCGCCCAGTCCGGTGCCCGGACTGCCCATGGTGGAATAGCCGTCGCGGAAGCACTCCGCGACGTTCGCCATGCCGTCTCCGCGATCGAGGGCCAGGACCTCGACCGCCCCCTCGACCGCTCGGACCAGGAGCTGACCGCCGCCCCCGTGCTTGACGAGATTGCTGGCGAGCTCGTTGACCACGAGGGCCAGCCGGCCCTGCAGCTCTGCGTCGAGACCGGTCGAGACGGCCAGATCGAGAATTCGCCGCCGAGCCTCACCGATCTGGCTGGGCTCGTCGACCACGAACGGCAGCGGATTCGTGACGATCACTTCCACCTCGTGATGCACACCCAGGTGCCCCGTCCCGGCGCCGACCTGATGTCAAAGGTGCTGCTCAGCCGGCGCGCTCCGCCGAGACCGAGCCCCAGGCCGGAGCCGCTGGTGTAGCCGTCGCGCAGCGCCTGCGACACGTCAGCGATACCCGGCCCCTTGTCCTCGAACGTGAGACGCAGTCCCCGGCGTGAGCCGTCCGTGAGCTCATCCAGCCGCGCCGTGCCGCCCCCGCCGTGGATGAGCGTGTTCCGGGCCAGCTCGCTGGCCGCGGTCACGATCTTGGTCTGGTCGACCAGGCTGAAGCCGAGCGCGACCGACCACTGGCGGGTGACCTGGCGGACGCGGACGACGTCCTCGTCGGAGTGGATTCCGATCGTCTCGTCAGGCGCGGGGGCCATCGAGATCCCCGGTCTGGCCCAGGCGCCGGCGGATCAGGGCCATGCCTTTCTCGGCGTTCAGGGCGGTGCGGACTCCCTCCAGTCTCAACCCGAGCTCGATCAGGGTGATCGCGACCGCGGGCCGCATGCCGACCACGACGGTCTCCGCATCGAGGATGCGGGCCATGTTCGCGATGTTCCCAAGGGCGCGGCCGATGAACGAGTCGACGATCTCGAGGGCCGAGATGTCGATCAGCACACCCCGCGCGCGGTGCAGGACGATCTGGTGGGTCAGCTCGTCCTGCAAGGTCATGACGAGCCGATCGTGCATCTCGACCTGGATGGTGACGAGCAGGAATTCCCCCATCTTGAGGATGGGGATGCGCTCGCCGGGGGGCTTGCCGTCAAGCACGCGCGGCGGTTCTCGTCACGGTGGCGCCGACGCGGCCCATCGCGAGCACGAACGCGTCGGCCAGCGTGGCCTTGGTGGCGACTCCGCCGAGGTCCACGCCCAGGTGGACGATCGTCTGGGCGATCTGGGGTCGGATGCCGCTGATGATGCACTCGGCGCCCATGAGCCGGGCGGCCCCGACCGTCTTGAGCAGGTGCTGGGCCACGAGGGTGTCGACGGTGGGCACGCCCGTGATGTCGACGATGGCGATCGACGCTCCGGTGTCCACGATCCGCTGCAGCAGGCTCTCCATCACGATCTGGGTGCGCTCGCTGTCGAGGGTTCCGATGAGGGGCACCGCGAGGATCCCTTCCCACAATGAGACCACGGGGGTGGAGAGCTCGAGCAGCTCTCGCTGCTGCCGGACGATGATGTCCTCGCGACTCTTCCGGAACGCCTCGGTCGTGAACAGCCCGAGCTGGTCGAGCAGCAGCGTGGCGGTCCACAGCTCGCGCGCGAGGCTCTCCGCGTCACTCCGGTACTCCTGTTGCAGGCGAGCGAAGAGCGGTTCCTTGAAGGAGAACACGAACGAAGCGGTCTCGCTCGGGGTCGAGCCGTGACGCGCGCGCGAGGCCGAGATATCGGCCAGCAGGTCGCGCATCTTCGTCCAGGCGCGGCCGTCGGTCTTTCCGGTGGCATCGACCTCCATCGCCTCCACCAGCAGCCGGACGAACGCGCGCGCGTGGTGTTCCACCTCCGCGCGGTCGACCGTCCGGCCCCCGCTCTTCGCGAGCAGATCGATCCAGTCGGTCAGGATGGGCGACTCGTGCTGACGCACGATCGCGGCGAGCCTGCTCTGCCGATCCACCATGAGGGCGCTCCTGTGCGCAGGGATGTTGGTGAGCCAGTCGCTCGTAGAGGCTCATTAGACTCAACGGCTACGGTCTTTTCAAGGGCTCATGTCGGTCCGGCGACGCGTTCACGCTCGACCGGTAAAAACTTCCAGGGCGGTGGTCGAGCTCACGAGCGTCAGACCTGCGGACCGGCCCATTGACAAGGCGGCGGTTTCGAAGATAATCACCGCACCCGCAAGCCCGAATCAGGCTTTGGTCCAGCTTCCCGAGCGTTCCGACCCTTCGTCTCAGGAGGAGACGGTGGTGACCCGACTCCGGCGGAAGATGCCCGACGGCCCTTCCGGCGGCCCCTCGGCCGCGCGCTCATCGCTCTGCCCGCCGAACTCCTCGAGGCCTTCATGAAACTCGCCCGCTCGTTCGTCGCCCTCGCCATCGCGTCGGCTCTGCTCGCCGGTGTCACCGCCTTGCCCGCCGCCGGTGCGGAAGGCCAGGCCACCTGGGCGGTGCACATCTCGCTGGCCCCGACCTGGTTCGATCCGGCCGAGACCGCCGGCATCATCACGCCGTTCATGGTGCTCTACGCACTGCACGACGCGCTCGTGAAGCCCATGCCGGGCAAGCCGATGACCCCGTCGCTGGCCGAGTCGTGGACTCAGTCGAAGGACGGGCTGGAGTACGAGTTCGTGCTGCGCAAGAACGTGCGCTTCCACAACGGCGACGTGATGAACGCCGAGGACGTCAAGTTCTCCTTCGAGCGGTACCGCGGGGCCAGCGCCACGCTGCTCAAGAGCAAGGTGGCCAAGGTGGAGGTGGTCGACCCCCTGCGCGTGCGCTTCACCCTCAAGCAGGCCTGGCCGGACTTCATGGCCTTCTACGCGACCCCGGCCACCGGGGCGGCGTGGATCGTGCCGAAGAAGTACGTCGAGCGGGTCGGCGACGAGGGCTTCAAGAAGGCGCCGGTCGGAGCGGGACCGTACAAGTTCGTCTCGTTCAAGCCGGGCGTCGAGCTGACCCTGGAGGCCTTCGAGCAATACTGGCGCAAGCCACCCAGCGTGAAGACGCTGGTGCTGCGCACCATCGGCGACGAGTCCACCCGGCTGGCCGCGCTCAAGCGTGGCGAGGTCGACGTGGCCTACTCGATCACCGGGCCGCTCGCCGAGGAGGTCAAGCGGGGGCAGGGCCTGAAGCTGGTGCCGACGTACTTCACGTTCACCACGTGGCTGGTCTTCCCCGATCAGTGGGATCCGAAGTCGCCCTGGCACGACCGACGCGTGCGTCAGGCCGCCAACCTCGCCATCGATCGGGCCGGCATCAACGCCGCGGTGTACCTGGGGCTCTCCAAGCTGTCCTTCTCGTTCATCCCGCAGGGCATGGACTACTTCTGGGCGCCCCCGCCCTCCCCCTTCGACCCCAAGCGGGCGAAGCAGCTCCTGACCGAGGCGGGCTATCCGAACGGGTTCGAATCCGGCGATCTGTCCGGCGACACCATCTACGGCGTCGCCATCGGGGAGCCGGTGGCCAACTATCTGCAGCAGGTCGGCATCCGCCTTCGCCTGCGGCCGATGGAGCGCGCGGCGTTCTTCAAGGAGTATGGTGAGAAGAAGCTGCGCGGCGTGATCTTCAGCGGCAGCGGGGCGCCCGGCAACGCGCCCACGCGGCTGGAGCAGTACGCGGTGACCGGCGGCCGGTACAGCTACGGGGCGTATCCCGACATCGACGGCCTCTACACCGAGCAGGTGAACGAGATGAACCCGAGAGTGCGCCAGCAGATCCTCACCAAGATCCAGCAGCTCGTCCACGAGAAGGCGATGTTCGGGCCGGTCATCGAGCCCGCGTTCCTGAACGGGGTCGGCCCGCGCCTCGAGGTGCACGGCCTCGGGCTCATCGCCAACCACGCCTACTCCGCGCCCTACGAGGACCTGAGGCTCACGCGGCCGTGAAGCAGTACATCGCCAAGCGCGTCGGCTACGCCTTCATCTCGCTCATCATCCTCTCGCTCATCATCTTCCTGCTCGTGCGGCTGACCGGGGATCCCACCGTGCTCCTGGTCGAGCCGGGCGCGAGCCAGGCCGACCTGGACGCGATGCGCAAGCAGTTCGGGCTCGACCAGTCGCTCTGGGTGCAGTACGGCCATTTCGTGGCGAGCCTCGTGCGGGGCGATCTGGGCCACTCGTTCTACTACCGCACCCCGGTCCTCGAGCTCTACCTCTCGCGCCTGCCCAGCTCGCTGCTGCTCGCGGGTGCCGCGATGGTCTTCTCGCTCGTGATCGGCATCCCCACCGGTATCGTGGCCGCGGTACGGGTGAACCGCTGGTGGGACAGCGCGGGCAAGATCTTCGCGCTGCTCGGCCTGTCGCTGCCCTCGTTCTGGGTCGGCCTGCTCCTGATCCTGTTCTTCTCGGTCTATCTGGGCTGGCTCCCCTCCTCGGGGTCGGGCACCGCGCTGCACCTGCTCATGCCCGCCTTCGCGCTCGGCTGGTACTTCGCGGCCGCCCACATGCGCCTCACCCGCTCCTCCATGCTCGACGTCCTGGGCTCGGAATACGTGAAGCTGGCCCGCCTCAAGGGCCTGCCGGAAGCGCTCGTGATCAGCAAGCACGCGTTCAAGAACGCGCTGATCCCAGTGCTCACCCTCGCCGGCATCAACCTGGTCATCATGGTCAACGTCGCGGTGGTGGTGGAGACGGTGTTCGCCTGGCCGGGTATCGGCCGTCTCCTCTACGAGGGCATCGCGTTCCGGGACTTCCCGGTCGTGCAGGCGACCGTGATCCTGAATGGAGCGATGGTCGTGATCGTGAGCCTCCTCGTCGACATCCTCTACGCGGTGATCGATCCGCGGATCCGGCTCGCGCGATGAACGGCAGCCGGTCGGCCGCGCTCACCGTCGCCTGGCGCTTCGCCGCCTTCCGCACCGAGGGCTTCCCCATCATCGCGTGCTCGATCCTGGGCGGGCTGCTCTTCGTGGCCATCTTCGCCAACGTGCTCGCCCCGCACGATCCCGAGGTCGGCGCCCTCGGGGAGCGCTTCCGCCCGCCGGTGTGGCAGCAGGGGGGCAGCGAGAAGTTCCTCCTGGGCAGCGACCACCTGGGGCGCGACGTGCTCTCCCGCCTCATCTTCGGGGCGCGCGTCTCGATCGTGGTGGGCTTCACCGCGGTGATCGTGGCCGGCGTGCTCGGCACCGGGCTCGGCATCCTGTCCGGCTATCTCGGCGGCTGGGTGGACCAGGTCATCATGCGGCTGACCGACAGCTGGCTGGCCCTGCCCGCGCTCACCTTCGCGATCTTCCTGGCCGCGGTGGTGGGGCCGAGCGAGATGAACATCGTGATCATCCTGGGCCTGGTCTACTGGACGCGCTACGCGCGGGTCATCCGCGGCGAGGTGCTCTCGCTCAAGGAGCGCGACTTCGTGCGGCTCGCCATCGTGGCCGGGTGCTCCAAGCGCACGATCATGAAGCGGCACATCCTGCCCAACGTGCTCAACTCCGCCATCGTCCTCGGCACCCTCATGCTCGGGGTGGTGGTGGTGACCGAGGCCGCCCTCTCCTTCCTGGGGGTCGGGGTGCCGCCTCCGAAGCCGGCGTGGGGGCTCATGCTCGCCGACGGCAAGAAGGGCCTCATGGCCGGCTACTGGTGGCTCACCGTCCTGCCCGGCTGCTGCATCATGCTCATGGTCCTGTCCGCCAACCTGCTCGGCGACTGGCTCCGCGTGAAGCTCGATCCGCAGCTCCGCCAGCTGTGAGCGACGCTCCGCTCCTCGAGCTGTGCAACCTCTCGACGCACTACGTGAGCGCCCGGGGCACCCGGGTGGTGCGCGCGGTGGACGACGTGTCGCTCACCCTCGCCCCGGGCAGCACGCTGGGCATCGTGGGCGAATCCGGCTCGGGCAAGAGCACGCTGGCGCTGACCATCCTGCGCCTGCTGCCGCCCGCCGCCAAGATCACCTCGGGAGCGATCCGCTTCGAGGGCGAGGACCTCCTCACGAAGTCGGACGGCGAGATGCGGCGGATCCGCGGCAAGCGGATCGCGATGATCCTGCAGGACCCGATGGCCTCCCTGAACCCGCTGTTCACCATCGGCGACCAGGTCGCCGAGCCGCTGCGCGTGCACGAAGGAGAGCGGCGCGCTACCGCATGGACCCGCGCCACCGGCCTGCTGAAGTCGGTGCGCATCTCCGCGCCCGAGTCGCGGGTGCGCGAATACCCGCACCAGATGTCGGGCGGCATGCGCCAGCGCATCGTGGGCGCCATCGCCATCTCGTGCGCGCCGCGGCTGCTGATCGCCGACGAGCCCACCACCAGCCTCGATCTCACGATCCAGGCCCAGTACCTGAACCTGCTGCGGGACTTGCAGCGACAGCACCAGCTGGCCCTCATCTTCATCACCCACAACCTGGGCATCGTGGCCAAGATGTGCGATCAGGTCGCGGTGATGTATGCGGGCCGGCTCGTCGAGTGGGGCCCGGTCACTCGCATCTTCGATTCCCCTGCGCATCCCTACACGCGGGCGCTGCTCGAATCGATCCCGCGCATGGGCGACAGCCGCGACCGGCTCACCGCCATCGAGGGCCAGCCGCCGGACCTGGCCGGCCTGCCGTCCGGCTGCGCGTTCCACCCGCGCTGTCCGCAGGCCATGGCCCACTGCCGCGAGGAGGCGCCGCCCGAGACCGCGCTGGGCCCCAGCCACACCGCGCGGTGCTGGCTCAATGTGCCGGCGGTCGCGCGATGAGCCCGCCCCTGCTCGAGGCGCGCAGCCTCATCAAGCACTTCCCGGTGCGCCGCGGCCTCCTGTCACGTCCGGTCGGCGTGGTGCGCGCGGTGGACGACGTGACGTTCTCGGTCGGCGTGGGCAAGACGCTGGGCCTCGTGGGCGAGTCCGGCTGCGGCAAGACCACCACCGCCAAGCTCGTGCTGAAGCTCGAGGACCCGACCGGAGGCGAGCTGCGCTTCGAGGGCCGCGACATCCGCGGCCTCGACGCGGAGGGGGTGAAGGGCTACCGCCGCGCGGTGCAGGCGGTGTTCCAGGATCCGTTCGCCTCGCTCAATCCGCGCATGCGCGTCGACGCCATCATCGCGGAGCCCCTGGTCACCCACGAGCGGCTGGACGGAGCCGAGGTGGCCAAGCGGGTGAGCCGGCTCATCGATCTGGTCGGGCTGCCCGAGCGCACCGCCCGCCTGTTCCCGCACGAGTTCTCGGGCGGCCAGCGCCAGCGCATCGCAATCGCGCGCTCGCTCGCGCTCTCGCCCCGTCTGGTGGTGCTGGACGAGCCGGTCTCCGCCCTCGACGTGTCGATCCGCGCGCAGATCCTGAACCTGCTGCGCGACCTGCAGGCCCAGCTGGGCCTGTCGTATCTGTTCATCGCGCACGACCTGGCCGCGGTGGCCCACATGAGCCACACCATCGCGGTCATGTACCTGGGGCAGATCGTGGAGATCGGCGACGCCCAGACCATCGCGACGCGGCCCCGGCATCCCTACACGCAGGCCCTCTTCGCGGCGGCCCTGCCGTCGCATCCGGCGGAGACGCGCGAGGAGATGGTGCTCTCCGGGGAGGTGCCGAGCCCGCTGAATCCGCCCGCGGCCTGCCGCTTCCACCCGCGCTGTCCGCACGCGATGCCCCGCTGCTCCACCGAGGAGCCGGTGCTGCGCGAGACGGACGGGCGCCAGGTGTCCTGCCACCTCTACGCCTCGCCCGCCTGAGCGCGCGTTCCCGCGAATTCGGCCGCCCGGCCGGCGGGACGGTACAATGTTGCGGCCATGGACCTGGTCTGGTCGCTCGTCGACGTGCTGCTGCACCTGGACCGGCACCTCAGCGAGGTCATCCAGCACTACGGGGTCTGGACCTACCTGATCCTGTTCCTGATCGTCTTCTGCGAGACCGGGCTGGTGGTGACCCCATTCCTGCCCGGCGACTCGCTGCTCTTCGCGGTCGGCACCTTCGCGGCCATCGGGGCGCTGGACCTCTGGCTCGCGATGCTGCTGCTGGCGGTGGCCGCGATCCTGGGCGACAGCGTCAACTACGCGATCGGCGCGCGCCTCGGGCCGCGGGTGTTCCGGCGGGAGGGCGTGCGCTTCCTCAACCGCAAGCATCTCGAGCGCACCCACGAGTTCTACGAGCGCTACGGGGCCAAGACCATCGTGATCGCGCGGTTCGTCCCGATCGTGCGGACCTTCGCGCCGTTCGTGGCCGGGATCGGGCGGATGAGCTATCCGCGGTTTCTCTTCTACAACGTGGCGGGGGCGCTGCTCTGGATCGTGAGCCTGGTGGTGGGCGGCTACCTCTTCGGCAACATTCCGGTGGTACGCCGCAACTTCTCCCTGGTGGTCTTCGCGATCATCGGGCTGTCCATCCTGCCCGCGGTCATCGAGCTGTGGCGTCAGCGTCGCGCCGTCGGAAGCTCAGCCGGGTGATCCCCTCCTCGGTCTGGCGCTCCTCGATCCGCGTGCGCGTCGACAGCAGCCGCAGCATCCGATGGTTCTCGGTGAGCACGTAGGCCCGGAAGCGCCCGATCCCGCGGGCGGCCGCCGCGCTCAAGACCGAGTCCAGCAAGATCGTCCCGAGGCCCCGCCCCTGCCAGCCGTCCTCGACCACGAAGGCCACCTCGGCGAGGTCCGGCTCGTCACCGCGCTCGTAGCGGCCCACCCCGATGATCTGATACCCCGACACCGTCTCATGCTCGGCCACCAGGGCGAGGCGACGCACGTAGTCCACGTTGGCGAAGAAGTGATACCAGTCGGTGGGCAGGCGCTGCATGACGGTGAAGAAGCGCTGGTAGGCGCTGTGCCGGCTCAGCCGGTCGTAGAGGAGGGCGAGCTTCGGCTCGTCGTCGGGACGAATGGGCCGGATCCGAACCGCGGCCGCGTCGCGCAGCACCACGGTCCGGTCCAGATCGCGCGGGTACGGCGCGGCGGTCTGGACCGCGGGTCGGTCGGAGCGGGCCGGGCCGGGCTCGATGGGTTCCACGCCCTTTGGATGCCGCGGGGGGCGGGCGCGTTCCGCGCGGGGGCCTACTTGATGGCGCCCGCGGTCAGGCCGGAGACGTAGTAGTCGAGGAAGAAGACGTAGAGGATGACGATCGGCACCGAGCCCAGCACCGCCCCGGCCATCAGGGAGCCCCAGAAGTAGATGTCGCCCCGGATCAGCTCGGTCGTCACCCCCACGCTGGCCGTGATCTCCTCCGAGGAGGAGGTGAAGGTCAGCGCGTAGATGAACTCGTTCCAGGACAGCGTGAAGGCGAAGAGGATCGCGCACACCAGGCCGGGGATCGCGATGGGCATCACGATTCGCAGCAGCGCCTGCAGCCGCGTGGCCCCGTCCACCATCGCGCACTCCTCCACCTCCTTGGGCACGGTGCGGAAGTAGCCCATGAGCAGCCAGGTGCAGAACGGCACCAGGAAGGTGGGGTACGTCATGACGAGGGCCCACTTGGAGTCGGCGAGCCCGACCCAGTTCACGATCTGGGCGAGCGGAAGGAACAGGAGCGAGGTGGGCACCAGGTAGGTCACGAAGATGCCGGTGCCGAAGGCGCTCACCCCGAGGAAGCGCAGCCGGGCCAGCGCGTAGGCCGCCACCGTCCCGATGAGGACGGAGATGCCGGTGGCGATGATGGTGACCATCAGGCTGTTCTTGGTCCAGGTCAGGAACTCGGTGTCCCACAGGAGCTTGGTGTAGTGCTCGAGCGTCGGGCCCTGCCTGATGAGGAGCGGTACGTCGTGGCGGTCGTAGAGCTCGCGGTCCTGCTTCAGCGAGGTCACCGTCATGTGATAGAAGGGGAACAGCGCGAAGATCAGGAACGGCAGCAGCCCCATCTGGATCGCCACCCGCCGAAGGAGCGGCCGCCGCGCGACGCTCATCGCCGCCCCCGCGTCGCCGCTCGCAGGCTCGCAGGCTGATCAAAAAGGTTCAGATGCGAGGCGGCGCCCGAGGGCCGCACGCGAGGCGTGGTCGTTCCACGTTGAGCGTGCGGCCGAGGGCGCCAACGACGCAGATGAGCCTTTTTCATCAGCCTGCTAGTAGGCCTGCTTGCGCACGAAGCGCAGCTGCGCCCAGACCACGAAGACAAGCAGCGGGAACAGGTAGAGCGACACCGCGGCCCCCTCGCCCAGGCGCCCCACGTCGATGACGAGCATGCGCGAGTAGGTGGCGAAGAGGTGCGTGGAGTTGATGGGCCCGCCGTGGGTCAGCACGTAGACGATGTTGAAGTCGCTGAAGGTGAAGATGGTGGAGAACAGCACCACCACCGCCAGCACCGGCTTGAGCAGCGGCAGCGTGATGTACCAGAAGCGCGCTCCCGCGCCCGCTCCATCCGCGTGGGCCGCCTCGTAGATCTCCTTCGGGATCGCCACCAGCGCGGCCAGGATGGTGATGGCGAAGAAGGGCAGGCCGCGCCACACGTTGACCGTGATCACCGCGGCCATCGCATAGTACTTCTGCCCGAGCCAGTTCGGCCCGGGCGGATCCATGACGCCGAGCGCGATGCCGGTCCAGTTCACCACGCTGTGGAGCGAGTTGAACATCCACCACCAGCCCAGGGTGGACAGGGCGGTCGGGATGACCCACGGCAGCAGCACCGCTCCGCGGATGAGGCGCTTGAACCATAGCTGCTCGTTCAACAGCAGGGCCAGGATGATGCCGAGCACGACCTTGAACGCCACCGCGATGCCCGTGAACACGAACGCGTTCTGGAAGGTCTGGCGAAAGGCGTCGGCCTCCCAGAGACGAATGAAGTTGCGGAAGCCGATGAACTCGCTCGGGCGGCCGATGAACGCGTTCGACATCGCGAAGTACAGCGCCATCAGGAACGGGTAGGCCACCAGCAGCACCAGGAGGAGCAGCGCCGGCGTGACGAACACCGGCCCCAGGACCGACTCGCGGTCGAGCCACCCGCGGACGCGGGTCGTCAGCGGCCGTCCACCACCCACCCGAATCTCGTCGGCTCGTACCGCCATTGGCTTTCTACCGTGACCCCTTTATGTATCCGCTTTTATGTATCCGCTCGGCTCGCCTGCGGCTGCGCCTCACCCTGCCACGGCCCCGGACATCCCGAGGCGCGCGTTCGGCCGTGACTTCTTTTTCAAATGCGTTCGGCTCGCCTGCGGCTGCGCCTCACAAAGCTACCCTGCAATAATCTTCCTCATCTCGTTCTCGGCCCAGGCGATGGAGTCCTTGGTCGAGGTGCCCGTCACCGCCTTGGCCATCATGTTGGGCAGGATGTACGAGTTGGTGATGAGCTGCACCTTGTCCGACGCCGGCGCGGGCCAGCCGTAGGTGTGGTACTGGACGCCCTCGCCCTTCAGCGCCGCGTACTTCGGGTCGGTCCGGAGCACCGGGTGGTCCTGCAGCTTGTCGAAGACGGGCAGGTTGAAGGCGTCGCCCGACATGATGTACTCGTCGTAGACCTCGCGCTTGCCGAGCAGGTACTTGATCCACTCCTTCGACGCCTCGATGTTCTTGGAGAACTTCCAGATGCCGATGTGTCGCGGGGTGTCCGTCTCGTGCCGCCCGTTGGGCCCGCTCAGGCTCCGGTGGTGGTTGATGCCGTCGGCGGTGACCAGCTTGCGCTGCTTGGCCACGATGTAGGCCGAGACCGGGTTGTGGATCCAGCCCGCCTTGCCCTCCTGGATCGATTGGTTGTTGCTGGCGTCCGACCAGGACAGGACCTCGGGCTCCATGCAGTCCTTGAACATCTTCTTGTACCACTCGATGGCCTGGACGGTGCCGGGCGAGTTGATCTTCACCGTCTTGCCGTCCTTGTCGACCTCCATGCCGCCGAACGACCACAGGACCGGGCCCGCCGTCGAGATCGAGTCGTAGTTCTGGCTAATGGGGATGCCCACCGGGTTCCCCATCTTCTTGAGCTCGCGGCCGACCGTGTAGAGGTCCTCCCAGGTGTCCGGCACCTTGAGCGACGCCTTCTTGAAGAGGTCCTCACGGTAGGCGGCCACGAACATCCCATGGTACTGCGGCACCGCACGCCACACGCCGTTGACGTGCGCGCCCTCGTACGCGGAGGTGATCGCCTTGCCGTACTGCTTCTCGAGCCCGGCCACCACGTCCGAGACGTCCACGAGCTGCGGCTCGTAGAGCCACGGGAAGTGCATGCGCATCTCCACCATGTCGTGCCCGGCCTGGGTCTGGACCTCGGAGGCGTACTTCGCCTGCTGCGGCCCCATGTGGGAGATGTGGTCGATCTTCAGCTTGACGCCGGTGTCCTTGGTGAAGCGCTGGCCGATCTCGGCGAGCTTCTTGTCCGAGGCGGGCGCGAAGTTGTTCCAGCAGAGATACGAGATCTCACGCTGCTGGCCGCGGGCCGGCGGCACACGGGCGGCGAGGATGCCGGCGAGGCCAGCTCCGGTAGTCGTCAGAAACTGACGGCGACTGACAGGTCCCATGAAGTCCTCCTCACGAGGGAACGGGTCGGGACAGTGGATCGAGAGAAGTGTCTGCGGACTCTATTCCGAGGGCCGGCCGGTGTCAAGCCGCAGAGGCTCCGGCTGCGCCCGGCCCGCCGTGTCGGGTCATCCCGCGTACAGCCGGAGAACCCCGTAGGCCAGGGTCCCGAGCAGCAGCGCGCCGCAGACGAGGGTCAGTACCACCTGGGCCGACCGGCTCACGGGCGAGGCACTCCCTCGGGAACCGCCCCGGGCGCCCCGGCCACCGCCGGCCGCAGCCACTGGAGCAGCAGCCCCACCGCCAGCACCACGAGGCCGACCGCGTCGGTCAGCGCCCCGGGATCGATCAGCATGAAGGCCGCGACCACGAACAGGCCGCGCTCGAGCCAGGTGGCCCGGCGCAGCAGCTGGCCCTCGAGGCCGGCGGCCAGGGCCACCACCCCGATGATGCCGGTGACCACCACCCGGCTGATCTCGCTCCAGGCTCCGTCGAACAGCAGGGCCGGCGAGTAGACGAAGAAGTAGGGCACGATGAAACCGGCGGCGGCGAACTTCATGGCCTGCAGCCCCGCGCCCCACAGCCCCGCCCCGCCGATCGAGGCCGCCGCGTACACCGCCAGCGCCACCGGGGGCGTCACCGCAGACAGGCACGAGAAGTAGAAGGCGAACATGTGGGCCGCCATGGGGGTGACCCCGAGCTTGATGATGGCGGGGATCAGCAGGGCGGCCTGCATGATGTAGGCGGGCGTGGTGGGCATGCCCATGCCGAGCACGATGCCGGCCAGCATGGTCACCATCAGGGCCACCAGCAGGTGGCCCGCGGCCACGTCGAGCAGGAAGCTGGTGAAGCGCAGGGCGAGGCCGGTCTGCAGCACGATGCCGATGACGATGCCGGCCGACGCGCAGGCCATCGCCACCGGCACGGTATGCACGGCCCCCTCTCGGAGCGCCTCCACGCACGCACGTGGGGCGAGACGCGTCTCACGGCGCAGCCAGGAGAGCGGGATCACCAGCGCGGACACCACGATGGCCGCGTAGGTCGGGGTGAAGCCCTGGAGGAGCAGGGCCAGCAGGAAGATCACCGGCAGGAAGAGATGCCCCTGCCGCCAGATGATCTGTCCCAGCACCGGCAGCTCGGCCTTGGGGATGCCGGACAGCCCCATGCGAACCGCGTTGAGGTGGATGGCCGCGAACAGGGCCCCGTAGTAGAAGAGGGCGGGAATGGCCGCCGCGATCATCACCTTGGTGTAGGAGACTCCCAGGAACTCGGCCATCACGAAGGCGGCCGCGCCCATGATGGGCGGCATGATCTGGCCGCCGGTGGAGGCCACCGCCTCGATGGCCGCGGCCGCCTCCGGCTTGAAGCCGGTCTTCTTCATCATCGGGATGGTGAGCCAGCCGTCCACCATCACGTTCGCCACCGCCGAGCCGGAGATGGTGCCGAAGAGGCTCGAGGAGACCACCGAGACCTTGCCGGGACCACCCCGCGCCCCGCCGGCGATGGCGTTGGCGAAATTCATGAAGAACTGACCAGCGCCCGACTTCTCGAGGAAGGCGCCGAAGATGATGAACAGGATCACGTAGGTGCCGGCCACGCCCAGGGGAACACCGAAGATGCCCTCGGTGGTGTAGAAGGTCTGGTCGATGGTGATCTCGAGGGTCAGGCCCCGGTGGTAGAGCACCCCGGGAAGCCACGGACCGGCGAGCCCGTAGGCCAGGAAGCAGGCCGCCACGATCGGCAGCGAGGCCCCGATGGTCCGGCGGGTTGCCTCCAGCACCAGCAGGATCGCCAGCCCGCCGACGAGCTTGTCGGCCGGGAACAGGGGGTGCGCGGTCGGGAACCGGTTCACCACGTACTGGTAGTTGACGAAGAGGTATCCCACGCAGGCGAGCGACAGCGCGGCCAGGGCCAGGTCCGGCCAGGACACCCGGTCGAGGGCCCGGCCCTTCCGGACCGGGAAGAGGAGGAACGACAGGACCAGGCTGAAGGCCAGCGTGATGTAGAGCAGGGCCTGCTGGTCCGGCGCGTACCAGGTGAGGCGAGCGTAGACGTGGTAGACGGACATGGCCACCGCCACCACGCCCAGGAGCAGGCCGGGATAGCCGCCGAGTCGGCGCACGACGACCGACCGCTACTTCAGGACCCCGGCTTCCTTGTAGTATCGCGCCGCGCCCGGATGGAACGGCATCCCGTAGTCGCGCCCCATGTCGGCGGGGGTGATGCCCTGCATGGCCTTGGTGACGTGTACGAAGTCGCCCCGCCCCTCCACGATGGCCTTGGTGATCTTGTACACCACGTCGGCCGGCGCCTTGGCGGAGGCGATCAGGATGGTGGGCGACTGGAAGGTGGGCACGTCGACCTCGATGCCCTGGTCGCCGTAGGTGCCGGCCTTGATCACGTGCCGCACGAACCCGGGGTTGAGCTCCTTCAGCTTGGCGAACTCGGCGTCCGTCACCGGGATCATGCGCAGCTTCATGGTGGAGCCCAGGTCAAGGATGAACGAGGCCGGCACGGTGGTGAACCAGCCGGCTGCGAGCGCCTGGCGGTTCTTCACCGCCTCCGCGTTCGAGGCCACCGGCCCGTAGCTCTTGGGACCCAGCTCGTCCAGCTTCATGCCGTTGACCCGCAGGAGGTTCTCCCATCCGTCGGCCAGGCTGGTGTTCCCCCGCGACGGCAGCGACACCGCCTTGCCCTTGAGATCCTTGAGCGACTGGATATCGCTGTTGGCGGGCACCACCAGCTGCCACACGTTGGGGTAGTAGCTGGCCACGTACATCGGACGGTCGGTCTGCTTGCCGGCCCACTGGCCCTTGCCGTTACGGGCGTCGTAGAGCACGTTGGTCATCGACCAGCCGAGGTCGGCCTTGTCGTTGCGAATCTTCTCCATGTTCACCAGCGCCGCCCCCGGCTCCACCTGCAGCTCCAGCTCCGGGTAGCGCTTCTTGACGATCTCCGCGGTCGCCCCAGCCAGCGGGATCCAGGATCCGCCGGTCGGTCCGGAGGAGAACACCAGGTTGACCTTCTGCTGGGCGGCAGCCGGCATCGGCACCGCGAGCGCCAGTGCCGCGAGCAAGGACGTGATCCGAGCCAGGATGCTCATGCGAGGGAACCCTCCTTGGTGGGATTGAACGGGATCCGGGGTGACCAGGGTCACCGAGGGAACAGGGGCACGATGCGCCCGGCCGGGTCGAAAGCGAGGGGCCGGCCCTCGCCGATCACGGTCAGGTCGGGACGCTTGGCGATCTCCGGCAGCAGCGCCTCCGAGCATTCGATCTCGCCGAGGACGAGGGTGCTGCGGATGCGAATCACCCGCGCGCGCTCGGGCGGGGTGAGGCCGATGCAGTTGAGCGCGTTCTCCACCGCCTCGCGGTCGCTCTCGAACACGAGCGGCAGCTTGGCCCCGTTGGGGGCGCAGGCGGTGAGGGTGTTGATGGCCGTCGGCTTCCAGTCGATCTTCTCGGCGAGCCGGCGGGTCGTGAAGTCCGCGTTGCCGATCCCGGTGGCGTTGCCGCCGCTGTCCTCGGTGAGGTCCAGCGCGACGATCCACAGGATCTTCGGGTCGGCCGGGAACGGCTCGTGGGGGTTCGAGGGCCGGCCGATGACGTTGGTGTCCATGCCGGAACCCGAGATGTTCTTGCCGATCTCCTCCACCACCAGGACGTCCAGGGGCGAGAACGGTAGCCGGGCCATCCAGGCCCGCGCGTCCTTCAGCAGGCGGCGCTCGCCCGCCTCCAGCTCGGCCGGGCTGAAGGCCTCGACGCACGCGGTCTCGTCGTACCCGTTCTCCACGATGCCCAGGCCGAAGCCGATGCGCGCCCTGGCGAGCATCTCGCGCCCGACCGCGGTGATCACCGTCTCGTAGCCGTGGTTGACGTTGGCCCGGTGATACTGGGTCGCCCCCTGGTACTTGCCGAGGCCGATCGTCATCATCTTGAAGAGCCCGGACTCGATCGAGCCCTTGAAGTCGGTGTGAGGCTTGATCCGGTTGACCAGCCCGATCCAGTCGGCCTCGGAAGCGGTGCGGTCGAGCCACACCGGCAGGCCGAGGGCTTCGCCGACCTGGACGACATCCATGGAGGCCCGGATCTCGCAGCCCATGGTCGCCTCGGTGATGCCGTAGTGGGCCAGGACCGATCGCTGGCCCTCGGCGGTGGCCCCGCCGTGGCTCCCCATGGCCGGGAACACGAACGGGCGCGCGCCCTGGGCCTTCAGCCAGTCGACGGTCGCCCGGACGATGACCGCGATGTTGGCGATCCCGCGGCTGCCCGCGCCGACCGCCACGGTGTCGCCGCGCTCGACGGGCAGATGCGCGGCTGCGAGGGTCCTGGCGACCCCTCCCGGGATGTCCTCGAGACGGGTGCGCTGGAAGGTCTGGCGCACGCGGTACATCGTCGGGAGGGTGACGGGTCCCAGCGGCGGCATGGCTGATCATAGAGAGCCCGGCCGGGACCTGTCAATGTCCTTGACTTTCCAGACTTCCCCCCTTACAACTGGGGGCCAATCGATGGCCGACCCCTGGCCGATGCGCCTCAAATTCCTCTCGGTTCACGTCGCATTCGTGAGTCTGCTCCTGCTGCAGAGCGGGTGCACGACCCTTTCGGATTTCTTTCGGCAGCGACCGCAGGCGCTGCCGCCGGCGCAGGAGCTGTACGCGGAGGGCGAGAGCCAGCTGAGCAAGAGCCGCTACGAGGAGGCGCGCGTGATGTTTCGCAAGGTGGCGGAGCGGCATCCGCAGTCCACCTACGCGCCCCGGGCCCGCTTCCTGGTCGGCGAGGCGTACTACCGCGAGGGCCAGTTCGAGAAGGCCATCAAGGAGTTCGAGGCCTTCATGGCCTTCTACCCGCGACACGAGATCGCCGACCTGGTGCAGTTCCGGCTGTCGATGAGCTACTACGACCAGATGAAGCCGGTCGAGCAGGACCAGGAGATCACCCGCAAGGCCATGGAGTCGTTCAAGGTGCTGGTCCGCGAGTATCCGGAGAGCCGCTACGCCGCCGACGCGCTGGCCAAGGTCGACATCTGCCGCGGGCGCCTGGCCCAGAAGGAGCTGTGGGTCGCCGCGTACTACATCAACCAGGGCAATCCGGCCGCGGCCCGGCAGCGGCTCGAGAAGGTGATCAATGAGTACCCGCGCACCCTCGTGATCCCGGAGGCGCTCTACCGGCTCGGCGAGGTCTACTCGGGAGACGGCCGTCCCGAGGATTCGCAGAGGATGTTCCGGCAGGTGGCCGACGAATACCCTTACACCGAATGGGGCAGGCGCGCTGCTCAGCGCCTCCAGACCGCTACGAGGTAAGACCCATGCACGACGTCGTCGATCTCCGCTCCGATACGCTCACCGTCCCCACCCAGGCCATGCGCGAGGCGATGGCCCGCGCCGAAGTCGGCGACGACGTCTGGGAGGAGGATCCGACCGTCCGCCGCCTGGAAGAGATGGCCGCGCGCCGCACCGGCAAGGAGACCGCGCTGTTCGTCTCCTCGGGCACCCAGGGCAATCTGGTCTCGGTGCTGGCCCAGACGCGCCCCGGCCAGGAGGCGGTGCTGGACGCCGATTCGCACATCTTCAACTACGAGGGCGCGGGCGCGGCGGTCTTCGGCGGCGTGCAGACGCTGCCCGTGAAGACGCAGCGCGGCTTCCTCACCCCCGAGCAGGTGCGCGAGCACATCCGGCCGAACAACATCCACATCCCGATGACCGGCCTCGTGTGCCTGGAGAACACCCACAACCGCCACGGCGGCACGTGCTGCACGCCCGAGCAGATCGAGGCGGTGGCCGCGGCGGCGCACGCCGCCGGCGTTCCCGTGCACCTCGACGGCGCGCGCATCTTCAACGCCGCGGTGGCCCTCGAGCGGCCGGTCGCCGACTTCGCGCGCCCGGTCGACTCCCTGACCTTCTGCCTGTCCAAGGGCCTCGGGGCGCCGGTGGGCTCGCTGGTGTGCGGCTCGCGCGAGCTGATCACGCGCGCGCGGCGGGTGCGGAAGATGCTGGGCGGCGGTATGCGGCAGGTCGGCGTGCTGGCCGCGGCGGGCATCGTGGCGCTGGAGTCCATGGTGGATCGGCTCGCCGAGGACCACGTCAACTGCCGGCGGCTCGCCGAAGGCGTGAGTCGGCTGCCGCACGTCCGGCTCGACCTGGCCACCGTGCAGACCAACATCGCCATCTTCCGGATCGAGAAGGACGGGGGCGCCGCCGAGCTGGTCACGGGCTGCCTGGCCCGCAAGGTGAAGATCCACCAGACCGGGCCCGCCACCATCCGGTGCGTGACCCACAAGGACGTCGACGGCAACGACATCGAGCGGGCCCTCGAGGCCTTCCGAGAGATCACGGCGGCCTGGTAGCCGCCCGCACCCCAGAGGAGGCCGCACCATATGGCCGAGCGCCTGCTGGATGTCAAGAATCTCAAGACCTACTTCTTCACCGACGAGGGCGTGGTCCGGGCCGTCGACGGCGTGGACCTCTACATCGAGAAGGGCGAGACCCTCGGGGTCGTCGGAGAGTCCGGCTGCGGCAAGTCGGTCACCGCGCTCAGCATCATGAAGCTCATCCCGCAGCCGCCCGGCCGCATCGTCGAGGGCGAGATCATCTACGACGGGACCAACCTCGTCACCCTGGCCCCCAACCGGATGCGCAAGATCCGCGGCAAGGAAATCTCGATGATCTTCCAGGAGCCCATGACCTCGCTCAACCCGGTGTTCACGGTGGGCGAGCAGATCGCAGAGGCCATTCGCCTCCACGAGGGGCTCGGCCGGCGCGACGCGATGGCCAAGACGGTGGACATGCTCAAGCTGGTGCACATCCCGAACGCGGAGCGCCGCGTGAAGGAGTACCCGCACCAGCTGTCGGGCGGCATGCGGCAGCGCATCATGATCGCGATGGCTCTCTCCTGCAACCCGAAGCTGCTCATCGCCGACGAGCCCACCACCGCGCTCGACGTGACCATCCAGGCGCAGATCCTCGACCTCCTCAACGAGCTGAAGTCGAAGCTGCGCATGGCGGTCATGCTGATCACCCACGACATGGGCGTCATCGCGGAGACCGCCCAGCGGGTCGTGGTCATGTACGCGGCCAAGGTCGCGGAGGAGGCGCCGGTCGCCGATCTGTTCAAGGAGCCGCTGCACCCCTACACCCAGGGCCTGCTGCGCTCGATCCCGCGCATCGACCTGGCCGCGACCAGCCGCCGGCGTCTCGAGACCATCCCGGGCACGGTGCCCACGCTCCGGGGCGACATCGCGCCGGGCTGCCGGTTCGCCCCGCGCTGTCCGTTCGTCAAATCGGTGTGCACCGAGAAGGATCCGGTGCTCAAGGAAGTCAAGCCGGGACACAAGGTGTCCTGCTGGCTCTACTAGAGGCCACCCATGGCTGAGACGCCTCTCCTCCGGATCAGCAACCTCAAGAAGTACTTCCCGATCCGCGGCGGCCTCTTCTCCCGTGAAGTCGCGCGGGTGCACGCGGTCGACGACGTGAGCTTCTCGCTCATGAAGGGCGAGACGCTCGGGCTCGTGGGCGAGTCGGGGTGCGGCAAGTCCACCACCGGCCGCTGCATCCTGCGCCTGATCGAGCCCACCGCGGGCGAGGTGTGGTTCGAGGACAAGAACGTCACCACCCTGGACAAGCGCTCGCTGCGTCACCTGCGGCGCGACATGCAGATCATCTTCCAGGATCCCTACGCGTCGTTGAACCCGCGGATGACGGTGGGCTCGATCATCGGCGAGGCGCTGGTCATTCACAAGCTGGCCAAGAGCAAGCGCGAGCGCGACGAGCGGGTGGTGCACCTGCTCGAGACGGTCGGTCTGAGCGCCGACCACCTGCGCCGCTACCCGCACGAGTTCTCGGGCGGCCAGCGCCAGCGCATCGGCATCGCGCGCGCCCTCGCGGTGAGCCCGAAGCTCATCGTGGCCGACGAGCCGGTCTCCGCGCTGGACGTCTCCATCCAGGCCCAGGTGATCAACCTGCTGGAAGACCTCCAGAAGCAGTTCAACCTGACCTATCTCTTCATCGCCCACGACCTCTCGGTGGTCGAGCACATCTCGACGCGCGTCGCGGTGATGTACCTCGGCAAGATCGTCGAGATCGCGCCCGCCAAGGAGCTCTACACCAACCCGAAGCACCCCTATACCGAGGCGCTGCTCTCCGCGGTGCCGATCCCCGATCCCGCAATCAAGCGCAAGCGCATCCTGCTGGAGGGCGACGTGCCGAGCCCGATCAAGCCGCCCTCGGGATGCCGCTTCCACACCCGCTGCCCGATCCGGGTTCCGTCCTGCTCCGAGAACGAGCAGGTGCTCAAGGAGATCACGCCCGGCCACTGGGTCGCCTGCCAGGT
>Ga0209971_1000090_pt1 | contig 27588 bp, 18 predicted proteins | sample InoplaM3SAM_FD_187588 | JGI IMG/M metagenome (GOLD analysis project Ga0209971, IMG submission 187588) | Arabidopsis thaliana rhizosphere microbial communities from the Joint Genome Institute, USA, that affect carbon cycling - Inoculated... | ecosystem: Host-associated > Plants > Roots >... | reverse complement strand
CGCCGAACATGTCTCCTTGTTCGTTTTCCGTTTCGACGAGACCGTCGGTATAGAAGAACAACAGATCGCCGGCTGCGAGCGCGATGCGCGCCTCGCGGTAGCCGTGGCCCGCGTATAACGCGATTGGCATCCCGGTCGATCCGAGGGGCTCGATGCTGCCAGCACTACGCAGAAGGAATTGCGGATTGTGTCCCGCGTTGACGTAGCGCAGCAGCCGGCCGTCCATCTCGAGAATCGCGAGGAACAGCGTCAGGTACACGCCGCCTGGCGTGTTCTGATCGAGCTCGCGATCGAGCCGATCGGCAAGCTGCGCCAGATCGGTTTCGTGCGGGAGGCGCGCGCGGAGCCGCTCACCCTCGAGGAGATCTCCGCGGCCGTCGCCGGCACGCAATAATCGCTCCTCCGTGAACGGCTTCTCCCGCAAGGACGGCGAGCTCACCTGCGACGGCGTCGCGCTGTCGGCGATCGCGCGCGCGGTCGGCACCCCGGTCTACGTCTACAGCGCGGCCCGGATCGACGAGAGCTTCCGCCGGTTCGACGACGCCTTCGCGCCGGTGCGGCACCTGGTCTGCTACGCCGCGAAGGCCAACTCCAACCTGACGCTCTTGCACCGGCTCGCGGAGCTGGGCGCAGGCGCCGACGTCGTCTCGGGCGGCGAGCTCCGCGCGGTTCTCGAGTCCGGGTTCGCGGCCTCCTCGGTGGTCTTCTCCGGCGTCGGCAAGACCGACGCCGAGATCCGGTTCGCCGTAGAGCGAGACCTCCTCGCTCTCAACGCGGAATCGGAGCGCGAGATCGAAAAGATCGATGGACACGCCGGCGCAGCCGGCGTCCGCGCGCGCGTCGCGCTCCGGGTGAATCCCGACATCGACGCCCGATCACACCCGTACATCTCGACCGGCCGGAAGCACAACAAGTTCGGCGTCGAGATCGGCCGGGCGCGGGAGATCTTCGCGCGGGCGCGCTCGCTCGAGAACGTGCGCATGACCGGCATCCAGGCGCACATCGGCAGCCAGATCCTGGACCCGGAGCCGCTCGCTCAGAGCTCCCGGGATCTCGCGCGCCTCGCGGAGGAGCTCGCTCGCGACGGCCACCCGATCGAGACGGTCGACGTCGGCGGCGGCATCGGAATCGCCGGAGAGGAGAGGGAGACACTCACGCCCGAGCGCTACGCCGCCGCGGTCCTCCCGCATCTTTCCGGATTGCCGTTCAAAATCCTGATCGAGCCGGGCCGAGCGATCGTCGGGCCCGCCGGCGCGCTCCTGACTCGAGTCCTGTACGTCAAAGAGAGCTCCGAGAAGCGCTTCGTGATCACGGACGCGGGAATGAACGACCTGCTGAGGCCGGCTCTCTACGGCGCGATTCATTCGGTTGAATCGGTTGCAGCCGGCCGTTCCGGGGGAAAGCGCGTGACCGCGGACGTCGTCGGCCCGATCTGCGAGACGAGCGACTTCTTCCTGCGGGACGCGGACGTCGAGCTGCCGGAGGAGGGCGACCTTCTCGCGATCCGCGACGTCGGGGCTTACGGCTTCGCGATGTCCTCGAACTACAACTTTCGTCCAAGGCCACCGGAGGTCTGGGTGGAGGGGGGCGCGTTCCGGGTCGTCCGGCGCCGGGAGACTTTCGAGGACATCGTCCGGACCGAGCGGGAGTAAAATCCGCGCGAAGCCAACTCATGTTTCGAACGTCTCGTCCGCAATCCGGATGCGAACGTCCCATTCGCGCGGACATTCGTCCGTGCATCCTGAAGGAGGACTGCTCCATGCGATTCCGTCGGTTACTGGTTGCTCTTGCAATCGTTTCTCTCGCGGCGCCCCTCGCGTTCGGCCAGACCACGGGCTCGATCTCGGGCGTCGTGAGAAACCCGGACGGGTCGGAGCTTCCCGGCGCGACCGTCTCGATTTCGGGAGACAAGCTTCCGCTGGGTCGCTCGATGACGACGCTCTCGGATGGTTCGTTCCAGTTCGCCGGGCTGATCCCCGGAGACTACAAGCTCCGGGCGGAGCTGGCCGACCTCGGAAGCTTCGAACAGAACGTCGTCGTGGGCCTCGGCAAGGAGACGCAGGTCCATCCCGTGCTCGTGCCACGCGCCACGGCCGCGATCGAGGTGAGCGCGGCGCTGCCGATGGTCGATACCAAGGCATCCGACATCTCGGAGGTCACGAAGAGCGAGGAGATCCGCAGGCTGCCCATCGGAGGGAGCTACGCCGCAACTTTCGCGCTCGCCTCGGGCGTTCCGGAGAACACGGTGACGACCGTTTCGGCGCCCAACGCCGGCGGAGGCCGCCAGGACAATACGTTCCTTTACGACGGCGTCAACGTCACGAACCCTTTCTTCGGCGACCTCTTCCAGGACTTCACCGGCTTCGACATCCAGGAGGTCAACATCACCCGCGGCGGCATCTCGCCCGAGTACGGGCGCACCGGCGGCTTCCTCGTCAACGCCGTGACCAAGTCGGGATCGAACACTTTCCACGGCGGCTTCAGCGTCGAGTATTCGCCGGTCGATTGGACCGCCGACTCGACGGATCCGACCCTCCAGAGAAGCAAGTTCGAGCGGTTCCGGCCGGGCATCCAGATCGGCGGCCCGATCTGGCGCGACCACCTCTTCTTCTACGGCTCGGCGAACCTGAACCGCGTGAGTGAGCAGGACCGCATCAACCAGTTCGGGTCGTCCCCCGGAAACCCCGTCGAGAACGCGCTGCCCGACTCCGACACGGATACCGACGAGTACTTCTTCAAGCTGACCGCGAACCCGACGTCGAGCATCCTGATCGACGGCCACTACCGCAGTCGTGACATCGAGAGCACGAACACGGGCATCGGCACCCGCTCGGACGCGAGCGTGGCCCAGAACGGGATCACCAAGGACAAGGTAGTGGTGGTCTCCGGGCTCTGGACGATCACCCCGACGTGGAGCGTCGAGGCCAAGTACAACCACAACGAGGACAACAACTCGATCGAGCCGCTGGTGGACCTCGGCTTCCAGCCGCCTTTCAACGCGGCGGCTCCTTACCTCGTGGGTCAATTCACCACGTCGATCACCGGCGGAGTCAACTTCGTCTTTCCGCCGGCAGGTGACGTCAGCCAGACGCTCGGCCCCAGCGAAGGCGCGGTGAACGACCAGGACTACATCCGTGACGAGTTCCGTCTCCAGACGTCGCTCCTCGCCAACTTCATCGGAGCGACGCACGACATCCGCCTGGGCGCGACCTACAGCCAGAACCGCGAGGAGCTTCTGCGCGTTTCGAACGGCTGGGGTTCGATCATCGCGACGGTCTCCTCGACGAACTGTGCGGGGTCGCCGGGCAACCTGTGCTACCGCGCGCGGTACAACCCGATCCAGCCCGAGCAGATCTCGGACGCGGAAACGTGGGGCATCTTCCTGCAGGACCAGATGACGTGGAAGCGTTTCACGCTCAATCTGGGAGTGCTGGTCAACCGCGACGAGTTCATCCCGAACGACGGCGGAAAGTTCACGATCCTGCGCGGCGATTACACGATTCCCAACGCCAGCATCCCGACCTGTGACGCCGCGCCGGACGGCGCTCCCGCGTGCACTTACCTCGACACCGTCACCTTCGACTTCGGGGACCAGATCCAGCCGCGCGTCGGCGCCACCTTCGAGCTCGACACGCGGGTCCACGACAAGTTCTACGCGAACTATGCGCGCTACTCCAACATGGACAACCAGTCGTTCTCCCGTTCGGCCGCGCCGATCCGAATCGAACGTCATGACGCGTACTTCCACGTGGAGACGGGCGCGCTGCTCCGGACCGTCGTGCGCGCCAACCAGACCGGGAAGCGGATCCTGGAGAACATCGATCCGACGAAGACCGACGAGATCATCTTCGGATATGCGCGTCCCCTGGCTCCCGGCTGGGCGGCCGAGGTCTGGGGCATGTACCGTTACACCGACGACATCATCGAGGACTTTCCGGGCGTGAACCGGACCACGGCTTCCGGCTTCCGCTACGGGAACATCCCGGGCCACCGCAAGTACACGGCGGCCACGGTCGAGCTTCGGAAGGCCTTCTCGGATCGCTGGACCCTCGACCTCTCGTACACGCTCTCGAAGCTCGAGGGGAACTGGGACCTCGACGGTACGGGCGTGGCGGTCTTCTACAGCTCCTCGTACATCAGCGACGGTCCGGGCCTCTACGTCGAGGACGAGTTCCGCAACGGCACTCTGGCGGGCGACCGGACGCACGTCGCCAAGCTGTTCGCGGCGTACGAGCTCCCCACGAACACGAGCATCGGCGCGTACCTGCGCTTCCAGAGCGGCCGGCCGTGGGAAGCCCGGCAGTTCGACCCGGTCAACGGCGTGGCCCTGATGTACGCCGAGCCGGCCGGCAGCCGCCGCCTCGAGTCGTGGACGAACCTCGATCTCCAGGTCACCCAGCGGATCCTCATCAACCCGGTGGAGATCATGGCGGGGATCCGGCTCGGCAACGTCTTCGACGATCAGGCGGTGCTCGCCGTGGACCAGGTGCTGTACTCCAACACGTCCAATACGGTGGCGAATCCGAACTTCGGTAAGCCAACGCTCTACGCGGCTCCGAGACGGGTGACGCTGGTGGCGGGCGTGACGTTCTAAGCGACGGACTCCGTTCGAACGGAGGAGCCGGGTTCACAGCCCGGCTCCTTTTTTATGGGCCTTCCGCGGCGCGAAGCGACCGCGCGACGTCCGGCTGGTTCGGGTCGACCTCGAGCGAGCGGCGGAGCAGCCGCACGACCTCCGGCCGGTTCTCCAGGCACGTCTGGAGAAGAGCGAGCACGTTGAAAGTGTGCGGGCTCGCCGTCGCGGCTTCGAAAGGTGAGAGCACGCCGACGGCCCGGCGGCATTCGCGCTCCCGAAAGAGATTCATCGCCAGACCGCGCGCGATCTCCTCGTTGCGCGGATACGAATGGAGAGCCTTCTCGAGCAGCGACCGGGCGGCCCGCGCGTCCCCGTTCTTCTCCACGTCCCGCGCCCACTGCAGGACCGCCGGCGCCGGGTCGCCCCCGACCGCGGTGACGGATCGGAAGAACCACTTCTCGGCGCTCTTCGCGTCGCCGCGGGCACGCTCGAGCACCGCCATGTTGAAGAGCGCCGAGTAATAGTCGGGGCGGAGCGCGAGCGACTGCTCGAAGGCTTTCTCCGCCGCTCCGGGATCCCGTCGGGTGTCGCGGAGGTAGACGCCCAGGTTGTTCCAGGCCCCTTCGGTCATGCCCGGCCGGTCTCCGCCCGACGGCGCGAGCGGACGCGTGTCGGATGGGGAGAGATAGCCGAGAGCGATCAGCTTGCGGACGTAGTCGTCCGATTGCGATTGCGACGCGGCCTGCGCCGAGAGGCGCCGGACGCCGATCTGCGGGAAGAGGTCCTCGCGGCGCGGCGCGGCGACGTCGCGGAACGCGCCCGGAAGGAGGACGCCGGTCATCCGGCGATCCGCCGGCAGGCCGAGCAGCCCGAGCGCGGTGGGTGCGAGGTCGAGGATGCTCGCCGACCCCCGCTCCCGCGAGGGGCGCACCCGCGCGCTCCACGCCGCGACGACCCCCTCGGGCCGGTGCCAGAACGCGGCGGTCGCCCAGTTCCCCGACGCGAAGCCGCACGGCCGGTCCGACCCCCACTTGAAGCCGTGGTCGGAGCTGACGAGAAGCGTCGCGCCGTCCTCGCGCGCCCGTCGCATCCACTGACCGATCATCCGGTCGACGAGGCCGTAGTAGCCCGCGACGGCGCGCCCGTAGCGCGCGAAGTCGGCGTCGGACACGCACGCGAGCTTCGGCGGGGCGAAGGAGGCGAAGAGATGCCCGACCTCGTCGGTGCCCTCCAGGTAGAGCGCGAGCAGGTCCGGGCGCTCGCGGTCGTAGAGGTCCCGCGCGATCCGGTGCGACACGCGCGTCGCGCCGATCACGCGCGCGAGGCCCGCGACGGGATGGCGCGAACGTCCGGCCTCGTTCTCCGCGAGCGCCTTCGCGATCTCTCCGGCCGGCAGGTCGACGAACCGGCGGATTTCGTCGGGCGACACCACTCCGTCCCGCGCGATCGCCTGCGCGACGCCGTTCTCGAATCCCGCCGGGAACACGACGCCCGAAAGCGACGTCCTCTCGTACAAGAGAGGACTCGCCCGGTCCGAGACGAAGAAACCGTTCACCTCCTCGGCCGGATGCGTTGCCCACCACCCGACGACGCCGACCTTCTTCCCGGCCGCCGACGCGAGGTTCCAGACGGCGGGAACCGCGCGGCTCGCGCCGGAGATCGGGACCTTCCGGCCGGTCGCCGGGTCCACTTCCTGGAAATCGAGGACTCGGTGGAGGTCGGGCGGCACCCCGGTCGCAGTGGTCGTCCAGAGGATCGGGGAGAGCAGCGGAGCGAGAGTCGCGAGGCGCCCCGTCCATCCCTCCTCGGCGAGGCGCTTCCAGTTCGGCATCGCGCCCTCCGCCGCGAGCCGATCGAGGAGCTCGAAGTCGAGACCGTCGAGGCCGAGCCAGATGACCGGGGCCGACGCCCCGTTGCGGGGAGCGCGCGTCGGAACGTCGGCGGATTCGACCGGCGGAGCCGTGCGCGGCGCCGGTGCCGCCTCCTTCTCCGGAGCGTGGCAGGAGGCCGCGAGAAGAACGGAGAAAAGGGGGACGAGAACGCGCGCCGCTTGCTTCACGGGGGCGGCAACCGTAGCATCTTCCAATCGTTTTCTCGAAGCGTCTCGCCGCGGTCTCGCTCTTCTCGGTCGGGGGGATCCTCCTCGCGGCCGGACAACCACCGCCTCTCATGCGGACTCCGAACGGCGTCGCCCGGCCGATCACGCCGGCGTCGCTCCTCGGCGCCGGAAGCATGAACGTTCCCGTGGAGTCAGGCGACGGCGACTCGATCGTGTACCACGGGCGGCCGCTCCTGGACGTCATCGAGCGGGCCGGCGTCGACACCCGGACCATGGCGGGACAGCGCAAGACCGCGCCGGCGATCGTCGTCGTCAAGGCGCGCGACGGATACACCGTCGTGTTCTCGGTGGGTGAGCTCTTGATGCATCGCGCCGACCCGCGCGTCTTCCTCGTCTCGGAGACGGCCGCGGGCCCGCTGCCCGAGAACGAGGGGCCCGTCCGCCTCATCGTGCACGGCGATCGCGTGCGGTCGCCCTACGGACTCGCCGACGTCGAGCTGCGCTACGTGAGCCAGAACCCGGGCGCCGAGCCGAAGCCGCGCAACTGAGCTCCCTCTCCCCGCTTGCCGGGAGAGGGTCGGGGTGAAGGGGCGTTGCGCAACCTCCCTCTCCCCGCTTGCGGGGAGAGGGTCGGGGTGAGGGGCGTTGCCTCGCCGAACCCTTTCCCTTAGACTGCCCGATCCCGCGGTGGGTGTAGCTCAGCTGGTTAGAGCGCCAGACTGTGGATCTGGATGTCGAGGGTTCAAATCCCTCCACTCACCCCAAGTCGTTCGATCTTTGCGCCCGTAGCTCAGTCCGGATAGAGCGTTAGCCTCCGGAGCTAAAGGTCCCGCGTTCGAATCGCGGCGGGCGCACCAACTTCACGACGTCGACGCGGTCGAGCCGATCGGATTCTGCGCTCACGCCAGGAAGGGGGGCTCCGACCGGCTCTCGAGAAGCGCGCGGAACTCCCGCGCGGGTAGCGGTCGGCTGAAGAGATAGCCCTGCACCTCGTCACACCCTTCGTCGCGCAGGAACGAGAGTTGCTCCGCCGTTTCCACCCCCTCCGCCACGATGCTCAGCCGAAGCGCGTGCGCCATCGTGATGACGCCCCGGGCGAGCGCGCAGTGATCGGGGTTCCCCGGGAGCTCCTGCACGAAGAGGCGATCGAGCTTGATCCGGTCGAGCGGAAAGCGCTGGAGATGATTCAGTGACGAAAAGCCCGTTCCGAAATCGTCCAGCGAAATGTTGACTCTCAATTTCTTCAGCTCCCGGAGCTTCTCGATGCTGCTCTCGAGATCCTGCATCGCGCTCGACTCGGTGATTTCGAGGTCGAGACAATCCGGCGGAATTCGACTCTCTTCGATCGCTCGAACCACTTCCTCCACGAACTCCCGCTGCTGAAACTGGCGTGGAGAGACGTTGACCGCCAGCCGGAAGTCGGAATGACCTCGATCGTGCCATTCACGCAATTGCGTGCAGCCTGCCTTCAGGACCCACCGTCCGATGGGCAGGATCAGGCCCGACATTTCCGCCAGCGGGACGAACTCGCTCGGAGGGAGAAGTCCGAGCTCGGGGTGGAGCCACCGAAGCAGGGCCTCGGCTCCCCGGATTCTTTCGGACTTCAGATCGATCGAGGCTTGATAGTAGAGAACGAGCTGCTCGCCCTGCAGCGCCTGCCGCAGGCGGTTCTCGAGCTGGAGCTGCTCGGCGGCCCTCGCGTTCATCTCGGGTGAGTACAGTTGATAGCTGTCGCGGCCGTGCTCCTTCGCTCGGCGCAATGCGGCGTCGGCGTTGCGGGAGAGTGTCTCCACGTCCAATCCATCGGTCGGGTAGATGCTGGCGCCGATGCTCGTCGTGATGAACAGCTCCCTCTCCTCGACGGAAAACGGGAGGCGGATCGAGTCGAGAACCTTCTGCGCGACTTTCGCGGCATCCTCTTCGGAGCGCAGTCTCTGGATCAGGATCGCGAACTCGTCCCCGCCGAAGTGGGCGACCGTGTCCCCCGCCCGGATTCCCGCCTGGATGCGTTCCGCGACCTGGCAAAGAAACTGATCTCCAAACGGGTAACCGAAGGACTCGTTGATCGCATTGAACCGGTCGAGGTCGAGAAAGAGCACGGCGAGCTTCTGACCGCCGCGCCGGGCTTGCGCTGTGGCGATCGTCGCCCGGTCGTTGAACAGCGCCCGGTTCGGAAGGCCCGTGAGCGCATCGTGGACCGCGAAGTACCGGGCTTTCTCCCTCGCGCGCCGGCTTTCCGTGGAGTCGGTGACGACGCCGATCCAGCGGATCGGGTTGCCCTCGACGTCCGGAACGACCTTTCCGGAGTCGCTGCATTTCAGCAGTGATCCGTCGGCGCGCCTCACCCGGTACTCTTCGTAGAATGGCTCTCCCGTCTTCCGGTGGCGTTTGACCGCAGCCAGGACCCGGTCACGGTCTTCCGGGTGAAGAATGCTTTCCCACGCCTCGCGCGTGTGCGGGAAACCGCCGGGCGCGTGTCCCAGCTTTTCATCGATGTCGGCGAACCAGCCGACGCTCCCGTTCTGGAGGTCCCACTCGTAGACGAGGCCGTTCGAGACCTCCGCGACCGCCCGAAATCGGTGGGCATAGTCGAGCAACGTCTCGCGCACCCGGGCGTCGCTTTCCTCCACCTTCCTCCGGCCCAGGCGCCGCTGACGCCGCATCCGCGCACCGTCGCGCTCACGTTCCATGGACGGTACGAGTCGATCCAGAGCCGCTTTCGGAATGCAGTCGTGCGCTCCCGCCTTCAGCACGGCAATCGCGGTCTCCGCATCGAACCGATCGCAGAGGACGAGGAACGGGACATCGGTCTGCCGTTCTCGGACGAGGTCCAGGGCGGCGAGTGACCCGAGGCCGGGGGACGAGTAATCCGACAAAACGACGTCCCAACTCTCGCTGCGCAGCGCCTGGTCCATCGCTTCGCGCGAGTTCACCAGAGCCGAGACCAGGTCATAGCCGGCCCGACGCAGCTCGTTCGAGAGGACTTCGGCGTCCTCGGCCGAGGCCGTGAGGATCAGGGCCCGCAAGGGAGCGTTCATTTCGAGAGGGGGCGCTGAAAAAAGTATAGCCCCCCCTCGTCGACGGCCGGTCAGCCGGAACCGTTCCGGACCTCGTCACCCCTTCTCGGCCGCGGCCTTCGCCTTGGTTCGCACCAGGGCGTAGTTGACCGCCGGCAGCGAGTTGAACTCCGCGGCCTTCGTGCAGAGCTCTTTCGCCTTCGCGCCGTCGCCCTTCCCCTGGTACGCCTGGCACAGGCGATAGAGGTTCTGGGGGTTCTGCTGGTTCGCCTGCGGGAGCTCGGCCAGGGCCCGGTCGTAGTCCTTCTCCGCGAGCGCGATCATGCCGGCGATCTCGTGGGCGAGCCGGACCTGGTTTGGGTTGTTCGACGCCGCGGCGCCCTTCGCGAACTCCTCCGCCTCGATCTTCGCGGTGGCGAGATCCTTCTGCACGAGCGCGACGCGCGCGCGGTTGAAGTGGATCACGCGCCGGTTGTTGTCCTTGACTCCCTGCGACAGGCTGGAATCCTCGATCATCTTCAGGCCGCGCTCGAAGGCCGCTTTCGCGTCGGCGGCCCTTCCCATCTCGAGCAGAATGTTCCCCTTCAGCTGCAGGTCACCGGCCATCGCCGGAACGTCCTTCGTCTTCTCCCCCAGGGCGTACTGCTTGTCCACTTCCCCCAGAGCGCGGGAAAGATTCCCGCCGTCGACCTGCAGGACCGTCAGCGCGAAGAGAGCGAGCCGGCGCTCTCCGTCGTTGCGGGCCTTGCTCGTGATGTTGGCGAGCTCCGACGCCGCCTCACCCGGCTTCCCCAGGTACATCAGGTCCGCGGCGATTCCCTGGTGCGCGTTGAGGAAGCTCGGCTCGATCTCGAGCGCCTTGCGGTACTGCGCGATCGACTCGTCGTACCGGCCCATCTTCAGCAGCAGCTCGGCGTACGAGTCGTAGGGATTGGGATCCCCGGGGATCAGCTCGATGTACTTCTGGAACGCCTTTTCGGCGTTCGCGAAGTCCTCGTTCTGTCGGTAGGCGTAGCCGAGGATGTTGTACGCGGTCGAGTAGTCCGGGGCGATCTCGGTCGCCCTCTTGTAATGCTCGATCGCCTTCGAGTAGTCCTGCTGCCCGAACCAATACCCGCCGAGGTTGAAGTGCGCGCGTTCGTCGTTCGGATACGCCGCGACGAGCTGGTCGAGGTAGTCCTTCTGCTTCGTCGGGTCGTTGTTCGCGCCGGCCTCGGCGGCGAGGATGAGGAGTCGCTCGCCGTTCGACGCCTTGTCCGCCAGGCTCACGGCCTTCGCGAGATGCTCGAAGAACTCCTTCCCGGTCGGCGCCGAGTTGGCGAGATTCAGCTCGGCGAGGGCGAAGTTCGGGTCGAGCGAAACTGCCTTCTCGAAATGCGCGATGGAGTCGGTGACGCGGAGTTTCTCCGACAGGTCCCTCCCCTGCAGGAACTCCGCTCTCGCCTCGGCGGACGCGGTCGTGACGGGAATCTTCCCGCCGTCGGCCGGAGTCGGCTGAGCTGCCGCGACGGGGGCCGTCGCCTCCTTCTTTGCGCAGGCCAGGGTGACGAGTCCGACTGCGACTCCGAGCGTCCACAACAAAGTGACGAATCTCCGGCGCATGCAGTCCTCCTTTGATGGTCGGACTTACGAAATTTCCGCCGGAGAGTTGAGCGCGGGCTCAGCCCGCGCCCGTCACCGAAATTGTGGTCTTCGTCCTTCGCCGGACTGCGCCCGACGGCGTTGTCCCGCCCCTATTTCGCCGGCGCCTTCTCCTCGGCCATCTTGATCCCGAATTTTCCGCTGCTCTCGATGAAGAAAACGCACTCGGACCCGGCGTCGCAGGCCGTCGTGTGCTTCTGGTTCGCCGGCTGGAACAGGTACGAGCCGGGCCCGAGCCTCGCATCGGGCTTCCCGGGCTCCCCGTGGATCCACGTGCCCGAGATGATCACGGCCGTGTGATCCACGGGATGCGTGTGGAGCGGAGCAGAGAAACCCGCCGGAAACTTTTCGATGGCGGTATAGGCGCCCTTCGTCGGATCGCCCGAGATCACGGACAGCATCGGACCCGGAGGCGCACCGGGCAGAGCCTCCCACGCCATATCCGCCGCCGGCTTCACGACGAAGGTCTTGCCTCCTTTGGCCCCGCCGGCCTCGGCACGCGGCGCCGAAAAAGCAGCGACGACCAGGAAGAGAACCGGGATCGCCAGGGCCGTGGCCCATCTCCTCAACATGTTCTGTCTCCTTTCGAGCGAGTCACACTCTCTCCATGTGTCGATGAACGCGACGTGAATCTCCGGCTCACCAGAGCGAGTTGATGATGCGAGCCGCCGGCACCCCGGAGACTTTGCACTTCGAGAGCCATTGGACGAGGCCCGGAAACTCCTTCCAGCCCGACGAAGCCTGCTGGAAGTGGTCAGTCACACCGGCGTCGGTCTCGTAGATCTCGTGCAGGATGAAGACCGTGTTTCCGGTCGGCGCGGAATTCTGATCGAGCGGGTTCGATAGCTCGGGAGCCCTGGCCACGTTGTAGGTCAGAAGCGCTTTGTTTCCGTCCCGGTGATGCGTCGACTTCATCCAGGGAGCGTGGCTCGCAAAGATACGGTCTCCCTCTGCCACCTGATCCGGGGGAGCAACGATGACGTAGATGAGTTCAGTCTTGCCCTGGTAGGACATGGTTGGGTCCTCCTGTTTGTCTCGATTCGTCTCGATCGGAATGACCGTCGATGGAAAAGAAGTTGGGTCGACTATAACAGCCGGCCTCGGAACCGACAGACTCACCGGACACCCGCCCGCGGGCAGCCTGGGCCGCATCCGCGAGCGGCTCGGACCGTCACACCGTCTCGGTGACGTAACTCTCCATGCGGAGACCGAGCAGGATCGTTCCCGCCACCAGGACCGCCGCCAGCAGGAAGGGTAGCTCGATGACGCGATCGAACAGATACCCGTAGATCACGGGGAAGATCACGCGCGAAGCGCCGCCGAACGTCTGCTGGACGCCCATGTAGAGACCGCGCTCGCGGCTCGAGACGACCCGGGACAGGAGCGACGTGACGCACGGAAACGTGAACGCCGTGCCGAGCGGGATGAGCGCGACCCCCAGCGCGAGCGGCGCGTACGTGAGGACGGGGTTCGAGAGCGGGCGCAGGAACGGCAGGAGCGCGAGACCGATCGAGAGGAGCGTCAGACCGAGGCGCGACAGGCGAGCCTCTCCGAACCGATCCACCGCCCGCCCGAGGATCACGGCGCGGGTGAAGACGGCCATGACGCCGATGTATGCAAAGAAGTACCCGATCGTCTTCGCGGTCACTCCGAATCGGACCGCGAGAAACAGCGCGAGGATCGCGGTGCTGCCCTGGAACGCGCCGATGGCAATCGCGTAGATCCAGATCAACCGGGAAGAAGGCTCGTTCGGATGCGTCACCACTTCGAGAACCGCCTGGCGGGAACGTCCGGGGACGCGCGGCTGGCTTCGCGCCGCGGACGCCTCGTTCGGATCGCGGGACTCGGCGAGAAACTTCCACGCGAATCCGATGTTCACGGCCGAGAGTCCCGCGGCGAGCAAACCCGGGCCGGGAGTTCCCCAGCGCAGAGCGAAGCTGCCGAGCAGTGGGCCGAGCGCCACGCCCGCGTTCGTCGCGGCGGAGAGCCAGCCGAGTCCCTTGGCGCGTTCCCTCGGCTCCATCGCGTCGGCCACGTAGGCCTGGATGACGCTGACCGTGCCGCCCCCCGCGCCCTGCACGAGCCGGGAGAGGAAGAGCAGCCACAGAGAGCCCGCGTACGCGAAGATCACGTAGGCGATCGCGGATGCCGTCATTCCCACGATGAGCGCCGGGCGGCGGCCGTAGTGGTCGGAGAGGCGCCCCCACACCGGCGCCATCAGGAGCTGCGCGACCGAGAAGGATGCGACCAGAAGACCGACCACGAAGCCGCCCGCGCCCATGGACTTCGCGTAGAACGGCATCAGGGGGACGATCATGAGGATGCCGACCATGTCCATGAACGCCGTCACCATCAGGACGGCGAGCTTTCCGACGGACGTCGATTTCCGGGGTTCGGGGGGCTTGACCGTCAACGTTTCGAGCGGATGTACCGGTCGATGCGGGCTTCCAGGATCGGCAGCGTGACGGTGCCGCCCGAGAGGATCTGATCGTGGAACTCGCGGACATCGAACCGCGCGCCGAGCGCTTCTTCAGCCCGGCGTCGCAGGCGGCGGAGCTCGAGCTCCCCCATCTTGTACGCGAGCGCCTGGCCGGGCCACGAAATGTACCGATCGGTCTCGGTCGTGCACTCGTGGACCGATAGCGCGGTGTTGCCCGAGAGGTAGTCGATCGCCTGCTGCCGCGTCCAGCCCTTCGCATGGAGGCCGGTGTCCACGACGAGCCGGCATGCGCGCCACATCTCGTACGTCAAGCGACCGAAGTTGCTGTACGGGTCGGTGTAGAGGCCCATCTCCAACCCGAGCCTCTCCGAATAGAGACCCCACCCCTCGCCGAACGCGTCGACGTACAGGAATCGGCGGAACGCGGGCAGGTCCGTCAGCTCGGCCGACAGCGCGCCCTGGAGGTGGTGGCCGGGCACCGCCTCGTGGAGCGTCAGCGACTCGAGGACGTAAAGAGGCCGGCTCTCGAGCGCATACGTGTTCACCCAGTACGTGCCGGCCTTCTTGCCGCCGGGCGGCGCGCCGACGTATCGGCCGCCCGTGTACTTGGGAGCGATCTCGGCCGGGACGGGCTCGACCCCGTAAGGCTGGCGCGGCAGGCGGCCGAAGAGCGACGGCAGCTTGCCGTCCACGTGTTTCGCGATCCACGATGCCTGCTTCAAGAGCTCGTCCGGTGTCTTCGCGTAGAAGCGCGGGTCGGTGCGGAGGAACTTCAGGAAGTCCGCGAAGCTGCCGGTGAACCCGGTCTTCCGAGAGACGCCTTCCATCTCGCCACGGATTCGGCGGACCTCCTGGAGCCCGAGCGCGTGGATGTCATCGGGCGTCCGGTCGAGCGTCGTGAAGTGTCGGACGAGGTACGCGTAGTACTCCTTGCCGCCGGGCATTGCGCCGGCGCCGACCGTCTCGCGGGCGCCCGGCATGTAGTCGCGGGTCATGAACGCGAGAAACGACCGGTAGGCCGGAACCACCTCGTCGCGGATCGCCTTATCTGCTGCGGCCGTCAGCCGCGGGCGATCCCCCTCCGGCACGCCCGCCGGGAACGCCTCGAACGGCGCGAAGAAGCGGCTCTTCCGCGGGTCCGACACGACGTGGGCCTCAATCGTTTTCTCGTAGCCCGCGAGCGCCGCCTTCGGGAGGGTCCAGCCGTTCTGGAGTCCCTCGCGCAGCAGCTCGACGTTCTGTTGCACGTACCCCGGGATCGCTTTCAGGCGCGCGAGGTATTTCTCGTAGTCGCCCGTGGTGTCGAAGGGCATCTGCCGCACGAGCTGGGCGAGCTCCATGTGGAAACCGCTGTCGGCGTTGATCGGGAAGCGATAGTGGTGGAGCTCGAACTCGCGGATCGCGTCCTCGAGCTTCACCCTCTGCAGCGCCTGGCTCTCGCGGTCGGTCTCGTCGAGCCCAGCCGGATCGATCGCGCGCAGCCGATCGAGGAGCTGCCGGCGCTGCCCGGCGCGGCGCGCCTGGTCCGCGACGCGGACGGCCGGGAGCCGGTCGTCGAATCGGCGGTCGCCGACCGACGTCGCGAAAAGGGGGTCCTCGCGGAGCTCGAATTCCCAGGCCTCATCGAGAAGCGCATGCAGCTTCGAGCGGGACGCTGGATCGGGCGAGGACGGCGAGGCGAGAACGGTCAATCCCAGGAACGCGCAGAGAAATGCATCGACCACCACGGCGAACCTCCTCCTCGACTCCGGCCGGGACATTCAGATCATCTCAGCCCCTCGACGACGAACAGGTCCGAGAGCAGGCGGCTGAACGTGTACGCGTAGGACTTCGCGTCCGGCGTGATGACGACGTTGGAGATTCTCTCGACGCCTCCGGGATCGACCGGCATGAGCTCCTTCCACAGCTCGCGCTTCCCGGTCTCGAGATCCACGTGATAGACCCGCGCGGGCAGGTCGCGCTTCCACACGTAGATCGAACGGCCGTCCTCGCTGAACCGCAGCGGGAATTCGCCGTCGGCGATGCCCGAGATCGCTCGCGTCGCGCCTCCATCCACCGGAAACAGCATGCCCCGGCGATCGGATCCGATCGCGGCAACGAACTTCCCGTCCGGGGAGACCGCGAAGCCCGGGAACGCCGTTCCGATCCCCTCGGGCGTGATCGGCCGTGGGCGGCCCCCGTCGACTGCCTGGACGAAGAGCCGGACCCCGCGGTTCGGCTCGTTCGCCGCGATCAGCAGCCGGCCGTCCGGAAGCCACGTGGCGGACTGCCCGACTTCGAGGCCTTCGACCTTGAGAGGCTTCGGCTCGCCCGCGCCCGTCGGAAGGAGCACGAACCTCGGCTTGGGGCTCGACAGGCCGGCGAGCGCCCAGCGCCCGTCCGGCGAGAGGGCGAGCGCGGCTCCCTCGCCGAGCTTCACGACCGGTGAGGCATCCGCCTTTCGAAGATAGACCGTGTAGTTGGCGCCACCGGCCTCCCCCTCTTCGTCGAAGAGCAGCGTTCGACCGTCCGCCGAGATGTCCCCGACGAAGGAGTAGTCGAGCCAGGAGAGATCGCGCTCGCGCGAATCGCCCGGGAGCAGGCCCAGGGTTCCGACGCGGGAAGCGCCCCGCGCGAGGAGCACGCGGCCGTTGCGGGCAACGTCCAGCAGCTTGATGCCGCCCGGGACGCGGACCAGGACGCGGACTTTTCCGGAAGAGTTCACGGCGTAGAGAGACAGGTTCGCTCCCGTGTCCGTGGCCGTGAACCAGATTTCGTCGCCCGAGGGGGACCACGCGAGGCCGCCCTCCTTGTTCCAGCGGCTCGTGAGCGTCGTCTTCTTTCCGGTCAGGTCGAGCAGGGCGACCGTGCCCGAGTCGTCCTGCGCGAACGGATGGTCCATGAACGCGATCCGGTCTCCCTTCGGCGAGAGTCGGGCGTCGCTGATGTACCCGGTCGTCTCGTAGAGGACCTTGCCGATCGGGAACTCGATGCGCGCCTTGCCCCCGACGTCCCGCACGACCATCAGATTCGAGCCGTCGGGTGCCCAGCTCGCTTCCTGCACGTGCTCGGCGACGTCGCGCGGCGCCCCGCCGGTGAGCGCGGCGCGGGCCATCGTTCCTTCGCACACGGAAGGATGGGCCAGCCGGCAGTCGACCGCGATCGCCATTTCGCCCGACGGAGAGATCGAGAGGAGGTTCGCGCTCGGCAATTCGAGGGGCAACGCTTCCGGGCTGCTCGGGTGCTTGAGAAACAGCTTGCGGGGATTTCCGTCCCACGCCGCGCTGTAGACGATCGTCTGGCCGTCGGGGGCGAAACGGGCGGAGTGGATCGTGCCGCTGCCGAAGGTGATCTGCTGAAAGGAGGGGGGCGAGGACCGCCCGAGACGATTCTGGACGAGCATCCCGACGCCGAACGCCGCCAGAAGCGCCACGGCGGAAAGAGCCACCCGCAAGAGCGACGTCCGGCGCGAGCCGGCGGTGACCGCCGGACGGAGGGCCTCGCCCGAGAGGCCCTCGGTGAGATGCTCGCGGACGCTCCGGAGGTCGCGCGCGAGATCCCGGGTCGAGGCGTAGCGCTCCTCCGGGTCCTTCTGCAGACACCTTTCCACGATCCAGCGGAATGGCGCCGGCACTCTGCCGTTCATCGGTCCGATGGGCTCGGCGTCTTCTCGAATGATGGCCGTCAGGGTCTCGGCGCTCGTTGCGCGCTGAAAGGCGCGCTTTCCCGTCGCCATCTCGTACAGAATCGAGCCGAGCGAGAACTGGTCCGAGCGGAAGTCGACTGCCTTGCCGCTCGCCTGCTCCGGCGACATGTATCCCACCGTGCCGAGGACGGATCCGGCGTTCGTCTGCTGCGCCGTCTCGAGGTTGGATTGCTCCTCCGAGAGCGGCTTCTGGAGCTTGGCGAGGCCGAAGTCGAGGATCTTGACCACGCCGTCGCTCGTGATCATCACGTTCTCGGGCTTCAAATCGCGGTGGACGATCCCCGCCGTGTGCGCCTTCGCCACGGCATCGGCGATCTGGAAGCCGATGTCCAGGAGCCTCTTCGTCGGCAGTGCGCCAGCGTGGAGAAGCTCGCGCAGCGTACCGCCGCTCACGAGCTCCATCGCGATGTAAACGGTCGGGCCCGACGAACCGATCTCGTGGATTGTGACGATGTTCGGGTGGTTCAGGCCCGACGCCGCCCGCGCCTCCTGTTCGAAACGCCGGCGGCGGTCCGCGTCGGAGGAGAACTCGGAAGAGAGAACCTTGACGGCGACCTCGCGTCCGAGCCGGGAGTCCTTCGCCCGGTACACCTCTCCCATACCGCCCGCGCCGAGAGGCGCGAGGATCTCGAAAGGACCGAGACGGGAGCCGGGGGAGATTGTCATGCGGCTTAGCCCGCATTATTCATGAACGACTCCGGTCGTCCCGCGGATCTTTTTCCGCCATGCTGCGTCAGGCCTCCTCTGCGATGCACCCCGGCATCGCCGTCGTCGGCCTTCCTTGCCTGACGAAAAAATCTCTCGCGGGAACAAGGTGTGCCCAGGCACAGAGACCGTCAAAGTGTCGAATACGTCTCCGGCTCAATCCTTTTCACGTGTTTCGCCCGGGTGCTCATGAATAATCCGGGCTAGGGCCGCGAGATTGTACCGGACCGCGCCGAAATCGAAACGGACTCCCGCGGCCGGCTAATCCGAGTCGGTCGACGTCTCGCCGACTTCGTTGCCGACCTTGCGAACGAGCGCGTCGACCGCGCTGTCCTCGAGGCCCTTGGGGCCGAAGCCCTGCCTCGCGAAATCGACCCAGCCTCCGTCGGCATCGACCTGCAGGGCGAGCAGCCGCGCCTTCCCGTTCCAGGCGACGCGCACCGACATGTTCGGCGAGGTGAAGACGGACACTCGATCACCGGAGTCGTCGGGAGCTTTCTCGTCCTTCGCGACGGAATAACCCTTCTCACGGAGAACCGAGCCGATGCGGTCGAAGGCGCCGTCTACGGTCAGCATGTCGGACCTCGCTTTGCGCGCTCGATTCTATTGCGCCCGGACGTCCCCCTGGGAATCCGACGCCAGGCTCAGGATCTGGTACCGCTCCTCCCGTTGCGCCCGGGCTGCCGCGAGCGCCTCGGCGCCCCGGTCGCGCCACCAGGCCCGGGCGTCCTCCCTTTTCCACGGCGGCGCGACCGCGCACGCCTCGAGGATTGCGTCGAGCTCCTCCGCCGAAGCGGGCCGGTCCCGCCGCCGGAACGCCAGGCAGCGGCCGATCGTCTCGTCGAGCGCGGGGGGGACGGGGTGACGCGCGTTTCCCGACAGGGGGGGCGGCGGACCCTGGCGTTCCCTCCGGAAGACCTCGATTGCGGTCCTTCCCGGGAAGGGTGACCTCCCGGTGAGAAGAAAGTACCCGACCGCGCCGAGCGCGAAGATGTCCGCGCGCGCATCGACCTTCGCGGGATCGCTCATCCCTTCCGGCGCCATGTAGAGCGGCGTGCCGAGGAGCGATCCGTCCTGCGAGAGCGCGGCGTCGGAGGAGCTCGCCGCGACTCCGCCGCCGGTCACCGCGCTCTCGAGGGCGCCGACGTCCTTGACGAGTCCGAAGTCGAGCACCTTGAGAAAGTCGGGTATCCCGCCGTAGACGCAGACCATCAGGTTCGCCGGCTTGATGTCGCGGTGAATGAGCCCCGCCGCGTGAGCCTCGGTGAGGGCGCCGCACGCCTGGCGCAGCAGGTGGACGACGCGCCCGGGCGGAAGCGGCCCGTCGAGATCCACGAGCTGGTGCAGGTTGATGCCCTGGAGGAGCTCCATCGCGTAGTAGAAGACGCCGTCCCCCGTGCGGCCGTAGTCGTAGATCGCGATCGTGCTCGGGTGCGTCAGGCCCGCCGTGAGCTGCACCTCGCGCTCGAACCGCGCGAGCGACCGCTCCCCTTCGGTTCCGGGAGCGAGCAACTTGATCGCCGTCGGCCGCCGCAACAGCGCATGGCGCGCCTCCCACACGACTCCCATCGCTCCGCGTCCGAGGCGCGCGACGAGGCGGTACGGTCCGACCTTCTCGACCTGGCGCCGCAGCCGCGTGATCGTCCGAAGAGATGTGACCGTCGCGAACCCGAGCAGCGCGGCGAGCACGCCGGCCGCGGCGACTCCGATCGCGCCGCGCCGGGAGGGAAGAAAGGCGCCGGGCAGCGGGAACACCGTGAGGACCCAGCGGCGGTCCGCGAACTGCACGGGGAATTCGAGGCCGAATCCCACTCGGCGCGGGAGCACCGAGGAGTCCCGGGGCCGTTCGGCGAGCAGCGACGCGTTGGGCGTGTCGGGGTCGCGCAGGACGAGCGCGAGCCCGGAGGCGTCCACCACTGCCGCGGCGCCCGCGACCACCGGCTCGACGCGGAAGATCGCCATGACGAAGCCCGAGAGAGCCGCGGCGCGGGTCAGGTCCTCGCCGGGATCTCCCCCCTCGTACACGGGCATGTACATCCCGACGACCGGCAGGGCATCGGGCCTTCCCGCGTCCTCGACGAGCTTGAATGGAGTCGACACGGCGATCCGGCCCGAGTCGCGCGCTTTTTCCGCGGTCGACCAACGCACGGGATCGGCGGCGACGTCGAACCCGAGCGCCAGCGCGCTCGGCGGCTCCATGAAGTGAATCGGCACGTAGGAGGCGCGGCGGCCGGCCTCGCGCGGCTTTCCGTCGACGACATCCCAGAAGCGATAGTTCGTCAAACCGGCCTCGCGCGCCTCCGCCTCGTACGCGGCGCGCTCGGGGTGGCGGACGAGGGGAAGCCACTCGAACGCGTACACGAGTCGACGGCGTTTCAGCATCGGTTCGGTCAGAAGACGAAACTGCCGGCGGGTCGTCTCCGTCGGGGACGCCTCGACGAAGCCCGCGAGAGTTGTCAGGTCCTCCTGCGGCAACAGCATCATTTCCGTGACCGCCGCCTGAACGCGCTGCGCGCGCTCGGTGAAGGCCAGGTGCGTCGCGGCCTGGGCCCTCGCGAAGAGGTACGCGCCCAGCCCCAGTGCCAGCGCCGCGAAGACGCTCGCGGCGAGGACGTCCGCGCCGCGGATGGAGTTGCGCCAGGAGGAGAACGCGGAGCGCAGACGGCGCCCCGTGAACCGGCCATATTCCGAGCCGGACCGGCCGAAGAGCCTGACCGAACCGTTGGTCACGGGCGGATTATCTTGCGGAGAGCCCGGTAACGCCGGCCCGGATTACCGCAGCAGGTGGTCCTGCAGGAACCGGACGGTCGCGTAGAAAAGGTAGTCCTGGTTCTTCTTCTTCGCGAAACCGTGCCCCTCGTCCTTCGCCATCAGGTACCACACCGGCGAGCCGTTCTTGCGTACGGTCGCCACCATCTGCTCGGACTCGGGAAGCGGGACGCGGGGGTCGTTGCGGCCCTGCACGACGAACAGAGGCTTCGTGATCCTCCGGGCGTTGTTGACCGGTGCGATCTTCAGGAGGAACTCGCGCATCTTCGGGTCGCGCTCGTCGCCGTACTCGACCCGGCGCAGGTCCCGGCGGTAGGCCTCGGTCTTCTCCAGGAAGGTCACGAAGTTCGAGACGCCGACGACGTCGAGCGCACAGCGGATGCGGTCGTTGTAGTGCGTCGCGACCGCGAGCGTCATGTAGCCGCCGTAGCTGCCTCCGGTCACCATCACGCGGTCCGCGTCGAGCTCGGGCCGCGTTCGGATCCAGTCGAGGAGCGCCCCGATGTCCTTGACCGAGTCCTCCCGCTTCATTCCGTTGTCCAGCATCACGAACGTCTTGCCGAAGCCGGAGGAGCCGCGCACGTTGGGGTACACGACGGCCACGCCGAGCTCGTTGACGAAGTAGTTGTCACGCCCGAGGAAGCCGGCGCGGTGCTGCCCCTCCGGGCCGCCGTGGATGTCGATCATGACCGGACGCTTGCCCGTGAAGCGCTCGGGCGGCCGGTGCAGGAAACCGGAGATCATCCTCCCGTCGAAGCTCTTCCAGCGGACGATCTCGGGTTCCGAGAACAGTGCCGCGTTCAAGCCGCCGGTCTCGCTCTCCGTCCAGCGATCGACCTTGCCGGTCGCGACCTCGAGGCTGTACACGTCCGCCGGAGAGCGCGCGGAGGAGAACGTGAACCCCAGCGCGCCGCCGTCCTCGTGCCACTTCAGTCCGCCCATGACCCCGAGACCGAGCCCGAGCCTCGGCGCCGGTTTCTCGCGGTCCGACGCGACGTCGTAGAGGCGCAGGACGTCGGCGCCGTCCTCGTTCGTCACGAAGGCGATCGTCTTCCCGTCCGGAGAAACGTCGAAGCCGTTGACGTCCCAGTCGATGCGGGGAGTCAGGGTCTTGTGCGCGCCGGTCGCCACGTCGACCCGGGTCAGGCGCCGGAACTCCGAACCGCGATCCGTGGTGACGTAGATCGCCCTGCCGTCGCTCGCGAACTCGGCTCCTCCGTACGCGACTTTGTCTGCCCCTTTCGGGGTGAGGAGCCGGCGCTCGCCGGATGCCGCGTCGAAGAGCCAGAGGTAGCTCTCGTTGATCGAGAGGAATTCGCCCACCAGCAAGTGCCGGTCGTCCGGGGACCAGTCGAGCGCCCCCCATCCGCCCCCCTCCACCTGCGCCAGCAGTCGGTCGGACTTCGGATCCCGCGGGTCCATCACGTACAGATCCCGGTCCTTGCCGTTGCGCCTCGTGGAGCCGTACGCGAATCGCTCGCCCGACCGGGACCAGGCGACGCCCCCGTTCTGGGAGCGGCCGCCGTCGGTCAGGAGGGTGACGGCCCCCGTCGCGATGTCGTAGCGATAGAGCTGCCGGAACTCGTCTCCCCCCTTGTCCTTGGCGAAGACGAAGAAATCCGCGCTCTTCGGAGGGTAGGTCGCGCCGCTGACGCGGTCGGCGAAGAACGTGAGCTGCGTCCGCGCGCCTCCCGGGGATTTGACGCGATGGACCTGCGCGGTGTCGGCGAAGCGGGTCGACACGAGGATCTCCCGCCGCGCGGGATGCCACGCCGAGAAGCTCGCCGAGCGAAACTCGGTGTACGGCCCGACCGCCTCGGCGATCGCCGGGGAGAGGCTCGGAATCCCTTCCGCGACGAGGTTCTCGTTGGGTCGGATCTCGTCTTGGGCCAGAGCCCGAAAAGGCGCGCAGGTCGAAAGGAGGAAAAAAAAGAGCGCCGGGAGCAGGCGACGAGTCATGGATCACTTCCTTTCGAGCAGAGGGGAAGTCTATGCCCGGGCTGTATCCACGCGGGTGGTTTGCTAGAGTCGTGGCATTTGCCGGGGGTCGCGAGCGGCGGCCCGGGTTCCAACTTTTTTCTTGCGGAGGGATGAATGCGCATCGCTCGACTGACGGGAGCCTGCCTTCTCGGTCTCCTGTGTCTCGTCGTTCCGAAGCTCGCTTTCGCGGGTGGGGTCGTCGAACTTTTCGGAGCGAGCAGCGACCTCGGGGATGGTCTGTTCGGTGTCGTCAACCAGAGCACCGGGGCGTTCACTCAGCGCGGAACCACACCAACCGGGCAGCAGATGCCGGCGCTCGCCTGCAACGCGAGCCAGGCGCTCTTCGGGTCCGAGAACCGGACCGTCACTGCTCCCATGACGCCGGTGGCGGGGGGAAGCCGATGCGGCTTCCTCGTCGGGCTCAATCCGACGACCGGCGCGGTCACTCAATCCTTCGGCTTCATCACGCTCGCCGGCGCGCCGAACAGCTGCCTCCGGGTGAGCGACTTCGACTTCAACCCGGCCAACGGTGTGCTCTACGGGGTCGCGAGTGCCAACTCGACGCGCGACGGGCTCTTCACGATCACGCTCACGACCCCTCCCGTCGCGACGCTCGTCGGTCTCCTTGATCCGTCCTGCACGACAAACTGCATCGAGCGGGGCGGACTCGCATTCCGCGACGACGGCGCCCTGTTTCTCGCTTCCATCAACGGGGATCTCGCGCGCCTGAACCCGGCCGACGCATCCATCGTGGGCTCCATCCTGCCGGACGTCACGAACTGCGCCGAAGCCGCCACGTTTCGGAACAGCGACGACGTGATGTTCGTCGATGAATGCGACGGCGACACCCTCTGGACCGTCGACGAGAACACCGGCCAGGAAACGGTGCTCACCTCGGATCCGGGCGAGTCTCTCGCGTCGCTCGCCTTCTGCGGCGACCGCGGCGGCGTGGTCGGGGGCGTGACGCCGACGCCGACGCCCACCGTCCCGGGACCGACCGCGACACCGACCGCGACGCTCACGTCAACGCCGATCACCGGAGTGCCGGCCGCGGTTCCGACGATGTCCGGGCTGACGCTGGTGCTCTTCGGGACGCTCCTCGCCGCCGGAGCGCTTCTCTCGATTCTCCGGGTGCGGAGCTAGGCACAAAAGCCGTTCTGCAGACGATTCCGACCACATCGGATCGAACGAGGCCCCGCACGGGGCCTCGTTCTTTTTCGACGTAGCGCAGTGCCCGCCGCGCGTTCGTCTCTTTCAACAGTGTGATACGGTAGCAAGCGTCTAACGGTCCCGCCGGCCTCGGTACCTTGCTGTTGCCGTCCTTCCCTCGGACCCCCGATGGAGACCACTCGTTTCAAGGATTGGGGAGTCAGTCTCATGCAGTTCGCACGTAACATCCGTTTCCAGATCAAGCCCGGGAAAGAGAAGGAGTTCACCACTCACTTCGAGAACGAGGTCCTTCCGATGCTTCGGAAGCAGAGCGGTTTCCGCAACGAGTTCACCCTCGTCAACCCGGACGGCGCAGTCGCCATCAGCCTCTGGGAAGATCGGAAGAGCGCCGAGACCTACAACACCTCGACGTATCCGCAGATCCTCGAGAAGTTGAACCCCATGATCGTTGGAGCGCCGAAGGTGGAGACGTACGACGTCACCACCACCACCCTGCGCGCATAGGTAAAGACCGGGCGCGAATGCGCCCGATTGCACGAGGTCCCGCAAGGGACCTCTTTTTTTGTCCGCGGGCTCGACCCCGGAATCGATTCCAGGGTCTACACCCCCGGCCGTGATCGGGAAAGCTTCGCCGGACTGCAAAAAAAAGGCCGCCCCTCGCGGGGCGGCCTCGAGTCCGATCTCGTTGCCGTTACCAGCGGCGGTCGCGCCGGCCGTCGCGCCGATAGTCCCGGCGATCGTGCCGCCGGGAGCCCCGGTCGTCGCGCCACCGGCGATCGTCGCGCCGGTAGTCCCGGTCGCCCCGCCGGTAGGTCCGGTAGTCCCGCGAGTAGCCGTACCGATCGTTCCGGTAGGTCCGGTATCGGTAGTCCCTGTGAACGTAGTGAACGGGCGCCGCCACGATCACCCATTGGGTCCCTCGCGGCTCGCACGGAACCCACTGGTCTTCGTACGCGAACCCGTACCCGTAGTCGGCGTCCTCGTACACGTCGTAGCCGTACGGGACGTAGCCCCCGATCGGAAACCGATCGCCGATCGAGAACGAAATGTCACCGTGCGGAAGGCGCACCGTTCCGCCGACCCGCACCTGAGCGCTCGCGGTTGACGCACCCGCGACGGCGAGACCCGCCACCAGAACTCCCGACCCCATCGCGACGCGAACTGCTCTCTTCATCTTTGACCTCCCCGCCGTTCATCGGCGGACGGCACGAAGACATCGCAACGCGGGTGCCACGGTGGGATCCGTGGAAACAAAAGACTTGCGCGAATCAACCGACCGCGAGGTGTCCCCTGCGCCGGTCGTTCGAGCCGCGCAGGGGACGGTATAGTTCTCCCGCAATACCGGGAGATTTCATGAAAACGCTTCTCGCCGCGACGGCTCTCGGCGCCCTCGTTCTCGTCGGATCCGCCACTGCCCAGACGCCTCCACGCCCGAAGTATCCGGGCCTTCCGAGCGAGACGCCGTCGAAGTTCGCGCCGGTCACCGACAGCTTCGACTACGTCCGGCGCGAGGCAATGATCCCGATGCGCGACGGAGTGAAGCTCCACACGGTCATCCTCGTACCGAGAGGCGCGAAGGGCGCACCGATCCTGCTGACACGCACTCCGTACGACGCCGACGCGCTCACGAGTCACTCCCGGAGCGCGCACCTCGGACCGACACTCTGGGGCTACGACAACGCCACCGACGTCATCATCGAGGGGGGATACATCCGGGTCGTGCAGGACGTGCGCGGCAAGTTCGGATCCGAGGGGGACTACGTCATGAACCGCCCCCTCCGCGGACCGCAGAACCCGACGCCGGTCGATCACTCGACCGACACGTACGACACGATCGATTGGCTGGTGAAGAACGTCCCGGAGAGCAACGGCCGGGTCGGGATCCTCGGCATCTCCTACGACGGCTTCCTGCCGCTGATGGCGCTCGTCAACCCGCATCCGGCGCTGAAGGTCTCCGTGCCGATGAACCCCATGGTCGACGGGTGGATGGGTGACGACTGGTTTCACAACGGCGCGTTCCGCCAGCTCATGGCGGGTTACGTCTACGACCAGGAGGCTCATCGCAAGAACGAGGTGAAGTGGTGGTCCAGCCACTTCGACGACTTCGACACGTTCTTCCAGGCCGGCTCCGCCGGCGAAGTCGGCAAGCGTCGCGGCCTCGAGCAGCTCGGGTTCTGGCGCAAGCTCCTCGAGCATCCGAGCTACGACGCGTTCTGGCGCGACCAGGCCGTGGACAAAATCCTGGCGAAGCAGCCGCTCGCGGTTCCCGTGATGCTCGTGCACAGCCTGTGGGACCAGGAGGACATCTACGGCGCGCCCGCCGTCTACAAGGCGATCGAGCCGAAGGACACGGGCAACGACAAGGTCTTCCTCGTCATGGGCCCGTGGCACCACGGACAGATGATCCGGGAGGGCAGCTCGCTCGGCGCGGTGCGGTTCGACAGCGACACCGCGCTCTACTTCCGCCGGGAAATCCTGCGGCCGTTCCTCGACCAGTATCTGAAGGACGGAGCGCCGAAGGCAGACGTGGCGCCCGTCGTGGCGTTCGAGACGGGGACAAATGTCTGGAGGCGGCTGCCCGCGTGGCCCGCCGGCTGTGAGAGCGGCTGCTCCGTCAAGGCAACGCCGCTCTACCTCGCGGGCTCGAAGCTCTCTTTCGACGCCCCGAAGTCGAACGTGGCGACGTTCGAGGAGTACGTGTCCGACCCCGCGAAGCCCGTGCCGTTCATTTCGCGCCCGGTCCCCCCGTCCAGCTTCGACGGGGGCAAGACCTGGCGAGAGTGGCTCGTCTCGGATCAGCGGGAAGCCTCGGGCCGTCCGGACGTGGCCGTGTTCGTGTCGGACGTGCTCACCGCGCCGTTGAAGATCAGCGGACAGCCGCTCGTGAATCTCGTGGCGTCCACGAGCGGCAGCGACTCGGACTGGGTCGTGAAAGTGATCGACGTCTATCCCGACGAGGTCGCGGGCCAGCCGGAGATGGGCGGATATCAGCTCATGGTCACCGCCGACGTCTTTCGCGGGCGCTACCGGGAAAGCCTCGAGACGCCGAAGGCGATCGAGCCGCACGAGCCGCTCCCGTATCGCTTCGCTCTTCCGACCGCGAACCACGTCTTCCGGCCGGGACACCGGATCATGGTGCAGGTCCAGTCGAGCTGGTTCCCGCTCTACGACCGCAACCCGCAGACCTTCGTGCCCAACATCATGTTCGCGCCGCCGGAGAGCTACGCGAAGGCGACGCACCGCGTCTTTCGCACCGCGCCGGAGGCCTCGGCGATCGAGCTGCCGGTCATCGCCGACTAGCGGTTCCAGAGCCTCCTGCTGGCGAGCCGTGCGCCTTCGACGAGCGAGGCGAGCTTGAGATAGACGATGTCGGGGTCCACGGGGCCGAAACCGCCGAAGGTCCCGAAGCCGCAGTCGGTACCGGCGATGACGCGCTCGCGACCGACGATTTCGGCGAGGCGGACGATGCGCTCGGCGACGAGGTCCGGGTGCTCCACGTAGTTGGTCGTGGTGCTGAGGACGCCGGGCACCAGGACCTTGTCGTCC
>Ga0209971_1000085_pt1 | contig 28632 bp, 31 predicted proteins | sample InoplaM3SAM_FD_187588 | JGI IMG/M metagenome (GOLD analysis project Ga0209971, IMG submission 187588) | Arabidopsis thaliana rhizosphere microbial communities from the Joint Genome Institute, USA, that affect carbon cycling - Inoculated... | ecosystem: Host-associated > Plants > Roots >... | reverse complement strand
AACTCCGACACGCTGCTGCGGAAGCTGGCCGACCGGCTGGCCGCGCGCCACCACATGACGGTCAGCGTGACGAGCCGCAAGCGCTCGCCGAGCCACGAGGTGGACGAGGCCGGCATCGCGGCGCTGCGGGCCCAGGCCGATCTCGTCATCTCCGGCATCGGCGACTGAGGGTCGTGCAGCTCGAGCAGTGTGCTCGACGCGATCCTGATGGAAGAGCAGGGGGTGCCCGGCATCGCCATCGTCACCACCCCGTTCCGCAACACCGGGAAGGCGATGGCCGAGAGCTGGGGCAAGCCGGGTTATCCGTTCCTCGACACGCCACATCCCATCGCCAACCTCACCGAGGCCGAGCTGGACGAGCGGGCCGATCGGCTCGCCGACGCGGTCGAGGAGTGGCTCGGCTTCGAAGCGCACTAGGGTGAGCCGTATCGGCTACGATCGGCTGCCCACCGAGCGCGCCGACCCGCGCACCGGGCAGCTCGATCGGCTCTCCGCCGCGCAGATCGCGCGGCTCATGAACCGCGCCGACCGCCGCGCCGTCTCCGCGGTGGGCCGCGCCGCGCCGGCCATCGGGCGCGCGGTGGATCTCATCGTGCGCGCGCTCTCGCGCCGCGGGCGGCTCGTGTTCGTGGGCGCGGGCACCAGCGGGCGGCTCGGCGTGCTCGAGGCCGCCGAGTGCCCGCCCACCTTCGACACGCCGCCGTCGCTGGTGCAGGCGGTGATCGCGGGGGGCCGGCGCAGCGTGTTCCGCTCGGCGGAGGGCGCGGAGGACGACGGACCCGAGGGCGCCCGGCAGATCCGGCGGCGCGTGCGCCGTGGCGATGTGGTGGTGGGCATCGCGGCCAGTGGCGTCACCCCGTTCGTGCGCGCGGCCCTGCGGGAGGCGCGCAAGCGCGGGGCCGCCACCGCGCTGGTCACCTGCAACCCGCAGGTGCCGGCGTCGGCGGCCCGCGTGGTCATCGCGCTGGCCGTCGGCCCGGAGGTGCTCACCGGCTCCACGCGGCTGAAGGCGGGCACCGCGACGAAGCTCGCGCTCAACACGCTGACCACCGCGTCGTTCGCGCGCCTGGGCAAGGTCTACGGCAACCGCATGGTGGACCTGCGCCCGCGCTCGGCCAAGCTGCGCGCCCGCGCCCTGCGCCTGGTGCGCCAGCTCGGCCGCGTGAGCCCGCGCGAGGCCCAGCGCCTGCTCGCCGCCTCCGGCGCCAGCGCCAAGGTCGCCATCGCCATGGCCCGCCTCGGCGTCGACGCCCCCGAGGCCCGCCGCCGCCTCAAGCGCGCCGCCGGCTCCCTCCGCCGCGCGCTCGAATAGCCGGGGCCAGAGCGGGGTCAGGTCTTACATTCCGACATTTCTCCGGGGTAGCGCTGACGAGCGCGGGGCGGAAATGTCGGAATGTAAGACCTGACCCCAGTCAGGAGTGACTGGGGCCGGCGGTGTCCTCGGCGCGGACCGGGGTCTTGCCGCGGAGGAAGTCGAAGTCGCAGCCCTCGTGGGCCTGGAGCACGTGGTCCAGGAAGAGGCGGCCGTAGCCGCGGGTGTAGTGGGGCGGGCGCGGCTTCCACCGGGCGCGACGGCGGGCCAGCTCCTCGTCGGACACCCGCAGGGTCAGCCGGCGGTTCGGGACGTCCAGCTCGATCACGTCGCCGTCCTGCACGAGGGCCAGCGGCCCGCCCGCCTCGGCCTCCGGGGAGACGTGGAGCGCCACGGTCCCGTACGATGTCCCGCTCATCCGCGCGTCCGAGATTCGCACCATGTCGCGCACGCCCTTCTGCAGGAGCTTGCGCGGGATCGGCGCGGCGCCCCACTCCGGCATCCCCGGCGCGCCCTTCGGCCCCACGCGCTTGAGCACCAGCACGCACGTCTCGTCGACGTCGAGCGCGGGGTCGTCGATGCGCGCGTGCAGATCGGCGTGGTCCTCGAACACCACCGCGCGCCCGCGATGGGTGAGCAGATGCGGGGAGGCCGCCGACTGCTTCAGCACCGCCCCGTTCGGGCACAGGTTGCCGGTGAGGATGGCGGTGCCGCCCTCGCTCAGGATCGGCATGGCGAGCGGGCGGATCACGTCCTCGTTGTAGTTGACCGCCGCCTCGTTGTTGGCCGCGATGGACCGGCCGGTGACGGTGAGCGCGTCGCGGTGCAGGAGCGGCATCAGCTCCTTCAGCACCACGGGCAGCCCTCCCGCGTAGAAGAAGTCCTCCATGAGGTACTTGCCCGACGGCCGCACGTTGAGCAGCATCGGCGTGGTGCGCGACAGCTCGTCGAAGCGCGCGAGGGGCAGGTCCACCCCGGCCCGGCCCGCGATGGCGACGAGATGGATGATCGCGTTGGTGGACCCGCCGATGGCCATGCCGGTGCGGACCGCGTTGTCGAAGGCCTCACGCGTGAGGATCCTGGAGGGCTTGAGGTCTTCGCGCACCATCTCCATGATCCGGCGCCCCGACATCTCGGCCAGCGCCATCCGGCGCGAGTCCGCCGCGGGAATGGCCGCGTTGCCGGGCAGAGTCATGCCGAGCGTCTCGGCCATCGAGGCCATGGTGGACGCGGTGCCCATCACCATGCAGTGCCCGGCCGAGCGCGACAGGCAGGATTCGATCTCGCAGAACTCTTCCTCGGTGAGCCGGCCGGCACGCCGCTCGGCCCAGAAGCGCCAGTTGTCGGTGCCGGAGCCGATGTCCTCGGTGCGCCAGCGCCCGCGCAGCATGGGCCCACCGGTCACCACGATCGAGGGCACGTCGGCGGAGGCCGCGCCCATCAGCATGGCGGGCGTGGTCTTGTCGCAGCCGGAGAGCAGCACCACGCCGTCCAGCGGATAGGCGCGGATGCACTCCTCCACGTCCATCGCCATCAGGTTGCGGAAGAGCATGGTGGTGGGCTTCATGAGGATCTCGCCGAGCGAGATGGTCGGGAACTCCAGCGGGAAGCCGCCCGCCGAGAGCACGCCCCGCTTCACCGCCTCCGCCACCTGGCGCAGGTGCGCATTGCAGTTGGTCAGCTCGGACCAGGAGTTGGCGATGCCGATCACCGGCCGGCCGTCGAACATCAGCTCGCTGAAGCCCTCGGCCTTGATCCACGAGCGGTGGGCGAAGCCGTCCAGGTCCTTCTTGCCGAACCAGTTGTGGCTGCGCAGCGTGGGCGTGCTCACCGCGAGATCTCCTTTCACTGGAGCGGCCGGGCGGTGGACGTGGTGACCAGGCTGGTCTCCACGACCACGCCGCGCTCGTCGAACACGAGGGCCAGCACCCGGCTGACCTGATCGAGCGTCGCCCCCGCCGAGGTCCGCTCGGTGCGCGTATAGCTGTAGACGTCGGCGCGGCGGCCCGGCACCGGGACGTAGGCGGACGGATAGATGAACTGCCCGGTGGGCGCGCCCAGCAGGCGCAGCGTCTCGGCCCGCGTGGTCTGCCCCCGCTTGATCTGCTTCGCGGCCGCCTCGTCGAACGTGGTTCGGTCGGCCGCGAAGGAGCTGGAGTAGTCGAAGCCGACGAGGCGGCCGCCGTTGAACGTGTAGACCATCGCCCGAGCCGCGACCTGGTCGCCGACGGTCTCGACATGCGTGTACTGCAGCACCAGCACCGTCTGGTCGCCCACCTGGCCGGTGGCCTGCCCGTCGGGCTGGCCGAATCGCTGGCGGATCTCCTGCTCGGTGGTCTTGCCGAGCGTGAAGCCGGCCGGATCGGGCCGGTTGAAGTCGGCGGCGAGCAGGCAGCCGCCGGCCAGGACCACGGCGAGGATACGGCAGCACACGGATCGCGCTGACGACATGGCAGCGGCCCCACGCTATAGCGAGCGTGGCCACGCGTCAATGTGATCCCGTGCGAGCGAGCCGGCGGGCTGCGCACCCGTTTCGACCGGTATAGAATGTGCGGGCGCCAACTCCAGGTGAGGAGGTCGAGATGAGGCTCGCAGGCAAGGTGGCGGTGGTGACCGGCGGCGGCGCCGGGATCGGGCGCGGCATCGTGCTGGGCATGGCGCGGGAGGGCGCGGACGTCGCGATCCCCGACATCCAGGACGCCAACGCCCAGGCGGTGGTGAAGGAGGTGCTGGGGATGGGCCGCCGGGCCATCTCGATGCGCTGCGATGTCACGAAGGGCGCCGAGGTCCAGGCCACGGTGGATCGCATCCGCAAGGAGATGGGCCAGATCGACATCCTGGTGAACAACGCGGGCATGGCCTCCGCGCCCGGGATGCCGTTCACCAACAACTCCGAGGAGGACTGGGACCGCACCTACGCGGTCAACCTCAAGTCGGTCTTTCTCATGTGCAAGGCGCTCGCGCCCTACTTCATCGAGCGCAAGGCCGGGCGCATCATCAACATCGCGTCGATCGCGGGGCCGCTGGCCGCGCTCACCATGCCGCCCTATTCGGTGGCCAAGGGCGGCGTCATCACCTTCACGCGCGTGATGGCCAAGGAGCTGGCGCCCCACGGCATCACCGTGAATGCGATCTGCCCCGGCGTGCTGTGGACCGCATTCTGGGAGAAGCTCGCGCAGTACATCGCCGACACCAACCCGGCCTTCAAGGGCATGACCGCGCGGCAGGTGTTCGACAAGCGCGTGGGGGACATCATCCCGATGAAGCGCGAGCAGACGCCGGAGGACATCGGGCACGCCGCGGTGTTCCTCGCCTCCGAGGAGGCGCGCAACATCACCGGCCAGGCGCTCAACGTCGACGGCGGCTCCGTCATGCACTAGCACCCCCTCTCCCCTCGGGGGAGAGGGCAGGGTGAGGGGTGGTCCAGACAATGATCCGTCGGCAATTCGTACTCGCGTTCCTGCTGCTCCTGCTCGGCGCCACCGGCGCGCGGGCGCAGGCCGCCAGCACCGACGCGAAAGCGGCGGCGGTCCCGGTGGTGAAGCAGCTGGAGGCGTTCCGGCGCGACGACTTCGACACCGCGTTCACCTTCGCGTCCGGCACGATCCAGGAGCGCTTCGACCGGCGGAACTTCGAGGCGATGGTGCGCCGCGGGTATCCGGAGATCGCGCAGTCGACGTTCGCGGCCGTGACCAAGACCGAGCTCGAGTCGCCGGGGCTGGCCTACGTGACCGTGAAGATCCGCGGCGCGAACGGGCAGAGCATCGAGGCGCTCTACGAGATGGTCTGGGAGGACGACTGGAAGATCAACGGCGTGGCCACCCGGCCCGACGCCAGCATCATCTGAGCCCCTCACCCTGCCCTCGCCCCTCAGGGGAGAGGGAGGAGGAGACATGGACTTCGACTTCACGCAGGAGCAGCAGGACTTCCGCCAGGAGGTGCGCGCCTGGCTGGCCGAGAACGTGCCGACCGCCATGAAGGGCCGCGGCTTCGCCTCCTCGCGCGCCGAGGTGGAGGAGGTCAACCGCCTCCGCGAGTGGCAGCGCACCCTGCACAAGGCGGGCTACGTGGGGATGGACTGGCCGGCCGAGTACGGCGGCCGCGGCGCGTCCATCATGGAGCAGGTGATTCTCTACGAGGAGCTGTCGCGCGCGGGCAGCCCGCAGCCGCTCAATCGCAGCGGGCTCAGCATGCTCGGCCCGACCCTGATGAAGCACGGCACGCCGGCCCAGCGCGCGAAGCATCTCGACCGCATCCTCACCGCCGAGGACATCTGGTGTCAGGGCTTCTCCGAGCCCAACGCGGGCAGCGACCTGGCGAATCTGCAGACCCGCGCGGTGCTCGACGGGGACCACTACGTGCTGAACGGGCAGAAGGTGTGGACCAGCATGGCCCACGTGGCCGCGTGGGGGTTCTTCCTCGTGCGGACCGATCCCGCCGCGGCCAAGCACAAGGGCATCACCTTCCTGCTGCTCGACATGAAGAGCCCGGGCATCACCATCCGGCCGCTCCGCCAGATCACCGGCGAGGCCGAGTTCAACGAGGTGTTCCTCGAGAACGTGCGGGTGCCCGCCACCAACGTGGTCGGCAAGGTGAACGAAGGCTGGGGCGTGGCGCTGACCACCCTGGCCTACGAGCGCGACGTGCTCACCATGATCCGCCACATCAGCCTGCGCACCGCGCTGCACCGGCTGCTGTCGCTGGCCGGCCGCACCATCAGGAACGGGCGGCCCGCGTCGGAGGACCCGGTGGTGCGGCAGAAGATCGCCGCGCTCGCCATCGGCGAGCGGGTGCTGCAGCTCAACGGCTACCGCAGCCTGACCAGGATCCTGAAGGGCGGCGCGCCCGGGCCCGAGGGCTCGACCTCCAAGCTCTTCTGGAGCCAGCTCGATCAGGAGCTGGCCGAGCTGGCCACCGAGATCATCGGCCCCTACTCGCAGCTCCAGGCGGGCAGCGCGCTGGCCCCCGACGAGGGCGAGTGGGCATTCTACTGCCTGCTGGCCCGGGGCAGCGGCATCCGCGCGGGCACGACCGAGATCCTGCGCAACATCCTGGGCGAGCGCGTGCTCGGCCTACCCAAAGACTAGGAGACCGCCGTGGCCACCGAGACCAGCGAGCTGCTCTACGAGGTGAAGGACCGCATCGCCACCATCACGCTCAACCGGCCCGACAAGATGAACGCGTTCACCGGCCCCATGATCGAGCGCTGGGCCGCCTCGCTCCACGAGGCGCAGCGCGATCCCAACGTCAACGTGGTGGTGGTCACCGGCGCGGGCAAGGCGTTCTGCTCGGGCGGCGACGTGGGACGGATGGGCTCGGGCGATCCCACCCCGCTCGACAACAAGAACGGGCTGTGGGAGCACATCCACAACGTGCCGAGGACGCTGGAGGCGATGGACAAGCCGGTCATCGCCATGGTGAACGGCGTGGCGGTCGGCGCGGGCATGGGGATGTCCCTCATGTGCGACATGCGCATCGCCTCCGAGCAGGCCCGCTTCTCCACCGGCTACGTGCGGGTCGGCCTGGTGCCGGGCGACGGTGACACCTACTTCCTGCCGCGGCTGATCGGCACCGCCCGTGCGCTCGAGCTGCTGTGGACCGCCGACTTCATCGAGGCGCCGCGGGCGCTCGAGCTGGGCATCGTGAACCGGGTGGTGCCGCACGACAAGCTGGCCGAGGAGACGTATGCGTTTGCCCGGCGCGTGGCCGACGGTCCGCAGATTCCGGTTCGCATGATAAAGAGGCTGGTCTACCAGTCCATGCGCCTGGACCTGCGCACGCACCTGGACCTGGTCTCCTCGCACATGGCGGTGGTGCGCGAGACCGAGGACCACAAGGAAGGCGTGCAGGCCTTCAAGGACAAGCGCGCGCCGAAGTTCCGGGGTCGCTAGGGGCGCGAGAGGCCCGCGGCGTGCCCGGGCCGCCGGCGGTCTGGGTGGTCGTCCTCAACTGGAACGGGGTGGCGGCCACGCTCGAGTGCCTGCAGTCGCTGAAGCGGCTCCGCTATCCGAACGTCGCGACGCTGGTGGTGGACAATGGCTCCGCCGCGCCGGAAGCGGGTAGGATCGAGGCCAGCGCCCTCGCGACCGCCGTCCTCCGGAATCCGGAAAACCTGGGCTTCGCGGCCGGGTCCAACGCGGGGATTCGCTACGCGCTGGAGCGAGGCGCTGCCTACGTCTGGCTGCTGAACAACGATACTGTCGTCGATCCCCATTGTCTCGACGCGCTGGTCAGCGCTGGCGAGAGCGACGATCGAATCGGCCTGCTGAGCCCGGTACTCTATGACTACGAGCCGCCGCACGCGGTCCAGTACGCGGGGACCCTCGTGGATCTCCCGGGAGGGCGTCTGCAGAAGTTCACCGCCCTCGACCAGCCGGCGGCGCACAGACACGAGGGACGCCTGGCTCTCTGGGGCACGGCGCTCTTGATCAAGCGGCGAGTCGTGGAACGGGTGGGGCTGCTGGACGAGCGCTACTTCGCCTATGTCGAGGACATGGACTTCTGCGTTCGCGCGATGGCGGCCGGCTTCGCCACGCGCCTCGTGCGGGATGCCTCCGTTTACCACAAGCACGGTCTCGCGCTCGGGGGTCCAACCGGGGTCCTGCGCGAGTACTTGATGATCCGCAACGTGTATCTCTTCTGGACGACCTACCTGCGGGGCTGGCGCCGCTGGCGCTATAGGCTGCGGTACCCCCCGTGGGTGCTTTCCCGCTGCCTCGATGCGCAACTCCGTGGCCGCGCCGACGCCGAGGCGTACATTGCGAGCGCCGGCTGGGACGCGCTGCGCGGCCACTGGGGGTCCTGGGAGAGTCGGGGACGGGCGCCGGCCTCGCTCCGTGCGGTCGCGAGGGCAGTACTAGGCTGGCACCCTTACTTCTGGGCCATGCTGCTGGCAGGCGACTTCCGCGGATTGATTGCCGCGACGCGCGCACGGATCTTGGCGCCCCGGCGCGGTGGCAAGTGAGCCAAGTGCCCGGCGTGGCGCCCGCCGTGGACGTGAGCGCGCGACTGGTGGACATCACGACGCTGCCGGTGGACGCCATCCTCAACGCGGCCAACGAGCGGCTCGCGCCCGGCGGCGGCGTGTGCGGGGCCATCCATGCCAAGGCCGGCCCCGAGTTGGCGGTGGCCTGCACCGCCCTGGGCGGCTGCCCGACCGGCGAGGCCCGCATCACGCCGGGCTTCCGGCTGCCGGTCCGCCACGTGATCCACGCCGTCGGCCCGGTCTGGCAGGGCGGCGGCGCGGGGGAGGCGGAATTGCTGGCGTCGGCCTACCGCGCGTCGCTGCGACTCGCCGAGGAGCACGGGCTGAGCAGCGTCGCGTTCCCCGCGATCAGCACCGGGATCTACGGCTATCCGTTGCGGCCGGCCACCGGGATCGCGGTGCGCACCGTCCGCGACGCGCGTCATCACCTTCTCCGCCAGGTTGTCTTCGCCTGCTTCGGCGCCGACGCGCTGCAGGCCTACCGCGACGAAGGGGTTGCCGGGTGAGCCGGCCGAGGGGGATCGCGCGATGATCAAGCGAGTCCGGTACTTCGCCGGCCAGCTCCTGGGCGCCGAGGATTTCGAGACCGAACAGCGCTACGTGATCGACCGGCTCCGGAGGCTCAACCGCTGGCTGCACGGCTGGGGCATCGCCGGCGGGCTCGGGGTCTCGGTGAGCCTGGGGGAGATCGTGGTGAGCCCGGGTCTCGCGCTCGACTGCGTCGGCAACGAGATCGAGGTGGAGCGGCCGACATGCATGGCATTGCCGGTGAGCGGCCGGGCGAGCTATCTGACGCTCGCGTTCACCGAGCGCCCCGTCGATCCGCAGCCGGCACTCTTCGATCCGCCCGCCGCCGACGAGATGTCGGTCGAGTACCGGCGCATCGAGGAGTCCGGCATCCTCGCCCTCGAGCCCGGCGATCCCGCACGGAGGCACGGCAACCGGCCACGTCGATCGGACACGTGCGGCCTCGCCCATCCCATCGCGATCGCCCGGCTGGTGCGCGTGCGCTCCCGCTGGCGGCTCGACGCGCGCTACCGCCCGGGCCGCGCCCGGCGGTGACGCGCCGGCATCACGCGATGGACCCGCAGAACATCTACGACGACGACCGCTTCTTCGCCGGCTACTCCTCGCTCGAGCGCTTCGGGGCCGGCTGGCGGCAGGCCATGGAGCACGACGACCTGGTCGGCCTCTTGCCGCCGGTGACCGGACGGCGCGTGCTCGACCTGGGCTGCGGGGTCGGGCAGCTCGCGCATCACCTCGCTACGAGCGGCGCGAGTGTCGTCGGCGTCGACCTCTCCGAGCGCATGCTGGAGCGGGCGCGGACCGATTGGGCGCATCCGCGCGTGATCTACCGCCGGGAGGCCATCGAGCGTCTCGACTTCGAGCCCGCGCGGTTCGATCTGGTCGTCAGCTCGCTCGCTCTGCACTACGTCGAGGACTACGCCGGGCTGATGTCGCGGATCGCCTCGTGGCTAGCTCCCGGCGGCGTGCTCGTCTACTCCGTCGAGCATCCCATCTACACCGCGCGCCTGCCCGGCGAGGGCTGGGTGGTGGACACGTCGGGCCGGCGCACCGGCTGGAGTCTCGACCGCTACGCCGAGGAGGGCGCCCGCGAGGAGACGTGGTTCGTGGCCGGCGTGCGCAAGGTGCATCGCACGCTGGCCACGCTGCTCAACGGTCTCGTCGACGCGGGCCTGGTCGTCGAGCGCGTGGTCGAGCCGGTGCCGAGCGAGCGGTGGCTGCGCGAGCATCCCGACTGGGCCGACGAGCGCCGGCGGCCCATCTTCCTGCTGGTGCGCGCGCGCAGGCCCTGACGGGTCACGTGCTTGACGGCCGGGCGGCGGCGGGCCAGAATCGGCGCCCATGACGCCCGAGCATCGCCGGCTGATCGAGCGCATCCGGTCGTCCGCGCTGGTGGTGCGCCACGCGGTGGAGGCGGCGCCGCGCGGCCGGTTCGCCGTCGCGCCGAAGCCGGGGGAGTGGTCCGCGCTCGAGACCCTGACTCACGTGCGCGACGTGATCGTCCACGTCTACGGCCTGCGCCTCCGGCGGCTCTTCTACGAGGACGGGCCGCTCTTCGCCGACTTCGACGAGGAAGCCTACCGCCCGGCCAGCCTGGCGCGCGGCGAGAGCGTGGAATATCTCCTCGACACCATCGTGGGCGAGCACGAGCAGCTGGCGCGCCTGCTCGAGGCGGTGCCCGACGCCGAGTGGGCCCGCGAGGGGCGCCATCCGCAGTACGGCGTCATGTCCATCGAGTTTCTCGCGCGGCGGGTGGGCGAGCACGCCGAGGAGCACGCCGCCCAGATGACCGCCGCGGTCCGCGCTCGCGCGTAGAGAATCCGCGATGACACGGGGCGGGCGCGGGTGATCGGGCGTCGCGCCTTTGTCAAAGGCCTCGGTGCGGCCCTGGCCTTCCGGCCCGCGCGAGCGCTGGGCCAGGGGCCCGCGAAGCCGCCTCGCATCGGCTGGCTCACCAGCAGTGTGCTGCATACGCGGAACGTGGAGGCGTTCCGGAACGAGATGCAGGCGCTCGGCCATCGCGATCTGAGCCTCGAAGTACGGGCGGCCGAGGGCAAGATGGACCGGCTACCCGCGCTGGCCGCCCAGCTTGCGACCGTTCCCGTGGATGTGATCGTGACCGACGGCGGCCCCGCGATCGTCGCGGCCAAGCGCGCCACGGCCACGATCCCGATCGTCATCGGCGCTGCCGCGATCGATCTGGTCCAGCAGGGCCTGGTGACGAGCCTGGCGCGCCCGGGTGGCAACATCACCGGCTTCCTGATCTCCACCGGCTCCGAGCTCGACAGCAAACGGCTCGAGCTGCTGCGCGAGGCACTGCCGTCACTCGCGCGCGTCGCGGTGGTCTGGAACCCGCGCAACGACGCAAACCCGCACAAGCTGGCGAGTCTCGAGGCCCCGGCGCAGGCCCTCGGCGTGCAGCTCGAGAGCATCCAGGCCCGCGACGTCCAGGAGATCGAGCGCGGGCTCGGCGCCGGGTCCCGGAGGCGCGTGGATGCGATGCTGATGCTGGCCGACGCCTACTTCTGGAGCCAGCGCGACCGCATCGTCGCGGTGGCGGCCCGGCACCGGCTGCCCGCAATGTACGCGGAGCTGGAGTTCGGCGAATCCGGCGGCCTGATGGCGTACGGACCCTCCGTCGCCCACAACTTCCGCCGGGCGGCGGGCTACGTGGATCGCATTCTCAAGGGGGCGAAGCCGGGCGATTTGCCGATCGAGCAGCCGGCCACGCTGGAGCTGATGATCAACCTCAAAGTCGCCCGCGCGCTCGGCCTGACGATCCCCCAGTCGCTGCTCGTCCGGGCCGCGCACATCGTCGAGTGACCGGCTGATCGCCGAGCAAGCCACCGCCCGCTGAAGCGCTCCCGGCTCAGCGTGCCGACGGAAACTTCGGCGGCCGCTTCTGGCGGATCGCCGCCGCGCCCTCGCGCACGTCCTCGTCCATGAACGTCAGCATCTCCAGCGCGATGGACTGATCGAAGATCGGCCCGGCCATGCGCAGCCAGTTGTTCAGCGAGCGCTTGGTCCAGCGGATCGCCTGCTGGGCGCCGTTGGCGAGCTTGTCGGCCACCTCGAAGGCCTTCGGCATCAGGTCGGCGGGCGGCACGCACAGACTGACCAGGCCGATGCGCTCGGCCTCGCGGCCGTCGATGAAGTCGGAGGTGAGCAGGTAGTACTTGGCCTTGGCCATGCCGCACAGCAGGGGCCACACGATGGCCGCGTGGTCGCCCGCCACCACCCCCAGCTTGGTGTGGCCGTCGGTGAAGCGCGCGGTCTCCGAGATGATGCTGATGTCCGACATCAACGCCACCACGAGGCCCGCGCCCACCGCCACGCCGTTGATCGCCGAGATCACCGGCTTGTCGAGGTTGATCATGTTGTAGACGATGTCGGAGGCCTCGCGCACGGTCCGGGCGAGGCGCTTCGGATCCCGGCTGTTGGCCTCGACCATGTCGAGATCGCCGCCCGCCGAGAAGGCCCGGCCCGCGCCGGTGACCACCGCGACGCGCGCGCTGTCGTCGGCGTCGAGGGTCGGCCAGACCTGGGTCAGCTCCCAGTGCAGCCGGTCGTTGGTGGCGTTCAGCACCTCCGGCCGGTTGATCGTGATCAGCACGACCCCGTTGGGCCGGCGCTCGAAGAGCAGGTGCTGGTAGTCTCGGTAGTCCATGTCGGGCCGCCTCCTGTCGGATATGAGGTCCGTTGGGAGGCTAGCACGGCTCGCGCGACTCCCGCTCAGGCCACCGCAGCGAGCTGGCCGATGATGGCCACGCAGGCCTCGGCCAGCTCGGTGCCCTTGGTGCGCATGTGCTGCTTGAAGAACTCCTCGTGCACCGCGTGCTCGTGGAAATGGTGGGGAGTCAGCACCGCGGACAGCGCGAGACTGCCGGGCACCGAGAAGCGCTCGACGTCGCCCGGCCCTGTACCCGTGCCGGGCCATCTCGCTCATGGACGCCTGGCGGCAGTGGTCGGTGATGTCGGTGTGCCATGGGCCATGGCGCTCCTCCGTTGAGTGAGGTGTGGCCCGCAGCGTAGACGGTCGCCCCGGCGCTCGCGACCCTAACGCTCGGCCCGCGCCAGGTGCGCCTGGAATGGCAGCTGGACGTGCCCGCCGATCGTGACCGCGCGCAGGGGCTCCGCCATCTCGGCCCGGAGCTTTCCGGTCAGGTCCGCACGGGCGCTGGCGTCCAGGTGCTGCATGGCCGGGATCGCCGCGGTGTCCACGTCGATCTCGCCGGCCAGGAAGCCGTCGGGATCCGGGAAGCGGGCCAGGAGCTCGTATGCCTCGATCTCGACGCGCCGGAAGCCGGCCTTCAGCAGCCGATCGCGCAGCCCGGCGGCGTCGCCCAGCGCGAAGATGTCGCGCACGCCCGACGTGCCGAGCCGGCGCTCGATGGCGCGGTCCAGGAGCTGGTAGAACGGGTGGCGGTCCAGCCCCTGCCAGACGCTCAGCACCGCGCGGCCGCCATCGGCGAGCACCCGGCGCATCTCGGCCAGCGCGGCGGATGGATCGGTGAAGAACATGAGCGCGTACTGGCACAGCACGAGGTCGAACTCTCCATCGGAAAACGGCAGCGCTTCGGCCCGGCCTTCCCGCCACTCGATCGAGCGCTGTTCCCGGCCGGCGGCCGCGCGAGCGACCGCCAGCATGCCCGGGCTCGCGTCGAGACCGGTGATGTGACCGTTGTCCCCGACGCAGGCGGCGGCCCGGCGGGCCACGATGCCCGTTCCACATCCGACGTCGAGCACGCGCTGGCCCGGCCGGGGCCGAGCGAGCTCGACCATGCGCTCCGCGGAAGGCGCGAAGAGCACCGGCACCATGTAGCGCTCGTAGGTCTCGGCGGGATTGTCCATGGTGTTCTCCCTTTCGGTCGATGATCGGTCGACGGTGGGCGGAGTGTATGATGCTGGCGTGACCGCGAGGAATGATCGCCGGTCCGGATCCCTTGCCTCGTCGTCCGCCGATCGGCCGGAGCCTGCCCGAGCGTCCGCGCTTCCTGCTCCGGAGTCCGGTGCAGAGGGATCGACGGGCGTCGATGCGCTGTCGGATGTGCTGCGGGCAGTGCGCCTGAGCGCGGCGGTGTTCTTCCGCGTCGAGGCCAGGTCGCCGTGGGTCATCGGAGTTCCCGACGGCGCGACGATCGCGCGGAGCGTGGTCCCGCGCGCCCAGCACGTCATCTCGTATCACGTCGTGACGGACGGCCGCTGCTGGGGCGGAGTGCCGGGTGAGTCCCCGATGGCCTTGGCACCCGGCGACGTGCTCGTGCTCCCCCACGGCGATCCCTATGTGATGTCGCTCTCGAGTGACCTCCGGGGCGGACCGGAGCAGGCCGAGGTGCTGGGCTTCCTCGGCGCGATGGCGGCCGGCCGGCTCCCGTTCACTGTCACCGAGGATGGGGGCGGCGCGGAACGCCTGCAGCTGGTGTGCGGATTCCTCGGCTGCGACGTGCGTCCCTTCAATCCGCTCCTGGCGACGCTGCCCCGCCTGCTCTGCGTGCGCCGGACGGGATCCGCGGCCGACGACCCGCTGGACCGGCTCGTCGAGTTCACGATCGCCGAGTCGCGAGATCGGCGCGCGGGCGGCGAGTGCGTGCGCCTCCGCCTGGGCGAGCTGATGTTCATCGAGGTGGTGCGGCGCCATCTGGCCGCGCTGCCCCCGGAGCAGCGGGGCTGGCTCGCCGGCCTGCGCGACCCGATGGTGGGCCGCGCCCTCGCGCTGCTGCACGAGCGCCCGGCGCATCCCTGGACCCTCGAGGAGCTGGCCCGGGAGTCGGGCGCCTCCCGCTCCGTGCTGGCCGAGCGATTCACTCTATTCGTGCACGATCCGCCGATGCAGTACCTGACGCGCTGGCGGATGCAAATCGCCGCGCGTCTGCTGGCCGAGAGCACCAGCAAGGTCTCCGCGGTCGCTCTGGAGGTCGGCTACGACTCCGAGGCTGCGTTCAGCCGTGCCTTCAAGAAGGCGGCCGGGGTGCCTCCCGCCACATGGCGGCAGCGGCACGCGGCCCGTCCCGCCGGCATGTTCTGATCCCGCCGTCGCCTTGACGGAGCCGCCGGGTCGCGGCACTATCACCCGGACTCGCGTGCTGCCCGACAACCTCGGCTATCTGTTCGACACCGCGCTGGCCCTCACTCCGTCGAAGCCGGCGGTGTTCCAGGGCGACACCGTGCTGACCTACGCCGAGCTGGACGCCCGCTGCAACCGGTTGGCCAACGCGCTGGCCGCGCTCGGGGTGGGCGCGGGCGACCGGGTCGCCCTGTGCTTCAACAACGACGTGCGCTTCCTCGAGACGCTGTTCGGCGCGATGCGGCTGGGCGCGGTGGCGGTGCCGCTCAACATCCGCATGGGCGACGAGGCGCTCCGCTACGTCACCGAGGACTCCGAGGCGCGGGTGCTGGTGGCGAGCGCGGCCCTGGCCGCGCGCGGCCGCGCGCTGGCCGCGCAGATCCCCGCCATCGAGCACGTGGTCGTCGATGCGCCCGCCGGCGAGGGCGCGCTGGCCTACGAGAGCGTGGTGGTCGCCGCGTCGCCCACGCGGGCCCGGCGCGCCACCGCGTTCGACGAGATCTGCATGCAGCCCTACACCTCGGGCTCGACCGGCAAGCCCAAGGGCGTGCTCCTGACCCACGGCGGGCAGATCTGGAACACCGACATCATGCGGAAGGCGCTGATGGCGGACGACACCGAGCGCGCGCTGATCGCGGTGCCGCTCTACCACAAGAACGCGATGGCCGGCGCGGTGAAGCCGTTCCTGCTCGCGGGCGGCTCGCTGGTGATCCTGCCCGGGTTCGACGCGCTGGAGGTCATCCGCGCCATCGCCCGGTACCAGGTCACGTATCTCACCGGCGTGCCCGCGATGTACAAGATGATCCTCGCGGAGGCGGACGCGCTGGCGAAGCACGACGTCTCGAGCGTGCGCTACGCGGTGTGCGGCTCCGCCGAGGTGCCGGACGAGCTGCTGGAGGAGTTCCGGCGCGTGTTCGGCGCGCCCATCGGCGAGAGCTACGGGCTCACCGAGGGCGGGCCGGTGCCGATCGTGAACACGCGCTGGGGGCTCAAGAAGCGCGGCTCCTGCGGCCTGGCGTTTCCCGGCTGCGACGTGAAGCTGGTGGACGAGACGGGCGACGAGGTGGGTGTGGACGAGGTGGGCGAGCTGGTGACCCGCAACCCGGGGCTGGCCGCCGGCTACTGGAAGCTGCCCGAGGCCACCGCGAAGAAGTTCCGCGGCGGGTGGCTCCACACCGGCGACCTGCTGCGCCGGGACGCCGACGGCTACTACTACTTCGTCGGCCGGCGCGACGACATGATCAACGTGGCCGGCGAGAACGTCTATCCGAAGGAGGTGGAGGACATCCTGCTCCAGCACCCGAACCTGCGTGACGCGTGCGTGGTGCCGGCGCCCCACGACGTCAAGGGCGAGGTACCGATCGCCTTCGTGGTGGCCCGCGAGGCGGGCACGATCAGCGAGGCCGACGTGCGGAAGTTCTTCCTGGAGCGCGGGGCGCCCTACGCGCACCCGCGGCGGGTGGTGTTCCTCGACGCGCTGCCGCTGGGCGGAACCGGCAAGATCGACCGCGGCGCGCTGAAGGCGCGGGCGAGGGAGGTGGGCACGTGAACCGGATGGAGCAGGGCGCGGCGGGTTTCAGCCACTCGCCGTTCATGCGCTTTCTCGGGCTCGAGATCGTGAAGACCGAGAAGGGCCGCGTGGAGATCCGACTGCCGTTCCGCGAGGAGTTCCGCCGCGTGGACGGGTCGGACTGGCTGCACGGCGGGGTGGTGAGCGCGCTGGCCGACATTGCGGGCGACTACGCGGTGATGAGCGAGACTGCGCCCGGCGTGCCGACCATCGACATGCGGGTGGACTACCTGCGGCCGGCGCGGCAGGGCGACCTGACCGCGGTGGGAAAGACGGTGCGGGTGGGGAAGACGGTGAGCGTGGCCGACGTGGAGATCCGAGACTCGAGCGGTACCCTGGTGGCGGTAGGGCGGGCGTGCTACGCCTCGCCGCGGCCGAAGGAGGCGACGTCATGAGCGATCGCATGCCCCCGGATACGTTGAACGACATCGGCGTGCTCAAGCGCCGCGAGATCGAGGCGCGCATCCTGATGCCGGTGCTCTCCGCGCTGGGCGACGAGTTCGGCCGCGAGCGGGTCTTCGAGGTCGCGCGGCGGATCATCGTGGACGTGGCGCGCGAGCAGGGCCGGGGGCTGGCCGAGCGAATGGGCGGCGACAGCCTGGGCCACTTCGCCACCGCGCTGGAGGACTGGAAGAAGGGCGACGCCTACCGCATGGACGTGCTGGAGCAGAACGATCAGAAGCTCTCCTTCAACGTCACGCGGTGCCGCTATGCGGAGATGTACCGGGCCCTCGGCATCCCCGAGGTCGGTGCCCTGCTCTCTTGCAACCGCGACTTCGCGCTGGTGGAGGGCTTCAACCCCGACGTGAAGCTGACGCGCACGCAGACCGTGATGGAGGGCGCCTCGCACTGCGACTTCCGCTTCGAGCTACGGAAGTCCGCCCACGACGCGAAACCCGCCGCAGACCGGACGAAGAATGCGATGGGGGGGCCTGGGGGAGGAGCGACGCCGCTCCCCCCCAGATAAGGACAAGTTTGAGAGCTATCGCGATCGACGCCCACGGCGGGCTCGAGCAGATCCGCCTGCGCACCGACTGGGCGGAGCCCACGGCGGCGCCGGGCCAGGCGGTGGTCGAGGTGAAGGCCTGCGGGCTCAACTACCTCGACATCTTCGTGCTGCGCGGGATGCCGGGCCTGCCGGTGGAGATGCCGCGCATCCCGGGCGGCGATATCTCGGGCGTCGTGCATTCGGTCGGCGCCGGGGTGGCGCGCGACTGGATCGGCAAGCGCGTCCTGGTGGATCCACACATCAAGCACGGTGGCGCGCTGGGCGAGCACGCCAACGGCGGTCTCTGCGAGCGCATCGCGGTGGACGCCGACAACCTGATCGCCATGCCCGACGCGGTGACGTTCGAGCAGGCCGCCTCGCTGCCCATCGCCTACGGCACGGCGTACCGCATGATGATCACGCGCGGGAAGCTGCAGCCCGGAGAGCTGGTGCTGATCCTGGGGGCGAGCGGCGGCGTCGGCACCGGCTGCGTGCAGATCGCCAAGAACCTCAAAGCGCGCGTGATCGCCTGCGCCTCCTCGGCCGCCAAGCTGAAGCGTTTGCAGGAGCTGGGCGCGGACCACGTCATCGACTACACCAGGGAAGACTTCTCCAGGCGCGCCTGGGAGATCTCCGGCAAGAAGGGCGTCGACGTGCTGGTGAACTATACCGGCGGCGACACGTGGGTGCCGAGCCTGCGCACTTTGGCCCGGAACGGGCGCTTGCTCACCTGCGGGGCCACCGCCGGCTTCGACCCGAAGACCGACATCCGCTACATCTGGCGCCGCGAGGTCAACATCGTCGGCGCCAACGGCTGGATGCGCCAGGATCTCGAAGCGCTGCTGGCCGAGGTGGAGCGCGGCTCCATCAAGCCGATCATCCACGCGGTCTACCCCCTCGCCGAATCCCGCGAAGCGATGCGCGTGATGGAAGACCGCGAGGTCTTCGGCAAGATCCTCGTCAAGCCGTGAGCGCCCGAGTGAACGTCGGCTCGTTCTCAACCCTCTCCCCGCTGGGGAGAGGGCGGGGTGAGGGGCTAGCAGTCGTCGACCTCTCCAAGCCCACCCAACCCAGCGAGGTGACCTACGCCCAGCTTGACGCCCACTGTAACGCCATCGCCGCCGGCCTGAGCGCCAAAGGTCTCCGCCGAGGCGACCGCGTCGGCATCCTCGCGCTGAACCGCACGGAGTACATGGCCGCCCTCTACGGCACGATGCGCGCCGGCGCGGTCCCCGTCCCGCTCAACATCAAGCTCCCCGCCGAGGCCCTCGCGTTCATCGCCGGCGACGCCGACCTGAGGTTGATCTTCGTGGACTCTGCCCATAGGAAGGTCGCCCCGTCCAACATCGAGACGGTCGACTTCGACGCCGACTTCCCGCAGTTCCTGAAACCCGGCCCGTTCACCGCGGTCGAGCCCGCAGAGGGCGACATCTGCCTCCAGCCCTACACCTCGGGCTCGACGGGAAGGCCCAAGGGCGTGCTGCTGACCCACGCCGGCCAGGCCTGGCAGATCGACGCGCTCGTGCGCGCCCGGCGCATGACGCCGGAGGACCGCGTGCTGGTGGCGGCGCCGCTCTACCACAAGAACGCGCTGGTGTGGACCAAGGTCTGCGTGGCCGCCGGCGCCACCATCGTGCTGCTGGCCCGCTTCGACCAGCGGCTCTACGTGGAGTCGATCGGCCGCTATCGCGTCACGCGCCTCTCCGGCGTGCCGACGATGTTCCACCTGATCCTCGGCGATCCCGCGCTCGCCCAGGTGGACAAGGGCAGTGTGCGCTCGATCGGGGTGGGCTCGGCGCCCGCGTCGCCCGCGCTCTTCGAGTCGCTGCAGCGCACGTTCCCCAACGCGACGGCCACCAACGGCTACGGCGTGACCGAGGCGGGCCCGGTCATGTTCGCGAATCACCCGGAGGGCAAGCCGCGCCCGGCCACGTCCATCGGCTACCCGCTGGAGGGCTGCGAGATCCGCCTGGACCCGGGGCCCGACGAGGGCGTGCTGCTCACGCGCAACCCGGGCGTGATGGCGGCGTACCACAACCTGCCCGAGGAGACCGCGCGGCGCCTCGAGGACGGCTGGTTCGACACCGGCGACGTCTGCCGGCGCGACGCCGACGGCTTCTATTACTTCGTCGGCCGCACCGACGACATGTTCGTGTGCGGCGGCGAGAACGTCTACCCGGGCGACGTCGAGTCCACGCTCGAGCGGCATCCCGACGTGCTGCAGGCCGCGGTGCTGCCGGTCGATCATGCGCTGAAGGGCCAGGTGCCGGTGGCCTTCGTGGTCGCGCGGCCGAGCGCCGGGCTCACCGAGCAGGCCGTCAAGGAGTGGGCGCTCGCCCACGGTCCGGCGTATCAGCATCCCCGGCGGGTATTCCTCGTTGCCGAGCTGCCGCTGGCCGGCACGAACAAGATCGACCGCGCGGCGCTCAAGGCGCGCGCTCTGGCCACCCCCACACCAGGAGGATGAGAGCAATGTTCATCGATCGCCGGAGCTTCGTGAAGGGCGCCGCCGTCGCGGGCGCGGCCGCGGTGGCCCCGCAGGTGCTCGTGCGTACCGCGCGCGGCGCGGACAAGAACAAGGTGGTGTTCGTCTCCGAGGAGTCGAACCCGAAGGCGATCGCGGTCTATGACAGGATCAACGCGGACTTCAAGAAGGAGACCGGGATCGAGGTGGTGATGGAGTATCCCGGCTTCGCCAACATCGCCAAGCGCGTGGCGACACTGATCGCGGCCGGCACCCCGCCCGAGATCGTCTGGTACGGCGCCGGGCAGGCGATGAACCTGGCCATCGAGGGCCAGCTGGCCGACGTGGGCGACGTGCTGAAGGCCACCGGGGGCACCGCAGAAAATCTGCGGATGATCTACAAGGGCGCGGACCGCTCCATCCCGACCAGCCAGCAGTTCACCTACGGCTGGTACCGCAAGGACCTCTTCGACGCCAAGAAGGTCCCGGCGCCGAAGTCCTGGGACGACTACCTCAAGGCGGCCAAGGCGCTCAACGAGCCGCCCGGCATGTACGGCTGCATCGTGCCCTCAGCCGAGACGGGCGCCAGCACGCTCCTGCTCGAGACGATGTTCATGAAGAACGACGTGCACTGGTTCAAGTGGAACGCGGGCAAGAAGGACTACGAGGTGGTGCTGGACCAGGGGGACCAGAAGAAGCGCGCGATCGAGACGCTCGACTTCCTCAACGAGCTGCACAAGTTCTCGCCCGAGGCCAGCACCTACAACTGGGGCGAGCTGATGTCGACCTACTTCAGCGAGAAGGCGGCGTCGTCCTACTACGTGGGCTCGCGGCTGCTCGACCAGACGATCGCCAACAACCCCAAGATCGCCGACGCCACCATGCCGTTCGAGCTGCCGAAGAAGCTCACCGAGGCCTACTACCTCTCGATCCAGGGCTTCCACGTCCTGGACAAGTCGAACGTGGAGGGGGCCAAGAAGTACGTCACGTTCTTCATGAAGCACCCTGACGTCATCAGCTGGTACCACGCGGTGCCGCTGCACATCATCCCGGCCAGCCGCGACATGCTGCACTCGGCCAAGTACCAGGACAACCCGGTGATCCAGAAGCGCATGGACGTGCTGAAGTTCCTCGACTCGGTGTGGACCAAGGGCGTGCCGCTCTACTACTGGGATGGTCGTGAGCTGAACCCGTACATCGGCCTCTACCACAACGAGAACCTGGCCGGCTGGATGCTCGCGATGCGCAACATCAAGGGCATGAAGTCGGACCAGATCGTGGACGAGGCCGCCGCCCAGGTCCGCAAGAAGATGAAGCGAGTGGGCTAGGGTGGCCGACGGACCGACGCCGACGGTCATCGATACCGATCCCGGCATCGATGACGCGCTGGCGTTGCTGCTCGCCTGGGGATCCCCCGAGCTCGACGTCCTGGCGCTGACGGTGGTCGCGGGCAACGCTCCGATCGCCGATACGGCACGTAATGCCGCGCGCCTGGTTGCCGCGCGCCGGCCGGCTCGGGTGCCCCAGATCGCACTGGGCGCGGCGGCCGCGTCCTCGGCGGTGCGGCCCTGCTGGCGCGCGACGATGTAGGCGGCGTACCAATCCGACCAGAGGTGCTTCGGGGCGGTCGACTCGTACTGGCCGTGGCCATGCTCCGTTTCGCGCAGGAGATCGGTCAGCGTCGCGACATCGAAGCTGCTCAGCCCGCGTCCGGGAAGCCGGGTGGTGACCTCCTGGACCATCCAGCCGTTGCCGTCGGGATCGCTGAAGGAGATCCACGAGCTGTAGGAGCGGCGCTCCGGGTCCGGGCCCGGCAGTCGCCCCTGCGTCCCGATGACCCGCAGCGTGCCGTCGAAATGAAAGATCTCGCTCGGGTTGGCGCCGTGGACGACGAGCTCGGCCCGTGCGGCCTGGACGTCGTCGACGATGAGGAGCAGTCCGTGGACCGAGCCCGGCGCGGCGGGCGTGAGGCCCTTGCCGACGTTTCGATCCTGGGCATCGTGACCTCCGCGGTTGGGGAGCGACCTCGAACGAGGGCATAGTCTACCTCAACGCGGGCCGCTGATTTCCGCGGGACGTGGTAGAGTCGCCCGCGATGAGCGCCACCTCCGAGCGGCGCGCGTGGATCCTCGGCACCACCGCCCCGGCCCTCGTCTTCCTCCTGGTCATCGCGTACCTGCCCATCGGCTACGCGGTCGCGCTGTCCTTCTTCAAGAAGACCGCGTTCAACCCGGCGATGACGTGGGTCGGGCTCGACAACTACCGCTACATCTTCAATGAGCCCGAGTTGTGGCACGCCTTCGGCCGCTCGGTGGTATTCACGGCGGGCTCGGTCGGCCTCCAGCTCGTGATCGGCCTCGGCTCCGCCCTCCTCCTGAACCGCGCCTTCGCCGGCAGCACGGTGGTGCGGAGCCTCTTCGTGCTGCCGTACCTGGTGCCGTCCATCGTGGTGGCACTGGTCTTCCAGTGGCTGCTCTCGCAGGAGTACGGCGTGATCAACCAGCTGCTGATGCAGACCGGCGCCGTCTCCCACCCGGTGAACTTCTTCGGCGGCCTCGGCACGGCGATGTGGGCGGTGATCGGCATGGCCGGCTGGCAGTACGGCTCCTTCGCCACGCTGCTGATCCTGGCGCGGCTTCAGTCCATCAACCCGAAGCTCTACGAGGCGGCCGCCGTCTCCGGCGCCGGGCCGTGGCGCGCATTCCTCGACGTGACGCTGCCTGCGCTGCGCACCACGCTGATCGTGATCGCGCTGCTGCGCGGCATCTGGATGTTCAACAAGTTCGACTCGATCTGGCTGGTGACCCACGGGGGCCCGCTCAAGGCCACCGAGACCCTGCCGCTCTACGCCTACCGGCTGGCCTTCGAGGAGTTCGACTTCGGCCTGGCCGCGGCGGCGTGCGCCGTGATGTTCGTGGTGCTGCTGGCGGGCGCATTCCTCTACTTCAAGCTCTTCGACCCCACGCGCGAGATCGAGGTGGGCCGGTGAGACGCTGCGCCCCGCTGGCCCTGCTGCTCGCGGTGCTGGTGGTCGTGGCCTTTCCGTTCTACTGGATGCTGCTGTCGTCCTTCACGCCGCGCGAGGTGCTGTTCAAGCCGCCCTACAAGCTCTTCCGCCTGGATCTCTCGCTGGCGAACTATCGCGAGCTGCTCTTCGCCACCGAGTTCCTGACCTACCTGCGCAACAGCCTCATCGCGGCCGCCGGCGCCATCGTGCTGAACGTGATCGCGGCCACGCTGGCCGGCTACGGCCTCACCCGTTTCGCCTTCCCGGGCAAGAAGGGTTTCGCGTTCGGGACCCTCTTCTCCTACATGTTCCCGCCCATCCTTATGGTGATCCCGCTGTACATCCTGTTCTCCGCGCTCCAGATGCGGAACAGCTACCTGGGCCTGATCCTGGCCCACATGGCCATCAGCCTGCCGCTCAACATCTGGCTCATGTGGCAGTACTTCCAGATCGTGCCCGTCTCGCTGGAGGAGGCCGCGTGGACCTCCGGCGCCGGCCGACTCGCCGCCCTGCGCCAGGTGTGCCTGCCGTCGGCGCGGCCCGGCATCCTCTCGGTGGCCATCTTCTCGTTCGCGCTCTCCTGGAACGACTTCACCTTCGCGTTCATCCTCCAGACCGATCGCAAGATGTTCACGCTGCCCGTCGGTCTGGCCACCTTCGTGGAGCAGACCGGCGTGCACTGGGGCATGGTGATGGCCGCCGCGGTGCTGGTCTCGGTGCCCACGTTCCTGCTGGTGTTCTTCCTTCAGCGCTACCTGCTGAGCGGCCTGCGGACGGCGGGGTAGGGACTCCCGCGATGGCCTTCAAGGTCCGGCTGGAGGGCGTGCAGAAGACGTTCGGGCGCGGCACCCGCGCCGTCCTGGCGGTGCGCGACCTGTCGCTCGAGATCGGCGAGCGCGAGTTCTTCACCTTCGTCGGCCCCTCCGGCTGCGGCAAGACGACCACGCTGCGGATGATCGCCGGCCTCGAGACGCCCACCGCCGGCCGCATCTGGTTCGGCGACACCGACGTGACCGCGCTGCCCCCGCAGCAGCGCGACATCGCCATGGTCTTCCAGGACATCGCGCTCTTCCCCTACATGACCGTGCGCCAGAACATCGGCTACCCCCTGCGCATCGCCGGCCTGCCAAAGGCTCAGGTGGAGGCGAAGGTGGAGAAGGTGGCGGCGACCCTCGGCCTCACCGACAAGCTCACGCAGAAGCCCGGCCAGCTCTCCGGCGGCCAGCAGCAGCGCGTGGCCATCGGCCGCGCGCTGATCCGGGAGCCCAAGGTGCTGCTGATGGACGAACCTCTTTCAGCTCTGGACGCAAGGCTTCGAGTAGAAATGCGCACCGAGATCCTGCGCCTGCACCGGCAGATCTCGTCCACCATCATCTACGTCACCCACGACCAGGTCGAGGCGATGACCATGTCGACGCGGGTGGCGGTGATGGACCAGGGGCGGGCGCTGCAGGTAGCGCCGCCGCGGGAATTGTTCGCGCGTCCGGCGGATGTGACGGTGGCGACGTTTATCGGGACGCCGGCGATGAACATCATTCCGGCTACGGTGGTGGAGACGGCGAGCGGGCTGGCGATCGAGCTGCTGGGCAGGCAGACTCCGGTGGCGCCGCGCCACCACTCGGCCTTGCAAGGATTGAAGCGGGTGGACGTTGGCATCCGACCGCAGGCGTTGCGATTGATTCCGGCGGGGCCCGATCGACCTGCTGGCCGCGTATTTTTGCGTGAGCCGCTGGGCCTGGAGGATGAAATGCTCGTGGAGGTGACCGACGGCACGCGGGTGAAGGTGGTAGCGACGGCCACAGAGGAGTTTCCGGAAGGTGCACAAGTGGGGCTAGCCTTCCGGCCATCTGACCTGTACTTGTTTGTTGCGGAGTCCAAGGGGACGATCTGCTGCGGCATCGACTGAGCAACCGCGGCCCACGGTGACCGACAAGCATCGAGAGACCAGGACACGGGCCAGGGTCTGGACGTTCGACGTTGACCGGAATGCCAGCCGTGCTTACGTTGACGCAGCGACAGTACCCGGCGCCGCCCACTGACTTTGAAGCCACGCCCGAGGTCGAGATTCTGTGGACCCTGTACGGGGACCTTCCGCTCTGTGGGGTACCTAACCGTGGAGCGGGCTGATGGACAGGTCCTCTCGGCGGCCACGCGACTCAAGGGGGATCGGGAAGACACTAAAATGCTCCCACTGGGCGCGCACGCCTCCTGAGCCCTTCCCTCGTTGCCGGCTGTGTTCCCTTTCTCGGCCGCGTACACTCATGGCATGAGCCGGCGAACTATCGCTGGTCGGCTGCACCGCCGGGGTGCCCCCCGGCGGCGGCGAGGCCCCCATTCCCGCCAAGCTCGACGTCATCTTCGTTGGATTGGCTTTGAGATCGCGAACGCTATGTCCACCCTCGCCAACGCCACCTGCGATGGCGTGGCCGACTGCCTGACGTTCCGCGTCCAGGACCTCTTCGACACCGATATCCAGCTCGCCACGGTGGTCACGCTCTTCCTCTCGCCGGAGCTGGATGCGCGACTGCGTTCGAAGCTCACGAGCCAGCTCAAGCCCGGCAGCCGGATCGTGTCCCACCGCTACGGCATCAGCGACTGGGTGCCCGCGTGGCGGATGGTCACCCTCAACGTCCGCGATACCCGTAACGACATCCTGTGGCGCGCGCCGTGACCGCGGACAGCTCGCTCGATCAAGCGCGTGCGGTGTTCGAGCGGCAGGCGTGGGGCGATGCCTACTCGCAGCTCAGCGACGCTGATCGCGAATCGGCGCTCGCGCCCGAAGACCTCGAGCGGCTCGCGATCGCCGCGCACCTGGTCGGCCGCGACGCTGAGAGCGCGGAGGCCTGGACGCGGGCGCATCACGCGTTCCTCGGCCAGGGGGCGGCGCCGGGGGCGGCGCGGTGCGCGTTCTGGCTCGGCTTCACGTCGCTGCTCCAGGGCGAGTCGGCGAAGAGCGGCGGCTGGCTCGCCCGCGGCCAGCGGCTGCTGGACGATGGCGGGCACGACTGCGTGGAGCGCGGCTACCTGCTCGTGCTCCAGGCGCTGCGGCGCATGTGGGAGGGGGACAACGCGACGCTGCATGCCACGTTCGATCAGGCGGCGCGGCTCGGCGAGCGCTTCGGTGATGCGCAGCTGATGGCGTTCGGCCGCGTGGGGGTCGGCGAGGCGCTCATCCGGGCGGGGCGGACGGCGGAAGGGGTGGCCCTGTTCGACGAGGTCATGGTGGCGGTGACCACCGGTGAGCTGTCGCCGGTCGGCGTCGGCATCATCTACTGCGCGGTGATCGGGGAATGCCAGGAGATCTTCGACCTGCGCCGGGCGAAGGAGTGGACGAAGGCGCTCGGCCAGTGGTGTGCGTCGCAGCCGGACCTGGTGCCCTATCGCGGCCAGTGCCGGGTGCACCGCGCGGAGATCATGCAGCTGGAGGGGGCCTGGGCGGACGCCATGCGCGAGGCCAGGAACGCGTGCGACCGGCCCGGCGAGACCGTGGGCCGATCCTGGGTCGGCGGGGCGCTCTATCTTCAGGCCGAGCTGCACCGGCTGCGCGGCGAGCTCGCGCGGGCCGAGGAGGTCTATCGCGAGGCGAGCCAGGCGGGCCGCGACTCGCAGCCCGGTCTCGCCTTGCTGCGGCTGGCGCAGGGCAAGACCGAGGCCGCCGCGGCGGCCATCCGCCGGCTGATGGACGAGGCCGGTGATCAGGCCGCGCGCTCCAGGCTGCTGGCTGCGCACGTCGAGATCATGCTGGCCGCGAACGACGTGGCGGCGGCGCGCGCCGGCGCCGACGAGCTGAACCGCATTGCGGAGGCGCTCGATGCGCCGCTGCTGCGCGCGATGGCCGCGCACGCCACGGGCGCCACCTTCCTCGCCGAGGGCGACGGCCGCGCCGCGCTCACCGCATTGCGGAAGGCCTGGGCGGCCTGGCAGGGGATCGAGGCACCCTACGAGGCCGCGCGGGTCCGCGTGCTCATCGCGCTGGCCTGCCGGGCGCTCGGCGACGACGACACCGCGGAGATGGAGCTCGACACCGCGCGCTGGGTCTTCCGGCAGCTCGGGGCCGCGCCGGACGTGGCCCGGGTGGAGGCGCTGTCCCGCGCGGCCACCGCGCCGCCACCGGGCGGGCTCACCGCCCGTGAGGTCGAGGTGCTTCGCCTGGTCGCAGAGGGCAGGAGCAACCGGGAGATCGCGAAGGCGCTGGTCCTCAGCGACCACACGGTCCGGCGCCACCTGCAGAACATCTTCAACAAGATCGGGGTGTCGTCGCGGGCGGCGGCCACCGCCTTCGCGTTCCAGCGCGACCTGGTCTGACGCCTCTCGTGGTACGAACGTACCACGCTCCTCGACCGTGAAATTTGGCCCGAACGGTCGATGCGCGCGTGAGTGCCCGCGCCTACGGTGTCTCCTGGGATCCAACCTGAAAGGAGACACACCATGGCGACTGCCACCGATCCGAAGGTGACCCGACACGCGTCGGTCCTCGATGCCGTCCGCGCCCTAGCGCCGAAGATCACCGCCCGCGCCGCCGAGATCGAAAAGGCGCGGCGGCTGCCGCGTGACCTGATCCGCGACCTGACCGCGGCGGGCTGCTTCCGCATGCTGGTGCCGCGTAGCCACGGGGGCGGCGGCTTCGACCTGCCGAGCGCGATGAGTGTGATCGAGGAGCTGAGCCGCGCGGATGCGTCGGTGGCCTGGACAACCGTGAACCTGGCGGGCGGCTGGATCAACGTGGGCAGCATTCCCCGCGCGACGTTCGACGCCCTGTACGCCAACGGGCCCGACGTCATCCTGGGTGGTGTGTTCGCTCCTTCGGGGACGGCCGTGCCGGTGGACGGCGGATACCGCGTGACCGGTCGGTGGGCGTTCGCCAGCGGCTGCGAGGATTGCCAGTGGCTGTTCGGCAACTGCATGGAGGACCACGAGGTTGCTCCCCGGCTGCGCACCGTGCTGTTCTCACCCGATCAGACCGAGATCGAGGACACCTGGTCGGTCTCCGGGCTGTGCGGCACCGGGAGCCATCATTTCGTCGCGCACGACGTGTTCGTCGCGGCCGATCGGACGTGCCTGCCCTTCTCGGATCCGCCGTGCCTGGACGAGCCGCTGCTGCGGATGCCCATGCCGCCGGTCTTCGCCTTCGGGGTCGCCAGCGTTGCGATCGGCATCGCCGAGGGGGCGCTGGAGGACATACTCGCGCTCTCGCGGAGCAAGGTGCCCTTGCTCGCTCACACCGCGCTCGCCACCAACCCGCTGTTCCAGAACCAGCTCGGTGCGGCCGACGCGCAGCTGCGCGCGGCCCGCGGCCTGCTGTACGCCGACGCCGCCGCCGCGTGGGGGACGGCGGTGGCCGGCGCCGAGTTCACACCCGAGCACCGCGCCCGCATGCGAGCGGCGACCACCTTGGCCGCCACGACCGCGGCTTCCGTCGTGGACATGGCCTACCACGCGGGCGGCGGCAGTGCGATCTACGCTGGCAGCCCCCTCCAGCGCCGCTTCCGTGACGTCCACGCGATAACCCAGCACTTCCTGGTGAAGCGCGACGTCTTCACGACCGCCGGCGCGGTGCTGGCTGGCGCCGAGGCCGACCTCACCGTGTTCTGACGGGCGGGCTCACTCGGGCGCTCGTCGCACACCGCCTCGCGGGCGGTGGTACGGTCAAGCCGTGGAGACGGCGCGCGCCGGACACGCCGCTGCAAGCAAGCAGGCAACGCGGGAGCGCGTCTGGT
>Ga0209971_1000076_pt1 | contig 30446 bp, 24 predicted proteins | sample InoplaM3SAM_FD_187588 | JGI IMG/M metagenome (GOLD analysis project Ga0209971, IMG submission 187588) | Arabidopsis thaliana rhizosphere microbial communities from the Joint Genome Institute, USA, that affect carbon cycling - Inoculated... | ecosystem: Host-associated > Plants > Roots >... | reverse complement strand
GGGCCCTATCCGCGCCGCGCCAGCGCCGAGTACTTCCGGACGCAGCACGGCGGCGACATGCCGGCCGGCCTGCTGCGCACGGTGGTGCCGGCGTCGCCCGACGCGTGGTGCGTGGCCCTGCAGCGCTGGGGCACGCGGTCGTTCGCCGACGCGGTCGCCGGCGCGCTCGAGTGCGCCGAGCACGGCTTCCCGACCTCGGCGTTCTCGGCGTCGATCATGGCCAACAACGCTGAGCGGTATCAGCGCTTCCCGACCTCGGCCGCGATCTTCCTGCCCGGAGGCAAGCCGCACGCGCCGGGCCAGCTCTTCGTGCAGGCGGAGCTGGCCGCCACCATCAAGGAGATGGTGGCCGCGGAGCTGCGCGCTGCCAAGCGTGGCCGCGTCGGCGCCATTCAGGCCGCCCGCGACGCCTTCTACAAGGGCGACATCGCGCGCCGGATCGCCGACTACCATGCCCGCGAGGGCGGACTGCTCGCCTACGAGGACCTCGCCGATTTTCACGCCGAGGTGGCGCCGGCGCTGACCACCACGTTCCACGACTACGAAGTCGCGGCGTGCGGTTTCTGGTGCCAGGGCCCGGTGTTCCTCCAGATGCTGAACCTCATCGAGCCCTACGACTGGCCCGCGCTCGGCCACAACACCCCGCGCGCGCTGCACATCCTGGTCGAGGCCATGAAGCTGGCTTTTGCGGATCGCGAGGCCTACTACGGCGACCCGCGCTTCGTGCACGTGCCCGCCGAGGCGCTGCTGTCGAAGGCCTACGCGGACCTGCGCCGCGGGCTGATCCGCGAGGATCGCGCGTGGCCGGACATGCCGCCCGCGGGTGACCCGGAGGGCAAGGCGGCGGTGCGCAACGGTCACGGCGCCGCGTCCAAGGTCGGCGCGCCGTCGGCGGCCGGGACCCTCGACACCTCGTACGTCTCGGTGATCGACGCCGAGGGCAACGCGTTCTCGGCGACGCCCAGCGATCCGGGCGGGGTGGACTCGCCGGTCGTTCCCGGCGTCGGCTGCGTGGTCTCGCCCCGCGGCTCGCAGGGCTGGCTCGTGCCCGGGCACGCGAGCGAGGTGGCGGGGGGCAAGCGGCCGCGGCTGACCCCGGCGCCGTCGATGGTGCTGCGCGACGGGCGCGCCTTCATGGCCTTCGGCACGCCCGGGGGCGACGTGCAGCAGCAGGCCATGCTGCAGGTGCTGCTCAACTCGACCGCATTCGGGATGCGACCGCAGCAGGCCATCGAAGCCCCGCGGCTGGCCACCCGCTCGTTCCCCGATTCGTTCTGGCCGCACACCAACTCGCCGGGCCGGCTCGACGTGGAGGCCCGGATCGCGCCGGACACGCGCGCGGCCCTGGCCCAGCTCGGCCACGTGATCAACGACTGGCCGGACTACGACTGGCGGGCCGGTGCGGTGTGCGCGTCGGTGGTGGGCCCCCACGGCACTCGCCTGGGCGGCGCGGATCCGCGTCGCGGCGCGCACTCGATCGGTTGGTAGATCGCCCGACGGCGCGCCTGGCGCGGCGCCGCTGCCTGGTCGCCGCTTTCGTCCTGACCGTCGGAGCGACGCTGGGCACCTTCCGGCCCCTGCAGGCGGCGGTCACCCTGCCCATCCCGTCCGCGGTGCCGGCGGGAGACCGGAAGCGGCTCGAGGAGGTCGTCAGGCAATCCTTCGTCTCGACCCAGCAGTCGGCCGACGCCTATCCCGTCCGCCCCGAGATCTTCGAGTACCTGCTGGATCACCCCGAGTTCGCCAGCCACGTCACGCGCGCGCTCAAGGCCGCCCGCTATCGCATCTGGCAGGAGCAGGGCGCGCTGTGGCTCGACGACGGCTGGGGTGTGCGCGGCACGTTCTGGACGGTCTACGCGCAGCCCGGCCTGCGCCTGATGATGGCCCAGGGCGCGTACCAGTCCGCCTTGCCCGACATCAAGGGCCGCGCGGTGGTGGCGCTGGCCTACGGCTTTCAGCCCAGCCCGACCGGGCGGCCGCAGGTCGCCACCACGGTGACCTCGTTCGTGGAGATCGACAGCGGAGTCATTCGCGTGATCGGCAAGGTGGGCGGGCCGCTCGTCCAGCGGAAGGCCGACCGCGAGGCCCGCACCCTCCTGAAGGTGTTCGCCAAGGTGATCCGCCTGATCGAGGAGAATCCCGCCGACGTGTACGCGCGCCTCAAGGCGCGGCCCGACGTGCCGAAGCCGGAGCTGGAGGAGTTCCGCAAGCTGCTCGGGGTGCCCTGACCGGGTAGCGACGAAAGGAGACGCGATGGCCACCCTCGAAGGTCGCACGATATTGATCACCGGCGCCGCCCGCGGAATCGGCGCGGCCTGCGCCCGCCGCCTCGCCCGCGAAGGGGCGCGCCTCGTGCTGGCCGATCAGGACGGCGCAGGGGTGGACACGCTGGCCGGCGAGCTGGGCCAGGTCGCGCTGCGGGCCGACGTCACCAAGCCGGCCGACATCGCGCGCATGGTCGACGAGCCGTACCGGCGCTGGGGCCGGCTCGACGTGCTGTTCAACAACGCCGGCGTCATCCGCGTGCAGCCCATGTTCGACGTGACCGAGGCGGACTGGGACCGCGTGATGGACGTGAACCTCCGCGCGGTGTTCTTCGTGCTTCAGGCGGTGGCGAAGCGCATGGTCACCCAGGACCTGATGCCCGGCTCGGAGCTGCGGGGCAAGCTCATCGCGACCGCGTCCATCGCGTCGTACCGCGGCGGCAACCACCTCATGACGCCGTACTCGGCCTCGAAGGCGGGCGTGGTCAGCCTCACCCGGTCGGCCGCGCAGCTGCTGGCGCCCGAGCGCATCACCTCGAACTGCGTGTGCCCGGGCGCGGTCGAGACGCCGATGTGGGAGCAGATCGACCGCGAGTGGGGCGCCCTGGAAGGGCTCGGGCAGGGCGAGGCGTGGAAGCGCCGCATCCGGCACATCCCCCTCGGGCGGCCGGAGCGGGCCGAGGACGTGGCCAGCGTGGTCGCGTTCCTGGCCGGGTCCGACTCCGACTACATGACCGGGCAGGCGATCAACGTGGACGGCGGAATCGTGATGGGCAGCTGAGCGGGCGCCTATCGCATGGTCACTTCGTTGACCGGGGTGAAGAACGCGGCGGCGTCGTAGAGCACCTGACCGACCACGCAGAACCACGCCCAGCGGTCTGGATCGGCGGGCGAGCAGCGTCGCGGCGTCTGCGTCGCGTCGGCGGCAATGAGACGGGGCCGCGGCGGGCCCGACGTGGCGCATCCGGCCAGCAGGACCGCGGCGAGGAGCGTCGCGCCCAAACGTCGCATGCGCGCGATGGCGCTACGCGGCGGGCGTGCTCTCGCCCTGGGCGCGGGGCAGGGCGGCGCTGCTCGGGACGTCCAGCTCGCGGTTGGCCAGGTCCACCGTCACCCGCAGGGCGCGCAGGCCCTGGGCGCCCTGCAGCTCGTCGAGCTCCACGTCCTCGGTCTCCCGGGTGAGATAGCCGAGCCGCTGCAGGTACTCGATGTACTCGCGCCACTCCGCGGCCTCGCTCCCGTGCGAGTACACCAGCGCGATCTTGCCGGGCTGGGTCAGTCGCTCGGTGGTGCCGCGGATGATCGCCTTGTCGATGCGCTTCTTGATGATCTCGTAGCGGACGTTGTAGGCGCCGTCCACGTCGAAGCGCTTCTCGTCGAAGCGGAAGCGGATCGACAGCGGGGCGTGCTGGATCAGGATCAGGTTGGTGATGTCGAGCCGCACCGGCAGCCGGTCCTTCAGCCGCTCCACCCGCAGCGCGACCCCGCACGCCACCATCAGCTGCCACAGGCGCATGTTCTTCAAGTAGAGCGGGTCGAAGCTGCCGTCCTCGCGGAGGGCGCCGCCCAGGTAGACGGTGTAGTCGACGCCGTCCGTCTTCTGCTTCTCGAAGTAGTGCGGGAACATGTCCTGCGCGGCCTGCTCCTCGAGATCGATGTAGGAGGACACCGCCTCGTTGATCATGGTGATGCTCTCGTCGAACTCCCGCCGCCGCGCGTAGACCAGGCCGATTCCCGGGTCCACCGTGGTGCGGTAGGCGTCGATCCGCTCGCGGACCCGGTCGCCGAAGGTCTGCAGGTGGTCGAAGAGCGGCTCCACGTCGGCCTTCAGGAAGTTCATCACCCCCAGCTCGTCGCCGGATCGCAGGGTGACCTCGATCTCGGCCACGTGGCCGTCGATGCGATGGGTCAGCTGGTCGAGGATGGGCAGAGCCCGCGCGTCGTGCGCGGCCCGGAGCACGTCGCGGGCCAGGCCCAGCTGGATGAGCAGATCGGCCTGGATGGCCCACGCGCGATGGGTGGAAGAGCCCCGGACGTCGGACACCGCGTACAGCGGGTAGACGTCGCGGAACACGATCGGGTCCATCTCGCCGCCCGGCTCGTGGTCTTCGGAGCCGTGCTCCATGCTCTCCAGCACCGCCTTGCGGAACCGCCACTCCACCACCGGGTGGATGGCGGTGAACTGCTCCTTGATGAAGCTCTCGACGCGGGAGTGCAGGTCGGCCACGCTGCGCCGCACCGCCATCGAGAAGAGCGGGAGGACCTCGCGCACGCGCGGGCCCAGAAGGGCGTTGATGTCGCCCGGATTGGGCGAGGTGAGGCTCAGCATGCCGATGAGCTCGCCCTGGTAGTGCAACGGGGCGACCACCAGGCTGCGCATGCCCTTGCGGAGGATGGCCTCCTCCTTCGCGGAGCGGGTGGTCAGCGCGGCCACGTCCTCCACGAAGATCGGCTCGCGGCGCCGGCTCGCCCGCTCGTATACCGAGCCGACGTAGTCGCTGACCTTGCCGTGGGCGGAGCCCGCGAAGATGCAGCCGTGGCCCTGCTGCAGCTGGTGCCCGGAGTTGAGGAGCAGGATCCGTTCGCCCTCGAAGGCGGCCAGGCTCAGGTGCAGCTCGGGGCGGCGGAACAGGGTCCGCAGCTTGGCCTGCAGCTTCTCGAAGCGCGCGTTCGAGACGATCGACTCCTTGTCGATCAGGTCCCGCTTGATGGACGACAGCACTTCCTGATCCGTCACGTCGGCGGCCTTGACCACCGTGAAGCCCGAGAAGCGCACGCTCCCGGGCGGGATCAGCGCGGCGAGCCCGTCCAGGTCCAGGGCCTGCGCGGCCAGCCGCTTGCGCATGTCGTCGGAGAGCGGGGGAATCGGGAGCAGACGCTCCACCTCCACGAAGCGGCCGTCGAACTGGATCTTGAAGTGACGCTCGAGGCCGCTGTCCGGCTCCGGCTTGGTCAGGATGAGCGGGTAGTCCACCGGGAACTCGATCCCGTACAGCCGCTCCAGGGCGAGCGCGTAGGCGTTGAGCAGCCGGAAGTCTTTCAGCGCGGCCATCTCGAGGTTCAGGCTGCCGTAGAGCACGCCGTCGGCGCCCATGATGTTCTCGAAGGCGGCGGTGCCGTACACACTGCGCAGGGTGAACGGGATGAGGGCGCCCATGTACGCGCGCTCGAGGAACGCGGCGGGGAACACCGCGCTCATCAGCGCGTCCACCAGCGGCGCGTGGACGTCGAGCAGGGTGATGTCGTCGATGGGACGGCTCAGCTCGGGAACCTGCCGCAGCCGGTTGAGGAGGGCGCGCGCGCTCTCGCCGCGCACCGAGGGGTCGGCGGCCTGCTCCTCCCAGAAGCGGATCAGCAGGCCGAGGCTCAGCCGACTCTCGAACGGGAAATCCTTCTGCAGCGCCGCCAGCGACGTCCGTGGCTCGTTCATGCTCATCATTTTACTCCTGCCGGTTGGCGGCTCTCCGCGTCCGTCGGCGCGTGCTCAGCTAGCCGTGGCAGGCAGGCCGGCCGGAGCGGGGCTCGGGGTCCGCCGCACCGGCGCCTCCTTGATGGCCAGGGCCAGCGGCACCGCCAGGAACGCGAGCAGGGCCGCGGAGGTGAATGCCCACGAGTAGGAGCCGGTGGCCTGGAAGATCCAGCCGCCGACCGCGGCGCCCAGGGCCGCCCCGCACTGGTGGGCGAAGTAGATCCAGCCGGAGAGCGCGCCCACCGAGTAGCGGCCGAAGATGTTGGCGGTCAGCGTGGTGGTGGGCGGCACCGTCGAGATGTAGTTGAGGCCGAAGACGGCCGCGAAGATGTGCAGCGAGGGCACGTTCCACACGTACAGCAGGAAGAGCAGGGAGAGGCCCCGCACCCCGTAGTAGAAGGCGAGCGGCCCCTTGCGCCCGAAGCGGTCGCAGATCCAGCCCGAGGCCACCGTGCCCACGATGTTCATGGCGCCCATCACGCCCAGAGCCTGCGCGGCGTGCATCTCGCTGAAGCCGTGCTCGGCGGCGTGCGGCACCAGATGGGTCAGCACCAGGCCGTTGGAGGTGTAGCCGCAGACGAAGAACGTCCCGGCCAGCAGCCAGAACGCGGGCACCTGCATCGCGTCGGCCACCGACGTTCGCGTGGCCGCCGGCGTCGGCGCGGCGCCGGTGGACGTGGGCGGCGCGTCGGCCCCGAACGGGCGCAGGCCCATCTGGGCGGGATCGTCGCGCAGGAGCAGCGTGAGGGGCAGCGCGATCACGAAGAGCAGGATGCCGAGGTAGACGAACGATTGGCGCCACCCGTAGGTCATGGTGAGCCAGACCGCCAGCGGGATGATCACGAGCTGGCCGGCCGACATCGCGCCGCCCACGACCCCCATCACGAGCCCGCGGCGCCCCTCGAACCAGCGCGCCGCCATGGCCGCGCCGGTGGACATACCGACGCCGCCCGACCCGAGCGCCATCAGCACGCCGGCGGTGATGTAGACCTGCCAGAGCGCGGTGACGCGTGCGGTGAGGAGCGTGCCCACGCCGAGCACGACGGCCGAGACCATGATGACCCGCCGGGGGCCCCAGCGGTCCGCGAGCCAGCCCACGATCGGTCCGGCCGCGCCCAGCAGCAGGAGCGACACCGCGGCGGCGCCGGAGAGCGCGGCGCGATCCCAGCCGAAGGTGGTCTCCATCGGCTTGATGAAGACCCCGAAGACGGCCCGCAGGCCGGAGGCGAGCAGCATGACGCCGACGAGCGCGCCGAGGACGACCCAAGCGTAGTGAACCTTGCCGCGCGATGCCCTCACCGGCGCCTCCTCGGCGAATGGGGGAAAACCCGACCAGCTTACGCTGGTGCTCCTTTCGATGGCAAACAGGCCGGGTCGAGATTCCGACCCGGCCTGTCCCGGATCATCCAACGGCGGCCCGGACGGGCCGGCCAATCGGCGCGGTGAGGCGGGCCCTAGCCGGTCACACGATGCACGTAGCCGTAGCGGGCGTTGCTGCGCTCGCCTCCCAGCGCGACGTATTCGGCCTTGATGGCCGCGATCTTGTCGCTCGTGAGGGCGCCCTGGGCCGCCTTCATGTCGAGGCGATAGAGGCGGGCGGTGTTGCGGGAGAAGATCTGCGTCTTCACCGGGCCGTCGGCGGCCCCCAGGGCGGCGAAGCCGTGCTTCTTCTGCATGTCGGCGGGAATCTCCAGCCGACGGAGCGCCTCGATCTGCCACTGCGGTGAGCCGTACCAGAGCGAATCGGTGCCCCAGATGACGTGGTCGGCGCCGAGACCGCGGATCATGGTGCCCATGAACGCGGCCGCGAACCGCGGATTGGCCACCGCGGAATTCGCGAAGGCGGTGCCGATCTCGCCGTACACGTTGCGGACGCCGTACTTGGACGGGATCTCGGCCAGATCGGTGGCCCACTGGATTCGGCCGGTCTTGTCGAACTCGGCGAGCGCGTCGTCGGGCGTCTCCAGGAAGGGCCGGAGCGCCGAGTGGTAGATCACGAAGTTGAGCTTCGGCCAGTCCTTGGCCGCCTTCCCCACGTCCCACACCGTGTTGTACTCCCAGACGCCGGGCCACGACTTCTCGTAGTCGGCGGGGAGCAGCCCCTTGTGGATGCAGATCGTGTTGATGCCGGACTTGCTCATCTTCTCGTAGAACGGGTACATCAGCTTGTCGTCGTCGAGCCGCCAGTAGGACTGCTGCTTGGAGGGGAACAGCGGGTCGCCGATGGTGTAACCCTTCCAGGAATCGGGCTTGATGGTGGCGATGCAGCGGTCGACCTCGTCCATCCAGCCCGCCCGCTTGGGCGTGATCACCGAGTGCGCGAGCAGACGTCGCGAGCCGCTGATCTTGTTGATCGAGGCGCGCGCCATCGCCATCTGGTCGTTGCTGAGGAAGTCCCAGGCGGGGTCGTCGAAGGGCGCGCCGGACAGGAGTGCCACCTTGGTGTCGCTGTCGACGAAGATCTCCTTGACGTAGTTCTCGAACTTGTAGCGGGCCAGCGTGTTCTCGCCCCACAGCGTGGGATTCCAGTTCTGCTTGGCGTACTTGGCGAGGTCGAGCAGGCCGGCCTGGTTGAAGTCGTCGCGCACGAAGTGGGTCTGGGCGTCGATGATGAACTGCTTGGCGAGCCCGCCCGCCCGCTGGTTGGCCACTCCCGGGGTCTGGGCCTCGGCGCGGCTGACGTCGAAGAGCGGCCCGAACACCTCGTTCATGGCGAGGAACGCGGCGGCCATCCCGGCGCTCGAGGCGAGGAACTGGCGCCGGTCCATGCCGTGCCGCGGTCCCAGGCTCTCGGCCAGCTCCTTGATGCGCGCCTCCACGCGCTGCTGCTCGCGCGTCTGAGGCACCGGGTTGAACTCTCCGTTCGACACGATCTGGGTGGGGACGGGGGAGGGGAACGATGCGACCTCGGCGGGCGCCGTTCGCGACAGCTCCTCGTCGCTGAGGTAGTGGGCCATGGTGGACCTCCTTCGGGTGAAGGGGTTGGGATCGAGCAGCCCCGGGTCTCCGAGCGCTGGCCAGGAGACTAGGCTCATTCCTCGCCGTGTCAAGTCGCTGCGCGTCGCCGGTTCGAGCGCGCGGGAGGTGCCGCGGCGCGCACGATCTGCGCGCGGCGCGCCCGGAAGTTTTTGTGCGACGGAAGGCGGACGTCCGTCGTGTTCCAGCGACAACGTACGGCACTCGACCGGGCGGCCTCAATCGCGCCTAACTGCGCCGACACGCATAAGGTGGCGTACTGGAACGAGCCCTGGCGCGCTGGAACGGGCCTTGCTCCGTCTCGCGGGTAGGAACCGTCATGATGACCAAGCGAGTGCTCGTGGTGGACGATCAAACGCCGGTGCGGGAGCTGGTGGCCGCGGTGCTGGCCGCGGACGGCCACGCGGTGGAGACCGCGCGCGACGGCGCCGATGCGCTACGAATCCTGGACGGCCAGCCGGGCTACGACCTGATCGTGAGCGACCTGAAGATGCCGGGGCTCGACGGGCCGAGCCTCTATCTCGAGCTCACCCGCCGCTGGCCCGATACGCGACCGCACCTGCTGTTCATCTCCGGCTTCGTGGAGTCACCCGAGTACGCGGGCTTCCTCCAGGGCACGCGGGTGCAGGTCCTGCTCAAGCCCTTCGACGTGGACGAGCTCTCGCGCGCAGTCGCCGCCATCCTCGCCGGCTAGAACGGGGTCAGGTCTTGCATTACGACATTTTCGTGGCGCGCGCCGACGTCGGCCGTAGCGACAAAAATGTCGTAATGCAAGACCTGACCCCGGACTAGGCCGGCGTCGCCTCTGCGGTCTTGCGGAAGACGACCTTGCCGTGGTCGACGTCGGCCGCCACCGTGTCGCCCTCGCCGAAGGTACCGTTCAGCAGCTCCAGGGCCAGCGAGTCCTGGATCATCCGCTGGATGGTCCGCTTGAGCGGCCGCGCCCCGTACACCGGATCGTAGCCTTCCTGGGCGAGCAGCGCCTTGGCGGCCGGGCGCAGCTCGAGCGTGACCCGCCTGTCGGCGAGCCGCTTCACGAGGTGCCGGGCCTGGATCTCCACGATCGCGGCGATCTCCTCCCGGCCGAGCGGCTGGAAGATCACGATCTCGTCGATGCGGTTCAGGAACTCCGGCCGCAGCGCCTGCTTGAGCAGGTCCAGGATCAGCGCGCGCACCCGCTGGAGATCCGTCTCCTCGCGGAAGAACTGGCTACCCAGGTTCGAGGTCATGATGACCACCGTGTTGCGGAAATCGACCGTGCGGCCGTGGCCGTCGGTCAGGCGGCCGTCGTCCAGCAGCTGGAGCAGGACGTTGAAGACGTCGCCGTGGGCCTTCTCGATCTCGTCGAAGAGCACCACCGAGTAGGGCCGCCGGCGCACCGCTTCGGTGAGCTGGCCGCCCTCGTCGTACCCCACGTAGCCGGGGGGCGCCCCGATGAGGCGAGACACCGTGTGCTTCTCCATGTACTCCGACATGTCGATGCGGATCATGGCCCGCTCGTCGTCGAACAGGAACTCGGCGAGCGCCCGGGCCAGCTCGGTCTTGCCCACGCCGGTGGGGCCCAGGAACAGGAACGAGCCGATGGGCCGGTTCGGATCCGAGAGGCCGGAGCGCGCACGCCGGACCGCGTTGGACACCGCCACGATCGCCTCGCGCTGACCGATCACCCGCTCGCCCAGGCGCTCCTCCATCTTCACGAGCTTCTGCACCTCGGCTTCGAGAAGCCGGGTCACCGGGATCCCGGTCCACTTGGCCACCGTTTCGGCCACGTCCTCCTCGTCCACCTCCTCGCGTAGCATGCGGCCGCTCTTCTGGAGATCCGCGAGCCGCGCGTTCTCGGCGGTCAGGCGCTTGTCCAGCTCCATGAGGGTGCCGTAGCGCAGCTCCGCCGCCTTTTGTAGATCTCCGCGCCGCTCCGCGTCGGCCATGGCCGCGCGGGCCACTTCGGCCTCCTCCTTGGTCTTGCCGATGGTCAGGATCGCGTGCTTCTCGGCCTCCCACTGGCTGGTGAGGCGGGCCGACCGTTCCCGCAGCTCGGCCACCTCGGCGTCGAGCCGGGCCAGGCGCTCGCGCGAGACCTCGTCCGATTCGCGCGCCACCGACACCCGCTCGATCTCGAGCTGCATGATGCGGCGCTTGGTCTCGTCCAGCTCCGCGGGCATCGAGTCGATCTCGATACGCAGCCGCGAGGCCGCCTCGTCGATCAGGTCGATGGCCTTGTCGGGCAGGAAGCGGTCCGCGATGTAGCGATGCGACAGCACCGCGGCCGCCACCAGCGCCGCGTCCTTGATCTTCACCTTGTGGTGCACCTCGTACTTCTCCTTCAGGCCTCGGAGGATCGCGATGGTGTCCTCCACCGAGGGTTCGCGCACCATCACCGGCTGGAACCGCCGCTCGAGCGCGGGGTCCTTCTCGACATGCTTGCGGTATTCGTCGAGCGTGGTGGCGCCCACGCAGCGCAGCTCGCCGCGGGCCAGGGCCGGCTTCAGCATGTTGGCCGCGTCCACCGCACCCTCCGCCGCGCCCGCGCCCACCAGGGTGTGCAGCTCGTCGATGAAGCAGATGATCTCGCCGTTGGACTCGGTGATCTCGCGCAGCACCGCCTTGAGACGGTCCTCGAACTCCCCGCGGTACTTCGAGCCCGCCACCATCGCGCCGATGTCGACGGCGACCAGCCGCTTGTTGCGCAGCCCCTCCGGCACGTCGCCGGCGACGATGCGCTGGGCCAGCCCTTCCACGATGGCGGTCTTGCCCACGCCGGGCTCGCCGATCAGCACCGGGTTGTTCTTGGTCCGGCGCGAGAGCACCTGGACCACGCGCCGGATCTCCTCGTCGCGGCCGATCACCGGATCGAGCTTGCCCTTGCGGGCCAGCTCGGTGAGGTCCTTGGAATAGCGCTGCAGGGCCTGGTACTTGTCCTCCGGGTTCGGATCGGTCACGCGCTGGCTGCCGCGCACGTCCACCAGCGAGCGGTAGATGGCCTCCGGGGTCACGCCCGCCGCGGCGAGCAGGCGGGCGGCCCCGCCGCCCTTCTCCTGCGCGATGGCGATCAGCAGGTGCTCGGTCGAGACGTACTCGTCCTTGAGCCGCTCCGCCTCCTCCCAGGCACGGGTGATCATGCCCTCGAAGCGTGGGGAGGCGTACTGCCGGCCGCCGCCGCCGCGCACCTTGGGCAGCTTCTCGATCTCCGCCTGCACCTGGCGCGCGAGCGTCTCGGGACGCGCGCCGAGCTTCGCGAGCAGCGGCCCCACCACGCCCTCCTGCTGCTGCAGGAGCGCCTGGAGCAGGTGCTCGGGCTCGATGGCCTGGTGGTTGCCCTGGTCGGCGAGGGACTGCGCGGCCTGTATCGCTTCCTGGGCCTTGACGGTCAGCTTGTCCAGCCTCATCTCAGTTGGTCTCCGCTCTGAGCCTCTTCATCTCCTCGAAGAGCTCTCGTTCTCTCGGGCTGAGCCCGGTCGGTATCACGATCTGCACCTTCACGTACTCGTCGCCGGCACCGTCGCCTTTCAAATGCGGCATGCCGCGGCCGGGCAGCCGGAACGTCCTGCCGCTCGATGTCTCCGGCGGGATCTTCATCGACACCGGGCCCTTGAGCGTCGGTACCGAGACCTCGCCGCCGAGGGCCGCCACCGTCATCGGCAGCGCCAGGTCGGTGTGCAGGTCGTCGCCCTTGCGCTCGAAGCGCGGGTGCGGCGCCACCGTGACCCGCAGGTAGAGGTCGCCGCGGCCCGTGCGGTTGCCGGAGCCGCCGCCCGGTCCCTCCGCGGCCACGCGCACCCGCGAGCCGGTGTCCACCCCGGCCGGGATCTTGACCTCCAGGTTGCGCGTGGCCTTGGTCCAGCCGCCGCCGCGGCAGCGCGGGCACGGGCGGCGGTTGACATTGCCCGAGCCGCCGCATTGCGGGCACGGCTCGTTCAGCTCGATCGAGATCGCCTTCCGCGTGCCCTGAAACGCCTCCTCGAGCGTGAGCTGGATGCCCGCCTCCACGTCGCTGCCCTTGCCGGCCGGGCCGAAGCCTCCGCCGAAGCCGCCGCCCAGATCGCCGAGATCCGAGAACTCGAACTCGGCCGAGGGCCCCGCGCCCGGCTGCGCGCGACGGAAGCCGCCCAGGTCGCCGAAGATCGTGCGGAAGAAGTCCGAGAACCCGGCCGCGTCCCCTTGAGTGAACCGCCCACCAGATCCGCCGAAGGGGCGCCCCTCGAAGGGCGAGCGGCCTCCGCCTCCGGTCTCCGCTTGCGCGTACCGCTCCCAGTCCGGTCCGAGCGTGTCGTATCGCTTGCGCTTCTCCGGGTCGGAGAGGACCGTGTAGGCCTCGCTGATCTCCTTGAAGCGCTCGGCGTTGCCTCGGTTGACGTCGGGGTGGTGCTTGCGGGCCAGCCGGCGATACGCCGTCTTGATGGCCTTGTCGTCGGCCGTCCGGTCGACCCCCAGCGCTTTGTAGTAGTCCTTGTATTCCATTCGTCGCGACGCCTATTTAGACGGCACGGCGGCGCTCGGCCCGTGGCCCGCGCCGCCTCGTCCGCTCCGGGTGAAGTGTAGCAGACGGATCGGCGCTTGGCCGGGGCGGGGGTCACTTTTACGCAGTACCCGGCGGGTCTACAATGGCCGGGCCCGTGACCAGGACCTGCACCCTCGCGATCGACGTCGGCGGGACCTTCACCGACATCACGTTCACCGATGCGGCCACCGGCGCGCTCTGGGTCGCGAAGACGCCGTCCACGCCCGGCGACCTGTCGACCGGGTTCATCACCGCGGTGAGGAAGGTGCTGGCGCTGGCCGGCCGCGGCCCCGGCGACGTGTTGCGCGTGTTTCACGGCACCACCACCGCGACCAACGCCATCCTCGAAGGCAAGACGCCGCCGACCGCGCTCGTGACCACCGCCGGCTTCAAGTACGTGCTGGAGATCGGACGGCACGACATCCCGCGCCACGGCAACCTGTACGGCTGGTCCAAGCCGACCCGGCCCGTCACGCCGGAGCGCGTGTTCGAGATCTCGGAGCGGCTCGACGTCGACGGCTCGGTGCTCACCCCGCTGGACGAGCCGGCGGCGCGGGCGCTCGCGCGTCAGATCGGCCCGCTCGGTGTTCCCGCGGTGGCGGTGGTCTTCCTGCACGCCTACGCCAATCCGGCGCACGAGCAGCGCATGCAGGCGATCCTGGCCGAGGAGTGTCCGGACGTGCTGGTGTCGCTGTCCTCCGAGGTGCTGCCGCAGTTCCGCGAGTTCGAGCGCACGATGGCCACCGCGCTGAACGCAGCGGTGATGCCGCCGGTCAGCCGCTACGTGAGCGTGCTCCGCGAGGCCCTGGACGGAGAAGGCGTGGGCGCGCCGCTCTTGATCATGAAGTCGGACGGCGGGGTGACGAGCGCCGCGACGTGCGTGCGCCAGCCGGTGCAGACCGTGCTCTCGGGTCCCGCCGCGGGGGTGGTCGGCGCGGTGTCGGTCGGACACTCTGCCGGCCACGCCGACATCATCTCGATCGACGTGGGTGGCACGAGCGCCGACATCTGCCTGGTGCGCGCGGGCCGACCGGAAGTCACGAAGGACGGGATGATCGGCCCGTTCCCGCTCAAGCTGCCGATGGTCGACATCCACACCATCGGGGCCGGCGGCGGCTCCATCGCCACGGTGACCGGCGCGGGACGGCTCACGGTGGGGCCGCGCAGCGCGGGCGCCGAGCCGGGGCCGGTCTGCTACGGCCGTGGAGGCCACGAGCCGACCGTCACCGACGCGCACCTCATCCTCGGCCGCATCCCGCCCGCTCTGCTGGGCGGCGAGCTGCCGCTCGACGTGGCCGCGGCGCGCGCGGCGATGGCCGACCGCATCGGCCGGCCCCTCGGCCTGGGCGTCGAGGAGGCGGCGGCCGGCGTGATCGAGATCATCGACAACGCGATGGCGCGCGCCATCCGCACGGTCTCCGTCGGGCGCGGGCACGACCCGCGCCGCTTCGCGCTGGTGGCCTTCGGCGGCGCGGGCCCGCTGCACGCCTGCCGCCTCGCCGAGCTGCTCGAGATCCCGACGGTGGTGGTCCCGCCCCGGCCCGGCGTGCTGTCGACGTGGGGCCTGCTCGACACCGACATCCGCGCTACCTTCGTGAGGACCGCGGGCGTGGCCCATCGGCGGCTCGCCGACGCGGGCCCCCCGGTCTCCGAGCTCGAAGCGGCCTGGGCCGGCCTGGAGCGGCAGGCGCAGGCCTGGCTCGCCGGCGAGCAGGTGCCACCCGAGCGCCGGCGCTTCGAGCGCGCGGCCGACCTGCGCTACGAGCACCAGAGCTTCGAGCTGACGTGCCCGCTCGGCGAGGGGTCGATCACCGCGGTCGCGCTGCAGGGACTGGTCGGCACCTTTCACGCCGAGCATCGGCGGCTCTACAGCTACGATCTGCCGTCGGCGCCGGTGGAGCTGGTGAACCTGCGACTCACCGCGGTCGGAGCCCTCCCGCGTCGTGCCCCCCACGTGCCGGCGGCCGGGGTGGGGCGCCTCGCGGAAGCCCGCGTCGGGAGCCGCCCGGTGTATTTCCGGGGTGCCGGCTTCCTCGACACGCCCTCCTACGCGCGCGACCGGCTCGGCCCGGGCATGACTCTCACCGGGCCGGCGATCGTCGAGCAGAGCGACGCCACTCCGCTGATCGCCCCGGGGTTCCACGCGCGCGTCGACGCCGCCCACAATCTCGTGGTGGGACGCGAGACGGCGGTGCGCGGGGTGGGGGAGCGCGGGGCGGCGGCGCAGACGGCATAGGAGCGGCCATCGTGGCCGCGGCGCGCCTCGGGCTCGTGACGCTCGCGCTCGTCCTGACCGGCTGCGCCTCGATGCGCACATCCGAGCAGACACGCTGGCAGGCCCTGGCCGACGAGGCGACCACTCGCCTGGGCGCTCCGCCGGCCCACGTCACGCTGGTCAGCGGCAGCCTCGGCCGCTATCACTGCGAGACGCGGGTCCTGCAGCTGGGCGCCGACGGCGACACCCGGTGGCTGCTCGCACACGAGCTGGGTCACCATCTGAGCCGCTCCTGCGGCGGGACGCTCGACTCCGAGATGACCGCGAACGCGTGGGCCGTCCGCGTGCTGCAGGCCTGGGGCGACACCGAGGCGGTGGCGGTGCGGACCACCGTCCGGCACCTGGTCTATCTCAAGCGCCTGCGCGGGGATCGTCAGGCCATCGGCCACAACTACTGCGCGGAGGCTGCGGACATCCTGCGTCGCTATCCGGAGCGTGGCGATCCGCGCAATCCCGGCGACGAGACGTGCAGCGCCGAGCTGGCCGGCCGATGAGCGCGTCGCGCCGGGCGGGTCCGCGACGGCCTGGGTCGCGTTGACAATGTGGCGGCCTCGGGCGCACCCTGATGGCCCGATGCGCGAGGAGCGTTCGCATGGCTGAGCCCGCTCGACTCGAGACGACGGTCGATCCGATCACGCTCGAGATCATCCGGGGGAGCCTGGGCTCGGCCATCCGCGACATGGAGCTCCTGATGGAGCGGTGCGCGATGTCGCCGTTCATCAAGGAGAAGAAGGACTACTTCGTCGGCATCTTCGACACCCGGGGGCGCATCGTGGCCTGCCACATCTCGGGCAGCGGGCCCGGCATGCTGCAGGCCATCATGAAGACGTATCCGCTCGAGACCATGCGGCCGGGCGACGTGTACTGGTTCAACGACCCGTATGTCTCCGACGGGGCGGTGCAGCATCACCAGGACATGGTGTTCGCGGTGCCGATCTTCCACGAGGGCCGGCTGGTGGGGTTCGCCACCACCTTCGGGCATTACCAGGACATCGGCGGGCTGCGCGCCGGCTCCATCTCGCCGCACGCCACCGAGATCTACCACGAGGGCGTGCTGGTGCCCCCCGTGCGGATCGTCCGCGAGGGCCACCTGAACGAAGAGGCCTACCGGATCTTCCTGCGCAACTCGCGCCTGCCCGATCTGGTCGAGGGCGACACGCGCGCAATGATGGCCTCCTGCCGGCTGGCCGAGACGCGGCTCGGCGAGCTGTGCGGCCGCTACGGGGTCGACACCGTGCTGGCCGCTTTCGAGGCATGCATCGCCCAGACCGCGGAGCGGGCGCGCGAGCTGTTCCTCGAGCTGGTCCCATCGGGGCGGTGGCGCTTCCACGACTTCCTCGATAGCGACGGCGGCCGCGAGGAGCGGCCCTATCGCATCGACCTCACCCTGGAGCGCCGGGGCGACCACGTGAGCCTGGACGGCTCGAATTCCGATGACCAGGCGCGCGGCCCGATCAACTTCACCACCAATCCCGGGCTGCTGCGCATCGCCTTCGGTCGCTATCTGCAGTCGCTCGATGCCGATCTGGAGGTCAACGAGGGCCTGCTCCACAACCTGGACGAGTGGATCGCCCGCGAGGGGAGCCTCCTCAAGCCGCGCTTCCCGGCGCCCCTCGGCATGCGCGCCAATACCCGCTTCCGGGTGATGTCCTGCATCTTCGGCACCCTCGCCCAGGCCAACGGCGGCCGCGTTCCCGCGGGCTCGCCGGTCTACGTGCTCTACTACTTTCGCGCGTGGGACCCGGTGCGGCAACGCCCGGTCCTCTGCATCGAGGGGCTGGGCGTGGGGCTCGGAGCGCGGCCGTTCGCCGATGGCGTGGACGTCATCTACTACATCGCCCAGGAGAACTACCCGGTCGAGTACGTGGAGCGCGACTTCCCGCTGCGGGTGGAGCGCTACGCGGTGCGACCGGACTCGGGGGGCCCCGGGCTCTACCGCGGCGGCACCGGCGTGGTGCGCGACGTGCGGGTGCTCGCCGAGCGCGCGGAGCTGGCCACTCGCATGGAGAACACGCTGGTCGCGCCATACGGGGTTGCGGGCGGGAGCGCGGGACGCACCGGCCGCATCGTGCTGAACCCGCACACGCCGCAGGAGCGCGTGTTGCCCGCCCTGGGCGACGGCATCGTGCTCGAGCGCGGCGACCTCCTGCGCCTCGAGACGTGCGGCGGGGGCGGCTGGGGCGACCCGCTGGCCCGCGAGCCGGAGCGGGTGCGCCAGGACGTGGCGCGCGGCTTCATCACCGCGCGCGGGGCGCTCGCCGACTACGGAGTCGCGCTGGACGACGCGACGCTCGAGATCGACAAGACCGCCACCCAGGAGGAGCGGGCCCGCCGCGCCCGCGACCTGCCGCTCATCGATCGCGGTCCCGGCTTTGCGGAGGCCGAGGCGCGCTGGCGCGCGTTCCGGGCCTCCTGACGGAAGGAGAACGTCATGGGCATGAAGCCTCCGGCTCCCGCCGAGCTGGCCCGCGTGGGTCGTCAACTGGGATGCGGCCGAACACCGCGCCCTTCGACGTGACCGGCCATCCCGCCATGACCGTTGCCGTGCCGGCTCTCAGCGACGGCCTGCCCGCCGGGCTGATGCCGATCGGCAAGGCGTTCGACGAGTCCACCATCCACCGCGCCGCGCACGCGTTCGAGCAGTCCCACGACTGGATGAAGGTCACCGCGTGACGGGAGAGCCGCGAGCATGAAGAGCGTCGAGATCGACCGGAGCAGGCGGCTGATCGATCAGCCCGGGACCGGTCACAACCGGTGGCACCCGGACATCCCGCCCATCCTCGAGGTGAGCGAAGGCGAGGAGGTGGTGCTCGAGACGCGCGACGGCTGCGACGGGCAGTTCGGGCCCGGCGTGGCCGCGGAGGCCATGGCCTCGATGGACGGCGGCGCCATCCATCCGATCACGGGACCGGTGCTGGTCAAGGGCGCGCGGCCGGGCGATCTGCTCGAGATCGAGTTCGTCGACGTCCTGCCGCAGCCGCACGCCTTCACCGGCATCTTCCCCGGGCTGGGCTTCCTGCGCGATCTCTACACGGTGCCCTATCTCGTGCACTGGCAGATCGCGGACGGCTGGGCCACGTCGCCGCAGCTGCCGGGCGTGCGGATCCCCGGCGCCCCCTTCATGGGAGTGATCGGCGTCGCACCCTCGCGCGAGCAGGTCGCGCACTGGGCCCGGCGCGAGCAGGACTTGCTGAGCCGCGGCGGCCTCGTCCTGACCCCCGACGCGGCGGGCGCGGTGCCCGGCAAGGGCGCGGCGGCCACCGAGGGCTTGCGCACGATCCCGCCGCGGGAGAACGGCGGCAACCTGGACGTCAAGCAGCTGACCAGGGGCTCGGTGCTGCAGGTGCCGGTCGCGGTGGACGGCGCGCTGTTCTCGGTGGGCGACGGCCACTTCGCCCAGGGCGACGGCGAGGTCTGCGTGACCGCAGTGGAGATGGGGGCGGCCGCGGTGGTGAAGTTCCGGGTGATCAAGGATGCGGGCCCGACCCTGGCGCGCGGCCCGCGGTTCCGGCACGGCGACTACTTCGCGCCGCCCGAGTGGTCGGCCCCGCGGCGCTTCCTCGCCGCCACCGGCATGCCCATCCGCGAGGACGGTGTCAACGAAGGGGAGAACCTCACGCTGGCGTGCCGCAACGCCCTGCTCAACCTGATCGACCTGCTCCAGGAGCGCGGCTGGACCCGCGAGCAGGCCTACGTCATCTCGAGCGTCGCCGCGGATCTCCGCATCAGCAACGTGGTGGACGTGCCGAACTACGTCGTCTCCGCGCTGATCCCGGAGGCGATCTTCTCGCGCTGAGATCGCGGGCTGCAGTAGTATCGCCGCGATGGGACGAGTCGACGGCAAGGTGGCGGTGGTGACCGGCGCGGCCAACGGGCTCGGTCGCGCGATCGCGGAGCGGCTGGCCGGAGAAGGTGCGCGCGTGGTGCTCGGTGACATCGACGCGGCCGGCCTGGAGCGGGCGGTGGCCGGGATCGCGCAGGTGGGCGGCGAGACGGTGTCGACCGTGGGCGACGTCACCGAGGAGGAGCCGGCCGCGCGCCTCATCGAGACCGCGGTCGCTCGCTGGGGGCGCCTGGACATCCTCGTCAACAACGTGGGCGGCAGCCGCAACGCGCGCATCTGGGAGATGACCGCGGCGGACTGGGACTTCACGCTCCGGCTCAACCTGCGCTCGACCTTCCTCTGCACCCGCGCCGCGGTGCCGCACATGATGAAGCGACGCTATGGCCGCATCGTGTGCCTGTCCTCGGGCGCGCGCGAGGGCACGCCGTGGACCGCCTACTACCAGGGCGGCTCGGCCTACTCGGCGGCCAAGGCCGGCGTGCACGGCTTCATCCGCGACGTCGCCCTGGAGCTGGCCGAGCACGGCATCAACGTCAACGCGGTGGCGCCCGGGCCGATCGACACCGAGCGGGTGGGGGAGGGCTTGCGTCGGCTCAACGAGACGGTGGAGTACAGCCCGAATCGGATGACGCCACTGCGCCGACTGGGCACGCCGACCGAGGTCGCCGACGCGGTCCTCTTCCTCGCCTCCGACGAGGCGACGTATATCACCGGCCACACCCTGGCCGTCACCGGCGGCCGCTAAGGCTGAGGGGGTCGATAAGGGACCATCTGCGTCGCTGGCGCCCTCGGCCGGGGCGCTCAACGTAGAGAGACTACGCCTCGCGCCCGGCCTTCGGGCGCCGCCTCGCAGCTGACCCCTTCTCGCCCCCCTCAGCCCCGGGACGCCGCCGATCGACCAGAGGGCCCCTGATCGCCGCCCTCACCCGCGCGCTACTGTAAACGCTACGTAGAGGGATTGCGGTCCGCGCTGGAGGAGCACCGTCACGCGGTCGCCGTCCTTCACGTCCTTCGTGGCCTTCTCGAAGTCCTGCAGGCTCCGCACCCGCTGGCGGTTCACCTCGCGGATGACGTCGCCGCGCTGCACGCCGGCCTCGGAGGCGGCGCTGTCCTCGTCGACCTGGAAGACGATCACGCCTTCCGGGTTGCGCAGGTTGAGCTGGCGCGCCAGCTCGGGAGTGATCGGCCGCACGTCGAGGCCCAGCAGGCTCTTCCCCTTGTTGGTGGACTTGAGCGCGACGGTCTCGTCGGGCGTCTCGCCGATCTTGATCTCGAGCATCTTCTCGCTCTTGTCGCGCCAGACTTTCAGCGGCACCGCGCGGCCGGGCTGGGTGGCCGCCACCGCCTTCTGCAGCTCCTGGGGCGACTCGACCTTCTTCTTGTCGAACTCGATGATGATGTCGCCCGACGCGATCCCGGCCGTGGCGGCCGGGCTGTCCTGGACCACGTCGGAGATCAGCACGCCGCTCGGCTCCTTGAGGCCGAAGCCCTTGGCCAGGTCGGGGGTGAGCGGCTGGATCGACACGCCGAGCCAGCCGCGGGTGATCTTGCCCTTGGCGGCCAGCTCCGTGTAGATCTGCTTGGCCATGTTCACCGGGATCGAGAAGCCGATGCCCACGTTGCCGCCGGTGCGCGAGAGGATCGCGCTGTTGATGCCGACGACCTCACCCGACATGTTCACGAGTGGGCCGCCCGAGTTGCCCGGGTTGATCGCCGCGTCGGTCTGCAGGAAATCGTCGAACGGGCCCTGGCCGATCGAGCGGCCCTTGGCGCTGATGATCCCGGCGGTCACCGTCTTCTGCAGGCCGAAGGGCGAGCCGATCGCGAGCACCCAGTCGCCCACCTTGACCCGGTCGGAGTCGCCGAGCACCGCCGCCGAATAGGGCCCGCCGCCCTGCAGCTTCAGCACCGCGAGGTCGGTCTTGCGGTCCACCCCCATCAGCTTGGCCTTGTGCTTCTTGCCGTCGGCGGTGGACACCTCGATCTCGGTGGCACGCTCGACCACGTGGGCGTTGGTGAGCACGATGCCGTTGGCGTCCACGATGACGCCGGAGCCGAGGCTGCGCTGCACCTGCTGGCGCTCCGGTGCCTCACCGAAGAAGCGCTTGAAGAACTCGTCGCCGAAGAACTCCTCGACCGGCGTGCGCCCGCTCACGCGGGTGACCGTGTTGATGTTGACCACCGCCGGCCCGACCGTTTCCGCCACCTGGGCGAAGCTGCCGGAGGGCACGGGCAGGGCGGCCGGAATGACCCGGGGCTGGGTGCCGGCGGGCAGGGGCGTGGCGGCCGGCGCGGACCGGAGCGGCCTCAGCTGATCCACCGCGCCAGCCCCCCAGGTGCCGAGCCCCGCGCCCACCACAAGTGTGACGAGGACCATGAACGCGAGCGTGCTGCGCTTGAGAGAGATCATCCCTAGGCTCCCACGGGCTCACCGGCCAGCAGCTGCCGTAGCCGGTCGCCCTCGAGCGTCTCTTTCTGTTTCAGCTCGGCGGCGGCCTCCACCAGCACGCGCTTGCGCGCGGTGAGGAGGTCGCGCACCCGGTCGTACATGCGGTCGATGATCGCGCGCGTCTCGCTGTCGATGCGCCGCGCGCTCTCTTCACTGTACTCGCGGTCCTGGGGCAGGCCCGAGCCTCGCAGGAAGAGCGCCTGCGGCCCGCCGCCGAAGGTCATCGGCCCGAGCTGCTCGGACATGCCGTACTGCATGACCATGAGCCGGGCCATCTCGGTGGCGCGCTCGAGATCGTTGTGGGCCCCGGTGGAGATCTCGCCGTAGATGATCTCCTCGGCCATGCGTCCGCCCAGGAGCACCGCGATCCGGTCCTCCAGCTCGCTCCGGGTGAGCAGGTAGCGATCCTCCAGCGGCAGCTGATAGGTGGCCCCGAGCGCCCCGACCCCGCGCGGAATGATGGTCACCTTGTGCACCGGATCCGCGTTGGGCAGCGACGAGGCCACCAACGCGTGGCCGATCTCGTGATGCGCGACGATGTCGCGCTCTTTCTCGGAGAGCACGCGGCTCTTGCGCTCGAGCCCGCCCACCACGCGGTCCACCGCCTCCTCGAGGTCGGCCATGTCGACCGCGTCCTTGCCCTTGCGCGCGGCGAGCAGCGCGGCCTCGTTGATGATGTTGGCGAGATCGGCGCCCGCCATGCCCGGCGTGCGCGCGGCCAGCACCTGGAGATCCACGCCGGGGGCCAGCTTCACGTTGCGGGCGTGCACGCGGAGGATCGCCTCACGTCCCCGCACGTCGGGCTTGTCGACCACCACCTGGCGGTCGAAGCGGCCGGCGCGGAGCAGCGCCGCGTCGAGCACCTCGGGCCGGTTGGTGGCGGCCATGATGATCACGCCCTTGGAGGAGTCGAAGCCGTCCATCTCGGCCAGCAGCTGGTTCAGGGTCTGCTCGCGCTCGTCGTGCCCGGACAGGAAGCCGGTGTTGCCGGCGCGCGTCTTGCCGATCGCGTCCAGCTCGTCGATGAACACGATGCAGGGCGCCTTCTCCTTGGCCTGCTCGAACAGATCGCGCACGCGCGAGGCGCCCACCCCCACGAACATCTCCACGAACTCCGAGCCGGACAGGAAGAAGAACGGCACGTCCGCCTCGCCCGCCACCGCGCGGGCCAGCAAGGTCTTGCCGGTGCCCGGCGGCCCTACCAGCAGCACCCCCTTGGGGATGCGACCGCCGAGGCGCTGATATTTCTTGGGGTTCTTCAGGAAGTCGACGACCTCCATCAGCTCGGTCTTGGCTTCCTCGACGCCCGCCACGTCGGCGAACGTGGTCTTGAGCTCCTTGCGGTCGTAGATCTTCGCCTTGGAGCGCCCGAAGGACAGCGCCTGGGTGGGGCCACCGCCCATCCGGCGCATCAGGAAGACCCACAGGGCCGCCATGAGGACGAGGGGCACGAGCCACGAGATCAGATCGCGCCAGAAGGTGGACTCGATGCGGCCCGAGAACTCCACCTTCGCGGCCTCCAGCTCGCGAACGATCTGGTAGTCCTCGGTGGCCGGGATGCGCGCCGTCGTGAACACGATGGTCCCGTGCTCGGCCCCGAGCAGCTTCCGCAGCTTCTCGCCCGGACCGGGGGGAGGCGCCGGCAGAGCGCCCGGTTGCAGCACGCCCTGGATCTCGCGCTCGCCCAGGGACACCCGGAGGACCTTGCCCTCACGGACCAGGGTCAGGAACTGGCTCATCGGGATATCCACGGTGACGGGAGTGCGGAGCCAGCTCTGCACCGCGAAGACCACCATGAGGGCGATGAACAGATAGACCAGCGAAAACTGGGTCTTCTGGCGATTGGGAAGCTTCATGGCTCGGATTCGATGCTAGCGGAAGCCCCAGGGGGTGTCAAACTGACGACATCTCGGCACTTTTCGGGGCAGGCAGGACGGCGGAGACCGCGGTCAGGCTACTGGCACTGCACCCCTTTGGGCGGGTCGTAGTTCGCCACCTTGAAGGTGGAGTTGAACGAGTCGTCCCATACCTCGAGCGGCACGCGTCCGACCGGATCCAGGCCGTCGAAGAGGGTGAACTTCGACCGGCTCGCGAACTCGGCGGGCGGCACCCGCTTGGCCAGGAAGTCCACCAGGGTGGTCTTGTCCACGAAGAGCGCGAACGTCTCGTTCACCGGCTGCTTGCCGGGACGGCTGGTGCCGGGCTTCAGCCACGACAGCACTACCGAGAGGCCGGACACGTCCCCGTCGTCCATCACGTCGGAGAGCGCGGCCATCCGCCGCAACATGTCCACGCCGTAGCGCGAGAACATCGCGGAGACGCGCCGCTCCTGCGGCAGCGCCGCGAACGCAGGATCCTCGCGCTGGTCGATGTAGATCCAGGTGGAGAGATAGCGGTCGTCGGTGATGCTGTCCTTGGCCTTCGGGAAGCCGAGCCCGGCCGGGGCCACGCTGAGCCAGGGCAGGCAGTTGTAGATCTCCTCGGAGAACTTGAGCAGCCGTGACCGATGGGCCGAGGCCAGGTTCTTGGCCTTGGCCGTCGTGTACTTCTCGAGCGGCATCAGCGCGTCCTCCGGCGTCGCGAAGGCCGGCGCGGTGACCGCGGCAAGAAGCGCGGCCGCCAGGACGAGCCCGGCGGCCGTAGCGCTCGAACGGGACCGACACATCATCAGACTAGTTCTGGAAGATCTGCTCTGGGCTCACCGTGATCGCCTTGCCCCACCAGCTCTCCTGCCGTGCCGCTTCGACGTCGGTCCGGGTCACCCGCGGATTCGAGCCGTCGCGATTGTTGCGCAGCGAGAACATGCCGTGCGTGCCGGACGCGAAATGGGTGTTGTGACTTCTCCACTCCGCCCACTCCTCCGACGTGGCGCACGCCGCCGTCAACATCATGACGCCTCCGACGACCGTTGCCAGCGAAAGCCATGCCCGCATGGTTCCGTTCCTCCTTGAGAGTCCGTCGATCGGCTGGTCTCGCACGACACGTAACTATACGGAGGGGTCCCGAGGAGGTCAACTTCCATTTGCCGTCGCCGTCTTGCTCAGGCATGCTCCGGTCAGGTCGGGGGAGCCCGCCCAGGAGGCCGCGGCGCGGATGAGCGATTTCTTGACGATTCACGAGGAGCCGGCGGGCCTGCGCCGGCCCATCATCATCATGGCGTTCTCCGGCTGGAACGACGCGGCGGAGTCGGCCACCACCGCGGCACGCTACCTGAGCCAGCTGTGGTCGTCCCGGCCGTTCGCCAGCATCGACCCGGAAACTTTCTACCACTTCGGCCTGTCGCGCCCCTACGTGCGGTTCAAGCCCGGCTCGCGCACCGAGCGCGAGATCGTGTGGCCGTCCACCGACTTCTCGCTCGCGCAGCCCACCGAGCTCGACCGCGACGTCATCGTGGGGGTGGCGATCGAGCCGCACCTCAAATGGCGGACCTACTGCGCGGCGGTGCTCGATCTGGCGCGGCGCTCCGGCGCCTCGCTGGTGCTCACGCTCGGCGCGCTGCTCGCGGAGGTGCCGCACACCAAACCGATTCGTCTCGTCGGCGGCTCCCACGATCCCGAGATGTCCGCGCGACTCGGGCTGCGTCCGACGCGCTACGAGGGCCCCACCGGCATCGTGGGCGTGCTGAACGTGCTCTGCCGCGACGCCAGCGTGCCCACCGCCAGCCTCTGGGCGAACGTGCCGCACTACGTGTCCGGCATCGAGAACCCGCGCGCGGCCCTGGCCCTGGTCACGCGCGTGCTGACCTTGCTCCACGCCGAGGCGGATCTGTCGGATCTCCGCGAGGCGGCCGAGCAGTTCGATCAGAACCTCAGCTCGATCGTGGCCCAGAACGCCAAGATCGCCGACTACGTCCGCAAGCTCGAGCGCCGGCACCCCGACGAGGAGGAGGAGTCGCCCGCCGCTCCCGCCCAGGACGAGCTGCCGCCCTCGGCGGATCTGGTCGCCGAGATCGAGCAGTTTCTCCGCCAGCAGCGGCCCGAAGGCTCCTAGGCTGCGCGGCTCCGCCCCGCGGGCGGACTGCCCCTCCGGCCGGCGCCTCGCAGTAGAATCGAGCGATGGTCCGCTCGACCCGGCTCGCCGCGATCCTCCTAACGCTGGTCTGCGCCCCGCCGGTGACCGTCATGGCTGCGCCGCTGGACGTGCGCATCGTGCCCGCCGCGCCGCGGCAGGGCGACGTGGTGATGCTCTTCGTGAGCGGCGCGGGGACCGCGCGTGACGTCGAGGGCAGCCTGGGTGGTCGGCCCCTCGTCTTCTTTCCCCACGGGGCCGAGTACGCCGCCCTGGCCGGGCTGGACCTCGAGACGAAGCCCGGCAAGGTGGCCTGGAGCGTCGGCGCGGTGGACGCGAGCGGGACGGCGCGAAAGGTCGCGGGCAGCGTCACCGTGAAGGCGGGCGGCTTCCCGGTGCAACGCCTCACGCTGCCCACCCCGATGGTGGACCTCGACCCGGAGGCCGAGCGGCGCGCGACCAACGAGGCCGCGCGGCTGCGCGCGCTCTATGATACGGCGTCGCCCGAGCGGCTCTGGCGGGGCGCCTTCACCCAGCCGGTTTCGAGCCGCAAGCCGGGCAGCGGGTTCGGCTCTCGCCGGGTCATCAATGGCCAGCCGAGGATGCCGCACTCGGGCATCGACTATTCGGCCGACCGTGGCACGCCGGTGGTGGCCTCCAACCGCGGGCGCGTGGCGCTGCTGGGCGAGTTCTTCTTCGCGGGGCGGCTGGTGGCGCTGGATCACGGCCTGGCCCTCTACACGCTCTACTTCCACCTCGATGGCGTGGCGGTGACCGAGGGGCAGATCGTGGAGCAGGGCCAGATCATCGGGACGGTGGGCACCACCGGCCGGTCGACCGGCCCGCATCTGCACTTCGCCGCGCAGCTCGGCCGCGCCCGCATCAACCCGCCGGATCTCTACCGGCTACCGGTCCGGGACTGACGGCCGCGATCTCCGCGGGGCGCCGCTCCGGACGTCGCGCGCGGCGGTCAGGGTCCCGGCGTCAGGCTGCCGTGCAACACGGTGACCGCGCGTCCCCCGACACGCACGCGGGTGGCGCGGCCGGTGGCCGTCGTCGCCTCGACCCGGAGGCGGCCGGGGCGCCCCAGGCCGTCGCCCTGCTCGGCGGTGAACCGCGTGCGGTCGCCGCGCACGTCGAGCGCGCCGGCCTCCAGCAGCCAGACCGCCATCGGCGAGTGCACCGAGCCGGTCGCGATGTCCTCGGGCAGGCCGTAGTGGGGAGCGAAGAATCGGCAGTGCGTGCCGGAGTCGGCGTCCACCGTCTCGCGCGAGACGCAGCAGACGCCGCGCGCCTTCTGTCCGCTGCGGAGGGCGGCCAGGCGGCTCATGTCGGGCTGGAGCGCGCGGAGCGTCGCGAGATCGCGCAGGGGCAGCAGGAGGTCCCCGTCGGACGTCGCGGCCGGCCGGGCCCAGCCGGCGAGCCCGGCGCGAGGGAGCCCGATGGCGTCCAGGATCTGGATCACGTCGTGGTCGGGCACCGTGCAGGCGGGCAGGGGCGGCTCGAGCCACATGAGCGCGGGCCCCTTGCCCCGCTCGATCTCCACGCGGAGCCGGCCGGCCGGGGTGTCGAACGTCACCCGGGCGCCGGGCACGCGGCCCGCCTCCACCAGCGCGTGGGTCGCGCACAGGGCGGTGTGGCCCGAGTAGGCGACCGGGCGCTTCGGGGTGAACATGCGGAGCCGCCAGTCCGCGTCGGCGCCCCGCGGCGCGGACACGAAGGCGGTGCCGGGCACGAGCATCTCGCCGGCGATGCGCTGCATGGCGGCCTCGTCGAGGTGCTCGGCGTCCAGGACGGCGGCCGCCGGATTGCCCGCGAACGGCTGCGTGGTGAAGATGTCGGCCTGGATGACCGGGATCGGCGCGATCACGGTCGGATGCGCGCGCGCAGCCGCCGCGCCTGGCGCCCGAGCGCGCGCGTGGACCACACCGTGCCGAGCGAGTGCGCCATCAGACCGTAGACCGCGACGCGCGGCACCTTGAGCGTCACCGCGGGATCGAGCCAGCCCGGCGTGGCGGTCAGCCGGTCGAGCGTTCGCAGCCCGATGAGCAGCGGCCAGGCGCAGGCCAGGCGCATGCGCGCCTCCCGGCGCGGGATCGCGAACGTGTACTGCCAGCCCGCCTCGTAGTGATCGAGCGCGCGGTTGAGCCATTCCATCAGGAGCGGGCGCACCGCGGCGTCGCGCGCCGGGTCGAGCAGGTCGCGCGGCTCGAGCCCGAGGCGGGCCAGGTCCTGGCGGGGCAGGTAGCAGCGGCCCTGACGCAGGTCCCGCGGCAGGTCGCGCAGCACGTTGGTGAGCTGGAGCCCTTTGCCGAGCCGCACGCCGAGCGCGCGCATGCGGGGCAGGTCCCAGCGACGCAGGCGCGGGCGATGGGCCACGTGCACCTCGGTCCAGAACTCGCCCACGCAGCCCGCCACCAGATAGGTGTAACGATCGAGATCCTCCGCGGTCTCCAGCGCGGCCAGCTTGCCCTCGTCCTCGCCCGGGAAGACACGCAGGTCCTGGATCTGGCCCTCGATGATCGTGGAGAGCACCGCGCGGACCCGACCGCGATCGGGTCCGGGCAGCGCGCGAAAGGCGGTCAGGCACTCGGGCAGCCGCTCCAGCAGCGAGCGCTCGGATGCGAGTGTCTGGGACCCGGCGGTGGCGCCCGCCACCGCGGCGACCGAGCCGCCGCCGTCGTCGAGCGCCGCGCGCAGGCGCTCGAGATGCCCGATACGCGCGGCGCGCTCGATCAGACGGGTGTCGGCGATGGTGTCGGAGGCACGCGCGAGCAGGTAGGCGAGGCCGATGGTCGGGCGCACCGCCTTCGGCAGGACCGCGACGGAGAGGTAGAAGGATCGGCTCACCCGCCGGAGGAGGGCGGTCGTGAGTTCGCCGCCCGCCACGGCGACTAGTCGAGATCCAGCGGATTCAGGGGACGGCCCGGCATGTCCTTGGCCTTCTTCACCCCCTCCTGGAACATCTTGTCCAGGACCTGCGCCTTCTTCTCCTGGGCTTTCAGCTCGTCCTTGAAGCGCTCGGCCCGGCGCTGCGCCGCCCCCTTCAGCGAGCTGAGCGCGTCGTCGAGGCCGATGCCCGACTTGGGCCGGGGCGGCGCTTCGTGAGCGATGACCGCCTCGAGCGACGGATCGATGGTGAGGAGGCCGTTGCAGCCGGGGCACGTGACGGTGAACGTGGCCATGGCCCCGAGGGTATCAGAAAAGGACCCTCAGCGGCGCGAGCGGCGGGCCTCCGCGTCGAAGCCGGGCAGGATCGCCTTGAAGAAGGCGTTCTCCACGAGCCCGACGACCGTGTCGATGATGCTGGTGTTGGGGTTGTCGAGTCGGCCCGAGATGTCCACCTTCGTGGCGACCTCATCACGCGGGCGGTTCTCCAGCATCTTGGAGACCTTGCCGACCACCGCCTCGTAGGCCTTCCGCACCACGCTCTTGTCCCGGTCCTGCGATGGGTCGTAGACCTGCATGTCCTGGAAGAGCGGCTTGACGTAGCCGGAGATCTGCCGGTTCTTGGCGTGGAGCTCGGTGTAGAGGGAGAAGCGGCCGGCCACCACGTCGAACTTCCCGTGCGCGCGGAGGAGGTCGTTCATGGTGCGCAGATCGGCCTCGTCGATCTGCACCGCCATGTCGAAGTCGGGTCCGGGTCGGGTCGGCAAGAGCTTGAAGCTCAGGCTGGCCGGCCCCGAGTTCATGAATTTCCCATGCACCTCGGCCACCGCGGTCTCTCCGGTGGGCAGGCTGCTGAGGTTCGTCAACGACGCGTTGGTGTCCGCAATGAACACGCGATAGACCGGGCTGGCCGTCTTGTTCACGAACCCGACGTTGCTCTTCACGATGTCGAGCCGGTCCACCCGGACCTGCACGCCCGGGGCCTGTGACTCGTCGACGGCCGCAAGCGCCTCCTTGGCGGCGGTCTGGGGGGCGGCGGTCTTGGGGGCGGCGGTCTTGGGGACGTCCGCCTTGGCGGCCGTCTGGACGTAGTCCAGGTGGATGCTGTCCACCGTCGCGTTCCAGAGCTTGACCGACTTGTACGCGGGCGAGATCTCCACCTCCCCATTGGCGGAGAGGGCGCCCTTGTCGATCGTCACGTTGTAGCGGCTGGTGATCGGCTTGAAGTAGTCGAGGCCGACGGAGTCGAGCGCGATGTCGGCCATGAACGCGGCGTGCGGCTCGGCGAGGAAATCGGCCCAGCCCTCCGCCGAGATCGACCCCGTATCGAAGATGCGGGCGGTGAGCGTCATCGGCGACGGATAGACGCCCTCCTCGGAGCGGACGTCCACGTCGAGCGCCAGCGACTGCATCTCCTTCAGGAGCACCTTGAAGGACTCGGGGATCGACGGCTCGGCGATGTTCTCGCCCTTGACGATCGCCTCGTAGGCCTTCACGCGCCCGACGGTGTCGTCGGACTTGATGGTCAGCATCTCCTGCAGCGTGTACGCCGCGCCGTAGGCCTCGAGCGCCCACACCTCCATCTCGCCGAAGCGCTGGCCGCCGAACTGCGCCTTGCCGCCCAGCGGCTGCTGGGTGACGAGCGAGTACGGGCCGGTCGAGCGCGCGTGGATCTTGTCGTCGACCAGGTGCAGCAGCTTCAGGATGTACATGTAGCCGACGGTCACCTGCTCCTCGAACGGCTCGCCGGTGCGGCCGTTGAACAGCGTGAACT
>Ga0209971_1000071_pt1 | contig 31596 bp, 22 predicted proteins | sample InoplaM3SAM_FD_187588 | JGI IMG/M metagenome (GOLD analysis project Ga0209971, IMG submission 187588) | Arabidopsis thaliana rhizosphere microbial communities from the Joint Genome Institute, USA, that affect carbon cycling - Inoculated... | ecosystem: Host-associated > Plants > Roots >... | reverse complement strand
GCGCCCGCGCCGAGATCGAAACGGCCTCCGCGCTGCTCGCGAAAGCCACGAAGGCCGCCGGGACGGCGCGGCCGGGCTCGAACATCTCTCGCGCCCGGGGACTGCTCGAGGACGCGCGCGGCGCGTTGAGCGAGAAGCGGTTCGAGGAGGCGTTCCGGCTCGCCGTCGAGTCGCAGTCCTATTCGCGCCGCGTGCTCGGGGGATGGGGCGCCGACGAGAACGGAGACGCGTCCTTCATCTTCGTGGAAGGGGAGGTGGCTCTCCAGAGGGCGGGCCGCTCGAACTTCGAGACCGCCCGCCAGCGCCAGCCCCTCTTCGACGGCGACTTCATCCGGACCGGCCGAACCGGCTCCGCGGAAATCATGTTCAGCGACGGCACACTGTTCACGATCCGGCCGGGCTCGCTCTTCGAGGTCCGGCGGCCGTCGGCCGCCGACGCGAGCGGCAGCGAGGTGAAGATGGTCTCGGGCGCCGTGAACGTGTACACGTCCGGGTCTCCCTCGACGATCGCGACCGACGACGCGACGGCGGCGGTCGAGAAGGACTCGCGGGTGTCGGTCGACGTCGCAGCCGGCGAGAAAACGGAAGTCACGACGTTCCGGGGCAAGGCGACCGTCTCGACCGGATTGAACACGGTCGTGCTCGAAGACCGCCAGCGGGTCGTGGCGGCGGCGAGGACCGGAGTGCTTTCGCCGCGCGTCGTCCTGCCGGAGGCGCCGCGGCCGCTCGGGCCCGACGACAACCGCACGTTCGACAAGACGAGCCAGGGAACGGTCGAGCTCAAGTGGTCCCGCGTACCGGAAGCCGCCCGCTACCGGATCCAGATCTCCCGGTCCCGTCTTTTCGTGCCGGACGCGAACGAGGTCGACCTCGACAACCGGACGGGGCTTTCGGCCGAGGTCAAGGTCTCCCGGGAGGGCTCCTACTTCTGGCGCATCGCCGCCATCAACCGTTCCGGCCTCTCGTCGGACTGGAGTCCCGTGCGGCGCTTCCGCATGGTGGCCGAGACCCTCGCTTCCTTGAGCGGAGACACGATTCCGCCGGACCTCTCGGTCCTGCCGCCGCAGCAGATGGGGAACCTGTTCCTCATCTTCGGAAAGACGGAGCGTGGCGCGATCGTCACGGTGAACGCCGACCCGGCCGACGTCGCCGCCGACGGGAGTTTCAAGAAGACCGTGACCATCGAGCGGGACGGCTACGCGATGCTCGTCATCAAGGCCGTGGACGCTTCCGGCAACGAGACGATCCGACGGATGCGCGTGTTCGTCGAAACTCTGTGACCGCCGGCGCGAGTTCCGGTACTCTGTTGTACTCGATTTCCGAACACCGAATCCACAAGCTCGCGTCGTAGGAGGTCCCTTGGCCTGGCGATCCGTCTTCTCGCTCTTTTCGAACGATCTGGCCGTGGACCTCGGCACCGCGAACACGCTCGTGTTCGCGCGCGGTAAGGGAATCATCGTGCGCGAGCCTTCCATCGTGGCCGTCAACAACGTGACGAATCGCGTCGAAGCCGTGGGCACCGAGGCGAAGGAAATGCTCGGGCGCACCCCGGGGAACATCGTGGCCATCCGCCCCATGAAGGACGGCGTCATCGCCGACTTCGAGGTGACCGAGAAGATGCTCGATCACTTCATCAAGAAGGCGCACGGCCGATCGCTCTTCGTGCGGCCGCGGATCGTCATCTCCGTGCCGTCCGGGATCACGCAGGTGGAGAAGCGCGCGGTGCAGGACTCGGCGCTTCGAGCCGGCGCCTCGGAAGTTTTCATCATCGAGCAGGCGATGGCCGCCGCGATCGGCGCCGGCCTTCCGATCACGGAGCCCGCCGGGAACATGATCGTGGACATCGGCGGCGGGACCACGGACGTCGCGGTGATCTCGCTCGCCGGAATCGTCTACAGCCGCTCGGTGCGGATCGCGTCGAACGAGATGGACGAAGCGATCATCCAGTACGTCAAGAGGAAGTACAACCTTCTGATCGGCGAGCGAACCGCGGAGCAGGTGAAGATCGAGATCGGCTCCGCGTACCCGCTCGACGAGCCCCTGACGATGGAGGTGAAGGGGCGCGACCTCGTCGAGGGCGTACCGAAGACGCTCGTTCTGACCGACGAAGAGGTCCGGGAGGCGCTGGCGGAGGTCGTCGCCGCGATCGTCGAGACCGTGCGCGTCGCGCTGGAACGCACGCCGCCCGAGCTCTCCGCGGACATCATGGACGAGGGGATCATCATCACCGGCGGCGGCTCGCTGCTGCGCAACCTCGATCGGCGCCTCCGGGAGGAAACGGGTCTTCCCATCTCCTACGCCGAGGATCCTCTCGCCTCCGTCGCGCTCGGGACCGGCGCGATGCTCACCGACATGAACCTGTTGAGGAAGATCTCCATCACGTAACCGCCGATGAGGTTCCCGAGCGTTCGCGCCGAAATCACCCCCCGTCCCCGACGGGGCGGAGCCCTTCTCGCGTCGGTGCTGGTCCTCTGTGTTCTCGCCCTCTCCGCGCAGGCGCCCGCCCGCGGGCAGCGTGGTTCGGTTCTCCAGTCCTGGATCCTGACGGCCGCGTCGCCCGTCGTCCGTTTCTTTGCGGGCGCTTCGCGCGCGGTCTCGGGGGCGGGCGACTCGGCGGCGCAGACGTGGACGGCGCGGGCCGAGAACGAGCGACTGCGCCTCCAGCTCGAAAAGCGGGACGAGGAGCTCCTCCGCCTCCGCGCCGAGGTCCGGCAGCTTCGCGGCGAGCAGACGATGAAGGCGTCGGCTCCTTTTCTGCCCGTGGTCGTCGGCACCGCGCCGGTTCTTCTGATCGAGCGGCGTGCAGGCGTCCAGAGCGCTCTCGTCGGCATCGGATCGGCGGCGGGGATCGGGGGAGGGTCGCCGCTCGCCGTCCCGGAGGGGCTCGTGGGACGCGTCGTGACTTCGGGCAAGAACATGTCGCGCGCGCAGCTCATCCTCGACGCTTCCGCCGCGGCAGGGGCGCGCATCGCGCGGACCGGAGAGCTCGGGATCGTGCGCGGAGACGGCCGGGGCGGCCTGACACTGAACCACATCCCCACGACGTCGCGCGTGCGGCGCGGCGACCTCGTCGAGTCCGCCGGAATCGATGGCATCTACCCGCGCGGCATTCCGATCGGTCGCGTCGCGTCGGTCGAACCGGGCGGCAACCTCTTTCTCGACATCCGCGTCGTTCCGACGGCGCCCTTCTCGCGCTTGACCGACGTGCTGGTGCTCGCGCCGTTCCCCGTGCGGGATCCGGCGGAAGGGGCGAGTGCCGTCCGGTGATGCTCGGGCGAATCGCCCTGATCCTCGCCGGGGCGACGGCGCTCGAGTTCTTTACCGGCGGCTCGAAGTACCGGAACGCATGGCCCGTCGACTGGTTGCTGGTCGCGACGGCGATCGTGGCGCGGTCGGGGGGCTTCGGCCGTTCGGTGCTGACGGGAGCGGCGGCGGGGCTCCTCGAAGACGCGTTGACCGAGAGCCTCCTCGGCCTGAACGCGTTCGCGAAGGCGGCCCTGGGCTACGTGCTCGCCTTCTTTTCGGTGCGGGTCATGTTCGGCGGCGCGCTGGCCGTGGGGGGAGTGATCGCTCTCTGCTCGCTCGCCAACGACGCGGTCGTCGCGCTGCTGCGGTCTCTCCTGCTCGACTCGCCGATCGTACTCGGGACGCCGTACGCGCTCTGGCGCGCGGCTGCAACGGGAGTCACAGCGGGGGCGCTCGAAGCGGCGTGGAGCTTCCCGTGGCGGGAGTGGCGGGAGCGCCGAAGGTTACGGAGACTGCGATGACGTCTCACGTCTCACGTCTCACGTCTCACGCATGCTGAGAGTCCGAGAGAACCGCCGGGAGCTCTCCTCGCGCATCGAGGTCGCGCGGATCGTCGTGGGCGGCGTCTTCGCCGTGCTGGCCTTCGCGTACTGGTACGTGCAGATCGCGCGGGGGGAGCACTACTTCGAGCTGTCCGAGAACAACCGCATCCGCTCGATCAAGCTGACGGCGCCGCGCGGATACGTGCTGGACCGCAACGGGTCCGTGCTCGTCGAGAACGAGCCGGCCTACTCGCTCCAGCTCTACCGGCGCGAGGCAAAGAGCGTGAGCGCCTCGATCAAGTTCGCCGTCGAGCTGCTCGGCCTGCCGCCCGAAACGGTTCAGGCGCGTCTGACCCGCGGCCGGCGCTATCCCGATTTCGTTCCGATTCCGCTGGCCGAGAATCTCTCGCTCGAAGAGGTCGCGGCGATCGAAGCGCGCGCGCCGGAGCACCCGGAGTTCGCGATCGTCGTCTCCCAGCGGCGGCTTTACAAGCGCGGCGGGTCGGCCGCGCACATCCTCGGGTATCTCGCGGAGGCGACACCGGACCAGATCCGCCGCTCCGGAAACGTTTACACCCTGGGCGACTGGATCGGGCAGAAGGGGATCGAGAGCTCCTACGAGAAGCTCCTCGGCGGAGCGAACGGCGAGCGACGCGTGATCGTCGACTCCCACGCGCGAGAGATCGCCGAGGAGAGTCGTGCCGAGTCGCGCCCCGGCCAGAACCTTTTCCTGACGATCGACCGCGGCCTCCAGCAGCTGGCGGAGGAGCTTTTCGCCGACCGCGTGGGCTCCGCCGTCGCGCTCGACCCGCGGACGGGCGAGATCCTGGCGCTCGTCTCCTCCCCGTCGTACGACCCGAACTGGTTCACGCGGCGCGTGACGTCCGAGGAGTGGACGAGTCTCCTCTCGGACCCGAACCATCCGCTGCAGAACCGCGCGATCCAGAACACGTATTCGCCCGGCTCGGTCTTCAAGGTCTTCCTCGCGTACGGCGCTCTCGCCCGGGGCTGGGTGGATCCCGAGGCGCAGGTGTTCTGCCCGGGGCACGCCGTCTTCTACGGCCGCGCCTTCCGCTGCCATCGCAAAGGCGGCCACGGATGGGTCAACCTCCGCAACGCGATCAAGGTGTCGTGCGACGTCTACTTCTACAACCTCGGACGGCGTCTCGGAGTCGACCGCATCGCGGAGATCGCGCGCGACTTCGGTTTCGGCGAGCCGACCGGGGTCGACCTCGCGCACGAAAAGCCGGGCCTCGTGCCCTCCGAGGAGTGGGCGCGGACGAAGCGGAAGGCGCGGTGGTACCCGAGCGAAACGATCTCCGTCTCCATCGGACAGGGCCCGGTCCTCGTGACCCCGATGCAGGTGGCGCGAGCGATCTCGGCGGTCGTGACGGGCGGAAAGCTGCCGACCCCGCACCTCTTCTTCGCGTCGCAGGATCCGAGGACCGGCGTGCGCCTGCGCTACCGCGGGGAGGAACGGCACTCGCTCGCCATCGATCGGGCGGGGCTCGCGATCGTGAAGAACGGAATGTGGGCGGTCGTCAACGAACCGGGCGGCACGGCCTTCGGCTCGCGGGTGCCCGGGATCGAAGCGGGCGGCAAGACCGGCACCGTTCAGGTCGCGCGGCGTGACGCCGTCGCGCGCGCGGGGGTCGACCCGCGCCGGCTCGAAGACCACGCGTGGTTCGCGGCGTTCGCTCCGATCGAGGATCCGAAGATCGTCATCGTCGTTTTCGTCGAGCACGGCGGCCACGGTTCGAGCGCCGCGGCACCCGTTGCGAGGCGGCTCCTCGCGAAATACTTCGGCGTCGACGTCGAGCCGCGCCCGGGAGAGCCCGGCTTTTCGCGCGCGTCGGCGCGGACCGCCGCGGCGCCGCCGGCGACCTCCGCGGGGGTGACCGAATGATCAGCCGCGTCCTGCCGGTCCCCCGCCGGCTCGACCTCGTGATCCTCTCGTGCGCGCTCGCGCTCGCGATCCTCGGGATCCTCTTCGTCTCTTCGACGACGGAGGGGGGGCGGTTCGACGGGCTGGCCACCCGGCAGGCGATCTGGGTGCTCGTTGGTCTCGGCGGCCTCGTCGCCGCCGTCCTCTTCGACTACCGCGTGCTGTTGAAGTTTTCGTTCTTCATCTATTGCGTGAGTCTCGCGCCGCTCGTCTATCTCCTCTTCTTCGGCGAGCGGATCGCCAACGTGAAGTCGTGGATCCGCGTCGGCGGCTTTCAGTTTCAGCCGGCGGAGCTCGCGAAGATCGCGACCGCGCTCCTGCTCGCGTACCTCTTCGAGAACGAGGACGACGCCCGGATGAAGGGCGGCACGTTCCTGAAGGTCGGCGTGATCGTCGCCGTGCCGTTCCTGCTCGTCTTTCTCCAGCCGGACGCGGGCCTCGCCGCGACGTTCCTGCCGCTCGCGGCGATGGCGCTCTTCTTCGGAGGGCTCCCGGGAAGGGCGTGGATCGCGATTCTCGTCGCGGTGGCGCTGCTTGCGGGCGTGGGCTGGTTCGTGCTGGCCGACTACCAGAAGCAGCGCATCGGCACGTTCCTGAACCCGGAGTCGGACGTGCTCGGCTCCGGCTACCAGGTCCGGCAGTCGAAGATCGCGGTCGGGTCCGGCGGCTTCACGGGCAAGGGCTTCCGGGCCGGAACGCAGAGCCAGCTCCGTTTCCTGCCGGTCCAGCACACCGACTTCATTCTCGCGGTGATCGCCGAGGAGTGGGGGTTCCTCGGTGTCTGTCTGGTTCTCGCCCTGTTCGCCACGCTTCTCTTACGAGCGCTCACGCTCGCGCGCGTCGCCCGCGACCGCGGCGGGGTCTTCCTGATCCTCGCCATCGCGTCGATGCTTTTCTTCTCGGTCGTCGTGAACGCCTCGATGATGATCGGTCTCCTTCCCACGACCGGGATACCCCTGCCGCTCGTGTCGTACGGCGGCTCCTCGGTCGCGACGTCGTTCCTGGGAATCGGGCTCATACTCGCGGTGGAGTACCGCCGCTTTGCCAACGCGTGAGAAAAGGCTGAGCGGCTCGAGACTGGAAACGGGGGACAGACCCCGGTTTTCACCGGCTCTCTCTCGAATCGAGCGATATCCCCGAAAACCGGGGTCTGTCCCCGATGCGTAAGGAGCTCCTCGTCAACGCCACGCCGCCGGAGACGCGGGTGGCGATCCTCGAGGATGGCCGCACGGTCGAGGTCCTCCACGAGAGGCGCGGCCGGCAGGGTCTCGTCGGGAACGTCTACCTCGGGCGCGTCCACCGCGTGCTGCCCGGGATGCAGGCGGCGTTCGTTTCGATCGGCCTCGACCGGGACGCCTTCCTCTACGTCGAGGACGTGCTGCCGCGATCGGTTGACTTCGACTCCGACGTCGAGGACGAGGCGGCCGGCGAGGCGGGCGCCGAGCGTGCGGACCGGCCGCGCATCGACGATCTCGTGAAAGAGGGCCAGGAGCTCATCGTCCAGGTGTCGAAGGACCCCCTCGCCGGCAAGGGGCCTCGGGTCACCGCGAACATCTCGCTGCCGGGCCGTACCCTCGTCTATCTGGCGGGCGTGCGCGAGATGGGCATCTCCCGCCGGATCACGAACGAGGACGAACGCGAGCGGCTGCGCGACATCATGGAGACCCTGCCGGGTGAAGGGGGCCTGATCGCTCGGACGGCCGCGGAGGGCACCTCGGGCGCGGAGCTCGCCGCCGACCATCGCTACCTGGCGGACCTCGCCGCGAAGATCATCCGCAGGTCCGAGGCGGTCTCGGCTCCCGCCGTCCTTCACCGCGAGCTCGACCTCGCGCTGCGTGCGGTGCGCGACCTCGTCACTGCGGACTTCGCCGCCATTCGCGTCGACGACGAGGAGACGCACGCGCGCCTGGCCGAGTTCGTCGGCCAGGTCGCTCCGTCTCTTCTTTATCGCCTCGAGCTCGATCGGAACGCCCAGCCGCTCTTCGAGAGGTTCGGGGTGGAAGCGGAGATCGAAAGCGCGCTCCAGAGCCGGGTGCCGCTCAGGTCCGGAGGCTCGATCGTGATCCATCAGACCGAGGCGCTCGTTGCGATCGACATCAACACCGGCAAGTACGTCGGGAAAGAGGACCTCGAAGCGACGGTGTTCGAGACGAACCTGGAGGCGATCCCGGAGGTTGCGCGCCAGATCCGGCTGCGGGACCTCGGCGGCCTCCTCGTCGTCGACTTCATCGACATGCTGGAGCCCGACCATCGGCGGGAGGTGTTCGAGCGGTTCGAGGCGGAGCTCGCGAAAGACCGCGCGCGGTTCCGGATCCTGCCGGTCTCCGAATTCGGGCTGATCGAGATCACGCGGCAGCGCTCGCGCGGCAACCTCGAGAAGCTGCTGACCCGGTCCTGTCCCGACTGCGGCGGGAGCGGGCGGGTCAAGACGGATCTGACCGCCGCACTGGAGCTGCGCCGCTCCCTTCTCGCGCCCCCGTTTCTCGCGGTGTCGGGAGGCACCGTGCGGGTCCGCGTGCGGCCGGGCCTCGCGAAGTTCCTCGTCGAGGAGGAGCCGGAGCTCCTGGCCGACGTCGAAAAAGAGCTCGGGGTCCGGGTCGAACTGGAGACCGACGAGACCCTATTGCCGGCCCACTTCGAGGTCGAGAAGTAGCTTATTTTTCAGTCACTTGGGTCTGGAAATAGAAAATCCGAGACCCGTGTTTGAAGAATCAGCACGCGATACCTTCCTTCCCGGCCCCGACCATTTGAGTCGGGGCCGCCTTTTTTGGGGCGTTTTCACGCGCCGCGGCCCGTCTGTCCGATGAGCTTCGCGTAGACCTCGGCGACCGTCTGGAGCGTGTCCACCTCGTGGGGCCGCTTGTCCGGCCGCAGGCGCACGATCCTCGGAAACCGCAGCGCGAAGCCGGACTTGTGGCGCGCGCTCTTCTGGATCGAGTCGAAGGAAATCTCGAGCACCACCTCCGGGGCCACGGCGCGCACCGGGCCGTATCGCGCGGTCGTGATCCGGCGAAAATGCGTCCCCATTTTCCGGATCTCCTCGTCCGTCAGGCCCGAGTACGCCTTCCCGATGTTGACGAACCGGTCGCCGTCGCGCACCGCGAACGTGTAGTCCGACAGCATCCCGGCGCGCTTCCCGTTGCCCTGCTGCACGGCGGTGACGACGACGTCGAGCGTCGCGAGCGCCTTCTTGTACTTCCGCCATGCGCGCCCGCGCTTGCCCGCCTGGTACCCCGAGTCCCGGCGCTTCAGCATCAGGCCCTCGTTTCCGCGTTCGCGCGCCGCGTCGAAGAGCGTGTCGAGCTCGGACGGTGTCTCGGCGCGATGGACGGGCGACACGAGGAGATCCGGCGAGATCGCCTCGAGCTCGCGGCGCCTCGCGGTCCACTCTTCTTCGAAGAGCGGGCGTCCGTCGCGCGCGAGGCAGTCGTACGCCATGAACGCGACCGGGATCTCCGCGAGGAGCCCGGGCTCCGGGGCTTTCCGCCCGAGCCGCCGCTGGAGCCGGAAGAACGACTCGGGCCGCCCGTCCCGCCAGGCGAGGATCTCGCCGTCCAGGAGGAAAGAGCCGGGCAGCTTCGCGAGCGACTCCGCGACCTCCGGGAATTGCGCGGTCACGTCGTCGAGCGTCCGGGAGAAGAGCGACACCCGGCTGCCCGACTTGTGCGCGTGGGCGCGGATGCCGTCGTACTTGTCCTCCGCCGCGAAGAGCGGGAGCTCGGAGGTGACTTCCTCCGCAGTCTCGATCGGCGTCGCGAGCATGAACCCGATGGGGTGGAACAGGCGGAAGCGGATTTCGGAGAGCGTCCCCTCCCGCGCGGCGACGGCGGTCTCGCCGATGTCTCCGCAGTCGCGGTGGGCGCGGGCGACCGCCTCCCGATCCGCGCCGAATGCCTGCGCGATCGCCTCCTCCACGGTCGTCACGTCGGCGCCGATCCGCAGGCCGCCCGAGAGGGTCTTGACCAGGTACTTTCCTTCGGCCGGCGACGATCGCCGGAGCATCGCCTCCACCGCCTTCTGCTTTGCGGCGGCCTTGCGTTCCCGCGCCAGCTCCCGGAGACGGGCGTCCACCTCCGAAATGGACATTGCGTCGGGAGGTTCCTCGGTGAGAAGCAATCCGACGGCCTCGCCGAGGTCGCCGATCGCCGCGGCGCAGGCGCCGATCGTCTCGAGGTCCCAGCCCGTCACCTCCGAAGCGGCTTTCGCCACCGTCACCCATCCCACGGACGTGACCGCCTGCTCCCACTCGGCGAAGGGGCTTCCCGAGGCGAGCCGCGCGGACGCTCTCAGCTCCTCGCCTTCGAGCCGGCCGAGCGTCTCGGCCAGGCGCTCGATCTTCGCGAGCTTGCCGCGCTCTCTCGCGACTTCTTCGAGCGTCTCCGCGAGCTCGCGGTAAGCCGTCACGTCCCCTCCCCCGGGTCGCCCGCGGTGGCCGGGTCTTCGGACAGCCGCTCACGCGCGGTTGCCAGCGGCTCGGCGTCCACGCCGCGTGCCGCGAGGATGCGGGCGAGGTCGCGCGAATATCCGTGCATCGTCACGACCTTCTCCGGCGCAACATCCGCGACGTGCGCCAGCAGCTCCGGAAAGTCCGCGTGGTCGGACCAGGGGATGAGCACCTCCGCGTCGAAGTCGGCGCGGGAGGCTTCGCGCACCGCCCACCCCGAGAGGTAGACGATCCGCCGGCGCTTCACGTTGCGCACGATCGGGGTGCGCGCGCAGTAGGGCGGCACGAGCAGGGCTTCCCCCGCCTGCGCCGGGCCGGTCTCGTACGCGCGCGACATCGGGAAAGGGTGGCCGGCCGCCTCGAAGTCGGGGAGAAGCTTCCACGCCGCTCCGTGGAGGACCGACGGGATTCCCGCGCGCGTCAGCGCGAGCGCGACCTCCTGCGCCTTGCCGAAGGCGTAGACGAGGAGGATCGGCGTCTTTTTCTCCTCGAATGCCCGGTGGCACGCCGCGACGAGCCGCTCTTCGAGCACCTCCGTCGGCGGGAAGCGGAAGACGGGCAGCCCGAAAGTGCTCTCGGTCGCGAGGATCCCGGCGGGCGGGGCAGCCGCCGGCACGGCGGTGCGCGAGAGGCGGCGCTTGAAATCGCCGGTGTAGAGGAGCGACCGTCCGTCCCGCTCGAAATAGACCTGCGCGGAGCCGAGGACATGGCCCGCGGGATAGAGCTCCACCGTCACGCCGTTCTCCTCGAGACGTTCGCCGTACCCGATCTCGCGGGCCTCGCCGGTCCACTCCGGGTTCCGGCGCCGATACACCGCGATCGTCTCGCGCGTTCCCCACACCTCCTCGTGCCCGGGGGCCGCGTGGTCGGTGTGCGCGTGGGAGACGATCGCGCGCCGGGCGGCGACCGGCGGATCGATCGCGGCGTCGAAAGCGGGGCAGTAGAGGCCCTCCGGCCGGACCTCGAGGAAGGGCGCGAGCGGTTCGTTCATCGCGGTTTCTTCCGCACCTTTTCGAACAGCTCGAGCGCCCTTCGTCTTTCCCGCGCGTGGTCGACGATCGGCGCGGGATAGTCGTGGCCGATGGTGCACCCGGCGGCCGTCTGCTCTTCCGGCGACATCGTCCAGGGCTCGTGGATCTTCGACGTCGGAACGCGAGCGAGCTCCGGCACGTACCGGCGGATGTACGCGCCGTCCGGGTCGAAGCGCTGGGACTGCCGGACCGGGTTCAGGATCCGGAAGTACGGCGCGGCGTCGGCGCCCGTGCCGGCGGCCCACTGCCAGCCGCCGTTGTTGTTGGCGAGGTCCGCGTCCGCGAGCTCGCGCTCGAACCACTTCTCTCCGACCCGCCAGTCCACGTGGAGATCCTTCGTCAGAAACGACGCCACCGCCATCCGGGCGCGGTTGTGCATCCAGTGCGTCGTGGCGAGCTGTCGCATCCCGGCGTCCACGAAGGGGTATCCCGTGCGTCCTTCCTGCCAGGCCGCGACCCCGGCCGGGTCTTCCCGCCAGGGGAAATCCTCGAACTCCGGGCGGAAGCTCTCCCGAGCCACGCGGGGAAAGTGGAAGAGCAGGTGATGAAAGAAGTCGCGCCACGCGAGCTCCTGCTGGAGCTTGCGCCCGGAGGTCCCCGCGTCCTCCGCCGCGGCGAACAGAGCCCGGGGGGAGATCGTCCCGAAGTGGAGGTGCGGTGAGAGACGCGACGTCCCCTCCCGCGCCGGGAAATCCCGGTCCTCCGCGTAGCGCCGGAGGCGCGGGCCGCCGAGCTCCGCGAGCAGCCGCGCCGCCTCGATCTCGCCTCCGCGCGGAGCGCGCGGATCCGGCGGAAGGTCGCGCCAGGCCCGGACCTTCGCGAGCGGGATCGACGGAAGCCCGGAAGCCGCCAGCCGCTGCGGCGCCGCGAGGGGCGGGAGTTTTTCTGCCGCGGTCCACTTCCGCGAAAACGCGGAGAAGACCGTGTAAGGCTCTCCGGCGCCGGTCGCGATCACGTCCGGCTCGACTAAGAGCGCGTCGGCGAAGAGCCGGAACGTTGCGCCCGCCTTCTCGACCGCGGTTCGCGCCTCGCGATCGCGCTGCTCGGGATCGGGACCGATCTCGAGGTTCGCATACACGGCTGATGCGCCGGTCTCGGCCAGGATGTCCGGCAGCGCCCGTGACGCCGGGCCGGGGCGGACGACGAGTCGCCCTCCCGCCGCCGCGAGAGACCGCTCCAGCTCTTCCAGGCTCTCGCGCAGGAAACGGAAGCGCGCCGGCCCGACGCTCCCGTCGCGGAGGTACCGGTCGTCCAGCACGAAGAGCGGCACGACCCGATCCCCGTCCCGTGACGCGCGGTCGAGCGACGTGTTGTCCGCGACGCGCAGATCGCGGCGGAACCAGTGGATGACGGTGGTCAACGCGCCGGAAATATCTCCTCGATCGCCCGCCGCCGGAAGTCGAAGATCTCCTCGAGCTGGCGGCGCACGAGGACACGGTGGGCGGGACGGCCGAGCGCGCCGAAGGGGAGCTCGTATTCGACGCGGTCGCGCATCACGACCCCGCCCGCCGCCGGCTCGAATCGGTGCGTGTGTATCCACACCCGGTAGGGTCCCTCCTCCTGGACGTCCTCGAACTCCACGTCCGGCTCCCACCGGGTGATGCGCGTGACCCACTTCAGGCGCAGAAACGTCCATCGGATCCGATACTCGAGGCGGCTCCCGGCGGAGAGCTGCCGTTCGGGCGGGCCGACGATTCGGAACCGGAGGCCGGGGGGCGTCAACCGGGCGAGGTTGCCCGGGTCCGAGAAGAACGCAAACACCTCGCGGGCCGAGGCCGGGATCGTCTGCTCCCGCTCGAGGATCTGCACGCCCCCGGACCGGCGGGCCTTCGCCGCGCGGGAGGCCTCTTCGGCGAGCGCGCGCGCGACCGCCTCGCGCACGCCGCGCGGCCGGATCGGGAAATCGCGAAGCGCCGCGTCGTCCGTCACGACCGTCGGGTTGCGGACGCCGGCGATCAGCTTCCTCCCGACGCGAGCCTGGACCGGCGTCACGAGCCCGAGCCAGAGGCTCGAGAGCTGCGGCGTCAGGACCGGGACCGGAAGGAACGTGCGCGAAAGCCCGCGCTGGCGCGCGTACTCGCGCATCAGGTCTCCGTACGAGACACGATCCGGTCCACCGATCTCGTAGATCCGGCTTTCTCCGAAGGGCGCGCCCCGCGCGGCGAGGAGGTACGCGACGACGTCCTCGATTCCGATCGGCTGGGTCGCGACGGTCACCCAGCGCGGCCACACCATGACGGGCAGCCGCTCCACGAGCGCGCGGATCATCTCGAACGAGAGACTCCCGGCGCCGATCACGACCGACGCGCGGAACTCGAGGACGGGCACGGCCGACTCGCGCAGGGCGTTTCCCGTTTCCTGCCGGCTCCGCAGGTGCTCGGAGAGCGGCTCGCCGCCGGACGCTCCGCCGGTTCCCAGGCCGCCCAGGTACACGATCTTCCGGACGCCCGCGATCCTCGCCGCCTGACCGAAGTTGCGCGCGGCCTCGAGATCGCGCGCCGCGAAGTCGGGACCGGCTTCGAGCGAGTGAACGAGGTAGTACGCGGTCTCGACCCCGGCCAGCGCGGGCGCGAGCGACGACCGGTCGAGAACGTCCCCTCGGACGACTTCGGTCTGCGCGCCGTGGACGGACGCGAGCCGCTCGGGCCGTCGTGCAAGGCACCGGACGCGGTCCCCCGCGCGCTCGAGCTCGCGAAGCAGTCGGCCGCCCACGTATCCGGTGGCGCCCGTGAGCAGGACGAGGCCCCGGGATTCGGGAGACCGGTTCAGGCGCCCTCGCCGTAAGGGCTGTCGATCACGTAGAGCCACGATCCGTCGGGCTGCCGCCGGACGATGTCGGCGGTCCGCCCGCTCGACTCGTACGGCTCGCCGCGCCGCTCGCCCTCGAGCTTCCACGACGAGACGAGGAGAGCCAGGTCGCCGGCCTGCAGGGCGCGCCCGATCTCGATCTCGAACTTCCGCCGCACCGCGATGAAAGCGGCGAGCACCTCACGGATCGCCATACGGCCCGTCACCGACGCGCCGGTCTGCGCCGCGAAGGTCGCCTCCGGTTCGTAGAGAGAGAGGAGCCCGTCGAGGTCGCCGGCGACGAAGTACTCCGTCCACAGGCGGTGGACGTCCTCGGGAGTGCGCGCGGCGGCGTACCTCGGGCTCTTCACTGCTGGGGGAGCAGTCCGAAAAGCGGCAGCGTGACGACCGTCTGGACCCCGGGAGGAGCCTGCACGATGAAGGGGATCGCGTTGACGACGCACCCGACGGTGGCGCGGTCGCCGTGAAAGCCCCCTTCGACCGTCAGGTTGACGGGGGGGTCGCCCTGGATCTCGATGCGGTCGAATCCCGACTCGCCGACCGCCATCGTGAGGTCGAGCTCCACCTTTGTGGCTCCGGCGGCGTGCACCCGCGCGATCTGGTGCAGTCCGAGGACCCGGCCGGGAGCGACGCCGTCGGTCTCTTTCGCGGCGAGCACCGGCTCGATCGTCTCCGAGATCTCCTCGATCGGGAAGCCGACCCCGGCGGCGATCATGGCGGCCGACTCGGTCAGGCCGACGTGGCCGAGCTTCCGCGCGGCGACGCCGGATGCGAACTCTTCCGTCGACAGCCCGGCGCCGACTTTCGCGCGGAGAGGCCCGCGCCGCTTCGCCGCGTCCACGACGCGGGTGACCTTCACTTTTTCGACCGTGACGCACGCGCTCGCCGCGGACAGCGCCAGCCGGTCCATCACGAGGCCGGGGTTGACGCCCGTGCCGAGCACCGCGACGCCGTGATGCTTCGCCTTCTCGTCGATCCGCCGGGCGAGGTCCGCATGGTGGAGGCCCGGATAGGACAGCTCCTCGCACGTCGAGACGACGTGAAACCCTGCCTCGACGGCCTCTTCGATCTGCGGCGCCACGGACTCCAGGCGCGAGCCGGTGCAGAGGAGGACGACGTCGCGCTTTCCGCGGGCGGCAGCGGTCCGGGAGTAGAGAGCGCTCGCGGACGGCGCGACGGGAACCGCGGAGGCGCCCCCGACGAGATCGCCGAGCGGCCGGCCCGCCTTGTCGGGAGCGGGGTCCGCGGCGCCGAGGATCTCGACGCCGGTCCGGCCCAGGACCGCTCGAGCGACCTCGACCCCGATGGGCCCCAGCCCCACGAGCGCCACGCGCGCGATTGTGCGGTCGTCCAAACTCGACCTCCCGGCGAAGTGCGAACCTTATGCGCGGACGCGGCGCGAACGCAATCGCGCGTCGGGAACCCCGGAGAGCAGCAGGATCGCGCCGAGCATGAAGAAAACGAGCGACGCGACGGCGGCCCGGTAGCCGACGCCCTCGCCGAACCTCGCGAAGAGGTGGTCGGCGACGAGGGCCCACACCAGAGGTCCCGCGATCGCCGCGGCGCGCGCGGAGAGGACGAGGAGCCCGAAGAATCGGCCGGCCTCGGCGTCCGGGACGAGCGTCAGGAGGAGCGGTCGCTCGACCGACCAGATCCCTCCGAAGACGAACCCGAGGAGCGCGCCACCGGCCCAGAACGCCGGGAGGTTCGGCGCGAGCGCGATTGCCGCCAGACCCGCGACCCAGCCCCACAGCACGATGAGAAGGGTCCGCCGCGGCCCCAGCCGGTCGCTCGCGAGCCCCGCGAGGAACGAGCCGATGACGGCGGGCACGGTCAGGGCGACGAAGAGGCGTGTCTCCTCCCCCTTCGCGAGGCCGAGCACCTTCACCGCGTAGATCGCCATGAAGGCGATCGCGGTGCCGAGCGCGTCCTGGTAGAGGTACGACGCGAAGAGGAAACGCCGGAGCCCCGGGTACTTGCGGGTTTCGCGGAACGCCTCGGCGATCTTCCCGGCGATCTCGCGGAAGCGCACGCGCGGCCGTTCCGCGCGGGGCCGCGGCACGTGGTCGCGGCAGAGGAAGAAGAGGGGGAGAGAGAACGCGAGAAAGAGGAGGGCCGTCGGAAGGAAGGTCGCGGGCCGGCCCGCCGGGCCGCCGAGGCTCCACCTCCCCGAGACGAACGGCGCGACCAGGAGCACTCCGGCGATCGAACCGACGTATCCGAGGGCAGTCCCGAGGCCGGAGATCCGGCCGTGCTCCCTCTCGGGCACGAGCTCCGGCATCATCGCGTTGTAGAAGGGGAGGGCGAGCTGGTACGCGACGTCCGCGACGGCGAACGTCGCCAGGAGCACGAGGAGAGCCGTCGCGGGCTCGAGCGGCGCGTTCGCGAGCGAGCCGAGGAGCGCCGTGGCGGCCACGCAGGCGAGCGTCAGTCCGACGACCCAGGGCTTGCGTCGCCGGGAGACGTCCGAGCGGGCCCCGAAGTACGGAGCGGCGAAGAGCACCACGAGCGAGGAGGCGCTCGTCGCCGCCGAGAACATCGTGGCGGAGGCGCCCCGCTCCGTAACGATCCAGACGGGGAAGTAGAGCGTGGCGATGTTCATCGAGAAGATCGTGTTCGAAAAGTCGTAAAGCGCCCAGCTGGCGCGCTCGAGGGGCGACGCGCTCGCGCGAACGAGGAGCTCGCCCGAAGGGGTGACTTCGACGCGCGCGCTCATGTCGGAGGAATACGATAGTCGCATGAGCGGGAGGGCAACGATGCGTCGACTGTCGGGAGCGTTTCTCTTGTTCCTTTCCGGGTACCTCGGCGCCGCGGAGGCGCCGAAGGTCACGCTCGCCCTGGTGGGCGGCCGCATCGTGGACGGATACGAAGGCCGCCCGATCGACGACGGCGTCATTCTCGTCGCGGGCGAGCGCATCGTGGCTCTGGGCCCGCGCTCGTCCGTCCCGGTCCCGCCGGGAGTGCCGACGATCGATACGCGCGGGATGACCGTGCTGCCGGGCTTGGCCGACATGCACGTGCATCTCATGATCCTGGGGCACGGAGACTACGAGCACTGGGACACGACGTACCGGCCGAGATTCCGCGACGAGATCATGCCGGCCGCCGCGCGTCAGCTGCTCGAAAGCGGCGTCACGTTCGCCCGCGAGCTCGGGGCGCCGCTCGAGGACTCGATCCACGTCAAGAAGCGCATCGACAAAGGGGAGATCCCGGGGCCCCGGCTTTTCGTCTCGGGGCCGTTCATCCAGCACAAGCCGTACGCCGAGTACGAGAAGGAGTTTCGCTGGGGCGTCACGGGCGCCGCGGACGCGCGGGCGAAGGTCCAGAAGCTCGTGGACGCCGGAGTGGACGTCATCAAGCTCATCGACCAGGACCAGATGACCGAGGAAGAGGTGAAGGCCGTCGTCGACACCGCGCACAAGGGGGGCAAGCCGGTCGTCGCGCACGCCCACCGGGAGGACGAGATCCGCCTCGGTTTGAAGTACGGGATCGACAGCTTCGAGCACACCGGGCTCGCGACCGAGCCGGGCTATCCGGACGACGTGCTCGCCGGGCTCCGCAAGCGCAACCAGACGCTCTTCTGGTGCCCGACGATCGCTCCGCTCTATCTCTCCGAGTACACGGCCGACTCCTTCCCGGAGCGGCTGAACGATCCGCGGTGGCAGGAGGGCGTCGCGCCCGACATCGTCGCCGACATCCGGAAATCCCTCGAGAACCTGCCGGGGCTGCCGTACTTCGCGCTCGTCCGGCGGCGTATCCCGACGCTCGCCAACAAGTTCCGGCAGCTGCGCGAGACCGGGGTCACGATGCTCGTCGGCACGGATTCGGGCATTCCGGGGAACTTCCACACCGACTCGACCTGGCGGGAGCTCGCGACCTGGGTGAAGCTCGGGATGACGCCGATGCAGGCGATTGCGGGAGCAACCCGGTGGCCCGCCGTGTTCCTGAAGAGGGAGAAGGACATCGGGACGCTCGCGCCGGGACGCTACGCGGATATCGTGGCCGTCCGGGGCGACGCGCTCACGACGATCGAGCTCCTCCAGAACCCGGCGGTCGTCGTCAAGAACGGCGTCCGGGTCCGGTAGGCGTTTTGCAGCCCGTCGAGGCGGGGAGGGAGGACGACATGGAGGAACAGCGTCGGGTGGAGGAAACGGAACCTTCGGTGGTGGATGAAATGCGCGAGCTCGGGCAGTCGCTCGGAGCCCTGGGCCGCACCGCGTTCAAAGGGGGGCGGGTCATCTCCGTCGAGCTCCTGAAGTCCATCCGGGGCGTGGTGGACCGCGCGCGCGACGAGATCGAGCGGATGGCGGGCGAAAAGAAGTGACGCTGCCGCGGCCGATTGCGGCCCTGCTGCTGCTCGTCGTCGTGCTGCTCGCCGGCTGCGCGTCGGGCTCGAAGGACCCGTTCCTCGGGGCGAAGTCCCTGGAGGCCACGGTCGTCGAGCGCCAGTACGACCCTCCCGGGTCGGGAGGCGCGAGCTACGCGGGTACGGGCAACTACTACCTGGTCTTCGAGGGGAGAGAAGGCGATGCGACCGCGCGCTACCGTTTCCCCGTGACGCGCCAGCAGTACATCCGGTTCCAGGAGGGGGCGCACGTCCACCTCGTCATCATCGACGGCAACCTGAGAGACATCCGGCCGCTCCGATGAGCTCGAAGGAAGTGAGTCGGCGGGTCATCGAGCCGGAGGTCGTGCCGCGCGACGCGCCCGACCCCTGGATCGAGAAGCTCGCGTGGATCATGGACCGCTCGATCCCGATCGGGCGGTGGCGGATCGGCCTCGACGGCATCATCGGGCTCGTCCCCGGCCTGGGCGACCTGATCGGCGCCCTCATTTCGGCGTTGATCGTCGCGGCCGGCGTCCAGGCGCGGCTGCCGCGCTCGGCGATCGCGCGAATGGTCGCCAACGTCGGGATCGAGGCGGCCGTCGGGATCGTCCCGTTCCTCGGGGACCTCTTCGACATGGCTTTCAAGGCGAACACCCGCAACGTCGAGATCTTCCGTCAGGCGTTGAAGGGGGAGCGCAGCCGGAAGAAGGACTCGCTCTTCGTCACGGGCGTCGTGCTGGCGATCGTCGCGATCATCGCGATCCCGGTGATCGCGATCGTGCTGCTCGTCAATCAGCTTTCATAGCGCTCCCGGACCCCTCACCCGGACCCTTTCCCCGCGAGCGGGGAGAGGGAAACCGTCGGCAGCTGATACCTTTTCGGCAACCGATGCCCACGAGATTCCTCCCGAAGACCCTCACGGTCTTCGGCGACTACACGCGGCGGCAGTTTCTCGCCGACCTGCAGGCCGGCGTCATCGTGGGAATCGTGGCGATCCCCCTCGCGATCGCCTTTGCGATCGCGTCGGGGGTGGCGCCCGAGAAGGGTCTCGTCACCGCGGTGATCGGCGGCTTTCTCGTCTCTCTCCTGGGAGGCAGCCGCGTCCAGATCGGCGGGCCGACCGGAGCTTTCATCGTGATCGTCGCGGGCGTCGTCCAGAAATACGGTGTCGAGAAGCTGGCGATCTGCACCCTTCTCGCCGGAGCGATCCTGATCGTTCTCGGGCTCGCGCGCTTCGGCGGGGCGATCAAGTTCATCCCCTACCCCGTCGTCGTCGGCTTCACGAGCGGCATCGCGGTGATCATCTTCTCGTCTCAGATCAAGGACCTGCTCGGCCTTCCGCTGGGCGAGGTCCCGGGCCCCTTTCTCGAGAAGTGGGCCACGATCGCGCCGGCGATCCCGCGCGCCTCGCCGGCCGCGATCGCCGTTTCCGCCGCCTCGCTCCTGATCCTCGGCGTCTGGCCGCGCCTCTCGCGAAAAGTCCCGGCGCCGATCGTGGCGATCACCGCGGCCACGGCCGCGGTGGCCCTCCTCGGGATCCCGGTCGAGACGATCGGCTCGCGCTTCGGCGACGTCTCGTTCGGGATCCCGACGCCGCGCTTCCCGGCGATCGACCTCGCCTCCGTTCGGGAGCTCTTCTCGCCGGCGGTCACGATCGCGCTCCTCGCCGGGATCGAGTCGCTCCTCTCGGCAGTCGTCGCGGACGGGATGATCGGCAGCCGGCACAAGTCGAACGTCGAGCTCGTCGGTCAGGGGGTCGCCAACGTCGGCTCCGCCCTCTTTGGCGGGATACCGGCGACGGGGGCCATCGCGCGGACGGCGACGAACGTGAAGAACGGCGGGCGGACCCCGGTCGCGGGCATCGCGCACTCGCTGACCATCCTCGTGCTCCTGCTCTTCCTGGGCCGCTGGGTCCGGTACGTCCCCCTCGCGGCGCTCTCGGCAATCCTCGTCGTCGTCGCGTACCACATGAGCGAGTGGCAGTCGTTCGCCCACATCTTCCGCACGCCGCGCAGCGACGTGCTCGTCCTGCTGACGACCTTTTTCCTGACCGTGCTCGTGGATCTCACGGTCGCCGTGCAGGCCGGCGTGGTGCTCGCCGCGTTCCTCTTCATGAAGCGCATGGCGGACGTCACGAACGTCGGGATGGTGACGCGGGAGCTGGTCGAGGCGCCGGACGGAATGATGAACGCCGACGCCGAGGGGGTCGCGCGGCGCCGGATTCCGGCGGGCGTCGAGGTCTACGAAGTGAACGGCCCGTTCTTCTTCGGCGCGGCCGACAAGATCAAGGACGTCCTCCGCTTCGTCGCGAAGAAGCCGCGGGTCTTCATCCTCCGCATGCGCAACGTGCCGGCGATGGACGCCTCGGGAATCCGCGTACTCGACGACCTCTTCGAGGACTTCCACCGCCACGGGATCCAGTTCCTGATCTCGGGGATCCACGCGCAGCCGCTCCACGCGCTGGAGCGGGCGGGCCGGCTCGACCGCTACGGGAGGGAGAACTTCGTCGCGTCGCTCGACGAGGCGCTCGGGCGCGCCGGCGAGATCATCGGGTCGAGCCCGCCGCCGCCATCGAGCTGATCGGCACGGCCGTCGAGCCCGGCGCGTAGTCCGGATCGATCCTCCGCATCCGCCCCTGGATGTCGCGGGCGAGGGCGTCGTGGCCGGACCGCTTCGCCTGCTCCGCGATCCGCTCGAGGCGGAAGAGACCCTCCCCCCAGGCGTCGAAACGCGGATTCGTGGAGAGATCGTCGGCGAGCTTCAGCAACGTCTCGGCCGCGGTCTTTTCGGTCGGGGCGAGCTCCGCCTCGAGCTGGCGCACGAAGGGTGCGACGAACCGCTCGATCCAGCGGGAGTCGTACCCCGCCGCCTGCCGCGCGTCTTCGTAAGCCGCCCGCGCGCGCTTCGCCGCCGCCTCCGCCTCGTCGCGCCGTCCGAGGGCGAGCAGAATCTCCCCCTCGACCGCCGCTCCGGCGGCGCGCGCTCCCGGCGTGCGGCCCGCGAGCGCCCGCGCGGCCGCGAGCGCCTCCTGCGGCCGGCCGCGGAGGAGCAGGTACTCGGCGAGGGTCGCGTGCTGCCAGCCGTACTGGCGGAAACGGATCGGCGTCTGGAATCCGCGCCGGAACGTCTTTTCGGCGTCTTCCATCCGCCCCAGGCGCAGGTAGGTGTACCCGAGCAGCGTCAGGTTGTGGACGTGGTGCCAGTCGTCGCCCGGGCGGAGCTTCTCCTCGCGCGCGTAGTTCTGCTCGATCGCGTCGGCCTTCTCGAACTGGACGAGCGCTTCCTTCCACTTCCCGAGGCGCGGGAGCACGTGTCCGTACATGTGCTGCGCGTGCGCGACGTTCGGCGCGGCGGCGGCGTAGATCTTTCCGTGCTCGGCGGCGTCGGCGTGGCGTCCCACGTTCTCGAACGCGTGGACGAGGTAGTGGTGCGCGCCGAGGTGCCCGGGATATCGGGCGAGCGCCGCCTCGTAGAACGCGATCGCGCCGATCCCTCCGGCCTGCCCGCGACCCCACGGACCCGGCTCCTCCGCGTTGCCGCGCAGGACCCAGAGCTCCGCATCCTTCGGATCCGCCGCGATTGCCGTCTCGATCGCGCGCTTGTACGCGTCGTGCTTCTCGCCGCTCTTCTCGGGCGGCGCGAGCTGTGCGTCGATCTGCTGCGCGCGGAGCTCGATGTGCCGCCTCTCGCTCTCGGTGACCTTCGGCGCGAGAGACTTCGCCTTCTCGATCGCGGCCCGCGACTCCGTGTCGCGGTTCAGGCCCTGCTCGGCGCGGGCCAGCCCCATCCAGGCCATCGCGCAGTCGGGGTCCTCGCGCAGCGCCTGGTGGAACGACCGCGCCGCCTCGATCCACACGTAGGAGTGGAGGTACGCCAGGCCCTGGTCGTAGAACGTCTGAGCGGCCGGTGTCCTCGCCGTGATCTTCTGCGTCACGTTTCCGACGCCCGCGCGGATCGTCGTGGGCCGCTCGAGGATGGCGGGATCGACGACGGCGTCCGACGGCGCCGCGCACCCCGCGTGGGGGTCGAGCGCTCCGTCCTGGCCGAACAGGAGAGTGGCCGTGACGAATAGAACGAAGAGCGGGACGACACGTCTCATGCGGGGTCTCCTTCGGAAGTTCAATCTTAGCGTTCCCTGTCATCCCGAGCGAAGCGAGGGATCTCTTGCTTTTCCGGGAGAGATTCCTCGTCGCTTCGCTCCTCGGAATGACAGAAGGGGGAAAATGCCCCGGTGACGAGACGTCCGGATCCGCTCGCCGCCTTCCGGCCCGCCGTCCGGAGGTGGTTCGAGGCCTCGTTCGCGGCGCCGACCGCCGCCCAGACGAAGGGCTGGCCCCCCATCGTGGAGGGCCGCTCGACCCTCCTGCTCGCTCCGACCGGCTCGGGCAAGACCCTCGCCGCGTTTCTCGCGGCGATCGACCGCCTCATGTTCTCGCCGGAACCGCCCAAGAAGGAGCGGCTCCGCGTCCTCTACGTTTCGCCGCTGAAGGCGCTCGCCGTGGACGTCGAGCGCAACCTCCGCGCGCCCATCGCCGGCATCGCCGCGGCCGCCGGAGCGGCGGGGGAGACGTTCCGGGTGCCGGCGATCGCCATCCGATCGGGCGACACACCCTCGGCCGACCGCGCGCGGATGGCCCGCACACCGCCGGACGTCCTCATCACGACGCCCGAGTCGCTCTTCCTGATGCTCACCTCCGCGGCCCGCGAGGTCCTGCGCTCCGTGGACACCGTCATCGTCGACGAGATCCATTCGGTGGTCGCGAGCAAGCGCGGCGCGCACCTCTTCCTCTCGCTCGAGCGGCTGGAGGCCCTGCGCGGCCCCGACGTGAGGCCGCTCCAGCGCATTGGCCTCTCCGCGACGCAGCGCCCGCTCGACGAGGTCGGCCGGCTGCTCTCCGGCGGGGAGCGCGACGGACACAGCCGACGGCGCGCCGGCGCCTGGAAGCCGCGTCCGGTCGAGATCGTGGACGCCGGGAGTCGGAAGGCGTTCGAGCTGACCGTCGAGGTGCCCGTCGAGGACATGGCGAAGCTCCCCGAGGTCCTGGAGACGCCTTCCGGACCCGCGGCGGGTCCGCCCGCGCGCAGCTCGATCTGGCCGTCCATCCACCCGCGGTTAGTCGAGCTCGTCCGCGCGCACCGCTCCACGATGATCTTCGTCAACAGCCGGCGGCTGGCGGAACGGCTGGCATCCGCTCTCAACGAGACCGCGGGGGAAGAGATCGCACTCGCGCACCATGGCTCGATCGCGCGCGAGAAGCGGCTCGAGATCGAGGACCGGCTGAAGCGGGGCGAGCTGCCGGCGATCGTGGCGACCTCGTCGCTCGAGCTCGGGATCGACATGGGAGCGGTCGATCTCGTCGTCCAGATCGAGGCGCCGCCGTCGGTCGCGTCGGGCATGCAGCGGATCGGCCGCGCCGGGCACTCCGTCGGCGAGGTCTCTCGCGGCGTGATCTTCCCCAAGTACCGCGGGGACCTCCTCGCGTGCGCGACCGCGACGATCCGCATGCAGGAGGGGAAGATCGAGGAGACGTTCTACCCGCGGAATCCTCTCGACGTCCTCGCGCAGCAGGTCGTGGCCATCGCCGCGATGGACGAGATCGGGGTCGAGGAGCTCTACGCGCTCGTGCGCCGCGCCGCGCCGTTCGCCGAGCTGCCGCGCGGGTCCTTCGAAGGCGTGCTCGACATGCTGTCCGGCCGCTACCCCTCGGACGAGTTCGCGGAGCTGCGACCCCGCATCGTGTGGGACCGCGTCGGCGGCACGGTCCGGGGGCGCGAGGGGGCGCGCCGCGTCGCGGTCGTGAACGCGGGCACGATCCCGGACCGAGGTCTCTACGGAGTCTTTCTCGCCGGCGACGACCCCGGCAAGAGCCGCCGAGTGGGCGAGCTCGACGAGGAAATGGTTTTCGAGTCGCGCCCCGGCGAGGTCTTCCTGCTCGGCGCGTCGTCGTGGCGGATCGAGGAGATCACGCACGACCGCGTCCTGGTCTCGCCCGCGCCGGGGGAGCCGGGGAAGATGCCCTTCTGGCACGGCGACCGGCCGGGGCGTCCTCCCGAGTTCGGCCGCGCGATCGGCGAGCTCGCGCGCACCGTTTCGGAGATGCCGAAACGCGAGGCGCTGCAGCGCTTGACGAAGGACCACGGCCTCGACCGCCGCGCCGCGGCGAACCTGCGCGCGTATCTCGACGAGCAGAGCGAGGCGACCGGAGAGGTTCCGAGCGATCGGACGATCGTCGTCGAGCGATATCTGGACGAGGTCGGCGACTGGCGCGTCTGCATCCTGTCGCCGTTCGGCGCGCGCGTCCACGCGCCGTGGGCGACGGCAGTGCTCGCAAAGCTGAAGGACGCGGGAGGCTCGGGCACGGAAATGCTCTGGTCCGACGACGGCATCGTCTTCCGATTGCCCGAATCCGAAGAGCCGCCGGACGTCGCGGACTTTTTCCCGTCGCCCGACGAGGTCGAGGAGGTCGTCGCGAAGAACCTCGGAGAGACGTCGCTCTTCGCGGCACGGTTTCGCGAGAACGCGGCGCGGGCCCTGCTCCTGCCGCGCCGCCACCCCGGGCGCCGGAGTCCCCTGTGGGCGCAGCGGAAGCGCGCCGCGGACCTGCTCGCAGTCGCGTCGCGGTACGGATCGTTCCCGATCCTCCTCGAGACGTACCGCGAGTGCCTGCGCGACGTTTTCGACCTGCCGGCGCTCTCGGAGCTCCTCCGACGCGTCACGACCCGCCGGCTGCGCGTCGTGACCGTGGACTCGCGGACTCCATCTCCCTTCGCGGCGTCCCTCCTCTTCTCGTACGTCGCGAACTTCATCTACGACGGGGACGCGCCGCTCGCCGAGCGCCGCGCGCAGGCCCTTTCGGTCGACCAGGCGCAGCTGAAGGAGCTCCTCGGCGAGGCGGAGCTGCGCGAGCTGCTGGACGCCCGCGCGATCGAAGAGCTCGAGCGGACGCTCCAGCGCCTGGAGGGGCGCCCGGTCGGAAACCCCGACGCTCTCCACGACCTGCTGCTCGCGCTCGGCGACCTGACGGGCGACGAGATCCGGATGCGGGCGTCACCGGCCGAGGCCGTCGACCGGTGGCTGCAGCGCCTCGTCGCGGAGCGGCGCGTCATCCCGATCACCGTCGCCGGAGAGCGGCGGTACGCCGCAGCGGAGGACGCCGCACGGCTGCGCGACGCTCTCGGCATCCCGCCTCCCGCCGGGCTGCCCGAGGCATTCCTCGAAGACGTGCGCGATCCGCTCGGGGACCTCGTCTCGCGGTGGGCGCGGACGCACGGCCCCTTCCGCGCGGAAGACGTGGCGGCCCGCTTCGGCCTCCCGATCGCGCCGGTCCGCTCGGCGCTCGAGCGGCTGGCGGAGGAGGACCGCGTGGTCGAAGGAGAGTTCCTGCCCGGCGGCCGCGCCCGCGAGTGGTGCGACGCCGAAGTGCTGAGGTCGCTCAAGCGCCGGTCGCTCGCGAGGCTCCGCCGCGAGATCGAGCCCGTGGACGGCGCGGCCTTCGCGCGTTTCCTCGCCGAATGGCAGAACGTCGCGCGTCCGCGCGCGGGCCTCGACGCGCTGCTGTCGGTCGCCGAACAGCTCGGCGGCGCGCCGATCCCGGCGTCCGTGCTCGAGACCGAGATCCTCCCGGCGCGGCTCTCGACGTACAAGCCGGCGGACCTCGATCTTCTCTGCTCGGCGGGCGAGGTGATCTGGCGGGGAATCGCTCCCGTGGGGCCGCACGACGGCCGCATCGCGCTGTACCTGCCGGACCGCTACCGCCTTCTCGCGCCGCCGCCCGGCCGTGCGGACGGTGACCTCGCGGCGAAGATCCGGGATCTGCTCGAGCGGCGCGGCGCGCTCTTCTTCTCCGACCTCGTCGCCGCGACGGGCGCCTTCCCGAGGGAGCTGCTCGACGCGCTCTGGGACCTCGTCTGGGCCGGGGAAGTCACCAACGACACGATCGCGCCGCTGCGCGCGTACGTCCGCGGACCCGCGGCGCGCACGGATCGGCGGCAGTTCCGGGGAAGATCGTTCCGCTCGCGGCGGTCGGGCCCCCCCGGGAGCGAGGGGCGGTGGTCGCTTCTCCCCGCTCCGAGCGCGGGAAGTCTCGCGCCGACCGAGACCGAGCGGCGCACGGCGTTGACGATGTCGCTCCTCGAGCGCTACGGAGTCCTGACGCGCGAGGCCGTCCACGCCGAGGAGATCGCGGGAGGATTCTCGGCGGTCTATCCGATCGCGAAGGCGATGGAGGAGGCGGGCCGCGCGCGCCGCGGCTACTTCGTCGCGGGACTGGGAGCGGCGCAGTTCGCCCTCGCCGGGGCGGACGACCGGTTGCGCGCGCTCCGCGAGCCTCCACCGCGCGAGGAGTCTCGCACGCTCGTCCTCGCGGCGACGGATCCCGCCAGCCCCTGGGGCGCGGCCGTGCCGTGGCCCGAGGGCAAGGGTCACCGCGGCGCACGCCCGCAGCGCGTCGCGGGAGCGCAGGTCGTCCTGCGCGACGGCCGCCTCCTCGCGTGGCTGGGTCGCTCGGATCGGAACCTCCTGACCTTTCTGCCCGACCCGGAGCCGGAGGCGGGCGAAGCCGCGGCGGCGGTGGCCGGCGCTCTCTCCGGCCTGGTCGAGAGCGGCCGGCGCCGGGCACTGCTCGTGGCGAAGGTGGACGGCGAAGATCCGGATCGCTCGCCGCTCGCGCCGTTCCTTCGCGCCGCGGGATTCCTTCCGGGAAGCCGCGGGTTCTTGAAGAGAATGCCGCTCGAAACGAAAGCTCCCCCGGCCCGAAGCCCCGAGTCCGAAGACGCCGAGACGATCCATGCCTGAGGGGGATACGGTCCTCCGCGCGGCGGGGGCACCGTCCGAACGCCCCGGAGGCTCGACGGCACGCCGCGGCGCGTACGTCGCGAGCCGGCTCGTGGCCGTTGCGCTCGCGGCGCTCACCGTCGCGGCCGCGGGAAGGAAGATCGTCCGCATGCCGGCGGAGGACGCCGGCGCGTCGGGAGTCGCGACGCGCCGGGCCGCGCAGGAGAAGGCGGCTCGCGGCCTCGGCGTCTTCCACGACTTCCGTTTCCGGGACCGACTCCCCGAAAGCGGGATCACCTTCGTCCAGCACCCGACGGACGACTCGGGGAAGTTCTACAAGCCGAACCACTACGACCACGGAACCGGGATCGCCGCGGCCGACGTGGACGGCGACGGGCGCGACGACCTGTACTTCGTCGACCAGCTCGGCGGAAACGAGCTCTGGAGAAACCTGGGCGGCGGACGCTTCGCGAACGCGACGGCGGCCGCGGGCGTCGCCCTCGCCGATCGCATCGGGGTCACCGCGTCCTTCGCCGACGTCGACAACGACTCCGATCCCGACCTTTACGTCACGACCGTGCGCGGGGGGAACGTCCTTTTCGAGAACGACGGCAAGGGCCGTTTTCGCGACGTCACGAAGGAGTCGGGCCTCGAGTACTCCGGCCATTCGTCGGGCGCCGTCTTCTTCGACTACGACAACGACGGCCTGCTCGACCTCTTTCTCGTCAACGTCGGAAGGTACACCACGGAAGAGAAGGGGCGCGGCGGTTACATCGTCGGATACCCCGACGCCTTCTCCGGACACCTGAAGCCGGACCGGACGGAGCGGAGCCGCCTCTACCGGAACCTCGGCCGCCTGCGCTTTGCGGACGTCACCGGGGAGGTCGGTCCGTTCGAGACCGGGTGGAGCGGCGACGCGACGTTCACGGACCTCGACGCGGATGGCTTCCCGGAGCTCTACGTCCTGAACATGCAGGGGGACGACCACTACCTCGTCAACGAGCGCGGCAAACGATTCACCGACCGGACCGCCGAGCACTTCGCGAAGACGCCGTGGGGCACGATGGGAGTCAAGTTCTTCGACTTCGACAACGACGGCCGGTTCGACCTGCTCCTGACCGACATGCACTCGGACATGAGCGAGGAGATCGATCCCGAACGCGAGAAGTTGAAGTCGCGGATGCAGTGGACCGACGGATTCCTGCAGGGGGGCGCGAACAACGTGTTCGGGAACGCCTTCTACCGCAACGCCGGGGATGGCCGGTTCGACGAGGTCTCGGACACGATCGGCGTCGAGAACTACTGGCCGTGGGGCCCGAGCGTCGGCGACGTGAACGCCGACGGGTGGGAAGACGTGTTCATCGCGTCGGGAATGGGCTTCCCGTTCCGATACGGGCCGAACTCGCTCCTCGTCAACGACCGCGGCCGGAAGTTCGTCGACGCGGACCTCCTCCTCGGAATCGAGCCGCGGCGCAGAGGGAAGACGGCCCTCCCGACCTTCGACGTCGACTGCACGACGGAAGGGGCGGGCCGCAAGGCGTGTCTCGGCCAGAAGGGGCCGATCACGGTCGCGGGAACCCTCTCGTCGCGCTCGTCCGTGATGCTGGACATCGACGGCGACGGCGACCTCGACATCGTGACCAACGAGTTCAACGCCCCGCCGCAGGTCCTCGTCAACGACCTCGCGCAGAAGAAGCGCGTCCGCTTCCTGCAGGTGCGGCTCGTCGGCGGCGCTTCGAACCGCGATGGCCTCGGCGCGACCGTGAAAGTGCGGGCGGGCTCGCGCGTCCTCACGAAGTACAACGACGGGAAATCGGGCTACCTCTCGCAGAGCGCGATCCCCCTCTACTTCGGGCTGGGCGACGCGGGGACCGTGGATCGGGTGGAGGTCCAGTGGCCGTCCGGCCGGAAGAGCGCGATCGATCGCGGCGTGGCCGTGAACGGAACACTCCGGGTCGTGGAGCCGCAGTGACGGTGCCGCTCGCGATCTCTCTTCTCCTGCTCCTGTCGGGTCCCGCGGCCGGCGCGAGCGAGGCGGCCAGGTTGAAGGCGCTCGCCGCGCAGTACGCGGCGGCTGGAGACCCGCGGGCGGCGGAGACGTTCGAGCAGGCCATCGCCGCGGCGCCCGGGGACTTCCCGCTCCGCGTCGAGCTCGCCGAATACCTGTGGCACATCGGGGAGCGCGAGCGCGGCAACGCGCAGATGGAACGGCTCCTGCGGCTCGTCCCCGACAACCCGAAGCTCAAAGCCCACTACGGCGTGAATCTCGCCGAGCAGGGGCGCTACGTCCAGGCCGCCGAGCAGCTCGACGCCGCGCGGCGGGACGGCTTCGACGGCGCCGACGTGCTGTACTACCTCGGAAGCGTCCTGTGGGAGACCGGTCGGCTCGATGAGGCGGCCCAGCGCCTCCGCGAGGCGGTGGCGAAGGACCCCGCCAAGGCAGCCGCGCGCCACCGTCTGGGACGGCTCCTCATCTTCCAGGGCAAGCCGTCGGAAGCGGTCGTCGAGCTCTCACGCGCGTCGGAGATCCAGCCCGGCGCCGTGGACATTCTTCTGGACTTCGGCCGCGCGCTCGAGGCGAGCGGCGACGTCTCGCTCGCCGAGGCCACCTACCGCCGGGCGCTCGATCGGGAGCCGAAAACTCCGCTCGCACACTATCTCCTCGGGACTCTGCTCGCCCGCACGGGCAAACGGGAGGAGGCCACGAAGCACGTCGCGCTGTATCAGCGTGCCTTCGCCCAGGACCAACAGGCGCGGTTTCGCTCCGGCGCGCGCCAGGCCGAGCTCAACCTCGGCTGGACGGAGTTGAAGAAGAACCGCTTCACGGAGGCGCTCGCCCAGTTCACCCGGCATCCCGACGACGCGGAAGGGCTCCGCGGCGCGGCGCAGGCCCTCGCGGGTCTCGGGCGCCACGTCGAGGCGCTCCGCGCGCTCGAACGGGCCGTGCTGCTCGACCCGGAGAACCGGGCGCTCCGATACGAGCTCGAGCGGGCACGCCAGCGAAGCGAAAAGAATCAACCGAGCGCGAAGAAGTGAGAGCGGCGGCGGCGACGGTCCTCCTTCTCTGCGGTCTCGCGGTCCCGATGTCCGCCGCGGAATCGAAGGATGCGGGCTGCCCGGTCGTGTTCACCGACGTTGCCCTCGAGGCGGGCCTGCGCTTCACCCACGAGAGAGGAGCCACCCCCAACCACCAGCTGCCCGAGACGATGGGTTCCGGGGTCGCGTGGCTCGACTACGACAACGACGGCTGGATGGACCTCTACGTCGTGCAGTCAGGGAAATTCGAGGGGTCAGGTCTTCACGGCAAGCCGAAGGGGAGAACAAGAGAAGGCGGGCTTGCCACATCGCGAAGCAATGTGGCAAGTGGAGACCTGACCCCTGCCCAGGACCGGCTCTATCGCAACAACGGGAACGGGACATTCACCGACGTGACGGCGAAGGCGAAGATCTCGGAGAGCGGTTACGGGATGGGAGCGATCGCCGCCGACTACGACAACGACGGGTTCACGGACGTCTTCGTCACGAACTTCGAGCGGAACACCCTCTTCCGAAACAACGGGGACGGGACGTTCACGGACGTCACCGACCGGGCGCGCCTGGCGGGCAAGGGCTGGGCGACGAGCGCGGCGTTCGCGGATTTCGACGGAGATGGGTACCTCGACCTCTTCGTCGTCCGATACCTCGACTACTCCGTGGAGAAGAACTACTTCTGCGGGGACCGCGTGAGCGGCCGCCGCGACTACTGCCACCCGACGCTCTACCCGGCGATCTCCAACCTCCTCTACCGCAACAAGCGCGACGGCACGTTCGAGGACGTGACGGCGTCGTCGGGGATCTCGACCGCGCTCGGAAAGGGCCTCGGGGTCATCGTCTCCGACGTCGACTCGGACGGAAAGCCCGACGCCTACGTCGCCAACGACACCACGATGAACTTCCTCTTCCGCAACCTCGGGGGGATGCGGTTCGAGGACGTCTCGATCCTCTCGGGCGCCGGCGTCAACTCCGCCGGGCGCGCGTTCGGGGGGATGGGCACGAACGCCGGCGACCTCGACGGCGACGGCCACCCGGATCTCGTCGTCGCGAACTTCGAGGCCGAGCCGAACAGCTACTTCCGCAACGTCGGAGAAGGCATCTTCGAAGACGTGTCGGCCGTTTCGGGGTTCGGGCCGCCGGCGTTCAACTTCTCGGGGTTCGGGTTGAACCTCTTCGACGCCGCGAACGCCGGCCGGCTCGACGCCTTCATCGCGAACGGCCACGTGCTCGAGGTCCCGAAGATGCAGGGCGTGACGTACGCCGAGCGCCCGTTCCTCATGTGGAACGATGGAAAGGGGAAGTTCGTCGAGCGCGGATGCGGAGACCCCTTCCGCCGCGAGCTCGTCGGCCGCGGCTCCGCGGTCGCCGACTACGACAACGACGGCGATATCGACGTCGCCGTGTCGAACTCCGGAGGCCCGCTCCAGCTCCTGCGCAACGACGGGAA
>Ga0209971_1000070_pt1 | contig 31653 bp, 31 predicted proteins | sample InoplaM3SAM_FD_187588 | JGI IMG/M metagenome (GOLD analysis project Ga0209971, IMG submission 187588) | Arabidopsis thaliana rhizosphere microbial communities from the Joint Genome Institute, USA, that affect carbon cycling - Inoculated... | ecosystem: Host-associated > Plants > Roots >... | reverse complement strand
GGAAATTATCAATGACATACTGGATTTTTCCAAGATCGAGGCCGGTCTTTTACGCTTTGAGATGATTGACTTCGAATTGCGCCGCGCCGTGGAGGCCCCGGCGCCCGCTCCGGGTCCCGCGCCGTCGCTGACGTTGCCGGCCTCGCCGCTGTCCGAGGAGCAGCGCGTGCTGCATGCCCTCAATCGCCTGGGCTACGGGCCCCGGCCCGGCGACGTCGAGCGCGTGCGGCGCACGGGGCTGGCGGCCTACATCGAGCAGCAGCTCAGCCCGAGCCGCATCGCCGATCCCGCCGTCGATCAGGCGCTGACCGGCTACCCGGTGCTGGGCCAGAGCGCCGCCCAGCTCGTGCGCGACTACCCGCAGCTCAGCCCGCAGATACGGCAGCGCGTGGCCCAGGGCGAGATGAGCCGTCGAGACGTGATGGAGATGTACCCGCTCGAGCGCCGACCGGCGGTCATCACCAGCCAGATGCAGGCGGCGCGGATCGCGCGGGCGGTGCTGAGCGAGCGGCAGCTCGAGGAAGTGATGGTGGATTTCTGGTTCAATCACTTCAACGTCTACGCGCAGAAGGGCGCGGTGCGCTGGATGCTGCCGGCCTACGAGCGCGAGGCCATCCGTCCCCACGCGTTGGGCCGCTTCCGCGATCTGGTGCTGGCCACCGCGCGGCATCCCGCCATGCTCTTCTACCTCGACAACTGGCTCAGCACGCGCGCCGACCTCATGATCCGGCAAGGACCGAATGCGGGCCGGCGCATGGGCTTGAACGAAAATTACGCCCGCGAGCTCATGGAACTGCACACGCTCGGGGTGGACGGCGGCTACGGCCAGGAGGATGTCATCGAGGTGGCGCGCTGCTTCACCGGCTGGACGATCGACCGCCCGCAGCAGGGCGGCGGCTTTCTCTTCCGCCCGCAGGCGCACGACCGCGGCGCCAAGCGCGTGCTCGGCCAGACGATCCCCGCGGGTGGCGGCCTGCAGGACGGCGAGCGCGTCATCGACATTCTGACGCGCCATCCATCGACCGCGCGCTTCATCGCCACCAAGCTCGCCCGCCGGTTGGTGAGTGACGACCCGCCGTCGACTCTGGTCGACCGGGCGGCGGCCACGTTCCAGCGCACCGACGGGGACATCCGCGCGGTGCTCACCGCCATCGTGACCGCGCCCGAGTTCTGGTCGGCCGAGGCCTACCGCGCGAAGATCAAGACGCCGCTCGAGGTGGTCGCCAGCGCGATGCGAGCCCTCGACGGCCGCATCGCGCCGGCCGGCGCGTCCGAGGCGCCGGCCGGCGGCGTCGCGCTGGCGCGCGAGGTGGGCAAGCTGGGCGAGCCGCTCTACGAGGCGCAGCCGCCGACCGGCTACCCGGATCGCGCGGAGTCGTGGGTCAATACCGGCGCCCTGCTCGGCCGCATGAACTTCGCGCTCGGCCTGGCCCACAATCGCTTCCCGGGAGCGCGCGTCGATCTCGCTGGCTTGCTCGGCCCGGTCGATCGCCGCCGGCCCGATCAGGTGCTGGACCGCCTGCTCGCGGTCATCCTCAACGGCGAGGCCACGGCCCACACCCGCGCGGTGCTGGCCGCTCAGCTGGGGAGCCCCGAGATCACCCGCATCACCGCCTACGACCGGGTGCCGAAGGACACCGACGTGGAGAAGCTGACCGCGCTGGTCCTGGGCTCGCCCGAGTTCCAGAGGAGGTAGGCATGGCTCGATGCACGCGACGGTCCTTCATGAAGGGCGGGGCCCTCGCATTCCTCGCGCTCGGGAGCGCGCCGCGGTTCCTGCTCCGCTCCGCCCTCGCGCAGGAGCGGACGGGCAAGCCGAAGATCCTGATCGCGATCTTCCAGCGCGGGGCGGTGGACGGCCTCAGCATGATCGTGCCGCACGGCGACCCCGACTACTACGCCGCCCGCGGCGGCATTGCGATCGCGCGCCCGGCCGGCGGCGGGGCCGACACCACGATCGACCTGGACGGCTTCTTCGGGCTGCATCCGGCGCTGGCCCCGCTGAAGCCGCTCTGGGACGGCCGTCGGCTGGCGATCGTGCACGCGTGCGGATCGCCCGACGTCACCCGCTCCCACTTCGACGCGCAGGACTACATGGAGTCGGGCACGCCCGGGGTGAAGAGCACCGCGGACGGCTGGCTCGCCCGCGGCCTCGCCGCGATGCCGGCGCGCGAGGTCGCGTCGCCCTTCCGCGCCGTCTCGCTCGGCCCCGCCCTGCCCCGCGCGCTCCGCGGCGACGTGGGCGCGGTGGCCATGAACAGCGTGGCCGACTTCGACGTCAAGGAGGCCCCGGTGGTGATGGGCGGCGCGGGCGCGCGCCAGGGCTTCGAATCGCTCTACGAGCAGGGCGTGCGAGACCTGCTCTACGGCACCGGGCGGGAGACCTTCGACGCGGTGCAGATGCTCAAGGCCGCCGCGCCTCATCGCCTCGCGCCGGCCCACGGCGCCGTATACCCGCGCGGGCGCCTCGGCGAGAGCCTGCGTCAGATCGCGCAGCTCATCCGGGCCGACGTGGGCCTCGAGGTCGCATTCGCGGACGTGGGCGGCTGGGATACCCACGCCGGGCAGGGCAACGAAAGGGGCCAGCTCGCGTTCCGCCTCAAGGACTTCGCGGCCGGTCTCGCCGCGCTGGATCGCGATCTGGGCCCGCGGATGAGCGACGTGGTCGTGCTCACCATGTCGGAGTTCGGCCGCACGGTCCGCGAGAACGGCAACCGGGGCACCGATCACGGGCACGCCACCGCGATGCTGGTGCTCGGCGGCCCGGTGAAGGGCGGGCGCGTCTACGGCCGCTGGCCGGGTCTCCGGCGCGAGCAGCTCTACGAAGGCCGGGATCTGGCCGTCACCACCGATTTCCGGAGCCTGTTCACCGAGGTGGCGGTGAAGCACCTGGGCGCGCCTCCCGAGCCCCTGTTCCCGGCCTTCACGTCGAAGCCCTCCGCCTACCCGGGCGTGCTCGCGTAGGCGCGGCCGCGGCCGACGGCGCCGCGTGCCCCAGCCGCTCGCCGACGCGGCGCCCCTCTGCGACGAGCCGGGTCGCGAAGCGATCGGCGGCCGCCCCCCGGCGGAACCCGGTCCGGTAGAGCAGGGCCACCGAGAGCGCCGGGACGTCGGCCCGCTCCCAGCGCACGCGCTCCCGATCGATCTCGGTCACGGCCAGCGCCGGGGCCAGCCCGATGCCCAGACCCCCCGAGACGTAGGCGAGCAGCAGCGACACGCTCGGCACGTCGATGGTGGACACCGGCTGGATGCGCTCGCGCGCGAGATAGTCCTCGAGCAGCCGCCGGCCCTGGCTGCCTGCGCTCAGGCGAAGCAGCGGCTCGCGGGCGAGACGCTCGGTCAGCGGCGGCTGCGCGCGGCCGCGTCGCGGGCCGATCCAGACGAACGCCTGCTCGAAGAGGCGCTCGGCCTCGATCCCGCGCGGCGCCTCCTGGCCGGTCACCACCGCGCAATCGACCTCTCCCAGACCGACCAGTCGCGCGCCCTCGCGGGAATGGGTGGTGGCGATCTCGAAGCGCAGCCGCGGCTGCGGCTCGATCAGCTCGCGGAGGACCGGGACGAGCAGGGCGCGGCCGAGGTAGTCGCTGACCGCCACCCGCAGCGTTGCGGGTGGCCGCCCCGAGAGATCGGCGAGCTGGGCGAAGAGCGCCTCGGTCTCGGTGCTCAGCTGCAGGATACCGGGCAGGGCGGCCTCGCCCGCCGCGGTCAGGCGCACGCCGCGGCCGGCCCGCTCCAGGAGCCGGACGCCGAGATGGCTCTCCAGCTTGCGCACCTGCTGGCTGATCGCCGACGAGGTGCGGTGGTGCAGCCGGGCCGCCGCGCCCACCGAGCCGGTGCGGGCGACCGTCAGCAGGCTCAGGAGGGCCGGGAGGAGCGCGGCGTCTATCATTAGCGGATCTTACGGGACCGGGAAGAAGATTTCACTATACTTAACGATCTGACGGCGGCACACTCCCGGGCAACCGCTTCGATCCACGGAGGCTGCCATGGCGTCATCGCTGCTCGACAAGGTGTGGGACGCGCACACGGTGCGGACGCTGCCCTCGGGGCAGACCCAGCTGCTGATCGGTCTGCACCTGATCCACGAGGTCACCTCGCCGCAGGCCTTCCAGGCCCTGCGCGATCTGAACGTGCCGGTGCGCATGCCCGGGCGCACCTTCGCGACGCTCGATCACATCATCCCCACCACCGCCCAGCAGCGGCCGTTCAAGGACGAGGTGGCCGAGGAGATGACGGTCCATCTCGTGCGCAACTCGGAGCAGAGCGGGGTGTCCCTGTTCGGTCTCGACAGCGGCCGGCAGGGCATCGTCCACGTGATCGGCCCCGAGCTGGGGCTCACCCAGCCCGGCATGACCATCGCGTGCGGGGACAGCCACACCGCCACCCACGGCGCGGTCGGGGCCATCGCCTTCGGCATCGGCACGAGCCAGGTGCGCGACGTGCTGGCCACGCAGTGCCTGGCCATGGCCAAGCCGAAGCTGCGCCAGGTGCGGGTGGACGGCGCGCTGAGCCGGGGCGTCTACGCCAAGGACGTGATCCTGGCGATCATCCGCACGCTCGGGGTGAACGGGGGCGTCGGGTACGCGTACGAGTACGCGGGCCCGGTCGTGGACGGCATGACCATGGAGGAGCGCCTCACCCTCTGCAACATGTCCATCGAAGGGGGGGCCCGCTTCGGCTACGTCAACCCCGATCAGACCACCGTCGACTACTTGCGCGGGCGCCAGTATGCGCCGCAGGGCGCCGCATTCGAGCGCGCGACCGCGTGGTGGAAGGGCGTGGCCTCGGACCCGGAGACGCGCTACGACGACGTCAAGCGGCTCGACGGCGCCGCGATCCCGCCGATGGTGACCTGGGGCATCAATCCCGGCCAGTCGGTGGGCGTGGGCGACCGCATCCCCAGCCCGGAGTCGGCGCCCGAGCAGGAGCGCGCGACCTATCGCGAGGGCCTCGCCCACATGGGCTTCGAGGCGGGCCAGCCCATCGCCGGGGCGAGGATCGACGTGGTCTTCATCGGCTCGTGCACGAACTCGCGCATCTCCGACCTGCGGGTCGCCGCCGCGGTGGCCAAGGGGCACCGGGTGGCGAAGAGCGTCCGGGCCATCGTGGTGCCTGGCTCGCAGCAGGTGGCCAAGGCCGCCGAGGCCGAGGGCCTCCACGAGATCTTCCGCGAGGCCGGCTTCGAATGGCGCAACGCGGGCTGCTCGATGTGTCTCGGCATGAACGACGACAAGCTGCGAGGGCGGGAGATGAGCGCCTCGACCAGCAACCGGAACTTCATCGGGCGCCAGGGGAGCCCGACCGGGCGGACCTTGCTGATGAGCCCGGCGATGGCGGCCGCGGCGGCCCTGAACGGCGCGGTCACCGACGTGCGGCAGATGCTGCAACCGGCTGGCGCGGAGGCGGCGCGATGAGCGAGAGCGCGCGGCGGCAGGTGGCGGGACGAGGCATTCCGGTGCCGGGCAACGACATCGACACCGATCGGATCATCCCGGCGCGGTTCCTCAAGACGGTGACCAACGAGGGGCTGGGCCTGCACGCCTTCGAGGACGCGCGCAAGCACGATCCCGAGCATCCGTTCAACCAGAAGGCGTACGAAGGGGCCTCGGTGCTGGTGGCCGGCCTGAACTTCGGCTGCGGCTCCTCGCGCGAGCACGCGCCCGAGTCCCTCAAGCAGTGGGGCATCCGCGCCATCGTCGGCGGCTCGTTCGCCGAGATCTTCTTCGGCAACTGCACCATGCTCGGCATCCCGTGCATGTCCATCGACAACGACGACGTGCTCTGGCTGCAGCGGGCGGTGGGCCGCGATCCGCGGCAGAGCGTGACGGTGGACGTGGAGAAGCAGGAAGTGCGCGTCGGCGACCGCGTGATCAGGGGGCGGATCCCGGACGGGGCCCGCAACCAGCTGGTCTCGGGGGCGTGGAACGCCACCGGGGTGCTGCTCGAGGCGGGCGACGCCATCGAGGCCACCGCGAAGCGCCTGCCGTACATCAGCGGCTTCTAGTCCGGGCCGCCGGGTCGTGGCCCCGCGCGCGTCGAGCGTTCGCACGCCCTCGCTCGAGATCGCCTACGAGGAGCAGGGCCCGTCGGACGGCGCACCGGTGATCCTGCTTCACGGCTTCCCCGACGACGTGCGCGCGTGGGACGGGGTGGCGGCTCCCCTGGCCGCCGAGGGCCGCCGGGTGCTGGTGCCGTACCTGCGCGGCTACGGCCCGACGCGCTTCCTCGACCCGGCCGCGCCGCGCATGGCCCAGCAGGCCGCGATCGGCCAGGATCTGCTCGACTTCATGGACGCCCTCGGGCTCGAGCGGGCGAGCCTGGCCGGCTACGACTGGGGCGGACGCGCGGCCTGCATCGTCGCGATCCTGGCGCCGCGGCGGGTGCGCGCGCTGGTCACCATCGGCGGCTACAACGTGCAGAACACGCTCCGGCCCTCCGCTCCGGCCTCGGCCGAGGAGGAGCGCGCCTACTGGTACCAGTGGTACTTCAACACCGAGCGCGGCCGGGCCGGGCTCGAGGCCAACCGCCGCGACATCTGCCGGCTCCTCTGGCGCGAATGGTCGCCGGGCTGGCGCTTCGACGAGGCGACGTTCGATCGCACCGCGGTCGCCTTCGACAATCCCGACTTCGTGCCGGTGGTGATCCACTCCTACCGACACCGGCACGGCAACGCCGCCGGCGATGCGCGCTTCGACCCGATCGAGCGCCGCCTGGCCGAGCGGCCGCGGATCGAGGTCCCCACCGTCATCCTGCACGGCCGCGACGATGCGGTCGACCGGCCGCGCCGCTCCGAATCCCACGTCGGGCTGTTCCCGGACGGCACCGAGCGGCGCGTGGTGGCGGACGCCGGCCACTTCATGCCGCGCGAGCAGCCCGGCGCGGTGGCGGACGCCGTCCGCTCGCTCCTGGCCCGCACCCGATAGACCGCCGCCATGTGGCTCGTCCTCGCGCTGGTGGCCGCGCTGTGCCAGGTGCTGCGCAACACGGTGATGAAGCGCCTCGGCCACTCGCTCGACGAGTACATCAACGTGTGGGGCCGGTTCACCTTCCTGCTCCCGTTCGCGGCCGCCTTCGTGCTCTGGAAGGGCGTGCCGGAGATCAAGCCCGGCTTCTACCTGGCCTGCGCGTGCTTCGCGGTGAGCCAGACCATCTCCACCATGGCGCTGTCCAAGGCGCTCAAGCTCTCCGACATCTCGATGGTCACCGCGCTGTGGAAGGTCAGCCTGCTCGTGCTGGTCGTCCTCGGCTACTTCACCCTGAAGGAGCGGCCGACCCTGCTCGGGATCGTCGGCATCCTGATCAGCATGGCCGGGGTCTACCTGCTCAACGTCCACCGCGCCCACATCGCGTGGTGGGCTCCGCTCGCGGTGCTCTTCACCGACCGGGGCATGCGCTACTCGCTGCTCGCCGCGCTGTTCTTCGCGCCCTCGGTGGTCACCATCAAGTGGGCGATGCAGTGCTCGGACCAGTACATGGGCACCCTGGGCGGCTACGTGGCCGCGAGCCTGCTGGTCACCCCGATCGTGCTCAAGACCTCGCGCCGGCGCTTCGCGGAGGTCCCGCGCTACTGGAAGGCGTTCGTCAGCTTCGGTCTCTTCGCCTCGCTCACCACCGTGAGCCAGGGCACCGCCTATCTCATGACGCTGTCGTCGTACGTGGAGGCGGTCAAGCAGGTCGAGATCCTGTTCGCGATGGCGATCGGAGTGATCCTGTTCCACGAGAAGCAGAGGGTGCGCGACATCGCGCCGGGCGCGGTCGTGATGCTGGCGGGGGTGGCGCTGCTGAGCCTGGCCGGCTAGAGCTCCGGCCGCTTGCCGTGGGTGGCCCGCACCACCGTCTTGATGCCCCCGCGCACCGTGAAGTCGCCCACCACCTCGATCCAGCGCGGCGCGGCCGCGGCCACGAAGTCGTCGAGGATGCGGTTGGTCACGTCCTCGTGGAAGGCGCCCTCGTTGCGATACGACCAGATGTAGAGCTTGATCGACAGGAGCTCGAGGAGCCGCTGGTCCGGCACGTAGCGGACCCGGATGGTCGCGAAGTCGGGCTGCCCGGTGCGCGGGCAGATGCAGGTGAACTCGGGGATCTCGAGGCTCACCTCGTAGTCACGGTCCGGGTGCGGATTCGGGACGACCTCGAGGCTCTTCGACGGCCGGGTGGGCATGGATGGACGCTACCGCACCGTCTCCCGGGCGGTCAAGCGTGCCTCAGCGCCGAACCGTGAGCCCGATCCCGGCCGCGACCATCAGGGTGGAGAGCAGCAGCAGGGGACTCAGGCGGTCGCCGGTCACCGCGGCCGCGATGAGCACCCCGAAGAGCGGCGTGGTGAGCGAGCAGGTGGCCAGCGCGCTGGCCAGGTACTTCTGGTAGAGGTACGAGTTCACGATGAAGTTGAATCCGGCGATGACGACGCCCTGGTAGAAGAGCGAGGTGGCCAGCGCGCCGGTGTAGCGGGTCGGCGTTCCACTCTCGAAGAGCAGGCTCGCGAGCAGGAAGCACGCGCTGCCGATCGCGGACTGGAAGACCAGCAGCTTGATCGGATCGAGCCTCTGCACCGCCTTCGCCATGTACACCACGCGCTCGCCGAGCAGCACCGCGCTGCCCGCCACGATCAGGTCACCGACCAGGGTCGCGCTGTGGAAGGAGAACTCGCGGGCGAAGAGCAGCACGATCCCCGCGTAGGCGACGAGGACGCCGGCCAGCTTCGCGGGAGTCAGGCGATCGCCCGGGATCATGAAGTGGGCGAGCACCACCGCGTGCACCGCGTAGGAGTTGAGCAGGACCGCGCCGTGGGCGGCGGAGGTGAGCCCGATGCCCACGTTCATCGTGCCGATCTGGATCGAGAAGATCACGCCGAGCGAGATCAGCACGCGCCACTCGCCGGGCCCCACCGCGAAGACGCCGCGGTGCCGCGTCCACCGCGCGTAGGCCAGGATCGCGAGCGCGCCGAGCACGAAGCGGAACAAGGCGAGGCGCAGCGGCGGCGCGTCGGCGAGACCGACCTTCACCGCGACCGGATTGCCGCCCCACATGGCGGCGAGGAGGAGGGCGGTGGAGGCGCCGCGCCAGTCGAGGGGACGGAGCGAGGGCACTAGCAGCCGCGCGCGCGGCGCCGGAGGACGGCCATGTCGGGCGCTATGGTAGCATGGCCTGCGATGAAGATCGGTCTGGTCGGACTCCCCAAGAGCGGGAAGACCTCGTTGTTCAACCTGCTGACCGGCTCGAGCGTGGCCACCTCGTCGTTCGGCACCGCGCGCGGCGAGATGCACGCGGGCATCGCGCGCGTGCCCGACGCGCGGGTGGATCGCCTCACCGCGATGTTCAAGCCGAAGAAGACGACCTTCGCCACCTTCGAGGTGGTGGACCTCGCCGGCTTCGCGAAGGGCGAGCGCCAGGGCCTGGAGGCCAAGGAATTCCGCAACGCGGACGCGCTGCTCCACGTGGTGCGCGCGTTCGCGGATGCCGCCGGCACCGCCGCGGATCCGGCGGGTGACATCGACGACCTGGAGACCGAGCTGATCCTCGCCGATCTGGAGGTGGTGGAGCGCCGACTGGAGCGGCTCGAGGCGCAGCTCAAGAAGAAGCGCACCGACGCCGACGCGCACGAGCAGGCGATCCTGCGGAAGGTCACGCCCGGGCTCGAGGCGGGGCGGCCGATCCGGGCGATGGGACTCGCGGACGAGGAGGCGCGGGCCCTCCGGGGCTTCACCTTCCTCTCCCAGAAGCCGATCCTGCACTGCCTGAACCTCTCCGAGAAGGAGATCGCGCGCGGCCAGGGGCTCGCGGCGAGCTTCGGGCTCGAGGCGGTGGCCCAGCGGCCGGCGACGCGACTCGGCTGGGTGTCGGCGGTGATCGAGGCCGAGGTCGGCCAGCTCGAAGGCCCGGAGCAGGCCGCGTTCCTCGCCGATCTGGGACTCACCGAGCCGGCGATCCGTCGCGTCCTCGAGGACTGCTACGCCCTGCTCGGGCTGATCTCGTTCTTCACGGTCGGCGAGGACGAGGTGCGGGCGTGGTCCATTCCCCGGGGCACGCGCGCCCAGGACGCGGCGGGCGCGATCCACTCGGACATCGCGCGCGGCTTCATCCGGGCCGAGGTGGTGGGCTACGACGATCTGCTCGCGGTCGACGGCTCCATGGCCGCCGCGCGCGAGCGTGGCCGGCTACGGCTCGAGGGCAAGGACTACGAGGTGCAGGACGGCGAGATCTGCCACTTCCGCTTCAACGTCGCCAAGTAGGGCGAGGTGCAGCCGAAGGCGAGCCGAGCGAATAAGTAAAGACGGTTACGGTGTATGCGCCTGGCGCTTAGTCGGTAACCTCTCCCCCGCGGCCCGGATGCGGCATGAGAGCGCGGTCCACCGGGTCGCGCGGCTACTGTGGGCGGAGGAAGCCGAGGCGAGGCACGCCGCCGAGGGACTTGGCGATCGCCACGAGCGTCGCGTCGGAGGTGCCGACCGGCAGCACGCAGCCGGCGCCCAGGATGAGGCCGCGGCCGTCCACCTGCGCGATCGCGTCGCGCACCTCGGCCTGGGTGTCCTCGACGCTGCCGTCCTTCAGCGGTCCCCACTGGTCGAGGCCGCCGATCACCGCGCCGGGGACCCGCGCGAGGCCGTCTCGCAGTGACGGCCCGGCGCGGCGGTCGTCCCAGTTCCAGGCGTGCGCGGGGAGGCTGGCGAGCCGCTCGAACATCAGCCGCTCGCCGTGGCCATGCACGATCGTGAGCTTCGACTTCGCCTGCACCGCCTCCAGGATGCGCCGATCGTACGGCTCGCCGAAGCGTCGGTACTCCTCCTCGGTGTGGAAGGTCGTGCTCGCGGCCTGGATGGAGTAGAAGAAGCCCTCGGCGCCCTCGCGGAAGCACGCTTCGGCGAAGGCCAGGATGGTCTCGGTGATCGCCTCGAGCGCGTCGCTGACCGCCTGCGGATTCTCCTTGAGATCGTAGGCCAGCCGGTCGCCGGATAGCTTGCGGGCCAGCGAGAGCGGGCTGAACACCGTCGGCAGCGTCGAGCAGTCCGCTCGGCGGTCCACCACGCAGCGGATGATGGTCTCGAGATGCGACGCCCACGCGGTGGACTCCATCTTCACCGGCCGGATCTTCCGCCAGTCATCATGGGTGTTGACCGCGTGGCGCACGCAGGCGCGGTGCCCGTCGGCCAGCACCTCGTCGCCCTCGACGCAGCCCCAGTCCTCCACCGCGTAGCCGCCGGTGGGGGTGACCTTGAGGAAATCGGACTGGTAGCGCTCGTGGAAGCGCAGCGTGGACTGCGCCAGCGCCGCCGCGTTGCGGTCGACGTCGGGGAAGTGGCGCCAGAAGGCGTAGGGGGGCCGGTCGGTCGGCTGCCGCTTCAGCGCGGCCTGCACGCGCTCGAACTTGGTCATTCGCTCGTCTCCGTCAGCCTTCGAACACCAGCTCGCCGTCGCGCACCGCCGGGCGCCCGCCTTCGGCGAGGGCTTCGAAGCGGACCATCGGGCCATCGGCCGACGCCACCGGTTCACCGCCGCGGACGGTGAGTCGCGAGGGCAGCCGCACCATCGCGCCGAAGCGGCACGCGATCGAGCGCACCGGCGTGGCGGCGCCGCGCGGGTCGCGGCGCAGCGTCTGCGAGATCGCCAGGGCGAGCGTCGCGGTGCCGTGGAGGATGATGTCGGGCAGGCCCGCTCCGAGGGCCACCGCGCGATCGGTGTGGATCGGATTCCAGATGCGGGCGCACTCGGTGTACACGTGCGCGAGGGTGGCCGGGATGGGGATCTCGGTGGACCAGCTCCCGGACCACCCCTCACCCTGCCCTCTCCCCGCAGGGGAGAGGGTGGGGGAGGCGGGGTCGCAGTCGACGCCGAGGTAGAGGGAGCCGTAGTCGGTCATGCTGACGGGGTGTCCGGCGGAGTCCACCGTCTCCATGCGCAGGACCATGTAGGCACCGGGCGCGCGCCGCTCGAGCGCGGCCACCGTCGCGGTGGTGGAGAGGCGATCGCCGGCCCGCGGCGGCCGATGCAGGACGACGCGATGGGTCGCGTGCACGCCGCGCACCGCGATCTCGTCGGAGAGCGCCTTGGCGCGAAGATCGAGCGCCAGCGGCCACTCGTAGCACACCGGGAAGAGTGGGTGGGCGAGGATGCCTCCGGGGCGCGTGGTGTCGAAGTATTCCGGTGCATCCTCGCCGAGGGCGGCCGCGTAGGCCATCAGCCAGCGCGCGTCGATCTCCTGCTCGCGCGGCCCGACCTTCGTGCCGACGCTGGAGGCGGGGATGTGCACGGAAGACCCCTCACCCCGCCCTCTCCCCGGAGGGGAGAGGGGGGCGGGGGAAGTTCATGGAGTCGACGAAGATAGTCTCGAAGTCGGGATGCGCGGCGAGCGAGACGTGCTCGATGCGCCGGGCGATGGCCGCGGCCCGCGCCCTCTCGGCCTCGGAGACCAGCGCGAGCTGGGCGCCGAGTGCGGCCGCGTTGCCGACGTAGCGGACGCGGTGCTCGGGCAGGCCGGGCGGGATCAGGCCGATCCGCAGCGCGCTCCGCACCGAGAGATAGTTGCCGAAGCCGCCCGCCAGCATCAACTCGTCGACCCGCTCGGTGGGCACGGAGGCCACGTGCTGGAGCATCGCGACGCCCGAGGCGATCGCGCCCTTGCAGAGCTGGACCTGGCGGATGTCGTCCTGGGTGATCGTCAGCTCGCGCTCGGCACCCTGCTCACCCACCCGGGCGATGACGACGAGCCGCTCCTCGCCGCGCATCTCCACCCGCGAGCGGATCGGAGCGGGCAGGTGATCGCGCCCGTCGACGTCGATGAGGCCGGTCCAGTCGACCACGCCGAGATCGAGCAGCGCGGCGACCGCGTCGACGAGGCCGGAGCCGCAGAGCCCCTGGGCGGCGCCGTCGCCGATGGCGTGGAGCCGGAGGTCGCCGTCCGCCACCCAGACGCGGTCGATGGCTCCGATGGCCGCGCGCATGCCGTGGCGGATCTGCGCTCCCTCGAGCGCCGGGCCGGCGGGGGCCGAGCAGGCCCAGAGATGCTCGCGCGAGCCCAGCACCACTTCGCCGTTCGTGCCGATGTCCACCACGATGCGGAGCGAGGGCGACTCGTCGATGCGCGTGGCCAGCGCCGCCGCCACCGCATCGGCGCCCACGAAGCCCGCGACGATGGGCAGCAGGCAGACCACGGTCTCCGGGGGCAGCTTCAGGAACAGGTCGCGCGCGGGCAGCGTGAGGGGATGGCGCATGACCGGCGCGTAAGGGGCCAGGCCGACGTGCGAGGGATCGATGCCGAGCAGCAGGTGGTGCATGCAGGTGTTGCCGACGATCACCACCTTGTAGATCCACTTGGCGAGCACTCCGGACTCGCGGGTGATCTGCTCGATGTGCTGGTTGAGCAGGCCGATGATGCGGGTCTGCAGCTTGCGCAGGTTGCCCGGGTCGAACTGGGCGAAGGCGATGCGTGACATGAGATCGCCGCCGAACACCGCCTGCGGGTTGAGGCTCGACACCGCGGCCATCTGCTCGCCGGACTCGAGCTCCATCAGCGTTGTCACCACGCTGGTGGTGCCGATGTCGATCGCGAGGCCGAACTGGTGCAGCGCGGTGTCGCCGGCCTCGACCGCGAGGAGGCGACCGCCGAACGTGGTGACGGTCACCTCCGCGTCGCGGTCACGCAGCGTCGCGGGCAGCGTCTTGAGCAGCGAGGGCGGGACCACGTCGACCGCGTCGCCGGTCGCGGCCAGCAAGGCCTCCAGGTCCGACGTCTGCAGGTGCTCGTCCTTGGGCAGGGCCACGTGGACAACTCGCTTGCGGATGCCCGCGTCGATCGAGATGGGCGTGGGCGCCCCCTCCGGCCGCTCCCCGCCCAGGATCTGGAAGGTGGTCTCGTCGAGCGGCGGCGCGATCTGCACCGTGACCGGCTCGGTCACCGGCCACTGGCACGAGAGACGGTAGCCCTCGCGCACGAGCGCGTCGCCCAGCTGGAGCTCGTCCATGATCGTGGGCGGCGGGGCGGTCCCGGCCACCAGCTTCACGCGGCACGAGGTGCAGCGCCCGCGACCGCCGCACGTGGCGGTGATGTCGACGCCGCCTCCGTGCGCCGCCTTCAGGATGGTGGTGCCGGGCTCGACCGGCAGGACGCGACGGCCGGGCAGGATGGTCAGCGGGATCGCCATTCGCGCGCAGGATACCACTCCATGGTGTCCGTGGACGAACCCGAACACCGGCGCGGAATGTCGAAGGCTACGCGAGCAGCAAGAAAGCCGTACCGAGCGGCCAGCGCTCCCGACCAGAAGGCCGGGAGTCCGATGTCACCGCCGGTCTACTTCGCCTTGTTGAAATCGAAGTTGAATGGTCCGCCCCTGGAGCCATAGCCATTGCCGACCAGCCCCCAGTTGCTTCCCCGATCCATCAGCGTGGCAGAGCCCGACCGCTCACCCGATCCGAGTGCACCGGTCCCCCCGGTGCTCATGAAGTGCACGTAGCCATCCTTGATCTCGGCCTTGCCGGTGGAGGAGAAGGCGCCCGCCGCGAGCGTGTAGGTACTGTCGGGCCTGACGGTCAAGGTCCCCGTTGCGGCCGGCGCGCCGGTCGCATATACATTGCCGGTCCATGCTCCGGTGAGTAGGGATGCATCGGAGGGCGTCACTTGCTTGGCCGTGCCACTCGCACAGCCGGCGATCAGGCCAGCCACCATCGTGACCACCGCGATACCACGGGACGTCGTCGTCTTCACCATCGGGGTTCTCCCTGGTTTCGGCTGTCTCTGCACGCTCGCGAGACGCCCCGGCACCAGTACCTGCGCAGTTGACAAGTCAGCTGCCACGCCGCCCCGAGCCACCAAATGCTACGAGGGCAGCCCAGCACCGTCAAGCGCCGAGATGAACCACTTCTTCCTTGACTTTTTATCTGGGTTTGCCGATAGTTGCGCTGACCCGTCACAGGTGCTTGGGCGGGCACTGCTTCGGGGGGTGTGTTGGTCCGCTACGTCGTCTATCGCCTCCTCTGGTTGGTTCCGACGCTTCTCGCCATGGCGCTCGTCACCTTCCTGGTGATGCATGCCACGCCGGGTAGCCCGCTCGATCCGGTGGCCGAAGGGGCCAATCCGCTATCGCCCGAGGCGCAGAAGAACCTCGCGGAGGTCTACGGTCTCGACAAGCCGCTCTACGCCCAGTTCGGGATCTTCCTGAGCAAGGCGATCCGGGGGGATTTCGGCACGTCGTTCGTCTACAAGACCCGCACCGTGACCGAGATCATGAAGGAGACGTTCCCGATCTCCCTCCTGCTGGGAAGCATGGCCCTGGCGCTTGCGATCGTGGGCGGCGTATCGCTCGGCATCCTGGCCGCGGTGTACCAGAACCGCTCGTGGGACTACGTGTCGGTGTCGGTGGCCACGCTCGGCGTCAGCGTGCCGAACTTCGTGCTTGCGGTATTCCTCATCGTGATCTTCTCGTTCGTCCTGCCCATCTTCCCGACCGGAGGCTGGAACTCGCCGAAGGACTGGGTGCTGCCGACGATCACGCTCGCCCTTGCCCCCATGGGGATCATCGCGCGCTTCACGCGCTCGAGCATGCTGGAGGTGATCCGGTCCGACTACATCGTGACCGCCCGGGCCAAGGGCCTGTCCGAGGGGCCGGTCATCCTCAAGCACGTGCTGAAGAACGGGTTCATTCCGGTGGTGACGTTGCTCGGGCCGATGTTCGCCGCGGTCGGCACCGGCTCGTTCTTCGTCGAGTCCATCTTCCGCGTCCCGGGCATGGGACGGTTCTTCGTACTCTCGATGACCGGCCGCGACTACCCGATGATCATGGCGGTGGTGCTGATCTACGGGGGATTCCTGGCCATGATGAACCTGGTCGTCGACCTCCTCTATGGCGCTCTCGACCCCCGCATCCGATACTAGCGTTCCGGGTGAGGCGGCGCTGCCGCTACCTCGCGCCACGGTGCGGGTATCCAGCCTGTGGCGCGACGCCTGGCGAAGACTCCTCCGGAACAAGCTCGCGGTGGCGGGTGGCGTTGCGATCGTCCTGCTCTGCCTGATCGCGATCTTCGCGGACTTCCTGGCTCCCCAGTCATACACCAAGGCCAACTTTGGCCGCCTCTACGAGGGGCCCTCGCGCGAGTACCCGCTCGGCACCGACCAGCTCGGGCGTGACGTGCTCTCCCGGCTGATCTATGGGGCGCGGGTATCGATGCTGGTCGGGCTGGGGGCGCAGGTCATCATCGTGCTGATCGGCGTGCCCATCGGCGCCTTGTCGGGATTCATCGGCGGTCGCACCGATCTGCTGCTGACCCGGTTCGTGGACGTGATGTACGCCTTTCCCCAGCTACTCTTCGTCATTCTGGTCATGTCCATGCTGGGGGCCGGGCTGATGAACATCTTCATCGCGCTGGGCCTCACCGGGTGGGTGGGCATCGCGCGGCAGACGCGAGCCCAGGTCCTCTCCATCAAGGAGAAGGAGTTCGTCGAGGGCGCCCGCGCCCTCGGGGCCGGCTTCTGGCGTGTGATGTCTCGCCACGTCCTGCCGAGCGCCCTGACCCCGATCGTGGTCTCGATCACTTTCGGGATTCCGACGGCCATCTTCACCGAGGCCGCACTCTCGTTCATCGGCGTCGGCATCAACCCGCCCACGCCCTCGTGGGGCCAGATGGTGGGCGAGAACCAGCAGTTCCTCCGTTCCTATTGGCACCTGTGCGTGTTCCCGTCGATCGCCATCGCCGTGACCATGCTCTCGTTCACCTTCTTCGGCGACGGCGTCCGCGACGCCCTCGACCCCAAGCTGAAGTAACCCCAACAGGAGGAGACCCCATGCCGCCACTGAGAATTCCGGACGCCCAGCTGGATCTCTTCGCCCAGCGCCTCGAGTCCATCGGGGTCGGCCGGCGCGACTTCCTGAAGGTGATTGGCGCCATGGCCGCCTTCGGGGGGCTCGGCTTCGCCACCGAAGCCCGGGCGGCCAAGCCATCTCGGCCCGGGCCCGGCGAGAAGCTCGCCAAGGAGCAGGTGCTGCGCTACGGCGGCGGCGGTTGGATGGCGAACGAGCCAGCCAGTCATGACTTCAACAAGGACCTCTACTGTGGGGGCGCGAATGGGCTCTTCGCCGGCCTCATGACCTTCAACCCCGACTTCGTGGCGGTGCCGTGGATGGCGAGCAAGGTCGAGGGCAACAAGGATGGCTCGGTATGGACCTTCACGGTCCGGAAAGACAGCCGCTGGTCGGACAACACGCCGGTGTCCGCCCGGGACTTCGAGTGGTCGTGGAAGCGCCAGCTCGATCCGGCCAGCGCGGCGCCCTACGCGAAGTTCCTGTACGACATCAAGAACGGGGAGGCCTACAACAAGAAGAAGGTCACCGACGCGAGCCAGGTCGGCGTGCGCGCCAAGGACGACTGGACGCTCGAGGTGACCCTGGAAGGGCCGCGGGGCTACTTTCCGGTCCTGACCGCGTACCTCGCTGCGCTGCCCGCGCACCGGGGCGCGGTGGAGAAGCACGGCGACAAGTGGACGGAGGCGGCCAACATCGTCTGCAATGGGCCGTTCACGCTCGAGGCGTGGGAGCACAACAAGCAGGTCGTGCTCAAGAAGAACCCTTACTACTACGGGGCCAAGGACGTGCACCTGACCCGGGTGGTGATCCCGATCATCCCGGTGGCCTCGGGCGCGCTGCCCTACGAGAACAACGAGCTCGACATGACCGCGCTGCAGTCCGGCGATCTCAAGCGCCTGCAGTCCGACCCGCGCATGTCCAAGGACGTCTTCCGTTACCCGTACCCCGGCACCTGGTACCTCATTCCCCAGGTGACCAAGCCGCCGTTCGACAACTTGAAGGTCCGCCGGGCCGTGGCCCACGCCATCGACCGGGAGAACGTGGTGAAGGTCAGCCAGGGCTTCGCGGTGCCGGCCTGGTCGATGATCCCGCCCGGCTTCCCGGGGGCGATCGACGACGCCAAGATCAAGGCGATGCAGAAGTACGACAAGAAGCTGGCCCTCGAGCAGCTCAAGGGCACGCCCTTCGAGGGCGGCAAGAACTGGCCCAAGATCACCCTCAGCATGCGCGACGAGGGGCTGGGCTCGAAGCCGCTCGCCGAGGCGGTGCAGGCGGTCCTGCTCGACTCCCTGAACATGAAGACCGAGCTGGAAGTCCTCGAGCCGCGGGTCTTCCGCGACCGCCTGTGGAAGCAGGATCTGCAGTTCGTATGGATCCGCTGGTTCATGGACTATCCGGACCCGCACAACGAGTACTTCGACACGTTCTACGGCAAGGGCACGACCGGCAAGCGCCAGGCGTGGGTCAACGACGCCTTCGACAAGGAGCTCGAAGCCGGACGCGACACCCGCGACCCGAAGGCGCGGCTCGAGCACTACAAGAAGGCCGAGGAGATCATGCAGCAGGACGTCGGTTACGTGCCGGTGGCCTGGGTGGTGCGCTATGCGGCCAAGAAGCCGTGGGTGGCCGGTGTCGAGAAGAACAAGGCGGGGGAGTTCGTGGTGGACGGCAACATCTACGTGGACATGTTCGAGCACATCTACATCACGGAAAAGGGCTAGTGCGGCGGCGGTCGTCTGGGCGGTCGCGGCCGACGCGACCGCCCAGACCGATCTGGTCCAGGCCCTCGTCGGCCGATGGGAAGGGGAGATCTTGGGGCGACGCCGGCGGCAAGCAGCCGTCGCTCCGCTGGACGAGTCGGAACGGCACCGCCTACGCGGTCAGCCTGTTCGACGGCCGCACGCTGTCCGGCACCGCGACCTTGACGCAAGAGACGGCGGGACACCGCGAGCGGGAGCGACCGGTCAAGCTGGAGAAGAAGCCCTAACGGCCACTTTGGAGTCTACCGACGGGCCGGCGGCCCGTCGTCACAGCCGTGTCGGATTCACGCGCGCCGCCCGTGGGCGCTCTCGGATTGACTGGGCAGCAGGGAGACGTGGCTGTGCACGGCCAGCCAGCGGCCGTCCCGCCGGGCCAGGTTGAAGGTCGCCCGGCCGTGGCGGGTGAACGGCTGACCATCCGAGCCGGAGGCGCCCGACGACCACGTGGCGGCGATCCAGGCGGAGTCTCCGGATCCCGAGACGGTCGGCGTCTCGTCGAAGCGGAAGTCGCGAATGCGCGGCCAGATCTGGCGCCACTGCTCGCGCTCGATGTTGTCGAGGCCGTGGACGGCCGTCGCGTAGGTCCCGAAGGCGACCGCGTCGGAGGCGAAGAGCTTGCGGCCCTCCGCGAAGTCACGCCCGCGGCAGGCGGCCTCGAAGGTGCGTAGCCACGCGAGCGCGTCGGCCCGGGTATCGGACATGCGCGGATTATGAATCGGGTGCGGCTCTTGTCAAGCGCGAGCCGACTCGCTATCCTGCGCCACATGATCGGGCCGGGTTTCCCATCGGGGCTCACCGGCAACCAGCTTGTGGCGAGGGACGTGTGAGAGCCCGGCCCGCGGCGCGCTGGCTCGTCGCGGTCGTTCTCGCTCTCGGGCTCGCGAGCGCGCCGAGGGTCGAGTGGCCGAGCGACGACGAGCGCCCGGCCGTGCGCGCGCCGGCGCTCGGCGAGACGATGGATCCGGGATGGGCCGCGCTCGACGACCCCGCCGTGGACGATCCATCCGGCGACGTCGAGAAGGCGGCACTTTCCCCCGCGGCGGCTCTCGTCCTCGGCACGTCGATGCTCGGCGCGCTCCCGACGCGGGCGGCCGGTCGGGGCAGAGCCGGCTGGCCCGGCTCCTCGCCGACCCGGGGGCCTCCGCGCCCGCTGGCGGCGGCCTCGAATTCCCTCGCGATTGCTCCGTCCCGTCCAACCGAATGCTCGATCGAAGGCCGTGGTCCGCCCGCTCGACGACGGTCTCCGCGCCGGCGGCCCGTGCTGTGCTGCTCAACCGACGGATCACCCTTACAGGAGGAACGCTCATGAAACTGGCCTCGATCGCGATCGCAACCGCCCTCGTGGCAATGTGTGGCGCCCCGGCCCTCGCCAACGAGTGCCCGCTGCTCCAGCGGCAGATGGACAGCCAGGTCGGCAAACGGCTCGACAATGCGTCGTACCAGGCGAAGCTGAAGATGAAGGAGGCCCAGGCCCTCCACCAGCAAGGCAAGCACGCCGAGTCCGTGGCCAAGTACGACGAGGCGGCGAAGATGATCGGAGTCACACTCGAGCACAAGAAGTAGCGTGAGCTTCGGCGCCCCGGACGTGGGCCGTGAGGCCACGTCCGCGGCGCCGCCGCTCGGCTCATGGCGTAGGCTGATGGGTGCGGAGCCATGGACGAGCCCGAGCCGATCATCCTGCCCATCGAGGATTCCCTCGATCTCCACGCCTTCGCGCCGCGAGACGTGCGCTCGGTGGTCGAGGAGTATCTGCGCCAGGCTGCCGCGCGCGGATTCCGCGAGGTGCGGCTGATCCACGGCAAGGGCATCGGGATCCAGCGCGCGATCGTGCGAAGCGTGCTGGCGGATCATCCCGCGGTCGTCCGCTTCTTCGACGGTCCGCCCGAGCGGGGCGGATGGGGGGCGACGGTCGTGGTGCTGGCCGACTAGTCCCGATCGGCCCGCAGGAGCAGCATCCGATCGGTGAACGAGACGATGCGCCCGTCTTCGATCCGAAAATCGAACGCGTCCCGGCAGTGAGCGGGCGCGGCCAGCACGAACCGCTCCAGGTCGGCGCGCGCCTCCGGAGTCATCCGCATCCGGGTGGTCCACTCGTCCCAGGGACGCACCTTGCTCATGACCGTCTCGTCCAGGACGGTGAGGCCCGCGGCCCGGAGGAAGGCGGTCCACTCCAGCTGCCGGTAGGCGCGCACGTGGCTCGGATCACGCCGCCGCTCGACCTCCCGGATGAATGCCGCCGCGTCCTGGTCGTCGTGTCCCAGGATGTCCTGGATCAGGAAGGTGCCGCCGGCCCGGAGCACGCGGGCCACCTGGCGCAGGGCGGGCAGCAGCGCGGGGAAGTGATGGGCCGCGATCCGGCAGGTGACCGTCCCGAAGGTCGCATCGCGGAAGGGTAGCGTCTCGACGTCTCCGCCGACGAAGCGCACGGCGGCACCCTCGCGGGCGATGAATCGGCGCGCGGCCTCGAGCATCGGCAAGGTCACGTCCATCGCGACCACGCTCTCGGTGAAGCGCGAGAAGGCCAGCGCGGTGTGGCCGCCGCCGGTGGCGATGTCGAGGACGCGGGCCGCTCCGCGCTTGCGCCCCCAGGCGAGCAGCCACTCCAGGTCCGGGCCCGCGGCGTGGCCGGCGCTGGTGACGTAGGCGGCCGCGCTCGGCCCGAACTGCGCCTGCACCCGGCCCTGCTGGCTGTCGCTCACGTCGGCCTCTCGATGCCGGTCAGGACGGCTTGCGCTGGGAGAGGTGGCGCAGCAGGAACTCCGAGTCGAGCGGGGTCAGATCGAAGCGGCGCCCCGCCTCGTCGATGAGCTTCGTCCGGTCGGCGGCGGGATCGCGCTCGATCTGCTCGTCGATCCACTTCACCGCCTGCTTGATGGGCGCTTCGCCTGCGCTGATGGCCGGCCTCCTCTCGCGGACGCACCGGTGGGCGGTCTGCTAGAGATCGCGGACCACGCGCCGGGCGCGGTCCACGTTCCGTTTGAAGATGTCGAACGAGTTTTCCATCTCGGGCTTGCGGCCCTGTCCGCGATCGAGCGTGAAGCAGGAGAAGGTGATGTCGTGGGCCAGCGGGAAGTCGCGATAGAGCTGGCCCGCCACCTTCTGCGGATTCTCGGACCGGGTGATCTCGAAATCCTCCCGAGCGCGCAGGGGCGGCATGCGCTCGCCGTGCTTGGTCCGCACCCACTTCATGGTGCCGCCCAGCAGATAGGAGAGGAACAGGCAGTCCACCAGCATGGATTCGGTCCAGGGGATCGCCTTCTGGTAACCGGCCACGAACCGCGCGCCGGTGGAGAGCAGGAAGTTCCGGGCGGTGTCGGGGGTGACGAAGTCGCAGGCCCCGAAGATGTAGCCGGTGCCGGTGCTGGGCCGGCAGTGGTCGACCAGGGTCTCCAGATGGATCACCTTGTCGCCGATGCCCACCAGCTTGCGCCGCTGGCCGTGCGAGGCGATGTAGCAGACCTGGAAGGAGCGGCGCCGGCGGCGCACCTCCTCGAGCAGCAGCCCCAGGTCGTAGCTCGAGTAGAACCGCCGGTAGACGAGGTTGACCCGGATGCCTTCCCAGGCCAGCGACTGCTTGATCGCCTTGAGGTAGGGGAGCACCGAGGGCTCGTCGTCGAGCAGACGGCCTTTCTTGTTCCACATCGATTCCAGCACTACGACGCCCGGCATCGTCCCGTCCTTTGAGATCCCTCTGGGAAGCCCAGGGAGCCCTGGGCGAGGCATGATACCACGGGGTCCCGGGGGTCGATATTGGATGGTTTCTGAATCATCCAATTGGCGGTTTACAACCTCGACATGGTAGAAATAATGGCTGGTATCGGGGAGCCATGAGAATTCAACTCGACAGGGGTACCGGCCGGACGGGCAAGGCCCCGCTGTCCCGGCAGATCCAGCTGCACTTCGAGCGGCTGATCAGCCAGGGCCTGCTCGGCACCGGCGTGAAGCTCCCGGCCAGCCGGGAGCTGGCCCGCGAGCTGGGGGTGAACCGTACCACGGTGGCCCTCGCCTACGACGAGCTGGTGGCCGGCGGGTGGGCGCGGGCCCACGTGGGCCAGGGGACGTTCGTGGCCGACCGGGTTCCGGTATCGGCCGGGGAGACGCGCCCGGCGGCGCCCAGGCTCGACTGGACGGGCTTCCTCTCGAAGGGCGCTCAGGTGATCGCGGCCGACAACCGCCGCCGCCGCGCCTCGACCCAGATGCCGCGATCCGGGCCGGGGGCCATCTCGTTCGCCGGCGGCATGCCCGACAGCGGACTCTTTCCGACGGACGCATTCCGTCGCGTCCTGAACCGGGTGATCCGCGAGGAGGGCCGCGAGCTGCTTCAGTACTATCCCGCGCGCGGCTACCCGCCGTTGCGCGAGTTCCTGGCCGCGTACCTCCTGCGCTTCGGCCTGGAAGTACGGCCCGACGAGATCCTGATCGTCAACGGCTCGCAGCAGGGCTTCGATCTGGTCGGCCGCACCCTGCTCGACCCGGGCGATTTCGTGGCCATCGAGGAGCCGTCGTACCCGCGGGCGATGCAGGTCTTCCGGGCCTTCGGCGCCCAGCTGCTGCCGGTGCCGATGGTGGCCGGAGGCCTCGACCCCGCGCATCTCGACCGCCTGCTCGAGCGGCAGTCGCCGAAGCTGCTCTACTGTCAGCCGAGCGCGCACAATCCGACCGGCCTCACCATGCGCGACGAGACTCGCGCGCGGCTATTGGAGGTGGCGGCCCGGCATCGCCTGCCCATCCTCGAGGACGGCTTCGACGGCAGTCTCTTCTTCGGCCCGCGGCCGCCCGCGCCGCTCAAGGCGCTCGACGCCTCCGGGCTCGTCATCTACGTCGGCACGTTCTCCAAGATCCTGTTCCCGGGCCTCCGGCTCGGCTGGATCGTGGCGGCTCCGGAGCTGATCGACCGCCTGGAGCTGGCGAAGGAGCTGTCCGACATCCACACGAGTCCGCTGATCCAGGCCGCGGTCTACCACTTCTGTCGCCAGCGCCTGCTCGATCGGCACCAGGCGCGGGTGCTGCGCGAGTACGGCCGGCGGCGCGCCGCCCTGTTGCAGGGCCTGTCCAAGCGCATGCCGGCCGGGGTGACGTGGACGGATCACGAGGGCGGCTTCTCGCTGCTGGTCACGCTGCCCGCGGGCCTGGATGCGGCGGCGCTGCTCGAGCGCGCCGCCCAGCGCGGGGTGGTGTTCACGCCGGGCAACGCGTTCTTCGTGGACGGCGGCGGCGAGCGCACGCTGCGCCTGTCCTTCTCCGCCCTGCCCCTGAGCCAGATCGACGAGGGCATCAAGCGCCTGGCCGACACCATTCGCGACGCGCAGCGGCAGCCGGAGCCCGCCAGCCTCGGCGCGGTGACCGCGGTGCCGCTGGTCTAGGAGAGATCCGTGAACTTCCACACCCTCGTCGCGCGCGGCGGCCGTGATGTGCCGTCGGCGAGCCGGCCGCTGACCGCGCCGATCTATCAGACCAACGTCTACGTGTTCGAGGACATGGATACGGTGGAATCGGTGTGGGAGAGCAAGAGGCCGGGCTTTGTCTACGGCCGCTACGGGACCGGCAACCACGCGATGCTGGAAGACCTGGTCGCGGCCCTCGAGGGGGCGGAGGCGGCGGTGGCCTGCGCGTCGGGCATGGGCGCGACCACCGCGCTGCTCCTCGGCCTCTTCTCGGCCGGCGATCATCTCGTGTCGGCCCGCGATCTCTACGGCTCGACCGCCGCGTTCCTGGGCGACGAGGGCCGGCGCCTCGGCATCGAGACCGACTTCGTGGACGCGACCGATACGACCGCCATCGTGAAGGCCCTCCGTCCCACGACCCGCGCGGTGTTCGTGGAAGCGATCTCCAACCCGCTGCTGCGGCTGGTGGACCTGCCCGCGCTCGCGCCCGAGCTGCGGCGCCGCGGGATCGATCTGATCGTCGACGCCTCGATGGCGTCCCCCGCGGTGCTCCGGCCCATCGAGCACGGCGCGACGATGGTGACGCACAGCCTGACCAAGTTCATCTCCGGGCACGGGGACGTCACCGGCGGCCTGGTCGCCGGGCGCGCCGAGCCGATGGCCCGCGTGCGCAACGCCATGATCCGCGCCGGCACCAATCTGGGGCCGTTCGACGCCTGGCTGGCCACCCGCGGCGCGCGCACCCTCGCGGTGCGCATGGAGCGGCAGTGCGCCACCGCCCACGCGCTGGCTCAGGCGCTGCAGCGCATGCCCGCGGTATCGCGCGTGTACTACCCGGGGCTGCCCTCGCACGATCAGCACGCGCTGGCCCGTCGGCTGATGCCGCGTTTCTGCGGCGCCATGCTCTCGTTCGACCTCCGCGCCGGCGCACCCGCGGTGGAGCGCTTCATGGGACGGACGCGCCTGCTCGAGTTCGCCCCGAGCTTCGGCGACGTGGCCACCACGTGGACCTATCCGGCCCGCACCTCGCATCGACGGGTCTCCGACGAGGAGAAGGCCGCGATGGGCATCGGGGCCGGGCTGGTGCGCGTGTCGGTGGGCCTCGAGGACGCGGGCGAGCTGCAGGCCGACCTGGAGGCGGCGCTGGCATGACCGGGGTGGCGACCGAGACCGCGACGACGGTGGTAGCGCCCGTGGTGCTGGAAGGGCGCGTCGTCCGCCTCGAGCCCCTGACCGCGGCCCACGCGGGGGACCTGCTCGCCGCGGCCTCGGGCCCGCGCGATACGTACGGCCTCACCTGGGTGCCGGGCAGCCTGGCCGACGCGGCCGCCTATATCGACGCCGCCCTGGGCGAGCAGACCGCGCGTCGCTCGCTGCCGTTCGCGACGGTGGACCGCGGCCGCGGACAGGTGGTGGGCTCCACTCGCTTCCTCAACATCGAGTACTGGACGTGGCCTCCGGGCAACGCGCACCAGCGGGGCGCCGAGCGGCCCGATGCGGTGGAGATCGGCGCGACGTGGCTCGCGGCCGATGCGCAGCGCACCCCGATCAATACCGAGGCGAAGCTGCTGATGCTGGAGCACGCCTTCGATCGGTGGCGGGTCCACCGGGTCAGCCTCATGACCGACGCGCGCAACGAGCGCTCGCGAAACGCGATCATGCGGCTGGGCGCGCGCTTCGACGGGGTGCTGCGCGCGGCCCGGCCGGCCAGCGACGGGAACATCCGCGACACCGCCGCCTTCTCGATCCTGGAATCGGAATGGCCGGCGATCCGGGCGAGGCTGCAGGCGCGACTCACGCAGTGATCCGATCACTCGAACAAGGAGACGGGACATGGAGAGCGGAACGCTGAGACTGAAGGTCGGACTGGCCGAGATGCTGAAGGGCGGCGTCATCATGGACGTGACCAACGCCGAGCAGGCCAAGATCGCCGAGGACGCGGGCGCCACGGCGGTGATGGCGCTCGAGCGAGTGCCCTCCGACATCAGGAAGGAAGGCGGGGTGGCCCGCATGTCGCCGGTGACCAAGATCAAGGAGATCCAGAAGGCGGTGACGATCCCGGTCATGGCCAAGTGCCGGATCGGCCACTTCGTGGAGGCGCAGATTCTCGAGTCGCTGGGAGTCGACTACATCGACGAGTCCGAGGTGCTGACGCCCGCCGACGAGCACTTCCACGTGGACAAGTTCGCGTTCAAGGTGCCGTTCGTGTGCGGGGCCCGCGACCTGGGCGAGTGCTTGCGCCGCATCGGCGAGGGCGCGGCCATGATGCGGACGAAGGGCGAGGCCGGCTCCGGCAACATCGTGGAGGCCGTGCGCCACATGCGCGCGGTGACCTCCGGCATCCGCCGGCTGACCATGCTGGGCGACGAGGAGCTGATGACCGAGGCCAAGAACCTGGGCGCTCCTTACGAGATCGTCCGCTGGGTGGCCAAGAGCGGCCATCTGCCGGTCCCGAACTTCTCGGCGGGCGGCATCGCGACGCCGGCCGACGCGGCGCTGATGATGCAGCTGGGCGCCGAGGCGGTGTTCGTGGGATCCGGCATCTTCAAGTCGTCCGACCCGACGGTCCGGGCCAAGGCCATCGTGCAGGCGACCACGCACTTCAAGGATCCCGACGTGCTGGCCAAGGTCTCCGAGGGACTCGGCGACGCGATGCCCGGGATCGAGACCTCGAAGCTCAAGGAGTCCGAGCTCCTGCAGACCAGGGGCTGGTAACGCGCGAGATCATGACCGACGAGATCTACCGCCTCCCCCCGGACCTGCCCGTGCCGGTCGACGACGGCGCCTGCGACCATCTGCCCGGGGCGCAGGTGCCGTCGGTCCGGCTGCAGTCCACGGCCGGGCGGTGGGTCGATCTCGCGGACATCGCGGAGCGGCCGAGCGCGTTGTTCTTCTACCCGCGCACCGGCGAGGCCGGGAAGCGGGCCGGACCGGCGTGGGACGCGATTCCGGGGGCCCGCGGCTGCACGCCGCAGAGCTGTGGGTTCCGCGATCTGTTCGGGGAGTTCGTCGCGCTGGGCGTCGTCGTCTACGGGCTCAGCACCCAGGAGACGGCGTACCAGCGCGAGTTCGTCGCACGCCACCACGTGCCCTTCGAGATCCTGAGTGACCGCGATCTCTCGCTGACCCGCGGTCTGCGCCTGCCGACGTTCGAGTACCCCGTCGACCGAGGAGGTCCGACAACCCTCATCAAACGAATGGCCTGGTACGTGGAGCGAGGGCGCGTCGAGCGAATCTGGTATCCGGTCTTCCCGCCGGACCGGAACGCGGAGATCGTGCTCGGGTGGCTCCGCGAGCGCGCCCGCCTCTTGCCGGGGGCGCGCACGGCGGTGGGGCTCGCATGAAGATCGGCGTCCTGGCCCTGCAGGGAGATTTCGGGCTCCATCGGAAGGCCCTCGGCCGGATCGGGGTGGCTTCGGTGGAGGTGCGGATGCCGCGCGAGCTGGACGAGGTCTCGGGGCTGATCATGCCGGGCGGGGAGAGCACGACCCTGCTCAAGCTCATGGATGCCTGGGATTTCGTGCCCGCGCTGGAGAAGTTCCACGCCGCCGGCAAGCCCATCTTCGGCACCTGCGCGGGGATGATCCTGCTCGCCCGCGAGGTGCTGAGCCCCGCCCAGTTCTCGCTCGGGCTCATCGACATCACGGTCGAGCGCAACGCCTACGGCCGCCAGAAGGAATCGTTCGAGGCGGTAGGCTCGGGTGATCTGGGGCAGGGGGTCCGGCCGCTCAAGATGGTCTTCATCCGGGCTCCCCGGATCCGGCGCCGGGGACCGGCGGTGACGCCGCTGGCCGAGCACCGCGGCGAGTGCGTCATGGCCCGGCAGGGTTCGGTGGTCGTGGGCGCCTTCCACCCGGAGCTGACCGACGAGCCCGTCGTCCACGAGTACTTCGCCGGGATGGTGCGGGCCGCAGGCTAGGGCTTCGCGTCCGGCTCCAGCAGCTCGACCGGGTCGCCCACCGCGATCCGCCCGCCGCGAACGACCCCGCAGTCGAGCGCCATCGTGCCTCCGAATCGCGAGGCGATGCGCCTCAGTACCGTGACGTCCTGCTCCAGGGTGTCCGGGTCGTAGGTCGTCATCACACAGCGTGCGCGGAGCTTGGCGACTTCCACGATGGCCGGCCCGATCCGCAGGCGGCGGCCCGGCCACTGGCGCTCGGCCAGCCCGTCGACCCCGCCCACCACGATGTTCGGGCGCAGCCGCCGGTGGTCGATCCCCAGCTCTGCGAAGGCGCCGTCGGTCCCGATCAGCAGAGGAAGGACGTCGAAGCGCTCGGGGCCGTCATAGCGCACGAGCCGGGTCTCGCTCCCCGCGGCGGCCCGGACTGCGGCCTGGCTCTCTGCGGTGCTCCACGCACGGCCGTCGACCCGTGGCTCGCCGTCGGGGCCCAGGCTGGCGTGGAGCCCGAGCAGGCTGGGATGGGTGCGGGCGCTGACGATGCGTCCGCCGGGTCCGCTCACATGAACCACGCGGTCGCCGACGAAGCCGTCCGCGCCGATCTCGACCGAGTCGAGCCGCTCGCCGGCCATCGATTTGACCGGGTACCTCCAGAGTTCCGCGATGTGCATGCCGTCTCCTTGTCCCGTGCTAACCTGTTTGATCAGAAAAATGGGTTAGTCGATTCAGCGTCGACTCGATCCAGCATAGCCCCTTGTATTCGAGAGGTTATGGGGAGATCCCAAAGGTCAGTCATCAAGATCGGCCAGGATCTGGCCATCGATTTCGCCAACACGGCCGGCCCGGCTTCCCATCCCGCGGGCGCGCTCGGTTCCTGGCGAGATCTCGTCGACTTCGTCGAGCTTCGCTCCGCGGTGAGCCGGTCCGAGAGCGCCGCGCTCCGCGCGATGGGTGAGCGTGACGCGCGGGCGTGCGCCGCCGCGCTGGACCAGGCCCGGCTGCTGCGGGATGCGGTACGCGCCATCCTGGGAGCCATGGCGGATCGGCGCGTCCTCAAGGCCGAGTGGATCGCCGCGATCAACCAGGCACTGGTATGGGGCGCGGGCTCGACCAGGCTCGAGCGTCGGGCCGGCGGCTGGCAGCTGGGCTTCATCCCCTCCTGGACTCAGCCCTTCCGGGCCCTGGCCCCGATTGCCCGGGCGACGGCGGACCTGGTCGCACAGGGCCGCAGCGCGGAGATCAAGCGCTGCGCCAACCCCCGCTGTGTCCTCTATTTCCGCGACCGCTCCCGCGCTCACCGTCGCCGGTGGTGCTCGATGGCGGTCTGTGGCAACCGCATGAAGGTCGCGGCCCACGCGCGCCGTCACGGCCGCCGCCGGTCCGTCTGAACGACCCCGACGGCGTTTGCGCTTGACAGTCCCTGCGGCCGGGGGCAAGGTATGGTCCGACCAGCCGACCAGAAGGCATTCAGGGCCACCCGTCCGAGGAGGAAGGCATGGCGCATTTCACCTGCGAAGTCGTCTACCGCGGCATCTTCCAGAAGAATCTCGCGGCGCGCATCTGCCGCGGCATCGTGCTCTCCGCCCGCAAGGCCGGCCGCTGGGGAATCGCCTTCGGGCGGTACGGTGACAGCCCCCAACGGAACGGCATCCCGGCCAAGGATTTCGCGATCGTGGCCGACACGCAAGAAGAGCTCGAGCAGAACATGGCCCGCTACGAGCCCAAGGAGGTGGACGTCACGATCTGCGTCGACGACACCCTATCCAAGGGAGTCGAGTCCTGGGCCTGGTACGGGCTGCAGCCCATCAACCGGCTCACCGTCTCGGGCGGCACCCTGCTGATGACCTCGCTCCAGACCCCGGCCGCGCTCCTCAAGGACATTCACAAGAAGGACGCGCCCTACAACCTGGCGCTGATCCGGGCCAAGGCCTCGTTCTCCGGGCTGTGGGTCTACAAGGAGGACCACACCGAGGCGCGCATCCTGGGTGCCCTGGCCAAGATCCAGCCCGAGTTCCTGTCGCTCGATGCGGTCTGCCAGGCGATCAAGGAGGCGGAGTGGGGGTCCGACCTGAAGGTCGCCTCGGCCCGCAAGGCCTACGAGCGGCTCGAGAGCCAGCCGATCAAGATCACCGAGGGCAACCCGGAGACGCCCTACGCCTTCGAGATGCCGAAGTGGTGGGAGATGCGCGAAGGGGTGTCGATCCCGGCCATTCCCATCGGCAAGCCGATGGAGGGTGGCAAGGGCTACGTCCCCGAGCGCAACCCGTACTTCAAGAAGTTCACCACCCGCACCATGCGGCCGGTGATCGACTTCGACAAGTGCGTGAAGTGCACCCTCTGCTGGATCCAGTGCCCCGACTCCTGCTTCGACGTGACCCCCGACGGGCTCTACGACGCGAACATGGAAGCGTGCTGCGGCTGCGGCGTGTGCGAGGCGGTCTGCCCGGCCAAGGACTGCGTGACCATGGTGCGCGAGGACGCCTTCGAGGACAACGCGAGCCAGTGGGAGATGTGGCGGAAGGACAAGGGGGCCTACACGACCTGGATGACGAACAAGATCCACAGCAAGGAGCACATCACCCGGTCCCACGGGTTCCGCTTCCGCGGCCAGTACGAGGAGGAGATCAAGCAGGAGCTGGAGACGGGCGGCATCGAGATCATCGCGGGCATTCCCGGCGAGAACGCCGAGGCCAAGAAGTAGGGAGGAGCGAGACCATGGCAGTCGAGACCAAGCCCGCAGGAGCAGTCGCCGACCACAAGGAGATGCTGATCTCCGGCAGTGAAGCCTGTGCCGAGGCCCTGGCCCTGGCCGACATCGACGTGGTGACCGCGTATCCGATCCGACCCTACGACACGGTCATGCAGGCGATCGCCAAGAAGATCGCCAACGGCAACCTCGAGGCGGAGTACATCGTGGCCGAGGGGGAGCACAGCCAGTTCGAGATCGTGAAGCACGCCTCCACGGTGGGGGCCCGCGTGTTCTGCGGCTCCTCCGGCGTCGGCTGGATGTACGCGATGGAGTGCCTGACCGTCACCCCGCCGCTGCGGGTGCCGATGATCTGCATGGTGGGCAACCGCGCGCTGGACGACCCGGGCGCGTTCGGGGTCGAGCACAACGATGCGCTGGTGGTGCGGGACCTGGGCTGGCTCCTGATCTGGGTGGACACCGCCCAGGAGATGCTGGACACGACGCTGCTCGCCTACCGCATCGCGGAGGACCGCCGCGTGTTCCTGCCCATCGCGATCTCGGCGGACGGGGCGTTCCTGACCCACTCGCAGGCGCTCTGCCAGGTGCCGAGCCGGGCCCTGGTCGACAAGTTCCTGCCCCGCTACGACCGTGGCGATCTCCTGCTGCACCCCGACAACCCGATCACGGTGGCCCCCCAGGCCAACGAGGACTGGGTCATCGAGATCCGGCGGCAGAACGACGAGGCGATGAAGCGCGCCACCGGCGTGATCGACGAAGCGTATGCGGATTTCCGGAAGGTCATGGGACGCGGGCCCGAGAACCCGTGGTTCGAGGAGTACATGACGGACGACGCGGAGATCATCCTGGTCGGCATGGGGACGATCTCGCTGCCGATGAAGGTGGGCATCCGCAACATGCGGGCCAAGGGCAAGAAGGTCGGACTCGTCCGTCCGCGCTGGTTCCGCCCGTTCCCGACCGATCGGATCGTGAAGGCGCTGTCGAAGGCCTCCGCGATCGGCGTCATCGATCGCGACTACTCGTTCGGCTCGCCCTTCAACTCGGGGGTCGTCGCCAACGAGATCCGGTCCGCGATGTACAACTCGGACAAGCGCCCGCCGCTGCTCAGCTTCAT
>Ga0209971_1000068_pt1 | contig 32081 bp, 29 predicted proteins | sample InoplaM3SAM_FD_187588 | JGI IMG/M metagenome (GOLD analysis project Ga0209971, IMG submission 187588) | Arabidopsis thaliana rhizosphere microbial communities from the Joint Genome Institute, USA, that affect carbon cycling - Inoculated... | ecosystem: Host-associated > Plants > Roots >... | reverse complement strand
GGCCATGTTGGCGAGCTGGTGCTTCACCGCCTGGAAGGCGGCGATCGGCTGGCCGAACTGCTCGCGGGTGAGCGCGTAGGAACACGCCATCTCGAGGCAGCGGCGCGAGCCGCCGAAGGCATCGGCGGCGAGGAGGATGAGCCCGGCGTCCATCGTCCGCTGCACGGCGGCGGGGTTGGGGAGCTTCACCGCGTGCGCGTCGGAGAACGCGACCACGTCGAGCGGCCGGGTCATGCCCTCGAGCGGTCCGCGCCACCCGTCGCGGAAGCCGACGAACTCGTGCCCGTAGGCCGTGGTGCCCTTGCGCACCACCGCCCGGATCACCGCGTTGAGCCCGGGGCAGTACCCGTATCACGTGCTCGCCATGCTGTGACTCTCCCTACTACTATATAGGGGCGACGACACAAAAATAGCCAAGTATGTCACGCTTTGCTCTGATCTCGACCGTGGCAGCGGGTGCGCTGGACTAGGGCTCAGCTCAGGTACGAGGAAACGAAGGTCCCTGAGTGTTGTGATCCCAAGAAGCGATCGAGCCGGAAGGGCGACGGATCGATAGGTGTGCGCTGATCTGCGACCATGGACGCCACCATCTCCCCCACCGCCGGCGCCAGCTTGAAGCCATGGCCCGACATGCCCGCCGCGACAAAGAAGCCCTTCACCGGCGACTCGTCGAGAATTGGCATCCAGTCGGGGGTGATGTCGAAGGCTCCCGCATAGCCGCGGATGAAGCGGGTGTCGGCGAACGCGGGGATGGCCTGTGCGCTGCGGCTCAGCACCGACGCCGCCTCGTCGAAGCCGGCCTCACTGCCGAGCAGTTCGGGATCCATCGGGTGCTCGGCCTCATCATCGGTCAGTGAGCCGATGATCGACAGGCTGCCGCTCTCCGGACGCGCGTAGCTGCCGCCGGCGAGGTCGAGGTAGACACAATGCGCCGGACCGAAGTCAGGGCCACGTGCCACCGAGAACACCGGATGGCGGCCGACGATGATCGGCAGCTCGACGGACGCGAGCCGGGCAACCTGTGGCGCCCAGAGGCCGGCGGCATTGACCACGACGGGGGCGTCGATGTGATCGCCGACGGCCGTGGTCACGCCGACCACCCGTCCGCTCGCCTGCCGAATGGCTACGACTTCGGCGCCTTGCTCGATCGTCACGCCGCCCCGCCGCGCCGCCGCCGCGAAGCCGGCCGTCACGGCCGACGGGTCGCCGTATCCCGAGCCGGGCTCCCAGAGGACGGCGCCGAGCCCGGACGGGTCGATGCGGGGCTCGATTCGGCCGAGCTCTGCCGGCTCGAGGATCTCGGCCTCGATCCCGATCTCCCGCTGGAGCGCCAGCGTTCGCTCCAGCGTGGGGCGCATGGCGGCCGACACCCCGATCAGGGCGCCGGATCGTACGAACCCGGCATCGCCGCCGACGACGTCGGAGAACTGCTCGAATACGGCGAGCGACCGGCGCACCATCTGGCTGGTCTCCCGCGTCGGATAGAGCTGCCGGATGATCCCCACCGACCGCCCGGTGCCGCCCGCTCCCAGGAACTTGCGCTCGAGCACCATCACGCGTTTGACGCCGAGCTCGGCCAGGTGGAAGGCGATGGAGACGCCGGTCACGCCACCGCCGATGATCACGACGTCGGCGGTCTTCATGCGGGTGTGGCCAGCGCGTCCGCCTCGGCTCTGGTGAGGAGCCGCACGGGATCTCCCGTGGTGATCGAGCCCTCGCGCAGCACCCGCGCGTACACGCGGCTGTCGCCCGGATGGCGCTTCTGGGACACGCGAGACTCGTCGCGATCATGGAACGAGGCCCGGATGTTGAAGCAAGGCGAGGTATAGCGCGTGACCTCGGCGACCACCTCGTCACCGAGGCGCAGGTAGACGCCCGGCGTGACCTGGCTCCAGTCGATGCCTTCGATCGTGAGGTTCTCGCCGATGCTGCCCGGCTGGATCGGGTGACCCTCGGACTGGAGGGCTCGGATGCGGTCCTGCGAGAAGAGGCAGAGCGCCCGCTCAGGGCCGCCATGGTGAGTGCGGTTCCGCTGGGCATCGCCCTGCACGCCCATCGTGGTCACGCGCGCCGAGGCCACCGCTCGTTTCGGCACCCCGCCGGGCGACACGTTGATCCGGACGATCCGGGCTCCGTCGCTCATGGCATCGCCGTGTCCTTGTCCGGCATCAGTATCCACCACGACGCGCGCTAGCTAGGGAGTGGCTGCAGGCTTGCCGCGCTCGGCATCCCAGCCCGAGACCACTTGCGACCGACCGGAGGACCGCGCCGGGGACAGGCCCGCGGCAGCCGTCGCATCCAGCGATCGCAGTGCGTCGATGTGTCCCTGGGCCTCGGCGGCCCGGCCGGCGAGCAGGTACGCGCGCGCCAGCCAGAATCGCTCGTTGGCGCCCTTGGGGCGCAGCGCCACCGCGCGCTCCAGGGGCGCGATGGCCGCAACGGCCTTGCCATCCTCGACGAGAGCCTGGCCGAGATCACGCCAGAAGGCCGGCTCTGCCGGGTCGAGCGTGGTCGACTCCTTGAAGAGCACGACCGCCTCGGCGGGCCGGCCCGCCCGCGCCTGCTCGATGCCCGCGCTGTCGAGAGCGAAGGCGAGGTTGCGACGCGCGCTCTCGTGGTAAGGGGACAGGGCGAGGGCGCGACGCAGCTCCCCGATGGCTTCGCCATATTTCCCCTGTTTGGCGTGGAGCGCGCCCAGGTTCGCCACCGCATCAGGATAGTGCGGCATCAGCCGAATCGCCTCCCGAAACTCGGTCTCGGCCTCCCCGAGCCGGTCTCGGCTCACCAGAAACGCCCCGAGGCTGTTGTGGGCCGTGGGCCGGTCCGGCCGCAGGGCAACGGCGCGGGCCAGCTCGGCTTCCGCCGCGCCGGGCAGGCCGGCCGCGTGCAGCACTTCGCCGAGCTTCTGGTGGCACAACGCGCAGGTGGGATCCGAGGTGACGGCGGCGCGCCAGAGGGTCTCGGAATCGCGCCAGATGCGGCTGTGGACCCAGCTGCCCGCGCCCAGCCCAACCAGCGCCATTGCCACGGCCGCCACCGTGGTCCCGAACACCCATCGGTTCACCCGCCCGCGCGCGCGTTGCTCGACGACCCACATCATGCCCGCACCGGCCAGGACCGCGAATCCGAGCCCGGAAAGGTAGCTGTAACGGTCATGGGCGAGCTGGTGGCCGGCGTGGGCGATGCCGCTCACGGGTGCCAGCACGATCATCGACTGCAGCCACGCGGCGAGTGCGCCCGGGACGCGGCGGCGACCGAGCACCAGGAGGATGGTGACCGCGACCAGGCCGAGGGTCGGCCACGCGAACCGCGGGTCCAGCAGACCGATGCGGGCAGGAAGCTCGTAGAGAGGGGACAGATTCTCGGGCCAGACGAGCTTCCACGGATAGAACCAGAAGCTGTAGCCGGTCATGGCCAGGCGGGCGCCGATGCCATAGTCGTCATAGCTCGTCCAGCCCGCCCCGCGGGTCACCGCCCAGCTCGCCACCAGCGCCCCGACGGCGGCGAGCGCGAAATGGCCGAGCTTTTCCCGGATGAGCGCTGGCCAGCCCAGTCGGAGGCGGCGCAGCGGATAGACATCGAGCACGAGCAGGGTGAGCGGCAGCGTCATGGCTATCGCCTTCGAAGCCAGCGCCGCCGCGAACGCGAGGAGGGAGGCGGCGAGCCAGCGGCCGCCGAGCGTGCGCTCGCGCGTCGCGCCCTGCAGATAGGCGAGGACCGCCAGCAGGTAGAAGAAGCCGCACAGCACGTCTCGCCGCTCCGTGATCCACGCCACCGACTCAACACGGAGGGGATGGACGGCCCACAGGAGAGCGGCCGCCGTGGCGCCCAGCGAGACCGCCAGCGTGCCGGCGCCCGCGGACGTGCCGTGTCCCGCCTCACCCGGCGCACCGGCGGGCGCCGGGACAGCCGCGACGTTGAGCAGCCGGCGCGCGACGAAGAACAGCAGCCCCGCGTTGAGGGCGTGGATCAGCACATTGCCCAGGTGATAGCCCCATGGGGTCATGCCACCGAGGGTGTAGTTGAGCCCGAGGGTGAGCCACGTGAGCGGGATGTAGTGGCCCATCCAGGTGGCGGTGACCATCCACCGAAGCTGGGCCGGGCCGAGGCCGCGATAGCCCGTGTTCCACAGGAAGTTCCGGTCGTCGTCCCAGTTGAGGAATGCGCCGTCCAGGGCGGGCAGGAACGCCAGGAAGGCGAGCACGGCGACGAGGAGCGGCAGCGCGCGCAGCAGAAGGCGCCTCATCGGCTCAGCTCGGTGGCGTAGGCGGGGGCCAGCTCGCGCAGCGCCGCGACCTCGCGATCGGCGTCGGGTGTCCGGCCGGCCAGGCGATACGCGCGGGCCAGCCAGAAGCGCTCGGCGCCGCCCCGGGGCGTGGCCGCGACCGCCCGCTCGAGGATCGGGATGGCGGCGACGCCGTTGCCCTGCTCCACCAGCGCCTGGCCGAGGCGGCGAAGCGCGTCGGGATCCTCGGGGGCCAGCAGCGCTGCTTCTCGCCAGAGGCGATCGGCCTCGTCCAGGCGCCGCTCGCGCACCAGCTCGATGGCGCGGCTTCGCAAGGCCCGGCCGAGCTCGGCCCTGACTCCGCCGCGGCGGCCGTCGAGTGCCAGGGCCCGGCGGAGCGAGCCGATCGCGTCGTCGAGGCGGCCCTGTCGGGCGTAGAGGACGCCGAGGTTGGCGGGAGCGTCGACGAGTCGGGGCGAGAGCCGCGCGGCCTCGCGAAACTCGGCCTCGGCCTCGCGGTCGCGGCCTTGCCGGGCCAGCGCCACCCCGAGGGCGTTTCGGGACGCCGATCGGTCGGGCTCGAGCGTCGCCGCGAGGCGGAAGTGCTGCTCGGCATCGCCGTCGCGACCCTGGGCCAGCATGATGGCGCCCATGTTCTCGTGCGGGCCCGGGCGGTCGGGACGGAGGGCGATGGCCCGCTGCACGTGCGCCTCGGCCTCCTCGAAGCGGCCGGGACGCGCCACGACACGGCCGAGATTGCTCTCGCAGAGCGAGCAGGCGGGATCGGCCGCGGCCGCGCGCCGCCAGAGGGACTCCGAATCCTTCCAGATCGTCGTCTGCGCGCGCGCAGCCATGCCGAGTGTGAGCACCACCAGCAGGGCTGCAGTGCACGCGCAAGCCCGGATCCACCGGCCGGCCGAGGCGCGGGCGCTTCGCCGAAGCGCCCAGACGAGTGCGGCGCCGGCCAGGACGGCAAAGCCCAGGCTCGACAGGTACGTGTAGCGGTCGGCCGCCAGCTGGTAGCCGGAGTGGACCACTCCGCTGATCGGTGCCAGCACGATGATCGAATGCGCCCAGGCCGCGAGCCCACCGGGCCAGCGCCGCCGCAGCAGCACGAGCGCGATGGTGATCACGGCCACCCCGAGCACGGCGCTCAGCGCCCACGTCTGACCCAGATCGAGGCGTCGGGGCAACTCGTACATCGGAGAGAGCTCCGTGGGCCAGATGAACTTCCAGAGGGAGAACCACCAGGCATAGGCGCCCAGCGCCAGCCGCGCGCCCGGGCCGTACTGCGCGTACGCCGTGATGTTGCCGGTCTCCTGCCGCGCCACGAAGGCCACGATGGCGGCGGCCGCCGCGAGCATCCCGTAGGGCAGCTTCTCTCGCGCGAGCGCCCGCCAGCCGAGACCCCGACGGCGGAGCGGATAGGCGTCCACGAGCAGCAGGCTCAGCGGCAGCGTCATCGCGATGCTCTTCGACGAGAGCGCGGCCGCGAAGGCGACCAGGGAGAGGCCCCACCACCGGGGCTGGATGGCGGCGCCTCCTGCCACGCCCCGCAGGTACGCCAGGGCCGCGAGCAGATAGAAGGAGCCGCAGAGCAGGTCCCTCCGCGCGCTGACCCAGGCGACCGGCTCGGCGCGCAGCGGGTGCAGGCCCCACAGCAGCGCCGCCAGCGTGGCGCCGGCGGCGATCGATCGGTTCGTGGGCGACTCGTCCGAACCGCTCGCGAGCAGTCGGCGCGCGAGCAGCCAGACCAGCACGACGTTGCCCGCGTGGAGCAGCAGGTTGCCGAGGTGATAGCCCCACGGCTCCAGTCCGCCCGTGACGTAGTTCACGCTCCACGTGATCCACGCCAGGGGGCTCCAGTGACCAAGGAGCGTGGTGGTGAACGCCCATCGAATTTCGGTCCAGCCCAGTCCGCGGTACGCGGTGTTGGTGAGGAATCCGGCCTCGTCATCCCAGTTGACGAACCCGGCCCGCAGCGCGGGAAGGAACGCAACGAATGCCAGGATCGCTGCCAGGATCGGCAGCCATCTCCCGAGCCGGTTCGTGTCGCCGCCTGTCGGAGTCATCGGATTGATTGCCGTTGAGCGAGCGTGCGGGTGGATGGCCCAAACCCGAGCAAAGTCGCCTACTTCCAATATAGGGGTGCGAGCAATTTTTCCGACAGCAGTCTGCGATGCCGGCCGGGCGGGCCGGCTAGGGGCGGGCCTCGTTTCAGAGATCCACCCGGGTGCCGCGCCCGGCCGCCAGCGCCCGGTCGTAGGCCAGGCGAGCGGTGACGGCATCCTCCGGGGCGAACCCCACGGACTTGAAGAGGGTGATCTCCTCGGCAGACGTGCGACCCGGCCGCTTGCCGGTCACGACCTCGGCCAGCTCGGCCCGCACGTGACGCCGGGTGATCGCCCCGGCCTTGATCGGGATCAGCACGTCCCCGGCCTCCTCCCAGGCGCCATCGTAGGTGTCGACCACCACGCGGGACTTCCGGATGGTGACGGTGTCCACCTCGCGGGTGGCGGGGCGGAAGTTGCCGACGGCATCGACGTGGGCGCCGGGTCCGAGATCGCGCCCGTCGAATACCGGCCGCGTCGCGGTGGTGGCGCAGCTCACCACGTCGGCGCCACGCACCGCGGCCCGGCGATCGGTGGCGATCTCCACCGGGAGGCCGAGCTCGTCCCGCATCCGCCGGACGAAGGCGCCGGCGCGTGCCGCATCCCGCCCGACCACGCGCACCCGGGCCAGCGGCAAGATCTCGCGCAGGCAGAGCAGCTGATGGCGCGCCTGCACGCCGGCGCCGAAGCACGCGAGCGTGCGGGAGTCGGGACGCGCCATGTACCGGGCGGCGACTGCAGAGGCGGCCCCCGTCCGGATCGCGGTCAGGAAGCCCGCCTCCATCAGCGCGAGCGGCGTGCCCGTCTCCGGATCCGTCAACAGGTACGTGGCCTGGATGGTAGGCAGCCCGCGTCGCTGATTGCCTTCCACCACCGTCGCCAGCTTGGTCCCCAGGGCGCCGAGAGCGGGCAACGCGGAGATCATCGCGAGGAAGACTCCGCCCCGGCCCATCGGCAGGCCGGCCCGCGGCAGCGCGGCCACCCGGCCCGCCGCGCACTCGCGGAAGGCGCGCTCCACCGCCGCGATGACGTCAGCGGGCGTGAGAAGCGCCGCCAGGTCGTCGCGGCCGAGCAGGAGCATCAGCCGGGGTTGCGCTTGATCATCCGCTTGACCGTGGCCTCCAGCACCACCTCGCCGCGCTGGTTCGTCACCTCGTGCTTGTAGGTGACGATGCCGCGGTCGGGCTTCCTGGTCTCGCGCTTGTCCGTGATCGTCACGCCGACCTTGAGGGTATCGCCTTGAAGGACAGGAGCGACGATGCGGATCTCGCTGCCGAGGTAGGACATGCCGGTGCCGTGGATCAGCCCGGTCTGCATGATCAGGCCCTCGGAGAGGCAGAAGGTCATGGCTCCGGGGGCGGCGCGCCCTTTGAACACCGACTCCTTCGCCACGTACTCCATGTCCATGAACAGCGGCTCGTTGAAGCCGCACAGGTTCACGAACGCGCAGATGTCGGCCTCGGACACCGTGCGGCCGAGCGTCCGGTAGACCGCGCCGACGGTGTGCTCCTCGTAGGTCAGCCCGTGGCTCTTCACGCGCGCCCTCCTCTCACGCCTCGCCCAGATAGGCGCGGCGCACTTCCGGATTGTCGGCCAGCTCGCGGGCCGGGCCCTCGAGGGGCAGGCGGCCGGTCTCGAGCACGTAGCCGCGCTCCGCGATGGACAGGGCCATGGCCGCGTTCTGCTCGACCAGCAGGATGGTGACACCCTGGCGGTTGATGGTCTGCACCGTATCGAAGATCTGCTCGACCAGCACCGGCGCGAGCCCCATGGAGGGCTCGTCCAGCAGCAGCAGCCGGGGCCGGGCCATCAGGGCCCGGCCGATGGCGAGCATCTGCTGCTCGCCGCCCGAGAGCGTTCCCGCGACCTGGGTGCGCCGCTCCTTGAGGCGCGGGAAGGTGGTGAAGACGTGCTCCATGTCCGAGGCGATCTGCGGATCGCCTCGCGTATAGGCGCCCATCTCGAGGTTTTCCACCACGGTCAGACGGTTGAAGATGCGCCGCCCCTCCGGCACGTGGGTGATGCCCTTGAGGACCACGTCGTGCGGCGGCACGCCGACCAGTGAGGCGCCCTCGAAGCGCACGTCGCCGTGGCGCGGGGAGAGCAGGCCCGACACCGTCCGGAGGGTGGTGGTCTTGCCCGCGCCGTTGTTGCCGAGCAGCGTGACGATCTCGCCTTGGGCGACCCGGAACGAGATGCCCTTGAGCGCATGGATCTCGCCGTAGTAGACGTGCAGGTCCGTGATCTCAAGCATGCGCGTCGCCGGTGATGGCCGCGCCCGGCGTCCACCGTTGCCGCCCGAGGTAGGCTTCGATCACGCGCGGGTTACGCTGGACGTCGGCGGGTCGGCCCTCCGCGATCTTCTCGCCGTAGTCGAGCACGGTGACGCGATCCGAGACCTCCATGACCACCCGCATGTTGTGCTCGATCAGCAGCAGGGTCAGCTTGCGGTCCTCCACCAGGCGGCGGAGGAGGGCCATCAGGCTGCGGGCCTCGCCCTGGGTCATGCCCGCGGTGGGCTCGTCCAGCAGGAGGAGCGAGGGAGTGGATCCGAGCGCGCGGGCCAGCTCGAGGCGCCGCTGCTCGCCGTAGGGCAGGTTCCGAGCGACCTCGTTGGCCTTGTCCCGCAGGGAGACCACCGAGAGCAGCTCGGCGCCCTGCTCCCACTGCCGACGCTCGTGCTCGCGCCAGCGCGGGTTGCGGGTGATCACGTCCCAGAAGGTGAGCGGCACCCGGCTGTGCATGCCGATCATCACGTTCTCGATGGCGGTCATGCGCGGGAAGAGGCGGATGTTCTGGAAGGTGCGGCAGATGCCGAGCGCGGTGATCTGGTCCGGCCGCCGTCCCAGTACCGGGACGTCGCGGAAGGTGACCACGCCTTCCTCCGGGATGTAGATGCCGGTGAAGACATTGAAGAAGGTGGTCTTGCCCGCGCCGTTCGGGCCGATGATCGACGCGATGTGGCCTTCCTCGATGGTGAAATCGACCCCGTTGAGCGCGGTCAGCCCGCCGAAGCGCTTGCTGACGCCGCGGGCCTCCAGCAGCGCCATCAGGAACCCTCTCCGAGCTCCCGGCGCCGGCGCTTCGCAGGCAGGATGCCCTGCGGCCGGAAGATCATCATGAGGACCAGGATCAGGCCGAAGACCATCCGCTCGTACTTGGCCGGCTCGAGCTGGGTGGGGAGGTTGGCGAGGCTGTAGCCGAAGATCACGATGCCCGCGTTGCGCAGCTCGTTCAGCCAGAGCGACAACCCCTTGAGGATCTGGAGATTCAGGATCGTCACCACCGCGGCCCCCAGGATGGCCCCGGGGATCGAGCCCATCCCGCCCAGGATGATCATGGCGAGCACGCCGATGGACTCCATGAACGTGAAGGATTCGGGATTGATGAAGATCTGCTTGGCCGAGAACAGCACCCCGACCGTGCCTGCGAACGAGGCGCCACACGCGAAGGCCAACAGCTTCATGCGCACCAGCGGGATGCCCATGGCCTGGGCCGCAGTCTGGTCCTCGCGGATCGCCTCCCAGGCCCGCCCGATGTGCGAGTCCTCCAGGCGCCGGTTCGCGAGCACGGTGGCCCCGACGATCAGGAGCACGATCGCGTAGAGGTAGAGTGGGTAAACGACGTTCGGATTGGAATCGAGGCCGAGCCACTGCAGCACCGGAGCGAAGAAGATGGGAGGTCGATTGATCGGCGTGATCCCCTTGGGCCCGTTCGTGATGTTGATCGGCTTGTCCAGGTTGTTGGCCAGGACCCGGATCACCTCGCCGAAGCCGAGAGTGACCAGGGCCAGGTAGTCGCCGTGGAGCCTCAGCACCGGCAGGCCCAGCAGGATCCCGGCGATCGCGGCCACCGCCACCCCCACGAAGAGGAAGACGAAGAACCACCACGGCCCCAGAGGGAAGTGCGAGCCGCCGAAGATCAGGTTGGCCTGCGGGGAGCCGAAGATCGCCCACGAGTAGGCGCCCACCGCGAAGAAGGCCACGTAGCCCAGATCGAGGAGTCCGGCCAGGCCCACCACGATGTTCAGCCCCAGGGCGAGGGCCACGAAGATCCCGACCTGGATCGCGATCTCCATGTAGTACGCGTTGATCGTGCCGAGGTACGGCATGAGCACGCCGAGGGTGATGGCGGTGAGCGCCGCCTTGACCAGACCCGGGATCCGGGCGAAGTAGAGCAGCAGGATCGAGCCCTGGAACAGCATGAAGATGACGATCGATCGCGGGCTCCAGGTCACGCCCCACGTCGTCACGATCAGGGCGACGACGACGAGCGCGGTCGCGAGAGCGGGGCGCTCCAGGCATCGCGTGATCATCGCTGGGCTAGGCCCGCTCGCGCACGATCTCGCCGAGGAGGCCCTTGGGGCGGAAGATCAGGATGAGGATGAGGATCGAGAACGCGAAGATGTCCTTGTACTCGGCGCCGAAGGCGCCGCCGGTCAGCAGCGACAGGTAGGAGGCGGCGAAGGCTTCCAGCAGCCCGAGCACGAGTCCGCCAAGCATCGCGCCCGGGATGTTGCCGATGCCGCCGAGCACCGCCGCGGTGAAGGCCTTCAGGCCGGGGATGAAGCCGGTGTAGGGATTGATCAGGCTGTACTGCACGCCGAACAGGACCCCGGCGCCCCCGCCCATCGCCCCGCCGATCAGGAAGGTGAGCGAGATCATCCGGTTCACGTTGATGCCCATCAGCGACGCGGCGCCCTGGTCCTCGGCGACCGCGCGCATCGCCTTGCCGACCTTGGTCCGGTTCACGAGCGAGTGCAGCCCCCACAGCATCAGCAGGGCCGCCACGATGACCACGAGAGACTTGACGGAGATGTCGATGGTCTCGGTGAGCTCGAAGCGATGGTTCAGCACGTCCATGGTCGGGTAGACGAGGTTGAACGAGTTGCGCCAGAGCGACTCGAAGAGCCGGATCGCGTCCTGCAGGAAGAAGGAGACGCCGATGGCGGAGATCAGCGGGATCAGGCGCGGGGCGTGGCGCAGCGGCCGGTAGGCCGTCCGCTCGATGACCACCGCCGCCACGCCGCTCACCGCCATGCCCGCAACCAGCACCAGGAGCAGGACGAGCGCCCACGGCAGGACGTCGAGCCAGCCCGCCGACTTGAAGGAGAGCAGGATCTCGACGCCGACGAAGGCGCCGATGATGAAGATCTCGGAGTGGGCGAAGTTGATGAACTCGAGCACGCCGTAGACCATCGTGTAGCCGAGGGCGATCAGGGCGTACATGAAGCCGAGGATGATGCCGTCCAGCAGGACCTGCGGGAAGATGCCGATCAGGATGTCGAAGTCCATCGGCAGTCAGCGGGCGGGTAGAGAGCAGCGGGAGAGGCGCCCGCTGCCGGGCACCTCTCCCGCGGATGACCCCCTGGCGGCTACTTGACCGCCGGCGGCGCGATCGTGAGCTGCTTGACGATCTTGTTGTCGCCCCACTTCTCGGGATTGTCGCTGGCGACCGTCAGCACGAAGTACTGCGCCTTCAGCCGATCGCCCCGGCTGTCGAAGGCGATGTCGCCGGTGATCCCGGAGAGCTTGACCTTGCGGATCGCGGTGGAGACCCCCTCGCGGCTCATCTTGCCGCCCTTGGCCACGTCCTCCAGGGCCTTGATGGCGATGGTGGTGGCGTCGTAGGACTCGGCCGCGTAGGGCTCGGGGTTCTTCCCGAACTTCTTCTTGTATTCATCCACGAACGCCTTCGCCTTGGGCAGCGCGGACGCCGGGCCCGCCGCCGAGGTGTAGTTCATCCCCACCACCGCCTTGCCCGCGATCTTGGTGAGGTCGGAGGAGTCCATCCCGTCGGGGCCCATGAACTTCGACTTGATGCCCTTCTCGCGCGCCTGCTTGAAGAACGGCGCCCCCTGGTCGTAGATGCCACCGAAGTAGATGAGATCGGGGTTCTTGGCCTTGATCGGGGTCAGCAGCGGGTCGAAGTTCGACTTCTCCTCGGTGCCCTCGAAGCCCACCACCTTGACGCCCTTCTTCTCGGAGTCGGCCTTGAAGAACTCGGCGATGCTCTGACCGTACTGCGTCTTGTCGTGCACGATGTAGACGCTCTTGACCTTCAGCGTGCCGTGCGCGAATTCGGCGCCCACCACGCCCTGCACGTCGTCACGCCCGCACACCCGGTTCACGTTCGGATAGTTGCGATCCGTGACGACCGGGTTGGTGTTGGCCGGAGAGATCATGGCCAGGGTGACTTCCTTGTAGACCTCCGACGACGGGATCGCCACACCCGAGTTCAGATGGCCGATCACCACCATGATGTCCTTGTCGGCGATGATGTTCTTGGCGTTCGCCACCCCGACGTCGGGCTTGGCCTGGTCGTCGAATGGCACGAAGTCGACCTTGTAGCCCATCTTCTCGAGGTTGCCCTTCATCTTCTCGACGGCCAGCTGGGTCCCGAGCTTGATGCCTTCCCCGAGCACGGCCTGACCGCCCGACAGCGGACTCTGGGTGGCGATCTTGATCGTGCCCTTGGACTGAGCATCGGCGACGGAGGTCAACGGGACCACCAGCGCCAACGCGGCGATGATGGCGGTGACCAGGCGAAGTCGTGCGGTTCTCATCGGCTCCTCCTCCTTAACCGAAGCGGACGGGTGGGGTGTCAAGCGCGGCCATTATAGCGGGTTTTGCTTGGGCGTCAACGTTCGGAGAGGCGATCGGCTGCGTCGGGATGCAGCCGGCGCAGCGTCGCCGCCTCGTTCCGAGCCAGGTCCGGGCGGCCGCTCTGCTCGTAGGCCTTCACGAGCCAGAATCGGGGAGCCGGCGCGTCCGGGGCCAGCGCGACTGCACGCCGCAGCGGATACACGGCCCGATTGCCCTTGCCCTGCCGGATCAGGGATTCTCCCAGGAATTCGAGATCGCTCCGGCTGTCCCCGAGCAGTCGGATCGCCTTCGCGAAGTCCGGATCGGGCCCGGGCTCGTCGAGACCGCCCGGGACTTCTCGAGAGGGCCGGGCGCCGAGTCGCTGCGACTGAAGGAGCAGAGGCACCGCGTCTGCGGGGCGATCCTGCACGAGGTAGAGCAGGGCCAACCTCGCCGGCCCTTGGGCCTCTCCGGGCTCCAGCCGCATGTAGGTCTTCAGGCTGGCCTCGGCTTCAGCATACTGCCCGCGCGCGAGCATCAGCGTTCCGAGGGTGTAGTGCGGGAAGGGCAGCCTCGGATGCAGCGCGATGGCGCGGCGCAGGTACGCCTCCGACTCATTCAGACGGGACTGCGCGCCATCCGGGGCGTACAGCAGCGCCTCGCCCAGCCCGCCGTGGCAAGTTGCGCACGCCGGCTGTCGGTCCACCGCCCACCGCCAGAGCGTCTCTGAGTCCCGCCAGATCCCGGTCTGTCCCCAGGCGCTGAAGGCCAGTGCGGCCACCACGAGGACGAGCCCGGATATCGTGCTCATCACTACCCAGCCGCTCACGAGGCCCTGCCGCCGCAGGCGCGCGACCCACGGGACCGCATAGCCCGCGATCAGCGCGAAGCCGAGGCCCGCCAGGTAGCTGTAGCGATCGGCCGCGAGCTGGCTCCCCGAATGGGCGACCCCGCTGACGGGTGCCACCACTACTGCCGAGTTGATCCATGCCGCCAGTCCGCCCGGGAAGCGACGCCTCAGGGCCACGAGGATGCCGGTGATGGCCGTCAGACCGATGAGAGGAGCCAGGAAACGCCATTGCAGCAGGCGGGCCTGTGCCGGCACCTCGTACAGCGGGGAGAGTCCGATCGGCCAGGCGAGGCTCGAGGGGTAGAACCAGAAGCTGTATCCGGCGAACGCCAGGCGCGCGTCGAGCCCGTACGCCGAGAGGCCGCTCCACGTGGCTCCTCGGGTCCGTGCGTAGAGCACGATCACCGCGCCGATCACCGCGATCACCACGTACGGGGCCTTCTCGCCGAGCGCGCGCCGCCACCGCCCGCTCCAGCGCGCGAGCGGGTAGATGTCGAGGATCAGGAGCGTCGCGGGCAGGGTGATGGCGATGCCCTTGGCGAGGAGCGCGGTGGCGAAGGAGGCGAGCGAGACAATGCCCGACCAACGCCAGCGGAGAGCGGTGCCGCACTCGGTCGCGCGCAGGTAGGCGAGCACCGCGGCGAGGTAGAGCGCGCTCGAGACGAGAGTTCCGCGCTCGGCGACCCAAGCGACCGATTCCACGCGCTGGGGATGAACGGCGAAGACGAGCGCGGCCACGGCGGCTCCTGCGCGGACGCTCCAGAGCTCTCCCACGCCGCCGCCCGGAGCGCCGCGTTCGGAGCGGGCCAGCACCGTCTCGAGCAGGCGACAGGCGACCAGGTAGAACAGCACCGCGTTGGTCGAGTGCAGGAGCAGCGCCAGCAGGTGATACCCCCAGGGATTCATCCCGCCGAGAACGTAGTTGAGGCCCAGGGTGAGCCACGCCAAGGGCATGTAGTGGCCGGCCAGCGTGGTGGTAAACATCCACCGGAGCTGAGCCGGACCGAGGCCGCGGTAGTCGGGATTCCTGGTGAAGAGAGTGCCGTCGTCCCAGTTGAGGAACTGTCCCCGCAGTCCCGGCCAGAATGTCACGGCCGTCGTCACGACGATCAAGACGACTAGAGCGAGACCGAGGAGGCGCCCGCTCTTCATCGTGACGTCGGCGTCCCCACGCCGTCGTCGCTCACCGCGTGGGCCTCCGCCGCGAACGCGTCGGCCTCGACGCTCCGGCCCAGGCCTCACGGTGAAGTCGGGCGGCGATTCTCGCGGTCGACGAGGCGTGCGCGCTCGTTGACCAGCACGGCGGCCTCGGAGTGCCGTCCGGCGCGCTCGAGCTGGCTGGCCTGCTCGTGCAACACGTCTTCGACCCGGCCGCGCAAGGCAGGTGAGTCGGCGGCCAGGTCGAGGGCGGCCCGAAAGAGGGGCACGGCTTCGACCGGCTTGTTCTGGGCCAGACGCAACAGCCCGAGCCGCCACGGACCGGCGGGATCCCCCGGAGCGCGCTGGATGTAAGCGCGCAAGGGCACGTCCGCTTCGTCATACCGCTGCTGGGCGGCGAGGGCCGTGCCGAGATTGAAATAGGCCTCCACCAGGTCAGGCCGCAACGCCAAGGCCCGGCGCGCGTGCTCCTCCGCCTCGCGGGCGCGAGACGGCACGGCGTCAGGACTTTTCCGGGCGGCCCCGCTGATGATGGCCTCGCTCAGATGCACCTGGCAAGCCGCACACTCACCATCGACGTCCGTGGCCCATCGCCATAGCGTCTCGGAGTCCTGCCATGTCCTCGCGTAGCCCCAACACCCGGCCGCGAGGGCCACGACGACGACGATCCCGATACCGCAGCTCAAGCGGACGGTGAGGGCGCTGATCCGGCCGGTGTCCCTGGTCAGCAGGACCCACGCGAGCCCGTACCCGACGAGCAGCGCGAAGCCGAGGTTGGCCAGGTAACTGTAGCGGTCGGCTCCGAGCTGTAAGCCCGAATGAACGACCCCGCTCACTGGCGTGACGACGATCGCCATATGGAGCCACGCCGCGAGCCCGCCCGGGAACCGGTGACGTCCCACGTAGAGGATAGTGATGGTTCCCGCCACGCCGAGTATCGGGAGCAAGAAGCGGAGCGATGAGAGAGTGGCGCTCTCGGGCAGCTCGTAGAGTGGCGAGAGCCCGGACGGCAGGACGAACGTGGCCGGATAGAGCCAGAGGCTCTTCCCCGCAAAGAGGATCCTCGTTTCGAGATCGCGCGAGGCGGCCAGTGTCCACAGCACATCGCGATGACGGACCAGCACCGCAAGTCCGGCCGCGACGAGGGCGACCGCCCCATAGGGGACCTTCTCCCTGAGCCGGTCTCGCCACGCCCGCTCGCGCCGGAGCGGATAAACGTCGAGCACCAGAAGACTCAAAGGCAGGGTCATCGCGATGGGATGTGAGAGCACGGCAGCCACGAAGGCACCGAGGGAGGCTACTCCCGCCCATTTCCAGCGCATGACCGGACCACCCGCGGTCGAGCGAAGGTAGCCGAGCACGGCCAGGAGATAGAAGAAGCCGCTCAGGAGGGTGGACCGACCGGTGACCCAGGCAACGGGCTCAACCCGCTGCGGATGTACCGCGAAGAGCAGCGTGGCCAGTAGCGATCCGGCGACGATCGCCGGAGTCTCGATGCGCGGCGCGTCCGACGCATCCCGTCCGTTGCCCACGGCGGTGAGCAGGCGGACGGCGATCAGGAGGAACAGCGCAGCGTTCACGCCGTGCAAGAGCACATTGATCGCGTGATAGCCCCACGGGTTCATGCCCCCGAGTGCGTAGTTGACGCCGAACGTGAGCCAGGTGAGCGGCATGTAGTGCCCGACGAGGGTGTTCGTGAAGGCCCACCGGACCTGCGACCACCCGAGGCCACGGTAGGCCTCGTTGCGCACCAGGACCACGCCGTCATCCCAGTTCAGGAACTCCGCGGAAAGGGATGGAATGAACGCGCCGATCGCGACGAGCATGACCAGCAGAGGTAGCGTCCATGCGCCGGCCCGGCCGGCTCTCATGGAGCCGGCCGCGGACCCCGCGCGGCATGGAGCCGTTCGAGGAGAGTGCGGGTGGCCGCTTCCGGGTTGCGGTTCGCGCAGATCGCCGAGATGACCGCGACGCCGTCCGCTCCAGCCCGGATCACCTCGGCCGCGTTGTCGGCGGTGATTCCTCCGATCGCGACCAGGGGAACCGGGACCTCGGATCTGACTCGCCGGATCAGATCGGTGCCCACCAGCTGAAAGTCGACCCGGCTGGTGGTCGGGAAGATGCTCCCGACCGCGACGTAGTCGGCACCGGCGGTCACCGCGGCCCCGGCCTGGTCCTCGTCGTGGGTCGACACGCCCAGGACCATACCCGGACGCAACAGGGCGCGGGCCTCCCGTGCGGGCATGTCGTCCTGTCCGACGTGCACCCCGTGGGCGTCGGCGGCCACCGCGATATCGGCCCGGTCGTTCACGATGAAGAGCGCCCCGGCCTCGCGGCATCGCCGGGCGAGCCGCCGGGCCACCGGCAGCATCTCCACGGCGGGCATGGTCTTCTCACGCAGCTGAACCAGCCGCCCGCCCCCGGCCAAGACCAGATCGAGCAGATCGTCCAGGCTCCGGCTCCCGGCCACGGACCGGTCGAGGATCACGTAGAGCGGGGAGGGCAGCCGCACCGCGGCGCCCTATAGATTCTGCTCGAGCCGGGCCAGCGTGGACTCGCCCGCCACGAACGTCGGGTCGGCCAGCAGCTTGAGGTGATAGGGAATCGTGGTCTTCACGCCCTCGATCACGATCTCGGACAGCGCCCGATGCATGCGGGCGATCGCCTCGGACCGGTCGTGCGCGTGCACGATGATCTTGGCGATGAGCGAATCGTAGTACGGGGGCACCACGTAGCCCGCCATGAGGTGGCTGTCCACGCGAACGCCGGGCCCGCCCGGAGCGAGCCACGCGGAGATCCGGCCCGGGGAGGGCACGAAGTGCTCGGGGTCCTCCGCGTTGATCCGGCATTCGATCGCATGGCCGGCGAAGCGGACCGCGCTCTGCTTGTAGCCGAGCGGTTCTCCGGTGGCGATCCGGATCTGCTCGCGCACGATGTCCAGCCCGGTGACCATCTCGGTGACCGGATGCTCGACCTGGATCCGGGTGTTCATCTCGATGAAGTAGAAGTTGCCCTCGCGGTCCACCAGGAACTCGACGGTGCCCGCCGACACGTAGTTCACCGCGTTGGCCACCGCGAGCGCCGCCTTGTAGAGGCCGGTCCGGGTGTCGGGAGGAAGCGCGGGTGCCGGGGATTCCTCCAGCAGCTTCTGGTGACGTCGTTGCACCGAGCAGTCGCGCTCGCCCAGATGCAGGCGCATGCCGCTCTTGTCTCCCAGCACCTGGACCTCGACGTGACGCGCGTCTTCCACGTACTTCTCGAGGTAGAGGTCGGAGGACCCGAAGGCCGCGCCCGCCTCCGCCTGGCAGGTCGCGTAGGCGCGGGCCAGATCCTCACGCTCGCGCACGATGCGCATGCCGCGGCCGCCGCCGCCCGCGGCTGCCTTGACCATCACCGGGTAGCCGATGGAATCGGCGAGGCCCTGTGCCTCGTCCACGCCGGCGACCGGACCCTCGCTCCCCGGTACCACCGGCGCGCCCGCGTGCTTGGCCATCTCGCGCGCCTGGGCCTTGTCACCCATGAGCCGGATCGCCTCCGGGGCCGGTCCGATGAAGGTGATGCCGCAGGCGCGGCAGATCTCGGCAAACGCGGCGTTCTCGGAGAGCAGACCGTAGCCCGGATGGATCGCTTCGCTGTCGGTGATGGCGGCGGCCGAGATGATGCTGGGAATGTTGAGGTAACTGCCGCGCGCCTCGGGAGGACCGATGCAGACCGACTCGTCGGCGAGGCGCACCGGAAGCGAGTCGGCATCCGCGGTGGAGTGGGCGATCACGGTGCGGATTCCCATCTCCCGACACGTCCGGATCACCCGGAGCGCGATCTCGCCCCGATTGGCAATGAGGATCTTGTGGAACATCAGCCGAGGATCAGCGGAGCGGCTCCATCAGGAACAGCGGCTGCCCGAACTCGACGGGCTGGCCGTTCTCGGCCACGACCTTGACGATGCGACCGCCGACCTTGGCCTCGATCTCGTTCATCAGCTTCATGGCTTCGACGATGCAGAGGACCTGGCCTTCCTTGACCACGTCGCCCTCCACGACGAAGGGCGGCGCGTCGGGCTTGGGCGCGCGATAGAAGGTGCCCACCATCGGCGCTTCCACCGGCACGAGATGGGCGGTGGACTCCGCCAGATCCGGCGCGGCTGACTGCTGCACCGCGACCATCCCCGCCTCGCGGTCGGCGCGGGGAGCGAGCGCGGCCGGCGCGTGCTCGCGCACGATCCGGATCCGGATGCCCGCGGCCTCGACCTCGAGCTCGGCCAGGTTGTGGCGCACCGCCAGCTCGACCACCTGCTCGACGGTAAAGCGCGCCGGCGCGCCGCTGCCGCCGGACGAACGGGCCGGCCGCCGCGCGGCCACGCTAACCCGCCGCCGCCACGCGGCCGAGATACTCGCCGCTGCGGGTGTCGACCTTCACCACGTCCCCCGGGTTCAGGAACAGGGGCACCTGCACGACCGCTCCCGTCTCGAGGGTGGCCGGCTTGGAGCCGCCGGAGGCGGTATCCCCACGGATGCCCGGATCGGTCTTGGTGATCTGCAGCTCGATGAAATTGGGCAGCTCCACCGTGACCGGGCTGTCGTTGATGAAGAGGATCTCCACTTCGATGTTCTCCTTGAGGAAGTCGCGCGCGTCCCCGACCTCCTCGGCCGAGAGGGAGATCTGATCGTACGTGTCGAGATCCATGAAGTGGTAGCGATCGTCCCGGTAGAGGTATTGCATCCGCTTCTCGTCGAAGTCGACGAGCTCGACCTTCTCGCCGGCGCGGAACGTGTTGTCGATGACCCGCCCGAGCTTCATGTGCTTGAGCTTGGTCCGCACGAACGCGCCGCCCTTGCCGGGCTTGACGTGCTGGAAATCGACGATGCTGTACGGCTCACCGTCGAGCTGGATCTTCAGGCCCTTCTTGAACTCCGCCGTGGACACCTGCATCGGATCATGACCCTTTCCGTCGTTGAGTCTTGAGTCGGAGCGCCTCCTCGAGCCCCTCGCGGGCTCGAGCGTGACCCAGGTCGCGGGCGAGCAGGCGCAGGAAGATCTGCGCCGCCTCGTCGATCAGCCCCTGCTCGAGACAGAGCGTGCCGAAGCTCAGAGTGGCGAACGTATCGTCGGCCAGTAATTGCTTGAGCGCCGAGCCTTCGGGCACCGCGCCGCCGGCACCCAGGACGTCGAGCATCGCGCGCGACTCGCGATCACCCGGGTCGAGTCGCACTGCCTGCTCGAGATGACGAACCGCGTCGCCGAGTGCCCCCGCGCGCCGATACAGATCGCCGGCCAGGCGATGCGCCTGCGCCTCGTGCGGCCGCGCTTCGAGGATGGCCCGGACCTCGCCGAGGGCTCCATCGGCATCGCCTTCGTCGAGGAGCGCCTTGGCCAGGATGAGCCGGGCGGTCACGTAGTGAGGGAAGCGCTCCAGCCCCTCCCGACATAGACGGATCGCATCACCGGTGCGGCCGGTCTTGCGATAGGCATCCGCCAGGGGGGCAAAGGCCAGCGACGTCGAGTCCTTGGCCAGCCGTTCCTCGTAGCGGCGAATCGCGCTGAGGGTTGCTGGATCATCGGGCGTGAGGGTCCCGCCGACCGGAGAGACCGGGTTAGTCATCCGTCACTTGTTATACGCGGCAGCGACCGTTAAGTCAATCATTCCAGGAGTCTGCGTCTCGCTGGGCCGGCTCGCGGCGAGTCTCTGCGGTCAGCGCGATTCGGCCGTTCGGGCGCCCTACCGGAGGTCCGCGAGCACTTCGAGGACGGCGGCGCGTGGCACGTCGGGAACGATCCGGAACGAGCCGATCTCCGGGGCGAAGACGAAGGAGACCTGACCGTCCCGGCTCTTCTTGTCTCGCGTGAGCGCCTCCATCACGGTGCTGGGCTCCACCTCGTGACCTCTGACCGGGAGGCCGACCGCGCTGAGCAGCTGGAGCTGGCGCTCGGCCGTCTGGGCGGTCGCGATCCCGAGCCGCTCGGCGAGCCGCGATTCGGCGGCGATCCCGAGCGAGACCGCTTCCCCGTGGGCCCAGCGACGGAAGCCGGTCGCGGCCTCGAGCGCGTGACCGATGGTGTGGCCGTAGTTGAGGACCCAGCGCAGCTCCGCCTCGCGCTCGTCACGCTCCACGACCTGGGCCTTGAGGCGGCACGATCCGGCCACCACGCGCTCCAGGGTGGCCAGGTCGCGCGCGAGGAGGGATGGGATGTCGGCCTCGAGATCACGGAAATACCCCGCGTCGAGCACGATGCCGTGCTTGATCACCTCAGCCAGTCCCGATCGGAACTCACGATCGGGCAGCGTGGTGAGCGTGACCGGGTCCACCACCACGATGCGCGGCTGATGAAACGCGCCGATCAGATTCTTGCCGCGTGGATGGTCGATCGCGGTCTTCCCTCCGATGGACGCGTCCACCTGGGCCAGGAGCGTGGTCGGCACCTGGACGAAATTCATCCCCCGCATGTAGGTGGCGGCCACGAAGCCGGCGAGATCGCCGACCGCGCCGCCGCCGAGCGCCACCACCGTCGAGGTGCGGTCACAGCCGGCATCCAGCAGACGGTCCCAGAGGTCACTGGCGATCTCGATCCGCTTGGCGTCCTCCCCGTCGGGGACCGATACCGGCACGGTCTCGAAGCCGGCATCACGCAGGCCCTGGATGACCGGCTTGCCGTGCAGGGCGGTGATGGCGGCGTCGCTGATCAAGACGACCTTGCGGCCGACCTTTCGCCGGGCCAGCTCGGTGCCTACGCTCGCGAGCGCGCCGGCGCCGACCAGGATAGGGTACGAGCGTGCACCGAGGTTGACCGGGATCTCGATCATCGATGGGCCTCTGGGGCCCAAGACTACCAGCCTTTGAGGTACTCCAGGTACGACTGATGGTTGCGACGGATCTCGTCGACGCTGTCACCGCCGAACTTCTCGAGGAAGGCGTCCACGAGCACGATGGCCATCATCGCTTCCCCGACCACGCCCGCGGCGGGTACCGCACAGACGTCGCTGCGCTCGACCACCGCTTCCACCGCTTCCCGGGTGTCGAGATCGACGGACCGGAGCGGCTTCCGGAGGGTCGAGATCGGCTTCATGGCGGCGCGGACCACCACCGGCTGGCCGTTGGTGACGCCGCCTTCGAGCCCGCCCGCGCTGTTGGAGCCACGATGGAACCCGGCTTCCTTGTCGAACAGGATCTCGTCGTGGACCTGCGATCCCGGGCGGCGCGCGGCCTCGAAGCCCAGCCCGACCTCGGCACCCTTGATCGCATGGATCGAGCAGAATGCGCGCGCGAGAAGCCCGTCGAGCTTCCGGTCCCACTGCACGTAGGATCCGAGGCCGACCGGGCAGCCGAGCGCGACCACCTCGAAGACTCCTCCCAGCGTGTCGCCGGCGGACTTGGCGCGATCGATGGCCTCGATCATCGCCGTCTCGGCATCGGGATCCGCACAGCGGACCTCGCTCGCCTCGGAGCGGCGGGTCACCTCGTGCCACGGGACCTCGAGCGGTCCGATCCGGACGCCCCCGATCTCGGTCACGTGGCTCAGGATCGTGATGCCGAACTCACCCAGCAGACGTTTGGCCACGCCGGCCACCGCCACCCGGGCGGTCGTCTCCCGGGCGCTCGAGCGCTCCAGGACGTTGCGGATGTCGTGGTGACCGTACTTCATGGCCCCGGCGAGATCCGCGTGGCCAGGCCTGGGCCGGCTGACGATCTTCGGGGCTGCGCCGGCGGGAGGACTGCCCACCGACATGGTGTCCTGCCAGTTCTCCCAATCGCGATTGCGAACCGTCAGGGTGATGGGGCTACCGAGGGTGAATCCCCACCGGACGCCAGCTGAGATGTGGGCCTGGTCCTGCTCGATCTTCATCCGGCCGCCTCGCCCGTAGCCGCGCTGACGACGGGCGAGGTCGGCGTTGATATCTGACTCGGCGAGGGCGAGCCCCGCCGGAACCCCATCGATGACGGCGGTCAGCGCCTCACCATGGGACTCACCGGCGGTGAGGAAGCGGAACCGCCCGGACACCTACCTTGCGGCCTGCGCGCCGTCCGTGCGGAGGATGGAGGGCGTCAGGAAGACCACGAGCTCGCGACCGGTCTCGAAATCCTCGCGCTGCTTGAAGAGCCAGCCGAGGATCGGCACGTCGCCCATGACGGGCACCTTGCGGACGGTCTTCTGCTGGACGTTCTGGGTGACGCCGCCGATCACGAGGCGCGAGCCTTCCCGGACGAGGACCTGGGTCTCGGCCTTGCGACGGTTGATGATCGGCACGCTCACGCCCGGGGCCGGGCTGATGACGTCGCCGCGCGAGTTGTTCTCCACGATCACGCTCAACTTTACCTTCCGGATTTCCTTGCCGTCAACACTCTCCCGGATGACGGTCGGAGTCACCTCGAGCCGCAGCACCGCCTCCTTGAACTGCACCTGAGTACCGGCGGAGCTGACCGTCGCATACGGGATTTCCTCACCGAGGGTAAAGGCCGCCTTGTTGTTCTCGACCGTCACGATCTCGGGGTGGGCGAGGGTGCGCGTCTTGCCCAGCTGCGCCAGGGCCTGCAGCGCCAGGTTGACGTTGAAGTTGGTGCCGACGATGCCGAAGGCGATGCCTCCAGCCGGCGTGTTGGTCGAGGCGTTCGGCAGCAGGGAGAACGGCAGGTTCACGAGATTGCCGCCGGTGGACAGACCCGTCCCCAACGGAGAGATCGGGAGAAGGTTCGCAAGGGACAGGTTCGGGTTCACCGGCGTGACGGAGCTCGGCGCGGTGCCGGTCCGGCCAATGTCGGTCGCCTGGAAACCCTGGCCGATGAGTGTCGTATTGCGGGTATTGCCAGCCGCAGCGCCGCCCCACTGGACGCCGATGGCCTCCAGGGACGTGCGGTCGAGAATCTCCATGCGCGCTTCAATCTTGACCTGCGGCAGGGGCACATCCAGCTGCTCACGGATGAGCTTCTTGATCCGCTCGAGGTCGGCCTCGTAGTGACGGATGAAGATGCTGTTCGTCGCCTTGTTGGCGCGTACCGTGATGCCCTTGGCCAGCACGTCCTGGCTCACCGACTGCACGACTGGCGCCACCGGCGGCGGGAACGGCGAGTTTATCTGGGGCAGCCGTCCGAGCTCGGGATTCAGCGGTGCGCCGCTGCCCGACGGGACGACGGTCGGGTTCTGAGGGACACCCTGTACCAGCGGCTGGGTCGGCAGGACCACGCCCTCCGGGGGAATGCCAAGGATGCCCTGGAGCGTCCGCGCCACGTCCTCGGGATCCGCGTAGGAGAGCCGGATCACCTCTTCGCGGAGGGGACCGCGCGCCTGCGCTTCGGCGGCAGCCGCGTCCGCCGCCAGCTTCTTGCTCGCGAGCTCCGTCTCCTTCAGCTGCGCCTCGGCCAGCTTCGTGCGCGTCTCGATTTCCGCGTTCCGCTTGGCCGCTTCGACGCGGGCCTGAGCTTCCTTCTCCTTCGTCAGCTGATCCAGCGAAACGATGCGGATGACGCCATCGCGCTCGACCTTGGCGAGGCCGCGGACTTCCAGGATGGTGTCGAGCGCCTGTTCCCAGGTCACGTTCTTGAGCGAGATCGAGACGCGTCCCTTGACGTCGTCACCCGCTACGATGTTCCGGCCGCTTTCCGCAGCCAGGATCCGCAGCAGATTGACCACGTCGGCGTCCTTGAAGTCCATGGAGATCAACTTCTCGCCGGTTGCGGGGGCCGAAGCGGGTGGCGGCGGAGGGGTCGGAGTCGCCGCCTGCGCCACCATCTGCCGGACCGGGGCGGGAGGCTGCAACGTGACCGCGGGCGCCGGGTTGGTGGTCGGCGTGGCCGCCGCGATGCCCGGAGCCGGGGCCGTCGGCTCCTTGCTAGCGGCCGCCGCGACCGGCATCGGCTTTTCGGTCGGAGTCGTAGCCGCGACGACGACCGGATTCACCGCGGGCTTGGGACCCTCGGTGGCCACATCGACACTGGCGGGGACGATGACCGGCTTGTCGAGCGGCTTTGCCTCGACGCCCTTCGCCATCGCAGCCGGCCTGACCGCCGACTTCGGCGCATCCGTTACCCCGGTCGACACCTTCGCGCTACCGGGCTTGCTGACGGCCTCCGGCTTGGCCTCGGAGGAGCGGGCGTTCGAGCTTTCGACCGCGACCACGAGCCCATCCGGCGTCTCGTCGATGCGGTATCCGACATCGGCCTTGGTCATCTCGACCACGATCCGGGCGATGCCCTTCCGCCACTGGCTGCCCCGGACTTCCTTCACGGGCTCCACGCCAGACGTCCAGCGAACCTTCGGGGAGCCGTAGACGGCGCCCGTCAGATCGATCACGAGGCGGGTAGGCGAATCGATGAGCTTGGCTTCATACTGGGCCGGTCCGGTGGTCTTCACGGTGACGGCGGCCCCGTCGAACGCCCGCTCGATGCTGACGTCCTTGAGCTGAACCTCAGTCGTCTGGGACGAACCGACCCCGGCGACCGCCAGCGAGACCGCTATCGCAAGCCCTGCAATCCGCGCGCTTCTCATCAGATCGGTTCCCCCCTTCATGGCCTTACTGTTGTTCCGGTAGACGTAGCGTCAGGCTGGTGGCCCCCTGAGAGCCTCGAGCCCTGACCGCGAACGTGACGGAGTTTGGCGTGAGGCCGGTGACGCGGCCGTCTCCAAGTGCGTCTCCCGGCTTGAGGATGTATCCGATGCCGTCGGGGCCTTCCACCAGGGCCATCAGACCCCCGCGTCCGCCGACCACACCGGTGAGCTTGACCGCGGTGACCGAGAGGGCCGCGTTGTCCTTGCCGAGGAAGATAGGCGTGAACGGATCGCGACGCCCCTTGGGCTCGTACGCGATCGCGGGGAGCGCCGCCTTGCCCGCATCCGGCTCCTTCGGTCGCGCGACCGGGGTCATCGGCGGAGCGGGAGTCACCGCCGCGGGCGGGGGAGTCGGCGGGGCGCCGCCTCCGCAACCGGCCAGGGTGGCCGTCACCAGCCCGACCGTGAGCAGCAGGTGCGGGGCCGCGGTTCGAGACTTCATCGAGTCGCTCCCGCGGGCCGGCCCGGGGCTCCGGGCTGAGCCTTGGGCGGCGGAGCGCCTTCCGGCCGGAAGATGTACGTCATCAGCGTCACCTCGGCGCGGATCGTGCCCGTCGGCCGGTCGATCCCCAGCAGACGCCAGTCGGCGAGGTTCACGATCCGGGGCATCTTCCCCATCCGGGCCAGGAAGTTCCCGAACTGGTGGTACGACCCCTCGGCATTCACGGTGATCGGGACGTCGAAGAAGATCTCCTTCTCCTCGGGCGCCCGCGGAGTGAACACCGCCATCGACAGGCCGGACTGAAACGCCAGATCCGAGATCTGCCGGTACAGCGCGGGCATCTCCTTCTCGGTCGGCAGCCGTTCCGACGCCGCCTCGAGACGCTTGCGGAGAGCCTCCGCCTGCGCCTTGAACCCCCGCACACTGGCCTCGAGAGCCTGGGCCTGCATCAGCTCGGCACGGACCTGCTCGCTCTGGGCACGCAGGGCGTCGCGCTCGGTCTGCTTGGGGGACAGCAGGAGGAAGTAGCCGAGCGCCGCCACGATGACGCAGGCGAACACGCCCAGCACGACTTTCTGGTTCCGCGGGGCGTTGGTGATCGGATCGAGAAGCGCCATGGCTAGATCTCGAACCGGCACGACACCTCGAAGGTGATCGTGCGAGGCGATTTACTCAGGTCCTGCTTGGCATCGAGCAGATCGACGTCCTTGAACCGGCCCGACGCCTTGAGATTGGCCATGAAGTCGGACAGCGCGACCGAGGAATACGTGCTGCCTGCGATGCGGAGGCTCGGACCCCGCTCCTCGAGCCGGGTCAGCCACAGGTCAGGAGGCAGCGTGTCGGCCATCGTGTCCAGCAGGTAGACCGGCCGCGCCTGGTTCCGGGCGACGGTCTCGATCGCGTTCAGCCGGCGCTCCAGCTCGTCCCGCTCGCGGCGGTAGCGCTGGCCGGCTGCGATGATCGGCTTCAGCCGCTCGAGCTCGCGCCGGTTGTTCTCGATCTCGGCGGTGAGGCGACGACTCTCCAGCGACATCGTGAGCCACCAGCCGCCGATGATCAGCACCACCGCGGCCAGGATCCCACCGAACAGCAGACCGAGATTGAGCTCGGGGCCGTCAGCCGCCGCCGCTCGACGGGGTCGCTTGGTGGTCGGGGGAGCGAGGTTGACCTTTATCATGCGGGCTTGTCTCCCGGCCGACGGAGCGCGAGCCCGACCGCCACCGCCAACACGGGGCCGATCTGCTCGGGATCGTCGTCGGCGAACTGCGCCACGTCGTGCTCGATGCCCTGGAAGGGGCGAGCCAGCTCTACGGGTACACCCCAGGAGGATCCGAGGAAGTCGTCGAGGCCGGTCAGCTTCGAGCAGCCGCCCGAAAGGACGATCTTCCCGATCCGTTCGGATTCCGCGGTGGAGGCGAAGTAGTCGAAGGTCCGCTGCACCTCGAGCGACAGCTCTCGCGATACGGCTTCCAGGGCGGGGACGAGATCGTCCCAGTTCACCCCGACCTCGCGCCCCTGCTTGGCCGCCTCGGCCACTTCGGTCGAGACGTTGAGGCGCTGGGCGATGGCGTCGGTGTAGTTGTTGCCTCCGAAGGGCACGTCGCGCGCGAAGATGCACGCGCCGCCGTGGATCACGTTCGTCTTCATGACGCTGGCCCCGATGTCGATCAACGCGACCGCGTCGGTGGCCTCGCCCGGGCTGCTCAGCTCGAACTGGTTCTGGACCGCGAAGGCGTCCAGATCGACCACCACCGCGTCCATGCCGGCCGCTTCGACCGCCGCCACGTACTCCAACACCTTGACCTTCTTGGTGGCGACGAGCACGACCGACATCGCGTTGGCGGACTGGCTGACCACCTGGTAGTCGAGGAATACGTCGTCGATCGCGAAGGGGATGTGGTGCTCCGCCTCGAGCTGGATCGCGTCCCCCAGCTCCTTCGGAGTGACCTTGGGAAGCGGCACGCGCTTGACGATCGCCTCGCGCCCGGAGACGGAGATGACCGCGCTGGTGCCGCTGATTCCCGCCTTCTCGACGCATTCCTTGATCGCGTCGGTCACCACCTGAGGCTCACGGATCGTTCCTTCCGCGATGACGTCGCGCGGAAGGGGAACGGTCGCGTACGTCTTCAGAGCCAGACCGCCCTTGCTCTGAGCGAGCTCGACGACCTTGATGGCACTCGTTCCAATGTCGAGCCCGAACGTCGTGGGCTTCCTACCGAGTCCAAACAGCGTCATATGTGGCTCCCGGCCTTCTCCTGACTCTGATTCGCTTCCTAACGGGCAGCGAGATCAGCTGTCAGCCCGGTGCGTTGTGGAAGGAAACTGTCTATCGTGGTGACAGTTTATAACGACGCTCCATTTAAACTGTCAACACTTCTTGCGCCAGTTGTAGGAGTCCACGTGATTCCGATTCCGATCCTGGCGATCTGGGAGTGATTCCGAGCATCCGATATCGAGCGTGGCACCGAAGCGGCTCTAGCTGGCGGCTTCCCGGTAGGTTCCCGGCTTCACCAGCCAGCGCTGGGGTAGCTTGCCACCGCCCGTCTGCCCTGCCTCGCAGCGTCCAATCAGCGCGGCCCCGCTCACCGGTCTGGCATCGACCAGGCTGGGAGTGGTACTACGAACGTGTCCGGCCATCGCGGCCCCGGTCAGACGGGCGCCGCCGGTTTGGCTGAATCGATCCGCCGCATAGACCAATCCCTCGACGGCTGCCGATCCCGAGATGGAGACGCTGCCGTTCGCGACGATCCAGCCCCGAAAGACCCCGCCGGGTCCGCTGCCCGCGCCGTCGCCGATGCTGACCGTCGCCAGCTCGGTCACCGGGGTATCGGCGGTGATCGGGCGGCCGCCGACCGTGTCCACGAAGACCAGTCCATCGGGCAGCGGCCGTGTCGTGTCGAACGTGGCCGAGCCCCGGAAGTAGGTGCCGCGAGCGCGGGCGACGGCCTTCAACGCGTTCAGCTCCGCCGGGGTGAATGAGCGCTGGTCGAACAGGTCCGGGCTCTGGTGTTCTGCGAAGTCGACCGAAGGCTCGTTCGGGGTGGCCACCGCTCCGGCACTACCCCGTACCTGACTGCCGGGCTCCAATGTCGTCGAGCCCGTGGACCAGGTGCCGGCTACCGGCTCGCAGCTTCCATACCCGGCCGCATCCACCGACACACCGCTCCCGAGGACGAGGTCGCCTCGCACCGTGAGACCGGCGGGGGGGTCCGGGAATCGCAAGCGGATGACCGTCGCGCTGATCTCCTGTCGCGCTCGGCCCAGCGGGCCGTCGTCACCGGGTACCAGACCGGTAGCCACGACCTGTCGCTGCCGATCTCCTTCGCCGGTGACGGCCAGGCGGAAGCCACCGAGCGCGGCCCCGCTTTCGGTGACGACCGCGATGAATCGACTGCCATCGTAGGGGGCAGGCGCGGGCGCCGGCCACGCGATGCCGTCCGGAGAGTCCGGATTGCTGAGAGCCCAGAGCGCCCGTTCGATAGCGGCCTCTGCCATCGCCTGGGCCTGAGCGAGCGTCAGATGATTGCCCGCCACGAGCGGCTCCTGCCCGGTGAGCAGTGCCAGGCCACTGAGGACCGCCGACAGGATGAGCAGGATGATCATCGCCAGCGGCAGCACGGACCCGCGCTGGTCTCGAAACTGGAGCCGCTGGCGAAAGATCTGCCTCACCGCGCGCCGATGTAGGTACTGAGGAGGACGACGCCGCGGTCGGCCTGTGCCGCCTGCCCAGCGCGTGTCGGATACGTTACGGTCACCGAGATCTGACGCATCCCAGGCGCGCTCACCCCTGAGCAACCGGGAGCTTGGCCGCAGTCTCGAAGTCGCACGGCCCGACTGAACGCCTCGTGAGGTGCCGGCAAAGTAGGCTCGTCGGGAAACCGGACGGCCGCCTCGCTCAAAGGATCCTGGTCACGCTCGGCCAGCCCTACTGCATGCTTGACCTGCTCGAGACGCTGAGAAGCGAAGAAGATCGCCCTCGAACGGTGAGCGCCCTCGTGGACGCGGGAGGCGGCCAGCGGGAGCAAGGAGACCAGCGCGAGGAGACCGATCGACAGGATGGTGAGCGCGGCGAGAACTTCTACCAGGGTGAGTCCTTGCTGCGGTGCTGCCAGGTGTGCCTGCACGCGACCGGAACCTATGGCGTCGTGACGCGGCCTGATCCCGCGACGGTCACCGTCAACTGCTGACCGCTCACGGTGTCGGTCACCGTGTAGGTCGCGCCCGGATTGGCTGCTCCGAGATTCGTGAAGATCGCACCTGAGGTCGAAAGGGTGATGTTGTCCGGCAGCCGAATGGTGCTCGAGGAGCTGGTGAGACCGGCCACCGCGATGGCGGTCCCAGTGCAATTCGTCTGCAGGAACTGAACCGCCGTCGACGTCGATTTCACGCAGACCGGAGCGTTTTGCCGGATCGCCAACTGCCGCCCCTCGTTGAGATACGTCTTGACGACATCCGCCGCGGACCGCACGCGGGCGCTGCGGTAGTAGTTGATGAATGATGGCGCCGCGATGGCGGAGATGATCAGGATCATGGCCGTCGTGATGACGAGCTCTGCGAGGGAGTAGCCAGCCTGAGACCGGCTCAGGCAGCCGATGCCGCAGGAATCAACGGACGATCGTCGGCGCAGCATGGCGTTGAGAGACAGCAAGAAAGGGACCAAACTTTAATACCCCCTGCGCAGGCGGGCCCCTGAACACGCTGGCTCCGAGATCGCACCAAGAGTCAGAGAGGTGATTCGAAATCTAGCTTCGAATCCATACTTTACAGCCACTCCAAGCCGTTTGATTGTGGCGCATCGGCCTGCTGCACTGCAAGTCGACATAGACCGTATGTTGTTTGATGACGTTGCCCGTCACCCCAACCGACAAAACGCTCTTTCGAGAGTGCGATCACCAGGAACATATCGCGCCAAAACATCTCCTGACGTCAGCCCATCGACGCCGGCGAGTCAGGCTGCGAATTGCGCGAAGTACCAGGCGAGAACCGCGTCTCCGCAGAAGAGGCTGATCACGCCGCCGGCCGCGAGGAACGGGCCGAAGGGCAGGGGGTCCTTCCGTCCCTTTCTACCGGTGGCCAGGAGAGTTGCGGCCAAGGGGCCACCGATCAGGACCGAGAGGAGGATGCTCAACAGGACCAGCTTCCAACCCAGGAAGGCGCCAAGCATGGCGCCGAGCTTGACGTCGCCGACGCCCATCCCCGGCTGGCCCAGCACGATCGCGCTCGCGACAATGATCACGATGAACACTCCGCCGCCCAGCAGCGTACCCAGCGCGGAGTCCCTCAACCCGATCGATCCCGGAGCGAGGCTCGCCAGCAGACCGAGCGCGATGCCCGGAATGCTGAGCACGTCGGGAATGATCTGGTGGTCCACATCGATGCCGGTGATCGCGATCAACGTGGAGAGGAGGACGAGCGTCGCGACCAGCTGAGTGCCGGGGCCGAAGCGAAGATACGCCGCCGCGAACAGTGCCCCGCAGATCAGCTCGACGACCGGATATCGCCAGGAGATCGGAGCGTGACAGGCGCGACAGCGCCCGCCGAGCATGATGTACGACAGCACGGGAAGGTTGTCATACCAGCGGATGGCGACTCCGCAGAGCGGGCATGCCGAACCTGGATGAGCAATGCTGCGGCCCGCCGGAATGCGCGCGATGACCACATTGAGAAAGCTCCCTACGCACAGTCCGAAGAGCGCGCAGAACACCACGGCGATCGGGAGCGGAATCATCGGACTGAGAACTGCTCAATTCCTGGGACGGTGGTGCCCAGCCCGGTGTGCACGGTGAGCCTTTGCAAGTGGCGGGGGATCTCGAGCGGGCTGCTCAGCGTCGAGGGGGCCCCGGGGGCGGCAAGGATCCACCCCCGAGGCAGCCGACCCCGCAGCTACGGAACGCTGACGCTGGTGGCGTCGCCGGAGTTGGTGATGGTGAAGGTACCGGCCGAGGCGTTGGGGGCGTAGTTATAGCTACCCCAACCCGCGGGACCCTGAGGAATCGAAGCCATGAAGGGACCGGCGGTCTGGCTGAGCGAGTTGGTGGCCGGGGTGGTCAGATCGTTGAGCCCCGTCGGAAGAGTACCCATGTGCGCCGAGTAGATGCTGACGGCGGACGCGAGGGCCCGGGCGTCGGCCTGGGCCTTGGCCAGCCGGGCGCGCGCCTGGACGTTGGCGTACAGC
>Ga0209971_1000065_pt1 | contig 33190 bp, 36 predicted proteins | sample InoplaM3SAM_FD_187588 | JGI IMG/M metagenome (GOLD analysis project Ga0209971, IMG submission 187588) | Arabidopsis thaliana rhizosphere microbial communities from the Joint Genome Institute, USA, that affect carbon cycling - Inoculated... | ecosystem: Host-associated > Plants > Roots >... | reverse complement strand
GAGCGGCTCCGGCGGGATCACGGCCTGCACCACGAGCCCGCGAACGTCTTCAGCTTCCCCCCGTCACGCCTCGGCTAGGACTTCCATGCTGGCCGAGCTCCGCGAGGCCGACGCCACCGGCGACATCGCCGCCATCTACGAGCAGATCCGGCGCCTCTGGGCCGTGCCATACGTCTCGTCGCTCCAGCGTCACCTCGCCACCCGACCGGGCTGGCTCGAGTGGACGTGGGCGGCGGTGGGCTCCGCCTTCGCGAGCGGGACCGGGCAGGCCGCGGCCTGGCGCGCCGCCGACGGTCTCTCCGTGCCGCGCCTGGCCCCGATCTCGCGCGACGCGCTTGCGGTGTGGGGCGTGGACGCGAGCGGAGAGGCGGCCATCCGCGCGACCTGCGCCAGCTTCGTTCGCGTGAGCCCGGTCAACCTCGTGCTGTCGGCCCTGCTGCGCCGGCTGCTCAACGGCGAGCGCCCCGCGGGACGTGACGGGACGCCGGCGGCCTGGACACCGCCGCCCTCGCTGGGCCCGCTCCCGGCTCTCGCCGACCCGGCGAAGCTCCCCGCGGCCGAGCGCGCGGTGCTGGCCATGCTCGGCACCACCGTCGGCGACCAGGTGTTCGTGCCGGGGCTCTATCGGATGCTGGCGGCCTGGCCGGCATTCCTCGCGCACGTGGCGACGGTGCTGCGCCCGCACCTGGACGACGCGGCCACCCGCGCGGCCGGCCAGCGCCTCCTGGCCGCGGTGGACGCGGAGATCCCGCGGCTCTTCGCCGCCCTGCCGCCTCTGCCCACCTGGCCCGCGATGCCGCCCGCCGCCGAATTCCCGGCGGTGCTGGCCGCGCTCGACACGTATCGCAAGACGAGTCCCGAGATGGTCGTGTTCGGCCGCATGCTCGGCGACTCCCTGCCGAAACCCTGACCCGGCAAGAGAGGACGATCCGATGAGCATTCGACCGAACAAGGTGAAGCAGCGCCTGGCCGCGGGTCAGGTGGCCACGATCCTGGCGGGCACCAACGATCCGGACCTGATCGATCAGCTCGGCCCGCTGGGCGCCGACGGCATCTGGCTCGAAGGCGAGCACGGCGGCGTGGACTTCGCGGATCTCGGCAATCTCACCCGGGCCTGCGATCTCTGGGGTGTGACCAGCGTGGTGCGCGTCATGGACAACGACTACGCCACGATCTATCGCACGCTCGACCGCGGCGCCCAGGGCATCGTGGTGCCGCACGTCAACACGCGCGCCGAGGCGCAGGCGGTGGTGGAGGCGGCCAAGTTCGCCCCGCTCGGCAAGCGCGGCATGTTCACGAGCCGGCAGGGCTTCGGGGTCGGCGACTACTTGAAGACCGCCAACGACCAGAGCCTGCTCATCGTGCTGATCGAGGACATCGCGGCGGTGAACAACCTGGATGAGATTCTCCGGGTCGACCACATCGACGTGTTCTTCGTGGCCCCGAGCGACCTGGCCACCTCGATGGGCCACATCGGCGACGTCGGTCATGCCGAGGTGCAGAAGACGATCGACGGAGCCATCGCGAAGATCGTCCAGGCCGGCCGCACCGCCGGCACTCTCGTCACCTCGGCGAACGTCGAGGGCTACACCCGCCAGGGCGTGCGCTGCATCATGACCAGCTTCTTCCCGTGGATCCAGGCCGGCACGAAGGATCTCATGGACCGCGCCGCCGCCGGCGCGGGAGGGCGCTGAAGAGGGCGCTCAAAAGGGTCCAGATGCGAGGCGGCGCCCGAAGGTCGGGCGCGAGGCGTACTCTCTGTACGTTGAGCGCCCCGACCGAGGGCGCCAACGAAGCAGATGGGCCCTTTTCAGCGCCCTCTGGCGTCGGGGCGGAAGCGGATGCCCGGGCGGGCCAGGCCGCCGCTGACGCCGATCGGCGTGCCGTCGGCGCGCCAGCAGGCTGCGCCTTCGAGCGTGCCGTCGGCCGCGAACGCCACCGCGTTCATGCCGCCGGCGACCGCGGGGACGGCGACGACGCGGTGTCCGCGGGCCGCCAGCGCGGCACGCACCGCGGCCGGGATGTCCTGCTCCATCTCGAGCTCCTGCCCCTGGCTCCAGATGCGCGGCGCCTCCACCGCCTGCTGCAGCGGCATGCGGTGATCGATCAGGTTCACCACCGCCTGCAGCACCGAGGTGAAGATGCGCACGCCGCCGGGCAGGCCCAGCGCCCACGCCGGGCGGCCGTCGCGCAGCACGATGGTCGGCGCCATGCTGCTGGTCACGCGCTTGCCGGGCGCCACCGACGCGGGCGTGCCGGGGTGCGGATCGAACAGCGCCATGGTGTTGTTCAGGATGATGCCGGTGCCTGGCACGGTGGCCTTCGCCCCGAACAGGTTGTTGAGGGTCTGGGTCATCGCCACCACGTTGCCCTCGGCGTCCGCGGTCGTCACGTGCGTGGTGTGGGCCGATCCGGCTGCGACGCCCGGCACCCCGCCGTAGTCCCCCGCCCGATCCGCGCGGATCTGCGCGCGCCGGGCCGCCGCGTGCGCCTTCGAGGTGAGCCGCTCGACGGGGATGTCCACGAACGCGGGATCCCCGGTGCAAGCGTTGCGATCCGCGAAGCCGATCTTGAGCACCTCGGCGATCAGGTGGAAGTACTCCGCGGTGCCGAAGCCCAGCCCGGCCGGGTCGAAGCCCTCCAGGATGTTCAGCATCTCGACGAGGTGCAGGCCGCCGGCGGTCGGCGGCGGCGCGCCCGCGATCTCGAAGCCGCGGTAGCCTCCGCGGATGGGCCGGCGCTCGATCGTCTCGTAGCGGACCAGGTCGTCGAGGGTGATGATGCCGCCCGCGCGCGCCATGTAGTCGGCCACGATGGCGCCCAGATCGCCGCCGTAGAGGGCGCCCGGCCCCTTGGCCGCGATCAGCCGAAGCGTCGCCGCGTACTCCGGCATCACGACGAGATCGCCCGCCTTGATCGGCGCGCCGCCGGGCAGGAACGTCCGCGCGGTCTCGGGGAAGCGCGCCAGGTCGGGGGCAGTGTCCAGCACCGCCTCCACCAGGTACGGCGTGGCGCGGAAGCCGCGCTCGGCATGGCGGATCGCCGGCTGCATCACCGTCTCGAGATCGAGGCGTCCGAAGCGGGCGATCGCCTCCGCCCAGGCCTTCAGCGTCCCGGGCACGCCCGCCGAGAGGAGGCCCGTCAGGTTGACGTCGCCTGCCGTGCGCAGGTAGTCGGGCCACGCGTCGGAGACAGGGCGGTACATGTCCGGCCGCGCCGCCGACGGCGCGGTGGTGTAGTTGTCGATGATGAGATGCCGGCCGTCGGCCAGCCGCAGCTGGGTCATGCCCGCGCCGAAGATGCCGACCATCATCGGCTCCACCACGGTCAGCGCGAAGAGGGCGCCGATGGCCGCGTCCACCGCGTTGCCGCCCGCCGCGAGCATCTCGGCGCCCGCCGCCGAGCCCAGCGGGTGATTGGTGACGACCATGCCCCGTGACGCCGTCGCCGGCCGCTTCTCCGTCATCGCGTTCGCTCCGTCAGGGCGTGGGCCAGACGTCGGGCAGCTTCGTGGCGATCCACTTCGCGAGCGCCGCGTTCACCACGCGGGGCTTCTCCTGGGCCATCCAGTGCCCCGACGGCACCACCACCTCGGTGAGGTCACGGCAATCCCGCCGCATCGGCTCGGCCAGCCGGGAGTGGACCGTCTCGCACGTGTAGTCGTACTCGCCGTGCAGGAACAGGACGGGCAGGCTCAGCCGGCCGCCGTCGCGGGCCCGCGCCGCGTAGGCCACGTTGCGGTCGCCGTTCATGTACCAGGAGTCCGGGCCGAAGAAGCCGTGGCGGGCGAGCCCGGCCGCGTAGGCGTCCAGATCCTCGTCGGTGACCAGATCGGGATCGCGAGGCAGGTCGGGCGCGCGCCCGGCACCGCCGAACCAGCCGCCGTCGCGGCGCGCGGTGGCGGTGCGCGAGGGCTTGCCCTTGCCGGCCGGGCTGCCCTTGCGGAAGAGGGCCTTGACGGTGGCGCGCGGGTCGGCGTCGAACGCGGCGCGGGCCTTGTCGAAGGATTCCTCGTAGAAGAGCATGTACTCCCACTGCCCCGCCGGGTACTCCGCCTCCGGATAGATCGATCGGTCCACGAGCGGGAGCAGGTTCCTCGGGGCGAAGCCGGCCGCGAGATACGGCACGCACAGATTGGCCACACCCCAGCAGCGCCCCGGATGATGGCTCGCCAGGCTCCAGACCACCGGGCTGCCCCAGTCGTGGCCGACCCAGATCGCCTTCTCGCGGCCGAGGGCGTCGAGCAGCTCGATCATGTCGCGCACCGCGTGCTCGAGGGCGTAGTCCTCGTGGCGCCGGTACACGCCGGATCGGCCGTAGCCGCGCATGTCGGGGGCCACCGCGCGAAAGCCGAGGTCGGCGAAGCACGGCAGCTGATGCCGCCAGGAGCGCGACAGCTCGGGCCAGCCGTGCACGAACACGATCGGCGGGCCGTCGGCGGCCCCCGCCTCCAGATAGAACGTGGTGTGCCGGTCCGTCTTGGCGACGCCCTCCGACACCGGGAGCCTCATCGGGGAGAAGCGCTCACACGACCGCGTCGCGCCGGAGCCGCGCGATCTCCTCCGCCGAGAAGCCGGCCTCCCCCAGGATCTCGTCGGTGTGCTCGCCCAGCGTCGGCGGCTCTCGATCGATCCCGGGGCCGCCGTGCTCGAGGCGGAAGCCGGCGCCGACCAGCCGCATCGGGCCGTAGCGCGAGTCGATGGTCTGCAGCACGTCGCGGTGCTCGAGCTGCGGGTGATCCACGATCTCGTGGATCTTCCAGATCGACCCGCACGGCACGTCGGCCGCGGTGAGCCGGGCCTCCCAGGTGCGCGGATCGTCGACGGCCAGCGCCTCCTCGATGATCTGCCGCAGCGCCGGCTCGTTGGCGGTGCGGGCCGGCCAGTCCTTGAAGCGCGGATCGGTCAGCGCGTCGGCGCGCCCCAGCGTCTTCATCAGGCCGGCGAACTGCTTCTCGGTGAGGACGGCCAGCACGATGTATCCACGACCGCAGCGGAACCGGCTCGCGGTGGGCTTGCGGCTCACCGACCCGTTGCCGATCTGCCGCTGCTCGACCCCGGCCACCGTGTACTCGGACACCGGCCCCGCGATGAAGGCCAGCGCCGCGTCCAGCATGGCCACGTCCACCAGCTGCCCTCGTCCGGTGTGGGTGCGCTGGTAGAGGGCGCTCGCCACCGCCAGCGCCGCGGTGATGCCGCCGATGGTGTCACAGAGGGCGAAGCCGGCGCGAGTGGGGCCCGCCGCCGGCTCGCCGGTGATGGACATGATCCCGGACATCGCCTGCAGCTTGCCGTCGAAGGCCGCGGTGGTCCTCTCCGGCCCGGTGCGCCCGAAGCCGGAGACGCCGCAGTAGATCAGCCGTGGATTGATCGCGGAGAGCGCCTCGTAGCCGAGGCCGAGCCGATCCATGACCCCGCCGCGGAAGTTCTCCCAGACCACGTCCGCGTTTCCCACCAGCCGCTTGACGATCTCGATCGCTTCCGGGCGGCGCAGGTCCAGCGTGATGGATCGCTTGTTACCGTTCATCGAGAGGAACGAGGGCGCCATCTTGCGCTCGGCCCACGTGCGGTCGGCGGGCGAGAGGCGCGTCTCGTCACCCTCGTGGGACTCGATCTTGATGACGTCGGCGCCCAGCAGGGCCAGCTGGTAGGTGCCGTAGGGACCGGCGAGGTAGCGCGTGAAGTCGAGGATCCGGACGCCCGCGAACGGCTTGCTCACGACGCCTCGCGCTTGGCCTTGGCCACCGCCTTCACGACGTCGAATTCCTTGCGCCGCTCCGCGATCTCGTCGGGCGAGAGCTTGCCCGCGTCGAGGTACTTCTGCTTCCAGCCCGGATCCTTCGTCCACGCCAGCGGCGACGCCACCGTGGTCCGCGCCGCCGGGGCGCCCGCCAGCAGCCGAAGCGCCAGCTCGAGCGTGAGGATCTGCGACTCGCGGTCGAACGGCCGGCCCGCCGAATTGCCGAGCGGAAAATCGCTCCACACGAACCGGGGGACGCCGCAGTGCTCGACGATGTCACGGGCGCAGCCCATGATCACGGTGGCGATGCCGTTGGCCTCCAGGTGGCGCGCGGCCAGACTCACGGTCTGGTGGCAGACCGGTCAGCTGGGGACCAGGACCGCCGCGTCGGCGCCGTCCTCCCGGCAGCGGCGCAGCAGCTCGGGCGCGTCGGTCTCCATCGTCACCCGGTGGCTACGGTTGGTCGGCGCCCCGTGGAAGCGGGTGGTCAGGCTGCCGATGCGCCCCGCCGCGACGGCCTCGTGCAGCCGGGCCAGCGGGAAGTAGGCGCCGAGGTCCTCCGGCACGGTGTTGGCGCGGTCGTAGCCCACGTGCGAGATGCGCAGGTCGGGCACGCGATCCACCGGCGCGGAATACACCGTGTAGAACTTCGCGCCCGCGTTGTAGGCCGCGTTCGGCCCCTGGTCGCCCGCCTCGGGCTGGAACGGCGCAGCGGTCGTGATGAGGGCGACCCGGGCGCGGGACAGCGGCCGCGCGAGCGGCGTGAACGGCGCGTCGGTGAAGTGGGCCCAGCGATACGGGCTGAAGCCCAGCGCCTGGTAGTACTCCCGGGTCCGCTCCATGTAGCGGACCGGCACGTCGTGCTCCGGGGCGAAGACGATCGCCGGGCGCGGCTCGACCGCGGTCGGCTCGCCGCTCATGAGGCGAAGGTCTTGATGACCAGGCCGCGCGCCTTCTCGAGATCGACACCGTTGGCCGCCATGCACGGGCTGGCGTCCTCGAGGATCCGGTCGGGATCGCCCAGGTGCATGTACTTCTTGTAGGTGTCCTCGAACTCGATCCCGAGCGCGCGCGCGAACAGCGTGAGGTAGTGCTCGATCACGATCGGCCGCTCCCGCTCGAAGCGGCACTGGTCGCGATGGCAGCCGTGGTAGATGCCGGCGAGGTGCGTGGCCCCGGCGGCCCGCGCGCGATCGATGTCGTCGAGCGCCATCTGCCGCCAGACCGCGGGCCCGAGCTGCTCCTGCAGGGCCGGCGTGCACGTGCGGCCCCACCGCGCATCGGGCTCGAAATCGATCACGGTGATGCCGGGCACCGCCTCCAGCAGCCGGCGCGCGGCCCGTCCCTCGCGCGCCCGGGCCTCGGTCGCATGGTGGTAGTGCAGCGCCACCGTGGCCTCGACCCGGTGCGTGAACGTGAACCGTCCGCGGTCGAGGCAGTCGGCGAGAAACTCCGCGGTGTGGCGCTTCGGGAAGGGCAGGTCGGCCTGCAGGACCTCGTCGTAGAACTGGATGCACGACGGGCACCACATGACGACCTCGCGCGGAGCCATGCTCTGCAGCAGCTCGACGGTGTGGTTGGCGTAGCGCTGGCCCGAGGCCTCCTGCCCGCGCCGGTGGTGCTGGATGCCGCAGCAGTAGGTGGGACCGCCCGCGGCCACGTAATCGAGATCGAGCCGGTCGAACACCGCCGCCACCGTCTCGACCAGGTGGGAGGTGCGCAGCACGTTGCAGCCGAGGTACAGGACGACGTCGTGGCGCTCGCCGTCGCGCGGTGGCTTGAGCAGCCAGGTGCGCTCGTCCTTCTTCGAGAGCAGGTCGTGAGTGAGGTTGATCTCCCCGAAATACTTGCCGTAGTCGAAGCTCATCGGCCGGATCCTCTCCCCCGCTCCCACCATGGGAGCAAGGCCGAGTCTACCACGCCGGCCGGGGCCACCGGGCGCGCGGTCAGGCCCGACGCACCACGCGCCGGCTCATGATGGCGCTCACGGAAGGGAATGCCTTCCGCGCGGCCTCGGGCACCGGCTGCCACTGCTCGGTCCCGGGCCGGCCCTTGAAGTAGTCGAAGCCCAGCGTGCCGGGCCCGTCCGGCTTGCCGACCACGATGCGCCCGACCATGCCGGCCGCCTCGTGCGGCGCGCAGAAGTAGTCGTAGACGCCGGGCACGGTCAGCGTGACCTCGAAGTGATTGCCCGGATTCACGAGGAAGCGGGAATCCCAGGGCGCGGCCCGCTCGGGGATGCGCAGCGAGTGGTGATCGTTGCGCGGATGGTAGGCGGTCGTGGTGTGCACGTTGGAGTGCACGGTCCAGCGGATCACCTGACCCGGCGCCACGTGGATCCCGATCGGATCGAACCACACCGTGGTGCCGAGCGGGTCGCTCATCATGTGGATCTCCACCGGAGCGGCGGCGCGCGCCGGCCACCCCACGACGAGGCCGGCGAGCGCGAGCCCGCCGGCCTTCAGGACCTCTCGCCGCGTTGCCACGATGGACCGTCTACTTCTGGAGCGCCATCGCCTTGTCGGCCGACACGTACCAGATCACGATGTGGTAGTGCGGCTCGGCCACGCCCGGGTGCCCGGCGTTGAAGTACATGTCCACGTGATCGACCTTCTCCTGCGCCACCGCCAGGTTGTTGAAGGCCTTGTGCGCGCTGATGTCCTTGAGCGGGATCATGTACACGCTGCTGACCAGCTTGCCGTCGTGGTCGTAGGCCAGGAACGGGCCGGCGGGCAGCGTCGACGGCTTCACGTACAGCGTGCCGAGGCCGGGGACGAAATCGGGCAGCGCCACCAGGCTGCTGACCTTCTTGTAGTCGCCGCCGGGGGGCGCCGTCGCCTGCGCGTGGGCGGGAGCCGCCTGGACCGTGAGGACGCCAGCACCGAACGCCAGGACCGCCAGGGTCATACCGAGTCGCTTCATGTCCGCCTCCTTGAACCAGAGCTTGGGGATTCGAGGTACCGGGCGTATCGTAGGCGCGGTAAGATATTTAAGCAAGTAAAAAGTTTTTTTACTATCTAAAGAACATGGAAACGCCGACAGGCACCAGGCTTGACATCCTCGAACTACTGCTTCGGGAGGAGCTTAGCTCACAGCAGCTCAGTGAGCGGCTTGGGGTCAGCTCGGCAGCGGTACGGCAGCATCTGACGACCCTGGAGGCATTGGGGCTGGTCGTCAGGCGCAAGCTGGTGACCCAGCCGAGCCGCCCGACCTACCTCTACCGGGTCTCTCCGCAGGGCATGCGGATCTTTCCGAAGCGCTACGACCTGCTGCTGGCCCAGATGATCGACGTGCTCGCCGAGCGGCAGGGCCCGGAAGCCGTGGAGCAGACGATCGCGGCCGCGGCCCGGCGGGTGGCCGAGCATGTGCCGAGCCGCGTGTCGGGCGGCCCTGGTCCCGAGCGGTGGCGCCGCCTGCTGGAGTGGCTCGAGACCGAGTTCGCCTGGCAGGCCGACGTCGCCGAGACGGCGAGCGGGCCCCGACGGCTGACCATCCACCAGTGCCCGTTCCAGGACCTCTCGAAGATCCAGCCGGACGTCTGCGGGGTGTTCTTCGGCTCGCTGATCCGGACGCTCTGCCCCGGCGCGGTGGTGGACCACGCCGATGCCCCGGCGATGCCCGCCTGCTGCGCGTTCCTGGTGAGCGAGGCCTGAGGTCCCGGGCGCGCGCTCGGCACCCCGGTCGTCGACCAGCCGCGCGGGATCGACGCCGGCTACACCGCCATCACGATGCCGTCGTGGCCCGGATCGGCGCCGCCGTCGAGACCGTCGGGATGCACGCGGATGGCGTGCACCGCCGCGAAACCGTAGGTGTTGGGGCTGCGCACGACCTCGTAGCCCTCCGCTTCCAGCTCGCGCTGCACACCGCGCGGGATGCGGTTGGATACGTCGATGGCGTTGCTGGTCGCCGAGAACCGAGGCGCGCTCACCGCCTCCACCATGGTCATGTCGAAGTCGATCGCGTTCAGCAGCACCTGCAGCACGCCCATGGCGATCTGGGTCGCGCCGGGCGCGCCGATGATGATGTGCGGACGATCGCCCTCGAACACGATCGACGGCACCACCGAGCTGAAGCGCGCCTTGCCCGGCGCCAGGCTACCGGCGCGGCCGGGTCGCGGATCGAAGACGCCCATGCAGCCGTTGTACATGAAGCCGAGCCCGCTCGTGATCACCCCCGACGGCATGCCGAGGGAATGGGTCATGGTCACGCAGCTGCCCTCCGCGTCGATCACCGAGACGTGGGTGGTGTCGCGGCTCGGCGCGCCCGCGTTGAAGCGGGGCACGTCGGCCTTGCGCCGCGCGCGGATCTCCTCGGCGAGCGGGGTCGCGTACTCGCGGCCGGTCAGCCGCTCCACCGGCACCTCGACGAACCTCGGATCGCCCACGTGGCGGTCCTTGTCGATGGTGGCGCGCTTCATGGCCTCGGCCACGATGCGGACGTACTCGGCCCCGTTGTGCTCGAGCTTGCCCAGGTCGAAATGCTCGAGGATGTTCAGCATCTCGATCAGGAGGATGCCGCCGCCGGGCGGCTGATTGCTCGACACGCGATAGCCACGGTACGTGCCCCAGAGCGGCCGGTTCCGGGTCGTCCGCCAGTCGCGCAGGTCGGCGGCCGCGATCAGGCCGTCGTGCCGGCGCATGTCCTCCACGATCGCCTCGGCGATCTCCCCCTCGTAGAACACCGCGTCGCCGTGCTTGGCGACGAGGCGCAGGGTCTGGCCCAGATCGCGGTTCACCACCCGGTCCCCCACCCGCTTCGGGGTGCCGTCGGGGCGGCAGTAGAGCGCGCGCGAGGCAGGCGTGAAGGCGAGGCGCTCGTGGTTCGCGGCCCGGCCCATCTGTCCGTCCTCCGCCCACCACGAGCCCACGTGGGGCCGCACCGTCCAGCCGCCCTCCGCCCACGCGATGGCCGGCTCCACGATCTGCTCCCACGGCAGCCGCCCGTGCTCCCGGTGCGCGTCGCGATAGGCCCGCAGGCTCGCGGGCGCGCAGATCGCCTGGTAGCCGATGTCGTTGACGCGGCCGCGCAGGATGAAGCCGTAGCCGTCCCGCGCTTCGGACTCGATCCGGTCGGCCCACATGTCGGGGCGCACCGCCCGGGGGGCGGGCGCGTGGAAATCGATGTAGCCGTGGAAGCCGTCGCGCATCGCGAGGCCGCAGCTGCCGAAGCCGGCGATGCCGCACATCAACGGGTCCACCACGCCCTGCACCAGCGCGCAGGCCATCGCGGCATCCACCGCGTTGCCGCCCGATCTCAAGATTTCGGCGCCGGCCTCGGTCGCTTCCGGCTGCGCGGCCACGATCATCGAGCGCTTCGCGTATCGCATACGGCCTCCTCGGAGATGAACGGCTCGGCGGAGATGGTGGCCCAAGGGTAGCAGACCTGGCCGGCCGCGGCGCGGGCCGTGCTACCGTGAACCCGTCATGACCGGCGCCATCCGGCGGGCCGTCGCGAGCGCGTGTCTCGCATTCATCGCCGGCGCGGGGTGCTCGAAGGCGGTGCTCGCGCCCGAGGACTACGGCGGCGGCGCGCTCATCCGGCCGCCGATCGCCGAGAGCGAGCCGGCCTCGTCCCGCAATGCGGCCGCCGCGCGGCTGGCCACGCAATATCTCGGCGCCCCCTACGTCTGGGCCGGCGACAGTCCCGCCGGCTTCGACTGCTCCGGGCTGGTGAGCTACGTGTACGCGCGCGTCGGCGTCTCGATTCCCCACAACGCGGCCCAGCAGTACCGCCACGGCACGCCCGTCCCCCGCGAGAGCCTGCAGCCCGGTGACGTGGTGTTCTTCGACCGGCTGCGCCACAACGGCATCTACCTGGGCGATGGCCGATTCATCCACGCCACCCACCCGGGCGGCGTGAAGATCGCGCGGCTGGAGGACAACTGGTTTCGGACTCGGTGGGTCGGCGCCCGCCGGCTCTGACCGGCGCGCGTGAGGCACGGTCCCCTCGCCGCGGTCATCCCACGAAGGGCGGTACCGGCGGTGTCTCCACGACGACCGGCGTGATCTCGAGCAACCCGGGCACGGCGCGGGTCGCCTCCTCGGCGCCCTCGAGCGCAGCGGCGCAGCCCACCAGCGTGACGAGGCCGTCGGCGGCCCGCACCTCCATCGGATAGCGCCGCGTCGCCGGGTGGCTGGCGAGCGCGACCTCGACTCGCGAGGCGAGCAGCCGATCGGCCACCATCCGCCCGCCGTGGTCCGTCGTGGCAAAGGCCGGCTGACCGGCCAGGGCAAGAATCAGGTCTACCACGGCCGGCCGGGGCAGGCCCGCCGTATTGACGACCAGGTGATAGAGCGCGGGATCGTTGAGGTCGACGTTGAACAGGTAGCGCATGCGCTTGAGCTTCTGGGTGTCGTCGCGGTGGACCAGCTGTCCGGCGATCTGCGCGCTGATCCGCTCGCCCCCGTGACTGGACAGGGCGCTGGTCAGATCGTCCACGCGGAACGCGGTCGGCGCCATGACCCGCAGCCGCACCGCGTGCGGCACGTCGCGTAGCAGCCACTGGCCGCCGCGGCCGACCACCACCGCGCGGTCCTCGGCGGCGATCTCGAGCAGCACGGTCTGGATCACCGCGATGTAACGGCGGGTCTCGTGATCGAACCGCTCGAACAGCGACGGCGGCTCCTCCTCCAGGTGCCAGAGCCGATGGGCGTCGAGACCGTAGGGCTGCGTCCGATCCAGGAAGCGCTCGTGATCCACGAAGCAGTAGCCGAGGCGCTCGGCGACGGCCAGACCGATCTCGGCGCCGCCGCTGCCGACCTGCTGCGAGATGGTCACGATGGCCATGCGCGTCCTTCGGCGACGCGGGCCATCGCCCGGATCGCCCGCTCGGGGCTGCCGATGTCGCGCCAGACGCCGGCAGGCAGCGTCGAGACCGCGACCGGCCCGGTGCAGATCTCCAGCACCCCGCGGGAAAAGCTCGCGGTCGGCGCGAGCGCGTAGGCGTGATGCATCGCCCACGACTCGTGCTCACTGCCCCAGAAGGCGGGCAGGCGGGCGAGCCGGCCGGTCAGCGACGGCACGCACTCGCGGCCGGCGTCCAGCACGGCGGCGGCGCTCGCGGCGAAGACGAACGTGTTCCAGAGGCAGCCGTCACGCCACATGGCCTGCGCGGCCTCCCGCGACGGCTTCTCCTGGAACCGGGCCACGCGATGGAGGGGCCAATGAAGCCCACACTCCACCGCGGGGCCCGGTCGGATCCAGCCATACTCGACCTCCGGCTCGTCCGGCTGGGCTCCGAGCAGCACGATCCATGGCCGCCGGCGCTGGACGAAGCCGGCCACCTCGGCGACCTGGGCCATGAACTCGCCCTCGCGCGCGATGCAATGGTCGCAGGGGAAGAACACGGCGGTCGCGCCCGGGTCGTGGGCCTCGATCCACTGCGCGGCCAGGAGCACCGCGGCGGCGGTGCCGCGGCCGATCGGCTGCTTCAGGACCGTGGCCCGCGGCCGCTCCCCGAGGTCGCGGACCAGGAACTCGGCATGGCTCTCCATCCCGATCACCACTGTCCGCTCGACGGGGATCGTGGGCCCGATCCGATCGAGCGTCTGCCGCAGGAGCGTGCGAGGGCCCAGCAGCGGGCAGAACTGCTTGGGCCGGGGCTCGCCGAAGAGGCGCCGGGTGAGCGGGCGCAGCCGTACGCCCTCACCCCCGGCCAGCACGACCGCCCACGGCGATTTCACCGCCGCGCCGGGGTCGTCGATACGGCGTCGCGGCTCGATCGCGTGCGCCATCGAGTCGCTCACAGCTTCGCCATCGCGCGCGGCGCGCCGAACGGGGCGCGGCCGTAGTAGCCCTCGAGGCGCTCCTCGTGCGCGGGACCGAGGCCGATCGCCGGATCGTATCCCGGAGCGAGGCGGATCGCCTCGGCGGGCAGGCTCACCTCCACCGTGCCCGCGCCCCAGCTGACCTCCGCGATCCAGCCCACCGGCACGAGCACGATGCGAGCCGGCCACCACAGCCCGATCGACGCCACCATGTGGCCGATCTCCCACGAGCCGTTCACGATCAGGAAGTCCGCGGCGCGGCCCACGTCGCCGTCGAGGGCATGCACGTGATAGCCACGGATGGCGCGGACGCTGCGGAGGTGGCGGTCGTAGTGGACGTCGAGCGTGCGATCGAGGATGGCCGGAGCCAGCACGACCGCGGCACCGACCGAGACCACGTAGGACGGGAACCGGTAGTACCGGCCCAGATCGAGCCCGTGCTGGCCGGACACCGGACGCGCGAGGTCGCTGCTCGGGCCCCGGCTGACCTGGCGGCCGGTGAGGCCGGTCTGGAGCGTCCGGGCGGCGCGATCGACGTGCTCGATCGCCTCGGGCGGAAGCAGCACCCGGCGGCCGCCCAACCGGTGAAGCGTGTCGACTACCACGTGGCGAACCGTCCAGTTGCGGTCCTCGAGGTAGAGGTCCCGCACCCACCCGATCCGGCCGTCCGAGGCCCGGACGGCCCAGCCGAGAATCTCTCTGACGCTGCTCGGCCAGCCGGTCACGCGAAGCATCGGCATCACCTCTCTCCTCGACCAGCCTAGCAACCGCCGATGAGAGACAGATGAGGGTGAGGTGAGAAGCCGTCGCCGCGCCGCAGCGCGCCGTCGCGCCTTCCGCTCCCGCTCCCGTGGTAGGCTGCCGCCGTGACCGCGATCGGCTTCCCCATCCCGGAGGACATCACGCGCATCGTCGCGGGGCTCACGCGCTTCGTCCGGAGCGAGGTCGTCACCCGCCACGAGAAGCACGCGGCGCTGCTCGAGGACCCGCGTCGACGCTACGGGCCGGATGGCCGCTACGTGCCCGCCGTCGTGGATCTCATCCAGGAAGTCCGCGCCGCCTCGGCCGACGCGGGCTACTTCAACCTGTGCGTGCCCACCGCGATGGGCGGGCTCGGCCAGGGCTACCTGGCGTACTACGTGGCGTGGGAGGCCATCAACCGGCTGTGCGGGGCGCATCACTGGCTCGGCACCTTCGCGCTGAGCCACTGGGCCTTCGGTCCCAGCGTGGTGCTCGAGCAGCTCACCCCCGAGGCGGGCGAGCGCGCGCTCGCCGGCCTCGTCTCGGGCCGGCGGTCCATGTGCTTCGGGCTCTCCGAGCCCGGCGCCGGCTCCGACGCGACCATGATCGAGACGCGCGCGACCGCCGACGGGGACGGCTGGCGCATCACCGGCCGCAAGATGTGGACGACCAACGTCACGTTCGCGGACTGGATCGTCGTCTTCGCGGTGACCGATCCGGCGCGCGCCGCGGCCAAGCGCGGCGGGATCAGCGCCTTCCTCGTGCCCACCACCGCGCCCGGCTTCACGCTCCAGCGGGTCACGCTGCTGCAGGGCGACATCGGGGGCGTCGAGGGCGAGTCGACGTTCGACGCGGTCCGGGTGGAGCCGTGGCAGCTCGTCGGGGCACTCCACGAGGGCTTCCGGATCGCCCTGCTCGGCGTCTCGCTCGGCCGGGTCTACAACTCGGCGCGCGCGGTGGGCCTGGCCCGGTGGGCGCTCGAGAAGGCGGTGGCCTACGCCTCACAGCGCGTGGCCTTCGGGGCGCCGATCGCCGAGCACCAGGGCGTCGCCTTCCCGCTCGCCGAATCCGCGATGGAGGTGCACGCCGCGCACCTGGCCGGGCTCAACGCCGCGCTGCTGCTCGACCGCGGCGAGCGCGCGATCAAGGAGCTGTCGATGGCGAAGGCCTTCGCGGTGGAGGTCTGCCTGCGCGCGGTCGATCGCGCGATCCAGACCCACGGGGGCATGGGGCTCACCAACGAGGTGGGGCTGGTGCACGCCTACAACACGCTGCGCATCATCAACATCGCCGACGGCACCAACGAGATCCTGCGCCGGACCATCTTCCAGCAGCTCTCCCGGGGCGATCTCGATCTCTGATCGGAGGGCCACGTGAGATTCGACGACAAGGTGGCACTGGTATCGGGCGCCGGCTCCGGCATCGGGCGGGCCACCGCCCTGGGCTTGGCCGCGCACGGCGCCCGGGTGGCGGTGGCGGACCTCGATCGCGCGAAGGCCGAGGCGGTCGTCGCCGAGATCGCGGCGGCCGGAGGCGGTGCGGTCGCGATCGCCGCCGACGCCGCGACCGCCGACGGCGTCGAGGCGATGATCGGCGGCGTGGCCCGCGCCTTCGGCGGACTCGACATCCTCCACAACAACGCGTTCGGCCAGCCCGCGCTGCCGGCGGGGCGCAGCCGCCTCGCCTTCACCGCCGATGTCGACGAGGCGGTATGGGCTCACACCATCGAGCTGGGCCTCACCGGCGTGTTCCGCGCCATGAAGCGGGCCATCCCCGAGATGCTGGCGCGCGGGGGCGGGGCCATCGTCAACACCGCGTCCATCTCCGGCCTCTTCGCCGACTTCGCCATCGGCGCCTACAACGCGGCCAAGGCCGGCGTGATCAACCTCACCCGGGTCACCGCGATCGAGTACGCGTCGCGCGGCATCCGGGTCAACTGCGTGTGCCCCGGCGCCATCGACACGCCGCTGCTCCAACCGTCGCTGTCCATCCCCGGCTTCGCCGACACCACCACCGCGATGATCCCGATGCGGCGGCTCGGACGGCCCGAGGAGATCGCCGCCTGCGTGCTGTTCCTCGCCTCCGATCAGGCGTCCTACGTCACCGGGGCCGCTCTGGTCGCCGACGGTGGGCTCACCGCGCAGACCGGCCTGCCGAGCCGCCTCCCACTGCCGTGAGCGGCCGCGCGACCGCGCTCAGCCGCCGTACCCCCAGTTCCAGCACGGCAGGCGTTCCTTCCAGAACCAGTCGTCACAGAGGGCCTCGTCGCAGCGACGGCGGCACTCCGGCTCGGTGAGGTTGGCGGTGCACTGTAGAGTCGCCCCCGCCTTGCAGTAGCAGGCGCCGAGGAACGCGGCCTCCCGGCCGGCCGCGGGATGCTGCGCGGCGCTGCCGGCCGCCGCCATCGCGACGGCGGCCAGGCCCAACACCAGGATCCGGAGCCGCACGCTCATTGCGACGTGCTCATGATCTCCCTATACTCCCGACGTATGCCATCCCGCCAGCGCTGGTCAGTGGTCGGCGCGCTCGTGCTCGCAACGCTGGCGGCGGCTCCGTCCACATCCGGGCGCGCCGCGGACGGCCCGACGCTGCGGACCGTCGCCCGCACCGGCGACGCGGCGCCGGGGGGCGGCACCTTCGATCGCTTCGGCCAGGAGACCTTGCCGATCGTGGCCCCGGTCAACGGCCGAGGCGACGTCGCGTTCTTCGCCCGGCTCATTCGCGGGGGCGCCGACGAAGGCATCTTCCTCCAGCGCGGCGGACGCGTCGTGACGGTCGCGCGCGAGGGCGATCGGGTGCCCGGCGTCGGTCGACTCGCCGGCTTCGGCAAGCATCCCACCCCGGCGCTCAACGACGGCGGCACCGTGGTGTTCGCCGCAGCGGTCGCGGAGGGCCGCGCGGTCGAAGGCATCTTCGCGTGGTCGGCCGGCCGTCTGCGCGCGGTCGCCACCACCGGCGGCGCGGCGCCCGGCATGCCGGGCGTGATGGCCGGCCTCGACGCGCCGGTGGTGAGCGCGCGGGGCGACGTGGTGTTCATGGCCACGATCCGTCGGGGACGCGAGTCGATCGAGGCGATCCTCGCGAGCCGGGGCGGCGGGCTGCGCAAGATCGTGGCGCAGGGCGATCCCGCGCCGGGCGGCGGGACGTTCGCGGCCTTCGGCCCCCCCGCGCTCAACAACCGCGGAAGCGTCGCCTTCGCGGCGGTGGTCGAGGGCAAGGGCGTGCCCGGCGGTATCTTCGTCGTCACCGGCGACCGCGTCGAGATGGTAGTGGGCGCCGGCGAGGAGACGCCCATCGGCGGGATCTTCGCGAAGTTCTCCGAGCGGATCGGCCTGAACGATCGCGGGCTCATCGCGTTCCACAGCATGCTGAAGTTCGCGCCGGTCGAGGCCGCCATCTTCGCGGCCGAGGACGGCAAGGTGCGCGCGGTTTCGCGCCTGGGCGACGCCGCGCCCGGCGGCGGCACCATCGTCCACTTCGGCCTCTGGCCCGCGGTGGGATCCGGCCGGGAGGTTGCCTTCGCCGCGTCCATCGAGGGCGGCGCCACCCCGGTCGCGATCCTGCTGGCCGACGGGACCCAGGTCACCCAGGTGGTGGCGGTGGGCGAGACGCTGCCCGGCGGCGATCGCATCACCACCCTGTCGCTGTACCCGGTGGTCAGCGTCGGCCCGCGGGGCCACGTGACGTTCGCGGTGGCGCCCACGTCCACCGGAGACGGCCCCGAGGGGTTGTTCGCCGCGGAGCCCGCCGGTCGCCGCTGACCGTCAGTTCATGTCGGACGGCGGATACTCGACGAAGACGTTCGCGGCGGTGACCAGGACGTGGCGAGTCGTGGTCCGCGCGGGCAGCGTCTCCCCCCGCAGCATACGCATCGCGAGCGGCAGCACCTCGTAACCCAGGCGGTCCAGGTAGAACGCGACGGAGCCGATCACGATGCTCCCGCGGTTCGCCGGATCGATCTCCTTGCGATCGTTCATGCCGCCGTGGATCGTCCGGTCCATCCCGTGGCTCACGATCGCGGTATCCTGCACGCGCCCCGCGCTCTCCACCGCCGATTTCACCGCCAGCGCGGTCGCGTCGTCGGTGGCCGCGAAGAGCAGCTTGCCGCCGGGATGCGCGGCCAGGAACTTGCCGACCTGCGGACCGACCTGGGCGGGATTGCCTTTCGTGTCCACGTCGGTCACCCGCACCGCGGGCAGCCGCTGCCGGAGCGCCGCGGTGACGCCCTGACCGCGCTCCGGGACGTGATCCGCGGTGGCGGAGAGATTGCCCACCACCGCCGCGGCGGTGGGCTGGCCACGCCACGAGCGCAGCGCGAACCGGGCCAGCGCCTCGCCGGCCACGCGGCCGGCGGCCAGGTTGTCCACGGTGTAGAGCGGCGCGCCCGGCACCGGATCGTTCACCGCGAGCACGCGGATCCCCGCGGCCTTGAGCTTCTCGCCGATCGCCGCGTTGGCCGCGCCCCGGTGGTACTGGATGTAGAGGTCGACCCTGCGCGCGATGGCCGCCTCCGCGTTCTGCATCGCGCGGGCGTCGTCGCGCTGGTTGTCGTAGAAGACCATCTCGATCGGGTGGGCCCGGGCGGCCAGCACGAAGCTCTCGCGGATCTCGCGTCCGGTGAAGCCGGTCCCCTCGACGGTGACCCCGGGCTCCTCGGTGAGGTTGGCGAAGGCGACCACGTACGGGCGCTGAGCGACGGCGGGACCCAGCCCGGCTCCGAGCACCAGCGCGGCCAGCACGCCCAGAGCGAGCGGCCGGACGTGCGAACGCCGGCAGCCCCTCGCGGGGACCGCCGGCGCACGGTGCCTCACGACCGGTCCTCCGATCGTGGCGATCTAGCGGATGCCGTCGATGGCGACGAAGTTGCCGGTCATGCCGACCGCTCGCGGGACGGTCATGTTGAAGAAGAAGGTGGCGCGCCCGGTGGCCGCGGCCTCGGCGGCGATGAGATCGGTGCGCACGTTCTCGATGATGTGGATGCCGTTATCGGTCAGCAGCATGTTGTGCACGATGAAGGCTTCCTTCGGGTTCTCCCCCGGGATCACCTCGACCGCCCACTGATCGGAGCCGACCGCGACGACCTTCTGCGAGATGAGCCAGGTGGCGGCGTCCTTGCCGATGCCGGGCTCGCCCGAGTTGAACAGCGCGTTCTGAGCCGGGTACTGCTCGAAGAGATCGCCCCAGCCGGTGTGGACGACCACGATGTCGCCCTCGCGCAGCGTGGTGTTGTACATCTTGAGCCCGGCCTGGATGTCGGCCGCGGTGATGACGGTACCCTTCTCCAGGCAGGGCTTCTTGCAGGCCGCATTGCCCTTGAACTTGTTGGCCTGCTGGAAGACCTTCACCATGTCCACCACCACGCCGCGGGTCGCGAAGGACTTGAGGTTCTCGAGGCCCAGCTTGGTGATGTTGTTCTGGGTGATGAACTTCCCGATCGGGGTCTGATTGTAGTAGCAGTCCTTCCGCCCGATGTGCCCCATGCCGTCCAGGTGGGTGCCGACGTGGCTCTGGCTGAGCCAGGTGTCTTCCATGTAGGTCAGCTCGTTCTCGCCGAAGGAGGCGCCCGGCGCGAGCGACACCGCGGTGAGGATGGTCTTGGTGAAGCGGCTCCCGAAGAGGGGGACCCCGTCCACCAGCGGATACGACATCGGGATGACCTTGCCCTCCTTGATCTCGGCCGCGGCGGCCTTGGTCACGGCGGGAGTGACGCGATTGGTGGCGCCGGTCTGATCGTTCGGGCCCCACGGCGAGGCCGGAACCAGCTTCTTGCAGTCGGTCTGCGCGAACGACGACGTGCTGAATGCGAGCACCAGCAGGGCCGCTGCCACCGGTAGGATCGCTCGTCGGATCATGGCCGCACTCCTTCTCATCTGTGAGAGGGCACGTCGCGCGTCGCGGAGCCGACGCCGCCGGCATCCTAGAGCAGGCCGGTTCGCGGGGTCAAGCCCTGTGCAGTAGCGCGCGGCGTCACCTGGTCGGACCAGTCACGAAGGCGCGTCGGCCATTCCACGCCTCGCGAACGACCCCGACCGCGGAGAAGACGAACAGCGCGGCGATCAGCAGCCCGATGGCGACATCCGGCCACCCGGCGTGGGTGATCGCGACTCCCGCGGCGGCCAGCAGCACGCCGGCGTTGGCGAGGACGTCGTTGCGCGAGCAGAGCCACGCCGAGCGCATGTTGATGTCGTCGGCCTTCCGCCGCCACAGGAGCGCCAGGCAGACGAGATTGGCCCCGAGGGCCAGCACGCCAAGCACGGCCATCACCGTCGCCGGGGGCACGACGGGGCGCACGAGCTTGCCCACCACCTCCGCGAGCACCCCGACGCCGAAGGCCGCCATCACCGAGCCCTTGAGCAGGGCCGCGCGCGCCTGCCAGGCCGGGCCGCGGCGAACGACGTAGAGGCTCACGCCGTAGACCAGCGCATCGCCCAGCATGTCCATCGAGTCGGCGAGCAGCGCGGTGGAGCGCACGGCCAGGCCGACGCCACACTCGATCAGGAACACCGCTGCGTTGATCCCCAGGACCAGCAGGAGGAGCCGTCGCTGATCCTCCGGTACCTCGGCGGGAACGGCGCAGCAGTCGCTCACGCGGGCAGCATGGGGTCGGGCCGCCGGCCCGTCAACGATGGCTTGACAGGGCCGCCGGGTCCCGGGCATTATCCTATTGCCAGTCGGAAATGTGAAAATTGATACTGAAATGTAAGAGGAACCAACATGAACGGGCAGTTGCGGGCACCCATTGCGATCCTGGATGAGCATCCGGAGTGGTCCAGTCGACTGATCGCGGAGCTGCAGGCGCGGCGGCTGCCCTACGAGAAGATCGACCACTCCAACCACTCCTACGACCCGCGCGACCGCCAGCCGCGCTACTCCGTGGTCGTGAATCGCACGAGCCCGTCGTCGGCCACCCGCGGCCATGGGGGCGTGCTCTTCTACGCCGAGGCCCTGCTCCATCACTACGCCTCGCTCGGCGTGCCGGTCATCAACCCGGTGGCCGCCTACCGGAGCGAGAAGTCGAAGGCGCTCCAGCTGGACCTCTTCGAGCGCGTCGGTGCCCGCTATCCGCGGGCGGTGGTGGTCAACCATCGCGACACGATCCTGAAGGCCCTCGACCAGATCGCCTTCCCGCTGGTCATCAAGCCGAACATCGGCGGGTCCGGAGCGGGCATCGTCCGCTTCGACTCGCGTGACGATCTGGAGGCCGGCCTGGACACCCTGCACTTCGGCCCGGACGGGACGGTGCTCGTGCAGGAGTATCTCGAGTCCGACGAGGGCGCGATCGTGCGGGTCGAGGTGATGGACGACCAGTACCTCTACGCCATCCGCATCGTGCGCGACGCGCGCGCCGGCTTCAACCTCTGTCCGGCCGACATCTGCCACGTACCGGAGGGCGCGTCGGCGCCGGCGGCCACGCCGCTCGAGGCCTGCCCGGTGTCGGCCATCCCCGGGCTCACCGTCACCCGCTTCGACGCCCCGCCCGAGGCCATCGACACCGTGCTGAGGCTCACCCGGGCCGCATCGATCGACATCGGCGGCGTGGAGTACCTGGTGGCGAAGCGCGACGGGCTGATCTACTACTACGACGTCAACGCCACGTCCAACTTCGTGGCCAACGCGCCCGAGGTGCTGGGCTTCGATCCGACCGCCCGGTTCGTGGACTACATCACGCGGGTGGCCACCCGCTAGGCCTCGTACTCCTGCACGGCCTCGATCGTCACCTCGCCCTCGGCGTCGACCGCGAGGGTGATGAGATTGGGGCGACAGCACACCGCGCAGTCCTCGGTGAACGTCTGGCGGTCGCCGCCGCTCGGGTCCACGAAGACCTCGTTCTCCTCGCCGCAGAACGCGCAATCGTAGGACACGCGCTCATTCTACGCGTCGGCTGCGCGCGTCGAGTATCATCCCGGCCGGGAGGGCGACCTCATGCGATTCCAGGGCAAGGTGGCGCTGATCTCGGCCGCGGGCGCCGGGATCGGCCGCGCGACCGCGATGATCATCGGCCGCGAGGGCGGCACGGTGGTCGGGGTGGACGTGGAGCAGGGCGCGCTCGACCGGCTCACCGCGGACGTGGGCGCGGCCGGCGGCCGCGCGCTGGCGCTGCGCGCCGACGCGCTCGACGCCGCGTCGGTGGAGGGCGTGGTCGGCCGGGCGGTCGACGCCTACGGGCGCATCGACATCCTGGTCAACGCGGTGGGCGGCAGCACCATCGTGAGCCGCCCCGCCGCGCCGCTCGACGAGCTGACGCTTCCGGAATGGGAGCGGCTGCTCCACTTCAACCTCACCGGCACGTTCCTCCTCACCCACGCGGTGATCCCGGTGATGAAGCGGCAGCGGAGCGGCAAGATCGTCAACCTCTCCTCCATCGCCGGGCGCGGGCTCAGCCGGGAGAGCTCGAGCGCCTACGCCACCGCCAAGGGCGGCATCATCGCGCTGACCCGCAAGCTCGCCTTCGAGCTGGGGCCGCACGGCATCAACGTCAACGCGATCGCGCCCAGCCTCACCCTGTCCGAGCGCATCCGGCCGCACTGGGAGCGGCGCTCCGCGGAGGGCCAGGCCGCCGAGATCAAGCGCACGCCGCTCGGCCGGGTCGCCACTCCCGAGGACCAGGCTCGCGTCATCTGCTTCCTGGCCTCGTCCGATGCCGACTTCGTGAGCGGCGTCACCATCGACGTGACCGGCGGGCAATAGCCGCTCTGCCCTCGCGGGCCCGACGTTGACAAGGCCCGGGCCGGCGGACTAGGGTGGCCCCAGCATTCGCACGCAGACGAGAGGGGCCTCGCATGGGCGCGATCCTCGGGCTGGGCATGACGCACTACCCTCCGCTGACCGGCACCGACGCCAACATGGCGGCCATTTTGCGTCGAGTCCAGCAGGATCCCGGGCTGCCCCCGCATCTCCGCGAGCCCGCCGGCTGGCCGGCTCCGATGCGCGCCGAGTACGGCCACGATGGCGGCACCGCCAGCGCGGCTGGCCACCGGGACGCCCTGCTCAAGCACTTCCGCAAGGCCCGGCGCCTCCTCGACGAGTTCCGGCCCGACGTGGTGATCATCTGGGGCGACGACCAGCACGAGAACTTCACCGCCGACGTCATCCCGCCGTTCTGCGTGCTGGCCTACGACGAGGTCGAGGCCCGGCCCTGGCATCGGCCCGGCCTGCCGCCCAACGTCTGGAACGAGCCGGCCGACACGACGTTCCGCATCACCGGCCATCGCGCCGCCGGCAAGCACCTGGCGACCGGCCTGCTCGAGCAAGGCGTGGACATGGCCTACGCCTACAAGCCGCTCCACTACCCGGGGCTGGCCCACGCGTTCCTGAACACGATCATGTTCCTCGACTACGACCGGGTCGGCTTCCCCTACCCGGTGATCGCCTTCCAGGTCAACTGCTACGGGCGCCGCGTGATCGCCCAGCGCGGCGGGCGCGCGAGCCTCGCCAACCCGGTGTTCGAGGCCGATCTGGACCCGCCCTCGCCCTCCCCGCGGCGGTGCATGGAAGTCGGCGCGGCCACCGCGCGGGTGATGCGTGACAGCCCCTGGCGCACCGCGCTCATCGCCTCGTCGAGCTGGTCGCACGCCTTCCTGACCGACAAGAACCATCAGCTCTATCCGGACATCGAGTCGGATCGCCGGCTCTACGACGCGCTCCGGGTGGGTGACTACGACACCTGGCGCAAGACGCCGCTCGCGGCCATCGAGGCCTCGGGCCAGCAGGAGATGCTGAACTGGTACATGCTGGCCGGGGCCATGGAAGCGCTCGGCCGCAAGCCGGACGAGTGCGACTTCATCGAGACCTGGTCGTTCAACTCGAACAAGTGCTTCGCCACGTTCATGCCCTGAGACGGTCAAGGAGCTCGGCGTGCCGACACCTCCCCGGTCCACCTCCCCGCTCGACCGCACCGACGCGCGTCCGACCAGCGGCATCCCGAGGCTCACCGGCGACATCCGGCCGCTGATTCCGAAGCTCGGGCTGCGGAACTACTGGTATCCGGCGATCGAGGATCGCGCGGTCGGCCGGCGCAAGCCGCTCAAGGTCTCGCTCCTCGGGGAGGAGCTGTGCCTCTTCCGCGGCGCGGGGGGCGACGTGGTGGCCATCCAGGACGTCTGCCCCCATCGCGGCGCGCGCCTCAGCGAGGGCGACTGCCACTACCGCGGCACGGTGGCCTGCCCCTACCACGGCTGGGTCTACGACGAGTCCGGCAAGAACATGATGGTGCTCTCCGAGGGGCCCGATTCGAGCGTGTGCGGCAAGGCCGGCACGGAGGCCCGGGCGTACCCGACGCGGACGCTCAAGGGGCTGGTGTTCGTGTGGATCGGCGAGGGATCGCCCGCGCCGATCGAGGAGGACGTGCCCGAGGAGTTCTTCGACGAGGAGACGCTGATCCTCCTCGGGCAGGTCGACTGGCGGTGCAACTGGGAAGTCGCCCTCGAGAACTCGATGGACTCGCACGTCAACTACGTCCACCGCAACGCGATCGTGGTGGCCCGGAGCGGGTTCATCGCCCGCGGCGCGCAGGGCGAGCATCCCATCTTCGTGGGCAACGGCTTCGGCGGCGACGTGGCCGAGAGCAACTACCTGCGCCAGAACCCGCGGCAGGACGTCTATCCCGACGGACGCAAGTGGCCCCGGACGACCTATCGCCGGCTCTGGACGTGGCTGACCCGTCCCCTCGCCGACCGCGCGCGCCGCCACATTCCACCGCCCCGCTCCGCGAAGTGGTGCGGCGGCCATCACCTGCCCGGCATGTTCCGGGCCGAGTTCGGGTGGGATCTCTACACGCGCATGTGCGTGCCGGTCGAGGAGAACCTCACGCGCGTCTGGTACTACCACTGCCTGCGGCCGAAGACCGCGATCGGCCGGATGGTGGAGCGCCTGGCCTACGCGACGCTGCACCGGTGGATCATCGAGTACAACTTCTCGCGCCAGGACGAGCGCGTGATGATCAACCAGCGCTACGACACGCCGGAGAAGCTCTCCTCGACCGACGCCGAGGTCATCCAGTGGCGCCGCCTGGTGGTGACCAAGCACTTCGGCGGCCGCGACGCGCCGTTCGAGTACAAGAACCCCGACGGCCTGTCGCCTGAGGCGGTCCCGATCGAGCGGGTGTCGGTGCGCTACCTGCAGGAGCAGCGGCGCAGAGCGGGGTAACGATCGGCACCGTGCTGGCCCGACTGCTCGGGCTGCGCGGCGTCGGCCTCGGCTAGCCCGGCCGACCGGCCCGCGCCGAGGCGGCTCGAGGCCCGCGCGATCTAGTTTCTTGGTCATCCGTGAGGGGCGTTGATAGGCTCGCCAGTAGTTCCCAGTGAGAAATCGTTGCGGCACTGGGTGGGAGGGCTCTATGCGGCGCATCCGGATCTTCTTTCTCCTCGAGACGCTCCTCATCGCACTCGCGATCACCCCGGCCGAGGCCGTGCCGGTTCAAGGTCCCGACGGCTACTTCTACGAGGTCGTGCCGACACCGGTGACCTGGCCCACCGCGCGGGCGGCCGCGCGGGCGTCGTCGCATCAGGGCGTGCCCGGCCATCTGGCGATCGTCACGTCGGCGGCGGTGGATTCCTTCCTCGCCGGGCTGGCGCCGATCGGATGGCTCGGCGGCTCCGACCAGGCCTCCGAGGGCACGTGGACCTGGAGCGACGGGCCCCAGGCGAATCAGGTTTTCTGGATCGGCGGGCCGGGCGGCTCGGCTCCCGGCGGTGTCTACACGAACTGGGGCCTCGCGCAGCCGGACAACGGCGGCGTCCAGAACTTCCTCCTCCGCGGCCCCGGCGGCTGGGACGACTTCGGCGGCGTCCAGCCGTACTACGTCCGCTATGCCGCGCCGGAGCCGGGCACGTTCCTCCTCTTCGGCGCCGCGCTCGCCGGCGCCGGTTTGGCGAGCTGGCATCAGCGGAGACGGGGGCGCGCGCTCGACCGGATGGGCCGCTGACCGGCTCCATTCCGACCACGCCCCCGCCCGAGGCCCCGGTCGGTCGATCGCGCGCCATGACCTCGCTCGCCGGCAAGGTCGCCGTCGTCACCGGCACCAGCCCCAACATCGGCGGGGGCATCGCGGAGGGGCTCGCCGACGAGGGCGCCGTCGTCGCCTGCGTGGACCTGGCGTCGGAGAACGCCCTGCAGTGCGCGGAGGCCATCCGGCGGCGCGGCGGCCAGGCCCTCGGCATCGCGTGCGACATCACCGACGAGGGACAGGTCCAGGCGATGGTGGCGCGCGTGCGCGACGCCCACGGCGGCGTGGACATCCTGGTCAACAACGCGGGCATCCTCGGCGGGCTCGGCGTGCTCGAGATGCCGGTGGAGCGCTGGAACCGCCAGTTCGCGGTCAACCTGACCGGCACGTTCCTCTGCACGAAGCACGTGGCCCGCCTCATGGTCGAGCAGCGGCGCCGCGGCAGCATCGTGGTGGTCGTCTCCACCGCGGGCCATCAGGGCCAGGCCGGCAACATCGCCTACTCGACCAGCAAGGGCGGCCTGCTCAACTTCACGCGCGCCGCCGCCATGGACCTGGCCCGGCACGGCATCCGGGTCAACAGCCTGACGCCGACCGCCACCGACACCGACGAGGCGGCCGAGCGCGCGGTCGCGTGGGGACGGCCGCGGCCCGAGGCGCACGCTCGCGGCCTGGATTTCCCGAAGATGGTGCCGATGGGCCGGCTGCCGAGCCCGCGCCACTACGCCCGCGCGGTGGTGTTCCTGGCCGGCGACGACGCCGAGATGATCACGGGCACCGACCTGCGGGTGGACGCCGGCGCGATCGCGAAGTACTGGCCGTGGATCCCGAACGCGTGAGCGTGGACCCTGCCCTCTCTCCTCCGGAGTGAGGGAACGCTAGCGGAGGACGGCGTCGGCGATCCGGGTCAGCTCGCGCACCATATCCGGCTCCGATCTCGTGGTGGCGGGCCGAACGATGACGCGGGTGGCGCCGGCCTCGTGAAGTCGCTCGATCAGGTCGCGGTCGGCGGGCTGCCCGTGCACCGAGATCGTGATGGTCGCGGGATCGCGGCCGGCCTCCCGGGCTAGCCGATCGAGCGTGGCGCGCTTTTCGCGGAGCTGATCGGGCGTCACCCGGTTCGGCAGCCATCCGTCGCCCCAGTCCACGATGCGCTCGAGCACGTTGCGGGCATCGCCTCCCAGCAGCACCGGCGGATGGGGTTTCTGCCGCGGCTTGGGATTGGAGCGCACCGGCGGGAAATCGTAGTACTTGCCGTGGAATTCCGCCTCGGGCTTCGTCCACAGCTCCTTCATGGCCAGGATCGACTCGCGGGTCTGCGTCCAGCGGTGGTCGAAGTCGCCGCCCATCAGCTGTGTCTCCTCGCGGAGCCATCCCGCCCCGATGCCGAAGAGAAAGCGGCCGCCGCTGAACAGGTCGAGAGTTGAGACCTCTTTCGCGAGCAGCAGCGGATGACGCTCGGGCACCAGCACGATGCCGGTGCCGAGCGCGATGCGGCGAGTGGTCCCGGAAGCGCGCGCCAGGGCCACGAAGGGATCGATGAAGTGCGAGTACGCCTCCGGAATCACCCCGTCCTCGGAGCCGGGGAAGCGACTGGTGGTGTGGACCGGGATGAAGGGATGCTCGGCGCACCAGAACGACTCGAAGCCGAGCTCTTCGGCGGTGCGGGCCATGACCCCCACGTCGACCAGATAGGCCGGCAGGGGCACCGAGATGCCGATGTTCATTCGGAGATCTCCTTCCGTGCGGTCAGTCGAAGACGAGGCCGCCGTCGACGTTGAGCGACTGGCCGGTGATGTTCCGCGCGGCCGGGGAGGCCAGGAAGACGGCCAGGGCGGCCACGTCCTCGGGCTCGTTGGCGCGACCGAGCGGGATGACCGCGTTGCGTCGCCGCTTCATCTCCTCCACCGAGACGCCCTCGTCGCGCGCCCGCACCGCCACGTTGGCCTCGGAGAGCGCGGTGACGGTGACCCCGGGGCAAATCGCGTTGACGTTGATGTCGTGGCGGGCCAGCTGCTGCGCGGCGGTGCGGGTGAGCGAGATGACGCTGCCCTTGCTCGCCGCGTAGATCGCATTCGAGGTGCCCGCGTAACCCTTGCCCGCGATCGAGGCCACGTTGACGATCGAGCCCCGCCGCCGGGGGATCATCTCGCGGGCCACCCGCTGCAGGCAGAAGAAGACGCCCTTGGCGTTGACCCGCATGATGCGGTCCCAGTCCTGCTCGGTCAGATCCATGATGTCGGCGCGCCGCGTGACCCCGGCGTTGTTCACCAGGACGTCGATCTGGCCGAAGGCGGCCAGCACCTGCCCGACCATCCGGTCGATCGCGGCCAGGTCGCCCACGTCGATGTCGAGGGCGAGGCTGCGGGCCCCGAGGGCCGCGACGGCGTCCGCGGTCGCCTTGGCCGCGCCCGCGTCCACGTCGGCGGCCGCCACCTGCGCGCCCGCTGCCGCGAGGGCCAGCGCGATGGCGCGGCCGATGCCGTGGCCGGCGCCGGTGACGATGGCCACGCGATCCGCGAGGGCGGTCACGGCGTGCTCACCGATCGAGCGCCTCGATCTTCGCGATCGACCGGTACATCGAGGCGTGGCTGCCCGTCTCGGTGAGCATGCGCTCGAAGGTGAACTTGACGTCGTCCGCGGTGAGCTCGCGTCCGTTGACCGGGGGCTTCGGGTGGAAGGGCACGCCTCGGCGAAGCCGGAACACGTAGGTCGTGTCGCTCGGCTGCGTCCACGACTCCGCCAGATCGCCCTCGAGCGTGAGCGAGCCCGGCTTCACCGCCGGGCCGGCCCGGTGGCGCAGGAGACGGCTGTGGGTGAACGAGATCGCCACGTGGGTGCGGTAGGCGTGCACGAGGCTGTGATCGAAGTGCGGCGGATCCCACGCGCGGATGGTGAGGGTGCCGCCGCGCTTCGACGTCTGGGCCACGGCCCCGCGGGGCGCACCGACCGCGGCGAGCGCCGCCGCGCCGGCCGGGGTGGCGAGGAGCTTTCGACGTGTCACCAGTGACGGCCTCCGGGCGCCCAGCGTGCGCGCGCCCCGATGCTCCACGGGGCGGACTGGCCCGTCAAGGGCAATCGACGATCGGGAGTCGCCGGGAGTGAGGCTAGGCGGCGAGGGCCTGCCGGACGCGCGCGAGCAGCTCGCTGTCCGTGCAGGGTGTGGGCAGCCACAACCCGCCGTCGGTGGCGGGGCTGGGAGCCGAGCGGCTGGCCATGAGGAGCAGCTTGGCCGAGGGCAGCATGGGGGCCAGTCGCCGGGCCAGGAGATCACCGTTCATCAGCCGCAGCTCGGCGGCGACCAGCGCCAGGGTGATCGCGCTCCGGTGCTCCTCGGCCATCCGCAGCGCGAGGAGCGGCTGCGGGCCGGCGTCGAGCACCGTGTAGCCGGCGCGCGTGAGAGCGTTCTGCACGAGCGTGCGCAGCCCCGCCTCGGCGCTGGCCAGCAGCACGGTGCCGCCCGCGGGAATCGGCTCCGGCCGCCCCGGCGCGGCGATGCTGCGCGGCGTGACCGCGGCAAGGAAGTCGGCGCCCTGGGTCCCGACGAACATGCACGCGAGGCCTTCGCCGTCGAGCCGCCAGACCAGCGCGCGCGTCTCGACCGGCCGTCGACCGGGCGGACGGAAGCAGAGACCGACTTCCGTGCCGAGGGGGGGCCGCTCCTTGAGCAGGATTTTCGCGCCGGAGGCGCTGACGTCCTTGGTGCGACCCTGGTACTGGCGCGCTCCCGCGGCCACCGTCACGAGCCAGGAGACGCGCTGACGCGGGCACCGCCGCTGGTCCTGCTCGGGCTCGATCGTCTTGGCGTGTCGCATCACGGTGACAAATTCCGGCGACGGAAATCGCAAGAACCGGGCCACGGCAGAACGCGTCTCGAAGCGGCGATTCCACGCCGGTCGGCACGGTGTCCGTCACCGCGTTGTCGTCGCCGCCGTATCAGCTGACACTCCGCCGTCGGCGGGGCGCCGTTCTTGACGCCGCGCGCTCGGCAGCGCAGTATCCGGGCGATGACCGAGGCCGAAGCCCTCGCGGCCCTCCGGAGCGACGACCCGGCTCTCGCGGCCCGCGCGGAGGCCATCCTCTGGCGTATCTGGTGCGAGTCCGGCGATCCCGAGCTGGATCGGCTCCTGCGCGAGGGCGTCGAGGCCATGGAGCGGCGGGACCTGGACCGGGCCATCGCCCTCTTCACGCGGATCACCGAGCGCGCGCCCGCCTTCGCCGAGGGCTGGAACAAGCGGGCGACCGCCCGCTACGTCGCCCACGACTTCGCCGGCGCGGTGGAGGACTGCACGGAGACGCTCGCCCGCAACCCGAACCACTTCGGGGCGCTGTCCGGACAGGGCCTCTGCCACATGGCCCTGGGCCAGTACCGGCAGGCGGCCGCGCTCTTCCGCCGCGCCCTCGAGGTCCACCCGCACCTCACCGCCGCGAACCACAACCTGGCGACGGCGCTGCAGGAGGCGGTCCGGGGCAACGGGCACGGCCCCTAGATCGGGCCCGGCGAGATCACAGCGGGACTCGGCGCAGGCGCAGCGCGTTGGCGATCACCGAGACCGAGCTCCCGCTCATGGCCGCGCTCGCGATCATCGGGCTCAGCAGCAGCCGCGCGACGGGATACAGCGCGCCCGCGGCCACCGGCACGCCCAGCACGTTGTAGACGAAGGCCCACGCCAGGTTCTGGCGGATGTTGCGCATCGCCGCGGCGGAGAGCCGGCGCGCCCGCACGATCCCGCGCAGGTCGCCCTTGACGAGGGTCACGCCCGCGCTCTCCATCGCCACGTCGGTCCCGGTGCCCATCGCGATGCCCACGTCGGCGGCGGCCAGCGCCGGCGCGTCGTTGATGCCGTCGCCGGCCATCGCGACCACGCGGCCGGCGGCCTGCAGGCGCCGCACCGTCTCGACCTTCTGCTCGGGCAGCACCTCGGCGACGATCTCGTCGAGGCCCAGGGCGCGGCCCACCGCCTGCGCGGTGACGAGGTTGTCGCCGGTGAGCACGATCACGCGAAGGCCCTGGGCGTGCAGCAGGCGAATGGCCTCGAACGCGCTCGGCTTGACCGGATCCGCGACGCCGAGCAGACCGATGGCCCGGTCCCCCGCCACCTGGAACATCACGGTCTGCCCCTCGCGCCGCAGCACCTCGGCCCGCGCGGCCAGCGGCCCGGCGTCGACACCCAGGTCCTGCAGCAGGCGCTGGTTGCCGAGCGCCACCGGCTTGCCCGCGATCGCGCCGGCCACCCCGCGGCCGGTCAGGGCGCGGAAGTCCCCGACCTCGGCGGCGGGCACCCCGCGCTCGGCGGCGGCGGCCAGGATGGCGGCCGCGAGCGGATGCTCGCTGCCTCGCTCGAGCCCCGCGGCCAGCGCCAGGACCTGACTTTCCGGCGTGCCCTCCACCGCCACCACCGAGACGAGACGGGGCTTGCCCTCGGTGAGGGTGCCGGTCTTGTCGACGACCAGCGTGTCGACCTTCTCCATCATCTCGAGCGCCTCCGCGCTCCGGATCAGCACGCCCGCCTGCGCGCCCCGGCCCGTCGCCACCATGATCGACATCGGCGTGGCCAGCCCGAGGGCGCACGGGCAGGCGATGATCAGCACGGAGACCGCGTTGACCAGCGCGTAGGCCAGGCGCGGCTCGGGGCCCACGAGACCCCACACGATCGCGGTCCCGACCGCGACGACGACCACCGCGGGCACGAACCAGGCCGACACCACGTCGGCCAGCCGCTGGATGGGGGGGCGGCTGCGCTGCGCTTCCGAGACCATGCGCACGATCTGGGCCAGCAGCGTGTCGGCGCCGACGCGCTCGGCGCGCATCACGAAGCTGCCGGAGCCGTTCACGGTGCCCCCGGTGACCCGGGCATCGCGCGTCTTCTCGACCGGGATGGGCTCGCCGCTGACCATCGACTCGTCCACCGCGCTCGCGCCCTCGAGCACGGTGCCGTCCACCGGGACGCGCTCGCCCGGGCGCACGCGCAGCCGATCGCCGACCTGCACGTGGCCGAGCGGGACGTCCTCGTCGCCACCGTCGCCGCGGATCCGCCGCGCCGTCTTCGGGGCCAGGCCCAGCAGCGCGCGGATCGCCCCCGACGTCGCGTGCCGGGCGCGCAGCTCGAGGACCTGCCCGAGCAGGACCAGGGTCGTGATCACCGCCGCGGCCTCGAAGTACACCGGGGGCGCGCCGCCGTGCCGCATCTCGCGCGGCAGCGCGTCGGGCCAGAGCACGGCGAAGACGCTGTAGCCGAACGCGGCGCCGGTGCCGATCGCGATCAGGGTGAACATGTTGAGATGGCGCGTCACGATGGACTGCACGCCGCGAGCCAAGAAGGGCCAGCCGCCCCACAGCACCACCGGCGCGGTCAGGATCAGCTGGACCCAGAGGCGCGCGCCGGGGCCGAGCCACGCCGCGGCCCGGGGCGCCACCACGTCGGCCATCGCCAGCGCGAACACGGGAACGGTGAGGACCAGGCTGACCCAGAAGCGCCGGCTCATGTCGGTCAGCTCGGCGCTCGGCGCCTCGTCGGCCGCGGCCACCTCGACGGGCTCCAGGGCCATGCCGCACTTCGGGCAGCTGCCCGGGCCGACCCGGCGCACCTCCGGATGCATCGGGCACGTGTAGGGGCGCGAGTCCGCGGCGCTGTCCTCGGCGGGCCGCGGCTCGAGATAGCGCGCGGGATCGGCGACGAACTTCTCCCGGCAGACGGGATTGCAGAACCAGTACGTGGTGCCCCGATATTCGGCGTGGCCGCCCGCGGCTTCGGCCGGCTCCACGTCCATCCCGCACACCGGATCCTTCACGGGGCCGAGGTCCGGGACGGCCGGCTCAGTTCACCTTGCGCGCGCGCCCCGCCCAGTAGGGCTCGCGGAGCTTGAACTTCTGCAGCTTGCCGGTGGCGGTGCGGACGAGCGCCTCGCGGATCTCGATCGAGGTCGGGCACTTGTAGTGGGCCATGCGGCCGCGACAGTGCTCGATGAGATCCCGCTCGGTGCACGTCATGCCGGGCCG
>Ga0209971_1000063_pt1 | contig 33614 bp, 31 predicted proteins | sample InoplaM3SAM_FD_187588 | JGI IMG/M metagenome (GOLD analysis project Ga0209971, IMG submission 187588) | Arabidopsis thaliana rhizosphere microbial communities from the Joint Genome Institute, USA, that affect carbon cycling - Inoculated... | ecosystem: Host-associated > Plants > Roots >... | reverse complement strand
GCGAGGCGGCCGCGTGGGCGCGGGACCTCCACCGGACGCTGCACGAGCGCCTCGCGTCGCTCGGCGATCCGGTCGCCGTCCTGCCGGCGCACGCGAGCGGCCTCGCGGGCGCGGGCCCGGACGGGGCGGTCGCCGGCACGCTGGGGGACCTCCGGCGCCGGAACCGCGCCATGCGGCTCGACCTCGACGCCTTCGTCCGCGAGGCGGAGCAGGCGGCGGGCTCGGCGCCTCCCGAGTACGCGCGGATCCGGGCGATCAACCTGGGCCGCGAGATCGCCGCCGAGTCCGAGCTGACCGAGCTCGAGCTCGGCCGGAACCAGTGCGCCCTGTCGAGGAGGTGACCCTTGGCTGAGTACCGGACCGTGGATGCCCGCGGGCTCAAGTGCCCCATGCCCATCGTCAAGGCGAAGAAGGAGATCGACGCGATCCCGGTCGGCGAGATCCTCCGGGTCGTGGCGACCGACCCCGGATCGGTCCTCGACTTCCAGGGCTGGATGAAGGCCAGCGCCAGCTACGAGCTGGTGAGCCAGGAAGAGGGGCAGGACGAGCAGGGCCGCAAGACGTTCGTGCACCTGGTGAGGAGGAAGGCATGACGACCGCGACGACGCCGGAGATCAGGATCGATCCCGCGGTCCGCGCCTACGTGGACGAGCGCCTCGCGGAGCTGCGCGCGCGCCTGCCCGACGACCGGGTCACGCTCGTGGTGTTCTCCGGAGACCTCGACCGGAACCTGGCCGCTCTCGTCATCGCGACGGGCGCCGCGGCGATGGGGCTCGAGCCGGACGCCCTGCCGACGCGGGTGCTCGACGCCGTCCGGGCGCGGCTCGGCGCCACGGCGGAAGAGGAGCTGGTCGTCCGGCCGGCGGCGGACGGAGGGATGCACGGCCGCCGCGTGCGGGACCTCGTCCTCTCCGGGCCGGAGTACGGACCGGCCGACGGGGCGGCGGTCGAGATCTCCGACTCGTTCGCGATTACCCTGGAAGACGGCGGCTACGTGGCCGCTTCACGCATCGAGCGCGCCGGCGCCGAAGACGAGGAAGATGCACGCGAGTTCGTTCGGACGCTCGCGCGCGCCGGGCGGATCGCGCCGGATGCCGCGACCCGCGATCCATCCGAGCTCTACCGGGAGGGCCGGTCCCACTTCGTCGTGCGCGAGACGGACGGGGTGCGACGATTGAGAAGGGCGTGGCACGACGGAGGTGTGACGTGGAAGTGAAAACGGTAACGAGGTCTCTCGTCGTCTCCGTCTCGCTTCTCCTCACGGGCTGTGCGTCGTCGACGCCGCCCGCGTCGCCTTCGGCGCTCCTCTCCCCGGCGGATCTCGTCGCGTCTCTCGCCGACGTCGCCAACGGGCGCAACGTGGACCTCGCGGAGACCGGCCTCGTTCTGAAGACGATCGAGCTGAAGCTCCTCGTCGGCCGCGAACGCCGCGGCGGAGCGAAAGCGAGCATCCTCGTTCTCGACGCCGAGGCTTCGAGCCGGAGCGACGTCTCCTTCTCGCAGTCGTTCCGGCTCGATCTTCCCTCCCCGGCCCGCCGCGGGGCCGCGGCGGAGACGATCGGCGCCGGTTTCCCCGGCGTCGCGGAATTCGTCGACGCCGCGATCGCGGCGGCTCGGGAGCTCGCGGACGCGGCGGCGCGCGCGGCTCTGCCCCAGAAACTCTCGCAGGTGGAGCTCACGGCGAGGATCGTCCGATCGCATCGGCTGCAGGGAGGGGTCGCGTTCACCGGCCTCGGCCCGGTTTCGCTGGGCGGCTCGGCGAGCCGCGCTTCCGACGAGACGAACACGGTGCGGCTCGTGTTCGCCGCACGTTGATCCGAGGGGGTCAGGTATTCACGGAACGCTGAGGCAATTCATTGTGCATCGATGGCCTTGCCACGTTGCAGCGCAAGGTGGCAAGTGGAGACCTGACCCCGTCGGATCAAAACGAAAAGCGGTCCCGAAGGACCGCTTTTCGAAAGGCAGGGATTCTGTCTTTTCTACCGCTTCGCTCCGAGGATGGCGTCCTTCGCCTTCTTCGAGACGCGGAACTTGACGACGCGCTTCGCGGGAATCTTGATCTCCTCGCCCGTCGCCGGGTTGCGGCCCATGCGTGCCTTCCGGTTGACGAGAACGAGCTTGCCGACTCCGGGGAAAGTGAAGGTGTTCTTCGCTTCCTTGTACGCGAGCGCGGTCAGTTCATCCAGGAACTGCGTCGCGGCTCGCTTCGTCATGCTGGTCGCGTTTGCGAGGCGCTCCGCGATCTGGGATTTCGACATTGCCCTGCCGGATTTTTCTGCCATATGCACTACCCCTTCTTCATTGCAGATCGCCCTTGTCGGGCGGTTGAAATTTGGCGGCTATTCTAGTCCGCTCCATGGGCGACTCAAGAAAAAAACACGCGCGGACGGGGTTTTTTCGCGTGTCGGCGCTCTCGCGTGAAACGCTCGCGGATTGGTTTAAGATCGGGCAAAGAGGCCCGGGCCAGGAACCTCTCACGATGAGATTCGGCGTCGCCGACGCACGGCGGAGGTTTCTTCGCGGGGTCGGACTCCTCGCCGTCTTGCTGGCTCCGCTCGCGTGCGGACTCGACGCGGACCGCGAGGTCGCCGAGCGGGTACTCGAGCGCTACCGGCGAGCGACCGGAGCGAAGCCCCTTGCCGCGTCTCACGTCATCCGGATGAGGCTCCTCCCGGAGACGACGGGCGCGGGGACCGGCGTCGCCGAGGTCGCCTGGGAGCCGAACCGGTTCCGCGAACGGATCTCTTCCGTCGGCGTGACGACGGAACGCGGGATCCAGTCGGGCAAATCGTACTTTACCGACGAAGACGGCGTCACCCGCGTCGGGTCGGAGCCCGTCCTGCGCGAGCTCCTCACCCGATCCTACTTCTGGAGGCGGGGCTGGCTCTTCGCCGACCGCGAACGGGCTCGCCTGTCGCTCGGGCCCGCGGACCCCGGCTCCCTCTCCGTCCGGTTGCTGCCCTTCGGGGGCAATCCCCTCGTCCTCTCGTTCTCCCGGCAGGACGGCCGACTTCTCGCGGTCCGCTCCCCCGGGTTCGACCTGGATTTCTCGGGCGACCGGGCGTTCCGGGAGAACCCCGGCCGGCGCCCTCCGTACCGGGCGGAGATCGCCTGGGCGGGCCTTCCGACCGGGGCCATCCCGGACGCCTCAGTCGGCGGGGCGCGCGGGCGGTTCGCACCCGCGTCGGGCGTCGTCCTCTTCGACCCGACCCCCGATGGCGGAATCGCCTTCCCTGCCCGCGTCAACGGACGTCCCGTCCGCTTCGCGCTCGACGCCCGCATCGACGGGCCTCCGGCGATCTCGCGGGCGAAGGCGGAAGAGCTCGGGCTCTCCGTCTCCCGGGACGTCTACGGCCGCTTCCTCGCGGCCGGCGCGACCCTGGAGGCCGGGGCCCTCTCGTGCCCGGGGATCCACGTCGAGGTGATCGAAAGCGCGCCGCCGGGCACGGAGGGGATCGTCGGGGGGACTCTCTTCCGTGAAGCCATCGTCGAACTCGATCCGAAGGCGCGCGCCCTCGGACTCTTCGATCCCGAGCGCTGGGTTGCGCCGGCCGGGTTCACCCGGATCCTCGTGGACGACGACGGGAACCGCCCGGTGACGACCCTTCGGAAGAAGGGGAAGACGATGCGCCTGCTCGTGGGCTCCGCGACCGGTGCCTCCGACCTCCGGATCGCGCCCGCGGCGGCCGGACGACTCGGGGTCGCCGTGCCGGGCACCCTCGCGGACCTGCGCTGGGGGATCCTCCCCCTGGCGCCAATCTCCGCCGCTCCGGAGGAGGTGGACCGATCGGACCGGGCAGAAGACGGACGGCTGGGCTTCGGGTTTCTCGGGCGATATCACGCCCACGTGGATATGCGGCACCGCTGGATCTACGTCCGCGAGATCGCCCCGTAACGAAGCGGCCGGCCCGGCACGTCTTTCGCAATCCCCACTGGCGGGGAGGAGACCCGGCAATGCTGAAGCTCGCCCTCATTTTTCTCGTGATCGGGCTCGTCGCGGCGCTCTTCGGGTTCACGACCGTCGCCGGCGCCTCGTTCGCGATCGCCAAGTTCTTCGCGTTCCTGTTCCTGGTTCTGTTCCTGATCTTCCTGATTCTCGGGCTCACCGCCGCGAGGAAGATCGTCACGTAGTCCGACGCCCCGGGGATAGACTCCTTTCACACGGCGGAGCTCCTCCGCCGTTCCGAAGGAGGATCCATGGCCAAGACTCTGTGCAAGATTCTCGGGGTGGTCCTGCTCATCGTCGGCCTCGTCGGGTTTGCCTCGCCCAATCTCCTCGGCATGCACCTGACTCCGATCCACAACATCGTTCACCTGGTGACCGCGGCCATCGCCCTCTACCTGGGTTTCGCCGGCTCGCCCGAAGGCGCGAAGACCTTCTGCGCGGTCTTCGGCGCGATCTACCTCCTCCTCGGAATCCTCGGATTCGCGGCTCCGGGCGTCGTCGCCTCGATCATCGGCCACCCCGGACCGGTGACCTCGGCCGACCTCACGCCGGACAACGCCGTTCACCTGCTCCTGGGAATCGTGTTCCTCGCGGCCGGCCTGATGCGTCCGGCCGTCGTCGCCCCGGCTCGATAGCTCCCGGCGGGGTTCCGGCTCCGGGGGCTCCGGTCGCGGCGCGAGGAGTCTCCCGAGGTAATCGTGGGAGGAGCCTCGCGCCGCGGGAGCGCAGGTAGTCGGCGCGGGGACAGGCCCTGCGGGCCTGCACCCGCCGCAGTCCATGGGAGCAGGCACGCGGTCGAGGGCTGTCCCCCCGAGCCGCGTGCCGATGCGAAGCAGGTCCCGAGCGAGTTACCGCGACGAAAGCGCCAGCGGGACCGTCGCGTCGCACCCGGCGCAGAGGACTTCCGGTTTCAGCGCGAGAACCGCCGCATCCAGGCAGAGGACGGCGTCGCACTCCGGACACTCCACTTCCACGGTCTCCGGGTGGAAATCCGCCCGCTTGTCCGGAGCGCCGCGGCGGGCCATCCCGCCGCGCGATTCGAGGTCGAAGAGAGCCACGTTGTCTTCGTTCACCGCTCCTCCTGTCCGAAGCGCGGCGCGCGCGCCGCCACACCGGAAGGGTCGACTGGTTCGGCGAGAGAGAGAGGCGAGGCCGGTTTCCGGGCTTTCTGAACGGCTGTGAGGGCGATTCCGATCAGGAAGAAAACGGCTCCGGTCGCGAGCAGGCTTGCGACGGCCGCCCGCAGGGCGCGTGGGTCTTCCCGCGGGTCCCTCCCGCCGGCGCCGGCGAGAGTCCCCCCCAGGAAGATGCACAGGATCGACAGGAGCAGGAGATGCCGCGCCCGGTCGTGCGTGGGGCGCGAGGGCTGGGACCACACGAGTCTCATGCGGATCTTTCGGGAAAGAGGCCCTGAGGAAGGAGACTCTCCGCGGCCGCGTTGGGAGCGAGGTCCACCACCATTCCCCCTCCGCCACGTTCGGGAGCAAGGCCGGAGCCCCCGAGTTCACGCTGTCGCGTTCATTCTAGAGGAGCGGTCCGTTCCGCGCAATGTTTTCCGGCTCGCGGCCGCGGAGCCCCCGCTTCGACGTTGGACTCTGGCCTTAGACCGGCCCGCGCATCCCCGGAAAGAACTCCTCGTACCGGCCCATCGCGACCGCGACGGTTCCGTCGCACCGCGCGGTGACCTGCCCGCTCCCGTCGAAGATCTCGGCGGCCGCGAACGTCAGGTTCGTCCCGGCGCGCAGGAGCCGCGCCTCGACGACGACGCGATCTCCCCGCGTCGGCCGGAGGAATGTCATCGCGAGGGACACGGTGGCGGATCGGGCATCGGGCCGCGTGAGCCAGCCGACGGTGCCGATGGCGAGGTCGAAGAGGCCGGCCAGCACCACGCCGTTGACGGCGTCGGTCCCCATTCCGCCGCGGTGGTACGGAGTCACGGGGTCGAGCACCGCGCGGACCCGGTCCACCCGTTCGAAGTCCAGGCGCGCCCCGAGCCGCTGCATCGGAGGGGACTCGTTCCAGCCCTGCGCGAGCGCCCGAAGCGCCTCGAGCGTCGCGTAGGCCGGGGAAAAGGGCGCGCCGTCGGTCACCGCGAAGCCGCCGGCCGCTCCCGGAACAGGATCCGCCGCACGAGCGGGATCGGCAGGCCGCCCTGGGCGACGAACGCGTCGTGGAACTGCTTGAGCGAGGCTCCGGTCCGGGAGCGGTACTCGTCGCGCAGTTCCTGGATCAGGAGCTTGCCCAGCGTGTAGTAGAGGTACGTCGGGTTGTACGCCCCGCGCCGCGACTCCTCGTAGGCGTTCGCCGGCTCTTGGAAGCCTTTCTCGACGAAGACCCGCGCGCCCTCTTCGACCGTCATACCCTGCGTGTGGAGCTTGATGCCGACGACGTAGCGGCAGTCGCGGAGCAGCGCCTCCTGGAGCTGCGCGAGACGGTACTTCGGATCGCCGCCGCCGAATCCCTCGTCGACCATCATCTGCTCGGCGTAGTGCGCCCACCCCTCGGCGTTCGTTCCGCAGAAGACGAGCTTGCGGGTCTTCGTGGGAAACCGCGGGGCGTAGAGGAACTGGAGGTAATGGCCGGGCCAGACCTCGTGGACGTCGATGATCGACACGACGTAGGGGTTGTAGAGACGGAGGTGCTCCTCCTTGTGCTTCGCGTCCCATTCCTTCTCGACCGGCGTGACGTAGTAGAACGCCTCGGTCGCCTTCGTCTCGAAGGCTCCGGGCGTGTCCATTGAGGCGAAGCTGCCCGACCGCGCGAACGGCGGCGTCTCCTCGACACGAGGCCGCACCTCCGACGGGATCGTGACGAGGTCCTTTTCGACGAGAAATTTCCGCGCGTTCTCGACCGAACGCGAGACTGCCGGGATGAGGTCGGTCTCGGACGGGTACTCGTCGGAAAGCGCCTTCATCACCTGGGCCGGCGTTTTCGACGGGTCGATCTTCTTCGCTGTCTCGACGAACGCGACGTAGTCCTTCGCGAGCTGGTCCTCCCCCTTCGCCAGGAGCTCCGGCAGGGGGAGCTCGACCATGTCGTCGTGCTTCATCTTGGCGAGGAAGTTCGCGGCGCCGATCGCGTAGCTCCCCTTCGATCGGGGCAGGAGGTCCTTCTCGAGCCAATCCGCGAAGTCGCGCGTCGCCTCGACGACCTTCGCGTTCGCCTGCGAGAACTCGTTCCAGAGAGCGGCGTCGCCTCCAGCCGCCTCTTTCGCCCATTGCGCGACCGTGCCGGAGAAATATCCCGCGGAGCCCTTCGCCATCCGGATCGCGAGATCCGTGAACTCCTTCGGCGGGTTCACGAGGTTCGCCTTGCCCGCCGCGTAGACCGCCGGGACGAGCTTCTCGCGCGCCACGAGAGAACGGAGCCGCTCGGCGGCCGGGGCGAAGTCCCTCTTGATCAGGCTGTCCGCCGCGTAGCCCGGCAGCCCGGCGTACCCCATCGGGTTGCTCTCCCAGCCGCGCAGCGTTTCCTGGTCGAGCAGGAACCCGCGGATCTCGCCCTCGAGCGCGTCGGCGTCCACGGCCTCGTCAGGCGACAGCTTCGAGCGGTCGAACTTCTCCAGCCGAGCGAGGAGCGACTTCATCTCCGTGATGCGGGCTTCGATCCGCGCGCGCGATCGGTCCTCGAGCCTCGTGTCGTACTGGTGGAGCCCGGCGTCGGTGCCCTGCGACGGGAGGTAATCGAACCGCGAGTCGAAGTAGTCGTCGACGAACTTTGCGAACGAGTCGCCGGCCGCAGCTGCGCTCCCGGGAGCGGTGCCGGATGCGGGAACGGTCGAGGGCGCAGGGGCGCACGAGAGAGCGATCAGCACGGTGGCCGCGACGAGAGAAAGGGCTTTCATGGCGGCAAAGGCTATCCCGACTCGCCCCAGCGGGGTGCCCGCGAAGAGGGACATCGAGCCGCGAGAGCCGAATGCTCCGTTGCGATCCGTCTCCGCAGCGGCTAGCGTTCCGGCAACTTCTGACCGAGGAGGACCCATGCGAATTTCACGATCCGCGGCGGGGATCGCCTTCTGTGCTCTTTTTTCGACCTCGGCCGCACACGCCGCCGACGCCGTCACCGTCATCCGCGCCGGCACGCTGATCGACGGGAAGTCCGCGACGCCGCGACACGACCAGGTGATCGTGGTGCGCGGCAACCGGATCGAGAGCGTCGGCGACGCAGCATCCGCGAAGGTTCCACCGGGGGCGACGGCCGTCGATCTCTCCCGGTGGACCGTTCTTCCGGGGTTGATCGACGCGCACACGCACCTCTTCCTCCAGGGGGAAGACCCCGCCGAAGGCGGCTACGACGTCCAGCTCCTCAAGCACGGCCTCGCGTTCCGCGCGGCGCGGGCGACGGCGTCGGCGCGGCGCGCGCTCGTGCAGGGCTTCACGACGATCCGCGACGTCGAGACCGAAGGCGCGGGCTACGGCGACGTCGGGATCAAGCAGGCGATCGAGGGCGGCTACATCCCGGGCCCCCGCATGTTCGTCGTGACCCGCGCAATCTCGACGACCGGCGGCTACAACCTGGAAGGATACGCGCCCGAGATCGAGGTGCCGAAGGGCGTGCAGATCGTCGACGGGCCGGTCGAGGCGCGGAAAGCGACTCGCGAGCAGCTCGATCACGGCGCGGACTGGATCAAGGTCTACATGACGCACCGCTCGTGGGTCGACGCGAAGGGCAGCCTCGTCTCGCAGCCGACGCTCACGCTCGACGAGATCAAGGCGATCGTCGACGAGGCGCACGGCTGGGGGAAGAAGGTCGCGTGCCACGCGTACGGCGGCATCGGCCTCCACCGCGCGCTCGACGGAGGCTGCGATTCGATCGAGCACGGTCTCGACCTCGACGACGCAGCGATCGCGCAGATGGTCAAGCAGGGCACGTGGCTCTGCCCGACGATGGGCGTCTACTACGACCACAACTCGCCCCCGGACACCCCGGCCGGCCGTCGCGACCGCGCGCGGATCGCGCTGCACGGACCGTCCCTCCGGAAGGCCTACAAGGCGGGGGTGAAGATCGCGTTCGGGACGGACGCCGGCGGGTTCTCCTGGAAGGACCCCATGGCGCGGGAGTTCTCCCGCATGGTCGAGTTCGGGATGACCCCGATGGACTCGATCCTCGCCGCGACCTCGAGGGCCGCGGAGATGCTGGGAGCGTCGGGGCAGATCGGGGTGATCGCTCCGGGAGCGTACGCCGACGTCATCGCGGTCGAGGGCGACCCGGTCCGGAACGTCGGGGAGCTCGAGCAGGTCGGGTTCGTCATGAAGGACGGGCGGGTCTACACGGGCGAGGGTGGAATCGGAGCGTGGTGATCGCCGCCGCGCTCCTTCTCGCGTCCGCCTCCCTGCAGGTCGGGATGGAGAAGATCGTCCGCGAGTTCCCGGGGACGATCGGAATCTCGGCGACGAACCTCGACACCGGAGAGACGGTCGGCGTGAACGCGGGGATGCGCTTCCCGACCGCGAGCCTGATCAAGGTTGCGGTGATGGTCGAGGTCTATCACCAGATCGCGGAAGGCCAGCTCTCGCGCGACACGTCCGTCACTCTTCGCACTTCCGACAAGGCCGGCGACGAGACAGTGCCGCTCAACATGCTGCACGACGGCGTATCGCTCACCGTCGCCGATCTCCTGAACTTGATGATCGCCTACAGCGACAACACCGCCACGAACCTCCTGGTGCGCCGGGTCGGGACCGCGAACGTGGATCGGCGGATGGTCTCGTACGGCCTGACGGAGACGAAGATCTTCCGGCCGACGTTCCGCGACGGGCACGCCGACATCTTTCCGGAGCTCGAAAAGGAGTTCGGTCTCGGGATGACGACGCCGCGCGAAGCGGCGCGCCTCATGGAGCTGATCGCGACGGGAAAAGTCGTGAGCCGCGCCGTCTGCGACGAGATGCTCGGCATCCTGCGCAAACAGCAGGACCGCGCGATGATCCCGCGGTCGCTGCCTTTCGATCGCGATCGGATCACGGTCGCGAACAAGACGGGATGGGACGAAGAGAAGATTCCGGACGCCCAGGGGTTCAAGGGCGATGTCCGGAGCGACGCCGCGTACGTCGAGAGCCCGAGGGCCCGCTACGTGATCGCGATCTGCGCGCGGCGTGTGCGGGACAAGAGTCCCGGCGTCGACAACGCGGCCCTGGTCACGGGCGCGCGCCTGTCGCGGATAGTGCACGACGCTTTCACAACGCTCCGGCGCTGACCTGCGGTTGTGTCCCGGCTCCGTTCGGGCGTAGCCTGTCGGCGGTGGTTCTCGCGACCCTCCTCCTCACGGCCCAGCTCGGGGCTCCGGACCTTCCGCCGCTTCCGCGGGGACGCAGCATGACGAAGCCTCTTCCTCCGATCCCCCAGCGGGCGCGCACGCCGGCTCCCCGAACCGCACCGGCGCCGCCGCGGCCCGGCACCTACACGGAAGAGGCGCGCGTCGAGCGAGTCATCATTGATGCCCACGTCACCGACGACGACGGCGAGCCGATCCGCGACCTCGTCGCGGCGGACTTCGTCGTCAGGGTGGACGGAAAGCGCGTGCCTCTCGAATCCGTCGAGTGGGTGTCGGCGAGCACGCCGGAAGCGGTGAGCACGAAGCCCGGCGACATCGCGTGGACCGACGCCCCGACGCTGCCGGAGCCGGTTCTCGCCTACCCGCCGGGGCGTTTGATCGTCCTCTTCTACCAGACGGATCACGAGCCCGTCCGCCTTCACGGATTCCTGCGCATGGGAACGCAGACGGACCACTTCCTCGAGACCCTGCTCTCGACCGACCGCGTGGCGGTCGTCTCCTTCGACTCCCACCTCAAGCTGCGCCTGGACTTCACGGACGACCGCGAAAAGATCCGGTCCGCGATGTTCGCCTGTCTCCGCAAGACGGAGCCGGAGCGCGTCGCACCCGGCCCGTTCCCCTCGCTCGCGCGTCACTTCGACTACGCGGCGGCGAAGAAGGCCGTCACCCCCGAGCGCGGCCTCGACCTCGTCGCGCGGGCGCTCGAGCCGATCCCCGGCGGCAAGTCGATGCTTTACTTCGGATGGGGCCTCGGCACGATCGGGGGCCTCGCGGGCGCGATTCCCCGGGAGATCAAGGACTACCATCGCGCTCTCCGCTCGCTGTCCGCGGCGCGCGTCAACATCTTCACTCTCGACGTCACCGACGCCGACTTCCACACCCTCGAAGGCCGGCTCGTCGGTGTCTCCGACGCGACCGGCGGCACGTACCAGAAGACGCACCTCTTCCCGCGCGCCGCCCTGGACCGGGTCACGCGCGCGATCTCCGGCCGCTACGTGCTCGTGTTCGTCAAACCCGGCCTGTCGCGCGGAGCGCACCGCGTCGAGGTGACGCTGGCCGGGAAGAGAAAGGGCCACGTGTCGGCCCGCTCGTACTACGAGGACTAGCCTGGGGTCAGGTCTCCACTTGCCACACTGAGGGTCAGGTCGCCACATCGGGGGTCAGGTCTCCACTTGCCACATCGAGCGAACACGGAAGAACGGATCCCCGCTATCTCTTCTGGAGCTTCGCCCTTCCACCACTCGACTCCGCCACCCGTTCCGGCTCGAGCCACGGCCTCGCCGCGGTCGCGCTCTTCAAATACAGGTCCCAGAACGCGAGCGTCTCCGCTCGTACCCAGCGGAAGATCTCCCGTTCCTCCGCCGTGTCCGTGAGCTCCGCCTGGCGTCCCGTGAACGAACGGTGCGACGCGCCCTCGAGGAAAAGCGCGTACTTGTCCCCCGCGGGGCTGCGGAAGAAAGGCTCGAGGTGCCACATCGGAGTCCGCTCCCCTTCGACGAGGTCGCGGGAGCCGGTCACCACCATCATCGGGCGCGTCCATGCATCCCACGACCTTTCCGTCAGACCGCGAGCCCCGGCCCCCGGTCCGGAGAGGATCAGGAACGCGATGGGCCGCGGATCCGCCAGGCTCCGCGGCGAACCCTGCTCGGGTGCGTGAAGCGTCGCGCCCCCGAGGAGCTGCGCGCTGTGGCCGCCGTACGAGTAGCCCGCGACGCCGATTCGCGCGGAGTCCAGCCTCCCCGCGAGGGCGGGCACCTGCGCCGCGAGCGCCGCGAACGAGTCGAGGACGAACGAGAGGTCACGGGCGCGGTTCTCCCACTCGAGCGGCCCTCCGAGGCGAGCCGACGGGCCCAGTGAAATCGAATCGGCGTGGGTCGGATGGAGGCAGACGTAGCCGTGGCTCGTCCAGAAACGAGTGATCGGGTAGGGATAGCTGCCGTTTCCTCCGGCGCCGTGGGAAAACACGATCACGGGGAACGGTCCGTCTCCCGCCGGGAAGCTCACCGTCACCCGCAGGTCTTTCGCTCGCCGGTAGTCGTGGAGGACGGCCTCTCCCCCCTCCTCCACGCGGAACGGTCCGGGCGACCCGTCGAAGCTTCCGGAGGACCCCGGGGAGCCGCCCGACGACCCACAGGCGACGGTAATCACGAGAAGAGTCGCGATGGCGAAGATACGCACGATCGCGCTCACAGCCGTGTCCCCATCACGACGATGAGCGTGTTCAACCCCCAGTTGTTGCCGGCGGTACCGAAGTTCGAGACGTGAAAGTAGCGCAGCTCCCCGAACCACTCCCCTCCTCCCGATGTCCGGCGACGGACGCCCGCTCCCCACTGCGCGAGGAAGTTGAAGCGGCGGTCGATCTCGTCGAGCTCGGTCAGGTCGGTCCACGCGACTCCGGCCGCGGCTTCGAAATACGGGGCCGTGCGGCCGCGGAGAAGGTCGAGCCGCCCGCCGGCCGGGAGAACGCCTGCGATCCAGCCCTGGCGCGGAAACCATCGGCTGAAGTGACCCGTCACCGTGTACGCGATGTGCGGCTTGACCGGCCACGCGAGCTCCGGGAACAAGGCGACGTACTGCAGGTCCGGATCGCTCGGACCGGTGCCGATCGTCCAGCCGAAGCCGCCGCCGATCCGCCACTCGCTCTGCCGCGGATCGCCGGAGAAATCCTGTCCCTCGAGACGGAGCGCGCACGTGCCGATCGCCGACGCGACGAGGAGGAGCCGCGCGATGCTTCGGCGCATCAGGGGCGATAGAGCAGGCCGGCGTAACCGCGCGTCGAGTCGAAACGCGGAGTCGTGCTCCGGATCTTCGCGACCCCCGCGTAGAACGCGAGGTCCCCCGAGAAATCGACGGGCAGCAGCCTCGGGTCGATTCGCAGCTCGACTCCGTAGACCCGGACCGGCCGCGGCTTTTCCCGGTCCGGATCCCACGCGCGGAGGCGCTCGCCGTAGAAGAGAAGGGGGACGCTGCGCAGCGCGAGCTCGCCTCGGAGCGACTCGACGCGCTCGCCCGTCTGGACGAACGCGGGCAGCGCGGCGAGCTCGATGCGGTTGCGGTCGAGCCCGTCCGGGAGGACCGCCGACGGCGCGCCTCCCACGGAAAAGAGGTCGAACCGCGTGGGGGACCCGCTCGTGTCGCCATACCTCGCCGAAGCGGAGATCCGGCCGATGGGAGAGAACGCGGACGCCCCTCCCCCGGCGAGGAACTGCGTCCACGAGCGGCCGTCGGTCCGCCCGGTCGAGCCGGCGAGGTCCGCGTCGAATCCGAAGCCCGTCCGGCCGCGCACGCGCGATACGCCCCCGCGGGCTCGAAGCGACGCGAGCGCCCGGTCGAACTGCGCGCCCCCGGCGAGCGGTTCGACCCGCGAGGCGCCGCCGCCCGCTTCCAACCCGACGCGACCTCCCGCGAACCGCCTTCCCCACGACGCTTCCAGGAATCCGCCGATGCGCTCCTGGTCGAAGTCGCTCCGGCGTACGACGCGCTGGCTCCCCGGCTTCTCCCGGGCGAAAAACGCGTGCGCCGAGAGCGCGACCGGGAGGCCGCGATACGACGCCGCGAGAGAAGCGCCGCGCGGGCCCGCGTCGTTGCCGATCGCGCCGAGCGCGACCCAGTCGAGGCGGCCGACGACGTCGGAGCCCTCGACTCCAAGCTGCCAGGAGTTGCCGTCGGGGCCGACCGAATAGGTGGCGAGGGGACGGACGACGTGGCTCGGGCCGATGCGGTACGCCCGGTCCGGAGCGACTTCCGCCCGATCAAAAACAGCCGCGGGAGCGGGGTCGGGCGGCAGCAGAGGAAAGCTCTGCGGCCGGCGTCCGAGCGGCGCGACGGGTGCCGCCGGGAGAGCGAGACGCTGGACGTCCACCCCCTTCGACGTCACCTCCAGGAAGAAGAGCGCTTTTCCGTCGGGAGATGGAGCCGGAGAGAGCGCTCCGCCGGTCACGCGGGTGACCATCTGCGAGGAATTAGGATGAGGGTGCAGGTCCGCAGGACCTGTCCCCGCGGTGGACTGCTGCGGGTGCAGGTCCGTGGGACCTGTCCCCGCGACATCCACCGACTCGATGTTCCAGATGCCCTCCCGGTCGGCGGCGACGAGGATTCGGGAGCCGTCCGCGCTCCACGCCGGCGCTCCGGCGGGCGAGCCGGGAAGAGAAATCTCGCGCGGCGCTCCGCCGGCCGAAGGAACGGTGACGAGACGCCAGTGTCCTCCCGAGTGAAAGAGCGCCGCGATCGTCGTTCCGTCCGGAGACACGCGCGGATGGGACCAGACGCGCCACGCGCCTTCTCTTTCTTCCGAGAGTGAGATCTCCCGGACTTCCCCGGACGCGAGGTCCACGCGTACGAGCTCCGATACTCCGTAGCGCACCCGCACGGCCGCGGCCCACCGGCCGTCGCGGGCGGGATCGGCCTCGGTCAAGTCCGCGAGCTCGGTCAGCCGCTCGATCGCGCCGGTCTCCGGCGCCCAGCGATACAGGTCGAGCCGCAGGACGCCCTGGGCATCGGGCGCCCGACGGACGAAGAGCACACGGCCATCCGGCGTCCAGCGCGGGTTCTCCGCGGAGAAGCCGTTCACGCTCGGCAGGCGCCACCGCGGCGCGCGGTGGGCCGGGATCTCGGGTCGGTCGGGCACCTCCTCCGGATCGCGGAGGATCTCCGCCTCGCGTTCGCGCCGTTTCTCCGCGGCGCGCCGTTCTTCCTCCGTCTCGGCGATCGTCCAGACGGCGAGGTACGTTTCTCCACGCTTCGGGTCGCGCCGCGCCAGCAGCTTCGAGCCGTCGGGCGAGACGTCGAGCGAGAGCGTTCCACCCTCGAGGCGCTGCCACCTCTCGCCGTTCACGATGCCGGCGGCCGTCAGCCGCTTCTCCTCCTCGAGAGCCGCCGCCGTCATCTCCGCACGGAACCGATCGTACAGGTCGGCGGCGGAGCGCCCGAAGACCGCGCGGAACGCGCGGGAGAAGTCGCCGCCGCGGCGCGATGCCATCCGCTTCCACAGCTTCTGGAGGCTTCCCTTCCCCTCCTTCGCCTCGAGCCATTCGAGAAAGGTCGAGCCCACGAGGTAGGCCATGGACCCGCCGAGCCAGCCCGACGTCGAGGACAGCGCGCCGTAGCCCGGCAGTTTCCCGTCCATCGCGAAGCGCCGCAGCACCATCGCGCGGAAGCTGGAAGCCGGGCGGCCGGAGCCGGTGAGCGCGCCCTCGATCAGAGTGGCGTATCCCTCCGTCAGCCAGCGCGGGGAGTTGAGCAACAGCGGCCCGACCGGGATCGGCGACAGCCGCGCGAGGATGCCGCGCGAGCGGTTTCGCGGCCGGCCCAGGTGAACGACGTGCGCGACTTCGTGGACGACGAGGTCTTCCATCCAGTCGTTCCAGTAGCCGATGGACGACTCCGGCTCCGGCGGCGTCGCCCACAGGACGACGGCGGGCCGGTCGAGGAAGGGAAACGCCATCCCGTTCGACGTCGCCTGCGGGTCCGCGATGAGGACTTCGATCGGACGATCCGGCCGCCAGCCCACCGCCTCGACCACGCGCTCGTGGATGCTCTCGATCGACGCCGCGGCGCGGCGCGCCCAGGGCTCGAAGGGCGCCGGGAAGTGGACGCGAAAGTGCGCCGTCTCGATCGTGCGCCACGGCGCCGAGGGGCCCTGCGCCGCGAGGTCGAACCGCGCCAGGAACAGAAGAATGCCGAGAGCGAAGGTGACGCGCCGGGCCATGGGCGCGAGAAGTCTAAAGGTAGATCCGCCGCGACCTGTTGAAAGCAGCTCTCTTCCGGAGCCCGGGACGTCCTACAGAACTTCCATCTCCGAAAAATCCTCGGGGAACGCGCACTCGCACCAGGCGAACACGAGCTGCTCGTCCCCCGCGAACTCCACGACGCGGCACCGGCACGTGAAGCACACGTCTCCGACGACGTGGCCCGAGACCGTGTACCGATCGGGAATCGGGAATCCCTGCCGGAGTGGTTCGGCGGCTTTTCGTGATCTCAAGCGTCGCTCCGCGAAATCAGCGGTCGGACCATCGCCTTCACGTCCCCAAGCTCATTCTTCACCCCGTCGAGTTGAACCTCCACTCCGTCGAGCCGAACCTCGACACGGTCGAGCCGAATTTCGACCCGGTCGAGCCGAACGTCGACCCCTTCGAGCCGTGCCTCGACCCCTTCGAGCCGGTCCGTATTCGCTGCCAGTCCCTCGATTACCAGGCGAATGTCGGATCGCAACCCCTCGGCCACGACGTTGAAGTTACGCTTGACCTCTTCCGCGGTCTCTCGGTCCATCCAACTCCTGTTGTCGCGAGCCTAACCGATCCTCCGAGCGGCCACCGGGCACCCGCCCGTTGACGACCATCTCGACCGGCATCGGGAGGAGACTACGTGACGGGAATGGATGAGGTGGCCGGAAGCTTGCAGCAGGTCGCCGCGATGGAACCCCCGAACGCTCCCCCGTCCGCGCCGATGGTCCGAGAGCCCTCCGGCATTCTCGCGGTCAAGACGCGCTTCATGCGCAAACGCGCGCCGGGGCGAAAGCTCCCGCGCCCGAGCACTCGGGCGCTCTTCGTCCTGTTCCTGATCATCGGGGTCGCCGGGGTGGCCGCCGCCGTCCATCGCCGAGTGCTGGAGTCGGATTTCGAGACGCGCGTCGCCCGCAGCCAGGCGGCGCCCTACGAGATCAAGCGGATCCGCCGGGAGCTCGCCGACCTGGAGCTGAACGAAAAGGAGCTCTCCAACGCCCTCGACACACGGTTGAAGTACCTGGAAGCGACGAAAAGGAACGAGTTCTACATCTCGATCGACACGAAGAAACGGGAGTTCACGTTCCATTTCGCCAACAAGACCCTTCGGGACGCGCCCGTCGAGATCGGAGCGCCGCAGACGATCACCGCCGGGAAAAACACGTGGACGTTCGCGCCGCTGACGGGCGCGTTCAACGTCGAGGGGAAGTTCGAGGCGGGGTCCTGGCGCGTGCCCGAGTGGGCTTACCGGATGAAGGGGGAAAAGCCGCCCCGCGAGCGCCCGAACGTGAAGAACGGCCTCGGCAAATACGTCATTTCGCTCGGCAACGACTACGTCATCCATTCGCCGCCATCGCCCGACAGCCCGTTGAAGGGACCGAAACCCGGCTCCTTCATGGTCCCCGAGGCCGACCTCGCGGCGATCTGGAAGCGCGTCGGGCCCGAGACGCGCGTCTATGTCTATTGAACGCCGCGGGGACAGGTCCCGCGGACCTGCACCCGCTTCCGAACTTTACGCGGGGACAGGCCCTGCGGGCCTGCACCCGTCTGTGAACGCCGCGGGGACAGGCCCTGCGGGCCTGCACCCGCATCCTTAATCCAGTGCCCGAGAGCAGATACCGTCTGGGGTTTCTCGGGGCGTGGGGGCTTCTTGTCGTCGGCTGCATCCTCGCGGCAGCGGTCGCCACCGCGGAATGGCAGAACCTGCGGGACGCGCACCGCCTGCGGAAGCTCACGGTGATCGATCGGATGATCGCCGCCCGCCTCGGCCCCCGGCTCGACCTGCTGCGCGGGACGGCAGAGGAGAGTGAGAGCCGCGTCGAGAAGCTGCACTCGGACATCCGCGACACCGAGGTGAAACTCGACGACTCGCGAGACACGGGACAGATCATCGTCGTCTCGACGGCCGAGAACCGTCTCTACGTCCGCCGGGCCGGCCGGACGGTCTTCGAGGCCGTGTGCTCGACGGGAAAGGGAACGACACTCACGGACGCGTCCGGCCGCAGCATGCTGTTCAACACCCCGACCGGCAAGTTCCGCGTCGTCAAGAAGGAGGAGAACCCGCTCTGGGTGCCGCCCGACTGGCACTTCATCGAGGAAGCGCGCAAGAAGGGGAAGCGCCTCGTGAGGCTCGCGCCGGGAGAAGCGATCGACGCGCGCACCGGAGAGCCGGCCGGCGGCGAGGAGAGAGTCCGCAGATGGGGATCGACCCCGTCGTCCCGCGTTCTGACGGTGAAAGGAAACACGGTCGTCGAGATCGGCCCCGGAGGGGAGCGGGAGCTTCCGCCCGGAGAGGTGATCGAGGCCGGCGGTGCGATCGTCGTCCCGCCCTACGGGACGCCGCAGAGGAAGTTCGACAAGGTCCTCGGCAAGTACCGGCTGAACCTGGGCGGCGGCTACGGTATCCACGGCACGATGTATCCCGACCAGCTCGGGCGGAGCGTCACCCACGGCTGCGTGCGCCTGGGGGACGCCGACATCGAGAAGGTTTTCGCCATGGCGAACGTGGGGGACCAGGTCCTCATCTACTGACGGGGCCCGGGTTAGAATCGGCGCCCCTCGGGAAGCGCGGCGGCAGAACAGCGGGGCGGAACCCGTCCCCGTCGCCCACGTATTTCCTCGAGTCAGGAGGACAATGCGCTCGGACCTCACTTCCAGGAACCCGCGACAGCGGTTTCTCCTCCCCGCCGCGGTTGCCGCCGTGGCGATTCTGGCGGCCGGATGCCGCGACAAGAAGGCGGGTGGCCCCGGTGCGGGCGCCGCGCCGCCGCCGATGCCGGTCGAGGTCGCGCAGGCGACCCGCGGCGACGTGCGGGAGACGCTCCATGCGCTCGGGACGATCGAGGCCGCCGAGCGCGTCAAGGTGACCGCCGAGATCGACGCCATCGTGCGGGAGCTGCCCTTCGAGGAAGGCCGGATCGTCCGGAAGGGACAGGTCCTGGCGATCCTGAACGATTCCGAGCTCCGAGCCGAGGCCGTGCGCGCCGCCGCCCTACGCAATCAGGCAAAGCTGACCTCCGAGCGATTCGAGCAGCTATCGCGGGAGAAGATCGCGTCGCCCCAGGACCGTGACAACGCGGTCGCGGCGCTCCAGGTGGCCGACGCGAACGTTCGCCTGGCGCAGGCGAGGCTCGGCAAGACGCGGATCTTCGCCCCCTTCTCCGGGGTCGTCGGCAGCCGACTCGTCTCGCCCGGAGCTTACGTGCGCGCCGGGGACGTCATCACGGAGCTCGCCCGGATCGACACCGTGAAGGTCGCCTTTGCCGTGCCCGAGCGCTATCTCGCCGACCTGCGGCGCGGGGCGGGCGTAACCGTGACGACCGTCGCCTTCCCGGGCAAGCCCTTCACCGGCGCGGTGAACGTCGTGGATCCGATCCTCGATCCGACCACGCGCTCCGCGCGGTTGACCGCCGTGATCCCGAACCCGTCCGGCGAGCTGCGGCCCGGCATGTCGGCCGACGTCAACGCGACGCTCGCCGAAAGGCTCCAGGCGGTGACGGTCCCCGACGAAGCCGTGTTCGCGGAAGGAGACCGCAACTTCGTCTTCGTCATCCAGCCCGACTCGACCGTCGTGCGACGGGCGATCCGGCTCGGCGCGCGCCAGCCCGGCCGCGTGGAGGTCACCGAAGGGCTGAACGGCGGCGAAAAGGTGGTGCGGGCCGGCCACCAGAAGCTCTTCGAGGGCGCGAAGGTCGCTCCCGTCGAGAGCGCCGCGGCAGTCGGGACCCCGGCGCCGAGCCCCGCAGCCGGAGGAACGAAGCCATGAAGCTGTCGGAAGTCTCGATCCGCCGGCCGGTGCTCGCCACCGTCATGAGCGTGACGATCCTCCTGTTCGGAGTGATCTCGTTTCTCCGGACGCCCGTACGCGAGTATCCGAACATCGACCCGCCCATCGTCTCGATCACCACGGTCTATCGCGGCGCGGCCTCGAACGTCATCGAAGCCGAGATCACCCAGCTGATCGAGGAAGAGCTCGCGACGCTCGAGGGCGTGAAGCTCCTGCGGTCGTCTTCCCAGGAGCAGGTCTCGCGCATCACCGTCGAGTTCACGCTCTCCCGCGACGTCGACCAGGCCGCCAACGACGTTCGAGACCGGATCGCCCGCCTGCGCGGCCGGCTCCCGCGCGAGTCGGAGGACCCGATCGTCTCGAAGGTGGACACCAACGCCGAGGCGGTCATGTGGCTCGCGCTGTACGGCGAGGGCTTCGACAACCTCGAGGTCTCCGACGTCGCCAACGTCGTGCTGAAGGAGCGGCTGCTCCGAACCGCCGGCGTCGGCTCCGTCATCATCGGCGGCGAGCGAAGGTACTCCATGCGGATCTGGCTCGATCCGGCGCGGCTCGCAGCCTACGGGCTCACGGTCGTGGACGTCGACCGCGCGATCCAGGGACAGAACGCCGAGATCCCGTCGGGGCGCATCGAGGGTGAGGGAAGAGAGTTCTCGGTCCGGACCCGCGGGGAGCTCGGGGACCCCGAGGCATTCGGCGCGATTTTCGTCGCGCAGGTCGGGGACCGTTCGGTCCGCCTTTCGGACGTCGCCGACGTCGCCGTCGGCGCCGAGGACGAACGTACGATCATCCGCTACAACGGTGTGCCCGCGGTCGGTCTTGGCATCGTCAAGCAGGCGACCGCCTCGACTCTCGAGGTCGCGAACGCCGTCAAGGCCTCCCTCCCGCAGCTGAACACGCTCGTCCCGAAGGGCCTGAAGCTCGAGGTGGCGTACGACTCCTCGACGTTCATCCGGGACTCGATCGCCGAAGTGCGGATGACGCTCCTGCTCGCGCTCGGGCTCGTCGTCGTCGTCATCTTCCTGTTCTTGAAGAGCCCCAGCGCGACCCTCATCCCGACCCTCGCAATCCCCGTCTCGATCGTCGGCGCGTTCACCGTCGTCTACTTCGCGGGCTTCACGATCAACATCCTGACTCTCCTGGCGCTGGTTCTGGCGATCGGGCTCGTCGTCGACGACGCGATCGTGATGCTCGAGAACATCTATCGGCATCTCGAGATGGGCAAGTCGCGCCTGCAGGCGGCGCTCGACGGCGCGAAGGAGATCGGGTTCGCCATCGTCGCGACCACGATCGCGCTCGTAGCCATCTTCATCCCTGTCGCGTTCCTCACGGGCAACGTCGGGCGGCTCTTCAACGAATTCGGCATGACGGTCGCGGTCGCGGTGCTCATCTCCGGATTCGTCGCCCTGACGCTCACCCCGATGCTCTGCTCGCGGATGCTGCGCGGCCACCAGAGCGAGGGGCGGCTCGCGCGCACGGTCCAGCGCGGCTTCGACGCGCTCGACCGTCTCTACGACCGGTCCGTGCGCTACGCGCTCCTGCGCCGCAAGCTCGTTCTCCTGCTGACGGGCGTCGCCATCGTTGCCATCTTCTTCCTGCTGCGGGCGTTGCCGTCCGAGCTGGTTCCGACGGAGGACCGGGGGACGATCGTCGGGATCATGATCGCGCCCGAGGGGTCGACCCTGCAGTACGTCGATCGGTATGCAAGACAGATCGAAGAGATCTACATGTCCGTTCCGGAACGCGCGGGCCTCTTCACCGGCATCGGACTGACGGGAGAAGGTCCCGGGCGCGTCACCGACGGTTTCTTTTTCCTGCCGTTGAAGCCCTTCGAGGAACGCGAGCGCTCCCAGCAGGAGATCGTGCGCGAGCTGTTTCCCCGCCTGCTGTCGGTGCCGGGCGTCCTGGCGTTCGCGATCAACCCGCCGTCGCTCGGGGGACAGTTCTCCGCGACGCCCGTGCAGTACGTCATCCAGGCGCCGACCTACGACGAGCTCCGGCCGGCGGTCGAGGGGATGCTGGCGGAAGCCGCGAAGCTCCCCTACCTCCTGAACCTCGACACCGATCTGAAGTTGAACACGCCGCAGATCGAGCTCGCGATCGATCGCGCCCGCGCCTCCGCGCTCGGCGTCTCCGTCACGGACATCGGGACGACGCTCCAGACCCTGCTCGGAGGGCGGGAGTCGACGCAGTTTCGCCGCGGAGACAAGCAGTACAAGGTCCTCCTCCAGGTCCGCCCCTCCGAACGGGCGACCCCGCAGGCGATCTCGGATCTTTATCTGCGGGGAAGCGGCGGCCTGTTCCAGATGGCGAACGTCGTGTCCGCGCGGGAGACCGTCGCGCCGAAGGAGCTGAACCACTTCAATCGCGTGCGCTCGGCCCGGATCACGGCCAACCTCGCTCCGGGAGTCACCCTGGGGACGGCGCTCGACGATCTCGACGCGATCGCCGGGCGAACGCTCCCGCAGGGCGTGCGCACGGACCTGGACGGCGAGTCGCGCGAGCTGCGCGAGTCGAGCGGCAGCCTCTTCTTCCTCTTCGGGATCTCGATCGTGTTCATCTACCTCGTGCTGGCCGCGCAGTTCGAGAGCTTCTCGCATCCGCTCACGATCCTGTTGACGGTGCCGCTCGCGGTCTTCGGCGCGCTGCTGGTCCTGAAGGTCCTCGGCATGACGCTGAACGTCTACTCGGAGATCGGCCTGATCCTGCTCATCGGTCTCGTGACCAAGAACGCGATCCTGATCGTCGAGTACGCGAACCAGCTCCGCCGCAGGGAAGGGCTCGATGTGCGCGAAGCCGTGGCGCGAGCGGCGCGGATCCGGCTGCGGCCGATCCTCATGACGTCGTTCGCCACCATCTTCGGCGTGCTGCCGATCGCGCTCGGCATCGGCGCGGGCGCCGAGAGCCGCAAACCCCTCGGCGTCGCGGTCGTCGGAGGAATGCTCTTCTCGACGCTCCTCGCGCTGATGGTGGTTCCCGTCGTCTATACCTACCTGTCGGGCCGGGTGAAAGAAGCGGAGGCCGCGGAGGAGCCGGCGATGGAGGAGCGCGCGGTCGCGGAAGCCTGAGCGAACTCCCTCTCCCCGCTTGCGGGGAGAGGGTCGGGGTGAGGGCTACCGCTCCTTCGACATCTTCTCGATCTCGCTCCACTCCCGGTCCGAGACCGGCATCACCGAGAGGCGCGAGATCCGCACGAGCGGGAAGTCGCGGAACGAGGCCTTCGCCTTGATCTCCGCGAGTGTGACGGGCCGCGGCAGTTTCCGGAGGGGGGCGACGTCGACGACCGCGGATTTCCACGTCTTGTCATTCGGGTCCGCGTAGGCGTCGGTCAGGGCCTTCGCGATACCGACGACCGCCTTCTCGTTACCCGTGTGGTAGTAGAAGATCGAGTCGCCTTTCTTCACGGACTTGAGGTGCTTCTGCGCGAGCGCGTTCTTCACGCCGGACCAGACGGTCTTCCGGTCGCGCACGAGGTCGTCGAACGAATAGTGGGTCGGTTCTTCCTTGAAGAGCCAGTTCATCTCAGTCCCGGCTTCGGCCGGTTCCGGTATCTCTCGTACAGCCGCTTGTGCTTGTCCGAAAGATCCAACGCCCGCCCGTCGACGTACGCCGCGAGGACCGTGTGGCGGAAGTCGAGCACGTCGCGGTCCGAAACGAAGAGCGTCGCGTCCTTGCCGGGCGCGAGCGACCCGACCCTTTCCGCGATCCCGAGGATGCGCGCGGGCTCCAGAGTGATCGCCGCGAGTGCCTGGTCGCGGGGCATCCCGTAGGCCGCCGCGACGGAGGCGTGGTGCGCGAGGTTGCGGGCGAACTGCGAGTCGCCCTCCGTGATCGCGACCCGCACGCCCGCCTTCGCGAGGATCGCCGGCGCCGCGAAGGGCGCGTCGTACGGCTCGTCGGCGCGCGTCGGCAGACCGATGACCGGGTCGAGCACGACGGGCACGCCCGCCGACGCGAGCTCCGACGCCGCGCGCCACGCGTCGCGCCCGCCGCCGATGACGATCTTCAGACCCTCCTCCTTCGCCCACGCGAGCGCGGCGCGGATCTGCGCCAGCCGGTCCGCGATCACGAGGACGGGGATCTTCCCGTCGATCACGGGCAGCAGCGCCTCCAGGCGCGGATCGAAGTCGTGCCGCGGGACTCCGGCCTTCCCTTCGGCCGCGCGCGCCTTCCCGTAGCCCCGCGCCTCGGCGAAGACGTCCTTCAACTTCGCGAGCGCCTCGTCGCGACGCTTCTCCTGGATACGAACCGAAAAACGGGCCTGGGGCGATCGGTCGATGGAGAGGTTCGGCCAGGTGACCGTCACGTACGCGGGCGCCCGGAGCGCCGCGTCCTCGCGGGTCCACCCGTCGAGCTTCATCGCCGCACCGGAGCCCGAGACGATCCCTCCGGTCGGCGTGACGCCGGCGACGAGAACTCCGGCCGAGCGGGTCACGGGAAGGAGCTCCGAGTCGAAGTTCATCGCGACGTCGGCCCGGGCATCCGGGTTGACGTCGCCCGTTTCGCTCGTGTCCACCGTCGCGCGCGCCGCGCTGATCTCGACGAGCCCGAGGTTCGTCGCCGCCGGCACGAGCGTCGGGTACACGTGCTTGCCCGAGACGTCCACGACTTTCGCGCCGGCCGGCACCGGGACGTTCGCTCCGACCGCCGCGATCTTCCCGTCCGTGATCACGACCGTTCCGTTCGGAAGGTCCGGGCCGCTGACCGGATGGACCGTGCCGCCTACGAGCGCGATGGTCTCGGCGCCGAGAGCCGTCGCGCCCGAAAGGAGGAACGCTACGAGCGTCCTTTTCACGAACCCTTCCTCGGAGGAGCGGGCGTCGGAGTCGCGGGCGGGACCTCGGGAGGCGGCGTCGGCTTCCGCTCCGGCTCCTCCGGAGGGCGCGTCACCTGCGCGGCGGGCTTCTCCGCGGGTTTCGCCCCGCGCTCCAGCATCCTCTTTGCCTTTGCGACGAGATCGGCGCGCTCGCTTTCGAGCGCCGGACGGCGCGCGAGGTCCGCCGCGCGATCGAAGTACTTCTTCCCCTCGATCCACGTCTCGAGCGCGACCGTCGTGCTCGAGAGCGGATCCTCGCTCCACACGACGAAGTCGGCGTCTTTCCCGGCCTCGAGGGACCCGGTGCGGTCGAAGATCCCGAGCTGCTTCGCCGGATTGGACGTGACGAACGCGAGCGCCTCGACCGGCGGCACGCCGCCGTACTTGACGGCTTTCGCCGCCTCGGTGTTCAGCCGCCGCGCGAGCTCGTCGGAGTCGGAGTTGTAGGACACCGACGCGCCCCGCGCGTGGAGCAGCGGCCCCGCGTAGGGGATCGCGTCGTAGACCTCGAACTTGTACGCCCACCAGTCCGAGAAGATCGAGGCTCCGGCGCCGTGCTTCGCGATCTCGTCGGCCACCTTGTAGCCCTCGAGCGTGTGCTGGAAGGTGGCGATCTTGATCCCGAACTCCTCCGCCGTGCGGATCATCTGGAGGATCTCGCTCTTCACGTAGGAGTGGCAGTGGATCTTCCGCTTTCCCTCCAGGATTTCGGCGATCGCTTCGAGCTGAAGGTCCGGCTTCGGGGGGACCACACCCGCCGCCGAGCTCCCCTTGCCCGCCGACGCCTTGCGGTACTCGTCCTGGCGCTTGCGGTAGTCGCGGGCCGCGAGGAACCGCTCGCGGATCTGCGCGGCGACTCCCATCCGGGTCTGCGGATAACGGGGCGGCGCCTGCTGGAAGTTGGAGCGCTTCGGGTTCTCCCCGAGCGCGAACTTGATCCCCTCCGGCGCCGTCGTGACGAGCAGGTCGTCGGGACCTCCGCCGCGCCGCCACTTCACGGTCGCGTTCTGGCCCCCGATCGAGTTGGCCGAGCCGTGCAGCACGTTCGCCGCGGTCGTGCCGCCGGCGAGCTCGCGGTAGATCGCGACCTCGAAGGGATCGAGCACGTCCCGGATCCGCACCTCCGCCGTGACCGCGTTCGAGAACTCGTTGACCTGCCCGTCGATCGCGGTGTGCGAGTGCGCGTCGATGATGCCGGGCGTGACGTGCTTCCCACGGCCGTCGATCTCGAGGGCGCCCGCGGGAGCCGAGAGCCCCCGGCCGACCGCGACGACCTTCCCGCCGGAAACGACGAGGTCCGCGTTCTCGAGGATCCCCGCCGCTCCCTGCGTCCAGATCGTGGCGCCGCGGACCACGACCGCTCTCGGAGCGGCGAGCGGACCATCGTCGCGCGCCGGCAACGGCCGCACGTCCGCTGCGAACTCCCTCTCCTCGCTCGCGGGGAGAGGGGTCAAGTGAGGGGCTTTGACCTCGTATCTCTTTCCGTCGATCCAGACCTCCGACACGCGGCTCCCGCGCGCGAACGGCTCCCCCGTCTCCACGACGAGGTTTGCGATACGCCCCGGCGCGATCTCCCCCAGCCGGTCCCCGAGCCCGAGCTGCCGGGCGGGGATCGTCGTCACCGCCGCGAGAGCGTCGTCCCGCGAGAGCCCGCGAGCGATCGCCTCGCGGACGCGGCCCGGAAAGTCCTCCGGATCGTCGAGCCCCGCCGTCGTGAACGAGAACGTCACGCCCGCCTCGCGCAGCCACTTCGGGTTCGACGGCGCGCGGTCGATCGCCCGCAGCCGCTCGAGGGGAACGTCGAGCCACTCGACCTCGTCGTCCAGCTTGTACGGGCGCGGGAAATCGACGCGGAGGACGAGGTCGGGTTTTCCCGCCGCGACGAGGTCGCGCAGCCGGTACTCGTCGCCGGCACCGACGTAGAGGGCGCGGAGCTTCATCTCCCGCGCCACCTTGAATGCCCGCAGGAGCGAGAGAACGTCGGCTGCCTCGAACACGACGGTCTCGTTGCCGCGCGCGGCCGGCACGAGCGCCGCGTTCGCGGCCACGAAGCGGGGGCGCGCCTGCCCGGCCGGCCGGCGCGAGTAGGCCGCTTCCGCGTCCCCCCACCACCGCGCGTCGAGCAGGGTCTGCCGCACGAGCGCGACCGCCCCCATCTTGGACACGGGATAGCCGGCTCGGCCGAAGCTCGAGAAGTCCACGGGCTCCGGATCGAGGGACAGGACCTGCGCCCCGTCGGCGACGAGGATCCGACCCGAAACCGGCCCGTCGGCGAGGCTCACGACGGCCGCGCGGCCGCGGAGGATTCCGGCCTGGGGAGCCGCGGCCACTACGGCGTAGCCGATGCGGCGATAGGCGTCCGAAACGCGGTCGGCGACGGCCAGGGAATCGACGGCCCGGTCGGAGGCATGCACGGTCGCGACCGGGTGGTCCGCCGGCCCCCTCGGGCGGCGCGGAGCGGCGGGCGTCCTCTCCTCGGTCGGTTCCTCCTCGTCGGAGGGACCGCGCGGCTTGCGGCCGGCCAGCCGGTCGGCGGAGACGTAAGGGTCGACGAACGCCGCATGAACGATCTTCCCGGAGAGGTCGAAGACGCGCGCGTCGGCGGGAACGGTGACCTTGCCCTCGGCGCCGACCGCCTCGACGACACCGCCGCGCACGACGACGACGCCGCGATCGAAGGCGCGTCCCGGAGCGGCGATGACCCGGGCTCCGGTCAGGGCGAACGCGAGGCGGTCGCCGCTGCGAACGTCGCTCGCGCCGGACGCGGCGAGCGAGAGAAGGACCGCCAGGCACGCCGCCACGACCGCGAGCGTGACGCGCCCGCGCGGGGATGCGAGACGCTTCCTCATGAAAGGCGCGCGGATTCTATACTACGCACCGTTCGATAATCGGAGGAGAACGATGATCAAGAAACTCGCATGCATCGGGATCGCGATCGCCGCCGTCGCGGCGTCGTCACTCGCGCAGGAGACGCGCCGGCCTCTTTCCCCGGCCGGGACCGCGGCGACCCAGGTCGCCGGGAAATGGAGCGCGCCGAACGCGGAAGGGGAACGCTCGTACAGCGGCGGCAAGTGGATCGAGATCAGCTACAGCCGCCCCATGTTGCGGGGCCGCACGGACATCTTCGGCAAGGGCGCTGATTACGGCAAGGCCGTCTCGGGCGGCGCGCCGCTCTGGCGGGCGGGCGCAAACGTGACGACCACGTTGAAGACGGAAGTCCCGATCGAGATCGGCGGAAAGCGCCTCGAGCCCGGCGAGTACTCGCTCTTCGTGGACCTGAAGCAGCCGGCGTGGACGCTCGTCGTCTCGAAGCAGCCTCGTCAGGAAAAGTACGACCCGAACGAGAAGGCGAAGACCTGGGGCGCCTACAACTACGACGCGAAGAGTGACGTCGTGCGGGTTCCGATGAACATGGTCACGCCCGCGGTCTCCGTCGACCAGTTCACGATCGCGTTCGTGGACATGACCGACCAGGGCGGAAAGATCGCGATGGTCTGGGAGAAGACCGGCGCCGTCGTGCCGTTCAAAGTGCTGTCGTAGATCGGCCGGAGGAGTGAGGCGAAACCCTCACTCATCCCCGTAAACGCGGAGCTCGACGGGCTCGGCCGTCGCGACGCCGGGCGAGAGTCGGGCTGCCACCACGCCGTCGCGGGTCAGCGGTACGAACCGCGACTCGGGATCGACGAACGACTGCGTGAAGTAGTACTCCCTGCCGTCGCTCGCGTCCGTCCAGTTGGCCCGCGCCTTGAAGAGAAGTCCCGCCGTCCGTCCGTCCCGGGCGATATAGCCCGCGACGACGAAGCCTCTCTGTTCCCCGGAGTCGGGATCGGGTCCGCCCGAGAACGTCTTGAAGACGCTGCCCGCTCTCGTCTGAACACGCGGCGCTGTGAGGAGCTTCGGCGGCACACCCGGCGTGACCGACTTTCCTTCGAGCCGCAGGACGACCGAAGACGTTTCGGCCGCGGCGTGGCGGAGAGTCGCATCCGGACACGTCCTCGAGCCGGCAGCCGTCGACGTGACGACGCGCAGCGAGCCGCCGCCTCCGTCGCCGCCGGAGAAGGAGACGGTGCCTCCGCTGATCGCGAACATCCGCTGGATTGCTCCTCCCGGGCTCTCGACGGCGACGTAGCTCGTCCTCGTGATCGGATCGAAGTCGACGAGAGCCACGACGACCGTGCCGCTCGCCTCGGAACCGGGCAGCGGCACTTCCAGCAGCCTTCCTTCGCCTTTTCGGAAATCCGCCCGGTAGCACGCCGCGGCGCCGCTCCGTTCGAGGCGAACGAACAGCGGAGGGGGACTCGACGCCGCCTTGTGATACTCGGAGAGGAGGATCCTCGGCGCGTTGCGAAACGCGTCGGGCATGAGCGGCGCCTCCGGAGGCGTCTTCAACCCGCGCGAGGCGACGAGCTTTCCGCTCTCGACCCGAATCGAGAGCCCGGTGGCGGCCGAGAGCTTCTCCAGGGCGACGTCGTAAGGCTCGTTCAATCGGATCGTCACCGTCCCCTCGACGTCCGAATCGATCAGGACCGGAAGGTTCGCGATGGCGCCCAGCGTCTGAACGACGTCGGCGATCCTCGCGTCCTTGAGGTCCATGGCGATCGGCTCCCTCGGATCGAAGTTCGACGAGGCCGTGGCGAGGCGGGAGGCCAGTAGGAACACGCCGAAGCCGACCGCTCTCCTCATCGCGAAACTCCTTTCCCGGCATCCGGGGGCGCCGCGACGCCGATCACGACCCCGCCCGGCGTGTACGCCACCACTCCCGACGCGTTCCCGACGATCCGATAACGAGCCGCCGGCTGCGTCAGGCCCGGCACGTCCGACCGGACCGTCATCCGCTGCACGCCCAGGGCGACGATCGCCAGGAGGGCGGCCGTCGTCCCGAAGCGAAAGATCTCCTCCGCGATCGATCTCCGGCTCGGGTCCAGGCGCGCGAGCTCGCGTTCGACCAGGCGACGTTCCTTCCGGCAGGCCGCGCATGCGCCCGCGTGGCGGAGAACCTCCCCCGCGTCTTCGCCCGAGTCCGTGAATCCCTCCAGCCGCGACAGATACTGGTCGTGGGTCATCCGGGTCTCCGTTTCTCGTTCAGTCGGAGGGCGAGGGCAGTCCGCGCGCGGCAGACGCGGGCGCGAACCGCATCGCCGGAACACCCCAGCACCTCTCCCGCCTCCGTTGACGTCAGCCCCTCGAAATAGGTGAGCATCAGAGCTTCCCGCAAAGGCTCCGGCAGCGTCTCGAGCGCGGCGCGAACCGAGAAGCTCTCCAGGTCCTGCGGGGGGCCCGTCAGGTTTTCGGAGATCGGCTCCGCCGGCTTCCAGGCGCGCCGGGCGGAGACGAGCTTGCGATAGGCGACCGAGAACAGCAGCGATCGGAATCGCCCTTTCTCGCGGTACGACGGGGCGAGCGAGAAGATCGCGAGCAGCGTCTCCTGGCGGAGCTCCTCCGCCCGGCCGTCATCCGGGAGCCTTCGGCGGAAGTAACCGTCGAGGACCGCGCTGTACCGCGACACGAGCCGATCGAACGACGACCGGTCCCCCTTCGTGAAGGCGGCCATCAGGAAGTCGTCGCTGGGCAGAGCCATCATTCCGTCTGCTAGTGTTATCGCATCGAGACGCGGAAACGTGACGGGGTCGCAGCCCTGGCGCTGCTCGCCGCGGCGGCCGTGGCCGCCGGGCAGGACCGCCGCATCCCCTTCTGGCCCGATGCGGTTCCCGCCGCGATCCAGGCGCGCATCGACGGGAAGGCGGCGCTCGAGACGGTCCGGGAGCTCTCGCGCTTCCACCGGGTGCAGGGCTCCCCCGGGTTCGCGGCCGCGGCCGAACTTCTCCTCGGGAAGCTCAGGCGTGCCGGATTCGCGGGCACGGCCGCTTCGATCGAGAAATTCCCCGCGGACGGTCAGACGCGCTATGCCCACTTCGTCAGCTACTCGGGTTGGCGCCCCGTCGAGGCCTTTCTCGACGAGGTGACGCCTCGACCCGGTCGGGTCGCGTCGTTTCCGGAGATGCCCGTCGCCCTCGCCGACTACAGCCAGGACATGGACGCCACGACGCAGCTCGTCGACGTCGGAAAAGGGACCGACCCGAACGACTACGCCGGCAAGGACGTGCGCGGGAAGATCGTTCTCGCCGACGGAGCGCTGCCCGCGGTTCACCGGATGGCGGTCCTCGACCGGGGCGCCACCGGGATGCTCTCCGCGTTTCCGAACCAGACGACCGCATGGTCGGGCGACGACGGCGACCTCGTGCGGTGGGGCCACCTCTCTCCCTACGAGAAGCGCAACGCGTTCGCCTTCATGGTCTCGAAGCGGCAGGCGGAGGACTACCGGAGCCGGCTCGCGGCGGGCGAGGTCATCGTGCTGAGCGCGCACGTCCTGGCGCAGATGGTTCCCGCCACCTACGACGTCGTGAGCGCCGTCATCGAGGGCACCGACCGGGCCGCGGGCGACGTCGTCCTGACGGCACACCTCTGCCACCAGTCCGCCGGCGCGAACGACAACGCGTCGGGCAGCGCCGTCCTGTTCGAGGTCGCGCGCGCGCTCCGGTCCGGCATCCGGATCGGCACGCTGCCGGCGCCGACCCGGACCATCCGGTTCCTCTGGCTCCCCGAGATCGCGGGCTCCCAGGCGTACCTCGTTCGGAACCGGGAGCTCGCGCGGCGATTCGTCGCGGGGATCCACCTCGACATGGTCGGCGGCCTCCCCTCCGCGATCCGCGGTTCGCTGCACCTTTCGCGCTCCGCCGAGACGCTGCCCCACGTGGTCAACGACGTCGCGGAGGCGTTCCTGGACGAGGTCCTCGCCGCCTCCGCCCGCCATGCCGAGCGCGGCGGCGACGCGCGCAGCGGTTTCGTGTGGCCACCCGGCGCGCGCGAGGCGCTCGTCGCCGACTCGCGCGGGATCGAGCTCGGCAGCGACCACGAGGTCTTCGAGGACGCGAGCTACGCCGTCCCGATGGTCTACTTCCACGACTGGCCCGACGTCACCATCCACACGAACAAGGACCTGCCCGAGAACCTCGACCCGACGAAGCTCGCGCGCGTCGCGTACATGGCCGCGGGCATCGCGTGGACGCTCGCGGCGCTGCCGGACGATCAGGCGCCGCGCCTCCTCGCCCTCGTCGCCGCCAACGGAGAGGCGCGAATCGCGAGAGCCGGGTTCCAGGCGGACCGGTCTCCCCGCGACTGGGCGCTCGCTCGGCGGGAGACGGTCGAGCGGGCGGCCGCGACGGTGCGATCGGTCGCTGAGCTGTGGCCGTCGGTGGCCGGAGTGGCGAGGGAGGCGGAGAGAGGGATCCGCGGCCTTGCTCCGAACGTTCCTCCGGAAAACAGCGATCGCCGCGTTCCGACCCGCAACTCGGAGATCGTCGGGCCGCTCGGCGTCTACTACTTCGACTACGTCGAGCAGGCTCTCGGTGAGGGCGCGATGTCGAAGATCGCCCTGTCGAAACGCGACGGCGGCGACATCCTCGCGTGGGAGGCGTTCAATCTCGCGGACGGCCGCCGTTCGGTCTCGCAGATCCGCGACGTCCTGTCGGGACGTTACGCGCCCGTGCCCGTCTCCGAGATCTCCGAATACTTCGACCTGCTCGCCCGCGCGAAGGCCGTCCTCCTCCGGCCGTGACGTTCGACTGGTCGGCCGGGAATCTGGACCTCGAGTTTCCGGTCCGCCGCAACCTGGTCTACTGGAACCACGCCGCGGTCGCGCCGCTGCCCCGCCGCGTCGCCGGCGCCATCACCGCCCACACCGAGAACGTGCGGGAACGCGGCGCCGCCGACTGGCGCGACTGGTATCGCGCGGTCGACGAGACCCGGGGAAAGGCCGCGCGCCTCCTGGGCGCCCGCGCCTCGGAGATCGCCTTCCTGCCCTCGACGTCCTGGGCGTTGAACTTCGTCGCGCAGGCGTACCCGTGGAAAAGCGGCGACAACGTCGTCGGCGACGACATGGAGTTCCCGGCGAACGTCTATCCGTGGATGCTGCTCGAAGGCCGCGGCGTCGAGTACCGCCTGGCGCGAAGCCGCGACGGCCGGATCGGCGTGGACGAGATCGCGGCGGTCGTGGACGCGCGCACCCGGATCGTCGCGGTTTCGTGGGTCGCGTTCCACAACGGCTGGGTCTATCCGATCGAAGAGATCGGCGCATTCTGCCGCGAGAAGGGGATCCTGCTCGTCGTCGACGCGATCCAGGGCCTGGGGGCTCTGCCGATCGACGTCCGCGAGGCCAACGTCGACGTGCTCGCCGCCGACGCGCACAAGTGGCTGCTCGGAGCCGAGGCCTGCGCGGTGTTCTACGTCTCGGAGGGCGCGCGGGAGCGCGTCCCGCCCGCTTTCGGCGGATGGTGGAACGTCCGCCACGAAGGCTCGCACGTCGGGGGCTACCTCGACTACCGCCTGGACTTCCACCTGGGAGCGCGGCGATACGAGCCCGGCTCGATCCCGATCGCGCAGATCCAGGGGCTCTCCGCGGCGCTCGATCTGCTCGAAGAGATGGATGGCGCCGAGGTCGCGCGGCGGATCGTCGCCGCCGTCGAGACGCTCGCCGACGGCCTCCGGCGGCGCGGCTGGAAGATCGCGACGCCCGAGCCGTTTCGATCCGGGATCCTCGCGGCCTTTCCGCCGGACGGCGACGCGATCCGGGCCGCGAAAGGTTTTGAAGCGCGGGGAATCATCGTCGCGCCCCGAGAGGGCGCGGTGCGCTTCTCGCCGCACGCGTACAACGACGCGGTCGAGGCCGAGCGGATCATCCGGGCGGTCGAGGAGATAGAGAGAGGCTGACGTGCCGACGCGCCCGGGCTCCTGGAAGCGGCTCTCGACGGAGGCGATGAACCCGAAGAGCGCGGCGCTCGACCGCCTCGGGATCGAGAAGATCGTCGCCCTCATGCAGACCGAGGACCGCCGCGTCCTCGAAGCGCTCCGCAAGGCGCGGCCGGCGATCGTGCGCGCGGCGCGCCTCTTTCTCGAGACTCACCGCGCCGGTAGAACCTGTTTCCTCTTCGGCGCCGGAACGAGCGGACGGCTCGCGGTTCTCGAAGCGGCCGAGCTACCCCCGACGTTCGGCACCGATCCCCGCCGCGCCCGCGCCG
>Ga0209971_1000053_pt1 | contig 37308 bp, 30 predicted proteins | sample InoplaM3SAM_FD_187588 | JGI IMG/M metagenome (GOLD analysis project Ga0209971, IMG submission 187588) | Arabidopsis thaliana rhizosphere microbial communities from the Joint Genome Institute, USA, that affect carbon cycling - Inoculated... | ecosystem: Host-associated > Plants > Roots >... | reverse complement strand
TGGCCAGCTTTGACGGACCCGTACATCAAGAACAAGGACATCCTCGTCGCCGCGGGAAGCGACGGGACACCGTCGTTCACCTGGGCGACCCGGCGCACGAAGTCGACGTACTCGCGCGCGTAGGCCGCGTTCTGATAGGCGATCAGCTCCGGCACGCGAATCTCGAGCAGCCGCCGCAGCTCGCCGGTGGCCTCCACCGAGTCCACGAGGGCGCGCGCCTCCGCGCTCAGGACGCGCGTCTCCTCCACCGCATCGACCGCGGCGGCCTCGGCCACCGCCGTCTCCACCTTGGTGCGGTCCACCACCGCCATGCGACCCCAGCGGAAAGCGAGCAGGTTCATCTCCACCGCGACGCCGTTGATGCGGATGGCCTTCTCGATCGACGCGGCGGTGATGGGCAGCGCGCCGGCCTGGTAGGCCGCGCCCAGCATGATCGGGTTGACCGCCATGTGGTCCGCGAACAGCCCCTCCGCGATGGCCTGGGCGTCGAGATAGACGTTGGGATCCTTGCGGGTCACCCGGTCGATGCTCATCAGCATGCTGGACAGCTCCGGAAAGTGCACCGCGGTGTCCACGACCATCTGGCCGGTGGGGATCTGGCTCGTGGACACCACCGCGATGGTCCGCCCCGACTCGGCCTTGTCCAGGTTGCCCGGATCGGTGGCCACCAGCAGGTCGAACCCGAGGTAGAGATCCGCCGAGCCGGCCGAGATCTTGTTGGAGCGCTCGATCGGCTCCATCGAGATCTTGAGGTCCGACACCACCGGGCCGCCCTTCTGGCTGAGCCCGGTCTGGTCGAGCCCGCGCACCTGCCGGCCGTCGAGCAAAGCCGCGGTGCCCAGGATCTGGTTGATGGTCACGACTCCGGTTCCGCCGATGCCCATCATGTGCACCGCGAAGCCCTCGCTCGGCACCTTCAGCGCCGGCTCGGGCAGCTCGCCCTCGAGCGGGGTGAGCCGGCGCTCCTTCTTGGGCGCGGGGCCGACGACCTCGACCGACAGGAACGACGGGCAATCGCCGAGCAGGCACGAGTAGTCCTTGTTGCAGGAGGACTGGTGGATCGCGGTCTTCCGGCCGAACTCGGTGTCGACCGGCTGCACGGACAGGCAGTTCGACTTCTTGCCGCAGTCGCCGCAGCCCTCGCACACCCGCTCGTTGATGTACACCCGCATCTGCGGGTCCACCATCTTGCCCCGCTTCCGCAGCCGCCGCTTCTCGGCCGCGCAGTGCTGGTCGTGGATCAGCACGGTGACGCCACGGGTCGCGGCCAGCGCGGCCTGGGCCTCGAGCAGGCGGTCGCGGTGCCAGACCTCCGCGTTGCCCGCGATCGAGATGCCCGCGTACTTGCCCGGGTCGTCGCTGGTGATGACGATGCGCTTGACCCCCTCGGCCTCGAGCCGCCGGCTCAGCGCGGGGATCGAGAGCGCGCCCGCCGCGTTCTGGCCGCCGGTCATGGCCACCGCGCCGTTGTAGAGGATCTTGTAGGTGATGTTGACGCCGGCGGCGACCGCGTAGTTCAGGGCGAGCCCGCCCGAGTGGAAGAAGGTGCCGTCGCCGATGTTCTGGAACAGGTGCGGCGTCTCGGTGAACGGAGCGACCCCGATCCACTGCGCGCCCTCGCCCCCCATGTGGGTCACCCCGATGATGCCGCGGTCCATGCCCATCGCCATGCCGTGGCAGCCGATGCCCGCCGCGGCCACGCTGCCCGTCGGCACCACCGTCGAGCGGTTGTGCGGGCAGCCCGAGCAGAAGAAGGCGGTGCGGGCCAGGGTGATGGGCCGGGGCCGGCGCTTCACCTCGTCGAGATGCTGGATGCGCGCCTCCACCGAGTCGATGCGGATGCGGCGCGCGAGGCGCCGGGCGATCGCGCGGGCGATGACGTCGGAGTCGAGCTCGCCCACCGGCGGCAGCAGCAGCCGGTCCTCCTCGTCCGCCTTGCCGACCACCTGCGGCCGATCGGTCATGCCGTAGAGCACGTCCTTGGCGAACAGCTCGAGGAACGAGCGCTTCTCCTCGACGACCAGGATCTCCTGCAGGCCGCGCGAGAATTCCCGGACCACCCGCGGCTCCATCGGGAACAGCATGCCCATCTTGAGGAGGCGGATGCCGTAGCGGCGCAGGGCCGCGTCGTCGAGACCCATCTCGGCGAGGGCCTGGCGGACGTCGTAGTACGTCTTGCCGGTGGTGAGGATGCCGAACCACGCGTTGGGCGTCGGCACCGTGATCCGGTTCAGCTTGTTCTCGTACGCGTAGCGTCGGGCCACCTCGAGGCGCGCGAAGTGGATCGTGCGCTCCATGTCGAGCCCGTACGGGGGGATCAGGTTCACGTTGATCTGGTGCTGGAACGGCTTGCCGTCCAGCTCGACCACCGGGATCACCGGGCTCACCCGGTCCGGATCCACCTCGGCGGTGCCCGCCTCGTCGGCCACGTTGGTGACGATCTTCACGCCGACCCAGAGTCCGGAGGCGCGCGAGAGCGCGAAGCCGTGCAGGCCCATGTCGAGGATCTCCTGGACGTTGCCCGGGAAGATCGTCGGCATGAACGCGTCGTAGAGGGCGACCTCGGAGTGACTGGGCAGCGTGGACGACTTCGAGACCGGATCGTCGCCGGCCAGCGCGAGCACGCCGCCGTTCTTGCCGACCCCGGCGTAGTTGGCGTGCTTGAACACGTCGCCGGTGCGGTCCACCCCGGGCGCCTTGCCGTACCAGACGCCGAGCACGCCGTCGTACTTCGGCTTCGGGAACAGCCCCGCCATCTGGCTGCCGAACACCGCGGTGGCACCCAGATCCTCGTTGAGCCCCGAGGAGAACACGACGTCGTGCGCCTTGAGCAGCGTGGACATGCGCTCGAGCGTCTGGTCGAGCCCGCCGAGCGGGGACCCCCGGTACCCGGAGATGAACGTCGCGGTGTTGAGCCCGCGGCGGAGGTCGGCGCGGTGCTGATCGAGGGGCAGGCGCACGAGGGCCTGGATGCCCGACAGGTAGATACGCCCGCGCTCCTGCGTGTATTTCGCCTCGAGCGAGAACTCCCCGGACTGTGTGGTCATGGGCTCCCCTTGGGGGAATGACGCGTTAGTGAGCGACGACGGCCATATAGTAGTCGGGAAAGGCGTTTCTGGCAACCTGCGGGCTACTTCCGCAAGAGGGGAACGAGGTACGGCCACAGCCGGTCGACCACGATCGCGTAGCCTTCCGCGGTCGGATGGATGCCGTCGGGCTGGTTCAGGCGCGGGATGGCCCCGACACCGTCCAGGAAGAACGGCATCAGCGGCGCATCTCGCGCTCGAGCGACCTCGCGGTAGAGCCGGTAGAAGTCGGCCGCGTAGGGGTCGCCGTAGTTCGGCGGCAATCGCATCCCCGCGATCAGCACGCGGGCGCCCGAGGCCTGGAACCGCGCGACGATCTGCTCGAGGTTCTCGCGCACCGAGGCGAGCTTCTGGCCCCGCAGCGCGTCGTTGACTCCCAGCTCGACGATCACGACCTCGGGCCGCAGCCGCAGCGCCCAGTCCACCCGGCGCAGGCCGCCGGCGGTGGTGTCTCCGGAGACGCCGGCGTTGACCACCCGGTAGTCGTAGCCCTCGCGGGTGAGGCGCGCGGCGAGCTGCGCCGGGTAGGTCTGGTCGGCGGGCACGCCGAGGCCGGAGGTGAGGCTGTCGCCGAACGCGAGCACGACGCGCTCCTCGCCGGCCGACGCGGTCGGCTGAGTCGAGCACGCGGCCACGACCTGCACGAGCAGGAGCAGGCCGCCGAGCAGCGCGCGCATGGCGCCAGTGTAGTATGGGCCGTGTCCGCCCGCCGCCCGCGCTCCGCTGCGCTGCTCTGCTGGCTGGCCGCGGTGTGCCTCCTCGCGCCGGGCGGCCTCGCCACCGCGCCCGGGGTCGCCGCGCTGACCTCCGCCGAGCTCGGGGTGGTGGTCAACGTGGCCGATCCGAAGAGCGTGGAGATCGGCGAGTACTACGCGCGGCGGCGCGAAATTCCCCGGGAGAACGTCGTCCCCATCACGCTGCCGGTCGGCCAGGGGCAGATCACACGTCAGGAGTTCGAGAGCGCGAAGGCCGAGCTCGACGCCCACCTCCCCGCCGCGGTCCAGGTTCTGGCGCTGGCCTGGACGACTCCGTTCCGGGTGGACTGCCTGTCGGTCACCACCGCCTTCGCCTTCGGCTTCGATCCCGCCTTCTGCGCGGAGGGCTGCCGGCCGACGAAGCCGAGCCCGTACTTCAACTCCAACCGCCGGGCGCCGTTCCGCGACCTCACGATGCGGCCCGCGATGCTGCTGGCCGGGACGACGGTGGCGGACGTCCGCGCCCTGATCGACCGCGGCGTGGCCTCGGACGGAACGTTCCCGTCCGGTACCGCGTATCTGCTGTCCACCTCGGACCGGGCCCGCAACATCCGCGCGGCCCGCTACGACCTGGTGGAGAAGCTCGGCCTGCCGCTGCGGGTCCAGCGCCTCGACGCCGACCAGCTGCGCGACCGCCAGGACGTGCTCTTCTACTTCACCGGCGTCGGCGTGGTTGGAGGCCTCGAGACGCTGCACTTCCTGCCCGGCGCGGTCGCCGATCACCTGACCTCGAGCGGCGGCGTGCTCACCGGCCACGAGCAGATGAGCGCGCTGCGCTGGCTCGAGGCGGGCGCCACCGGCAGCTACGGCACGGTGGCGGAGCCGTGCAACTTCCCGATGAAGTTCCCGTTCCCCGCGCTGCTGATCGCCCGCTACATGCGCGGCGAGACGTTGATCGAGGCGTACTGGAAGAGCGTCGCGTGGCCCGGGCAGGGCCTGTTCCTCGGCGAGCCGCTGGCCGCGCCGTTCCGATCGCGGCCCCGCTAGCCGCCGGGCCCCGCCCGCTCGCTTGTGTAGTATGGACGGCGCCATGATCTCCGTGTCTGGGCTCTCCATGCGGCTGGCCAGCGGCGGCCGGGTCGTGACCATCCTCACCGACGTGTCGCTGGAGGTGCCGGCCGGTCAGTTCCTCGCCATCGCGGGGCCGTCGGGCAGCGGGAAGTCGACCCTGCTCGGGCTCGTCGCGGGGCTGGATCAGCCGACCGCCGGGCGCATCGAGGTGGCGGGTGTCGACGTCACCGCCCTCGACGAGGATGCCCTCGCCCGCTTCCGACGCGATCACGTCGGCTACGTCTTCCAGTCCTATCATCTGATCCCGACGCTCACCGCGCAGGAGAACGTGGCGGTGCCGCTCGAGCTGGCCGGGCGCCGCGGCGCGGGCGATCGGGCCCGGGCTCTCCTCGCCGAGCTGGGGCTGGCCGAGCGCGCTCACCACTATCCGGTGCAGCTCTCCGGCGGCGAGCAGCAGCGGGTCGCGGTGGCGCGCGCCATCGCACTCGAGCCGCCGCTGCTCCTGGCCGACGAGCCCACCGGCAATCTCGACTCCGCGACCGGCAAGCAGATCATCGACCTGCTGGTCGGCGTCAATCGTCGTCTCGGCTGCACGCTGGTGCTGGTCACCCACGACGCGGCGCTGGCCGCGCACGCCGATCGCGTGGTCACCCTGCGCGACGGTCGCATCGTGAGCGACGAGTGACCGGCTTCGTGCTCCGCCTCGCCTGGCGCGAGACGCGGGGCGCCTGGCGCGCCTTCGGCTACTTCTTCGCCTGCGTCACCCTCGGAGTCGCCGCGCTCGTCGGGGTGGGCAGCTTCGCGGACAGCCTCGAGCGCACCGTGGCGCACTCGGCGCGATCCCTGATGGGCGGCGACGTGGAGATCCGCAGCAGCCAGCCCCTGCCGGTGCCGCCCGAGCAGATCGTGGCCGCCGCGGGCCTCTCGCGGGAGTCCGTCGCGGTCACGCGCGTGCGCGAGGTGGTGGCGATGGCGCAGGCCGGCCCGCACGTGACCCAGCTGGTGGAGCTGAAGGCGGTGGAGGCGGGCTATCCGCTCCACGGGGCGCTGGTGACCGAGCCGGCCGGCGCGCTCGACACGCTCATCGGCGACGGGCGCGCGCTGGTGCACGAGTCGCTGCTGTCCCGTCTCGGGCTGCGCGTGGGCGACTCCTTCCGCGTGGGCGCGGCCGAGCTGACCATCACCGGGGTGATCCTGAAGGAGCCGGATCGCGCGATCGGCGTCTTCTCGCTGGGGCCGCGCGTGCTGATCGCGGCCGCGGATCTCGACCGCACCGCCCTCATCCAGCCGGGCAGCCGCGTGCGCCATCGGACCCTGTTCCGCCTGCCGGACGGCGGGAACGCCGAGGCCTTTCGCGATCGCGCCGCCGCCCGGCTGCCGATCGCCCAGCGCGTGACGACGTACACCCAGGCCCAGCCCGGCCTCCGCCGGTTCTGGGATCAGCTCACGATGTACCTCGGCCTCACCGGCCTGGTCGCCCTCATGGTCGGCGGCATCGGGGTGGCGGTGAGCGTGAGCGCCTTCATGGCGGACAAGCAGGCCTCGATCGCGATCATGAAGGCCCTCGGGGCGGGCTGGCGGCCGCTGCTGATCGCGTACCTGCTCCAGATCGCGGCGCTCGGGCTGGGCGGCAGCCTCCTCGGCGCCGCGCTCGGCAGCCTGATCCAGCCGCTGCTCGCGCCGGCGCTGACGCGCCTGCTGCCCATCGACCTGACTTTGACGTTCTCGACGCGCGCGGTGCTGCGGGGGCTCGCGATGGGCGTGGGCGTGACGCTGCTCTACGCGCTCTGGCCCCTGCTCCGCATCCGGCATGTGCCGCCCGCGCTGATCCTGCGCCGCGAGGCGGAGGCCCGCCGGCCCGGCCGCCGGCCGTGGCTCGCGATGGTGCCGATCGCGCTCGGGCTGGCTGCGCTCGCCCTCTGGCAGGCCGGCTCGTGGAAGATCGGCGCGCTGTTCGCGGGCGGCCTCGCGGTCGCGCTCGGGCTGCTGGCCCTGGGCGCCCGCGGGGTCGTCGCCCTCGCGCGGCGGGTGCCCTGGCGCGGGGCGGCCTGGCGTCAGGGCGCGGCCAACCTGCACCGGCCGGGCAGCCAGGCGGGACCGGTGCTGGTCTCGCTGGGGCTGGCGGTGATGCTCGTGGTCGCCATCGCGGTGCTCGAGAGCGGCCTGCGCTCGCAGATGACCGACCGCGGCCCCGACGAGACTCCCGCGTTCTTCTTCATCGACATCCAGCCCGATCAGGCCGAGCCGTTCGCGCGTCTCGTGGCCGAGCACGGCGCGATCGCGCCCGCCGAGCTGACCCCGGTAGTGCGCGCCCGGCTGGCCGCGATCAACGGCGCGCCGATCTCCCCGCCCGAGCGGACGCGTCGCGAGGAGACCTGGGCCCTCACGCGCGAGTACGTGCTCACGTGGGCGAAGGAGCCACCGCGCCACAACACGGTGGTGGCGGGGCGCTGGTGGACGGCCGCCGAGGCGGCGGGGGAGCCGCTGATCTCGGTGGAGGAGGAGATCGCCGGCCAGCTCGGGGTGCGTCCGGGCGATCGACTGACCTTCGACGTGCAGGGCGTACCCGTCGCCGCGCGCGTCTCCAATCTCCGCCACGTGGACTGGCGCAGCCTCACGTCCAACTTCTTCGTGATCTTCTCGCCCGGCGCGCTCGAGGGCGCCCCGAGCACCTTCATCGCCACCGTGCAGACGCGCCCCGACCGGGAAGGCCCCATGCAATCGGCGGTGGTGGCCGAGCTGCCCAACGTCACCGCGATCCCGGTCCGCGAAGTCCTGGAGCGCGTGCGCGGCGTGCTCGACCAGATCGCCCTCGCGGTCCGGCTGGTCGCCGCGTTCAGCATCGTGGCCGGCCTCGTGGTGATGGCGGGGGCGCTGGCGATCACCCGGCAGCAGCGCCTCTACCAGTCGGTGATCCTGAAGGTCGTCGGGGCCACGCGCGGCTTCGTCGCCCGCGTCTTCGCGGTCGAGTACGTCCTCCTCGGCGCGGCCGCCGGGGTCACGGGCAGCGCGCTCGCCGCCGCGCTGGCCTGGGCGGTGATGCGCTGGGCCTTCGACCTGCCGGGACGATGGGCGCCCGGCGCCCTGCTCGCCGGGGTGCTCTCGGCGACCGGGCTCGCGCTGCTGGTCGGGCTCCTCGGCACGCGGCGGCTCCTGGGGCGGCGGCCGCTCGGCGTGCTGCGCGGCGAGTGACCCTCGCGGAGCGGCTGCGCACGCTCTATCCGGAGGCGTCGAGCCGGAGCCTCCGGCAGTGGCTCGAGAGCGGGCGCGTGACCGTCGACGGCCGCGCGTGCCGCGACGGGCGGCTGCCGGTCGGCCCGGACGCGGTGATCGGGCTCGGCGCGCGCCGGCGCGCGGTCTTCCCGCGCGAGCTGACCCTCGTCCACGAGGACGACGCGCTGCTGGTGGTGGTCAAGCCGTCCGGCCTGCTCACCATCGCCACCGAGCGGGAGCGCGCGCGCACCGTCTATCGCCTGCTCCGGGACTACCTCGCGGCCAAGCGGCAGCGGCCGTTCATCGTCCACCGGCTGGATCGCGAGACGTCGGGGCTGCTGGTGCTCGCCAAGAGCGAGCCGGTGAAGCGCGCGCTCCAGGCGCAGTTCGAGGCGCGGAGCGTGGAGCGCGTGTACCGGGCGCTGGTCGACGGCCGGCCGCCGCGCGCGGAGGGCACGCTCGAGAGCCGGCTGGCCGAGGATCGGATGCTGCGGGTGCGATCGGCGGCGCGCGGCCGGCTCGCGATCACCCGCTATCGCGTGATCGGCCGGCGCCGCGAGGGCACGCTCCTCGAGCTGCGCCTGGGCACGGGACGCCGTCACCAGATCCGCGTGCAGCTGGCCGAGTCCGGCTGCCCGATCGTGGGCGACCTCGCTCACGGCGGGCCCCGGAGCGCGGCGGGACGGCTCTGCCTGCACGCGATGCGGCTGGCCTTCGAGCACCCGGTCACGCGGCGACCCGTCGCCTTCGAGAGCGCGCCGCCCGGCGACTGGGTATAATCCGCGCGTTCGCGCGCGCGGCCGCGCGCCGCCCCTCACCCTGCCCTCTCCCCGGAGGGGAGAGGGAGAAGGCCCCCGAGGGAGAGCCGGAGGAGACTCGCGCCATGGCCGCGTCGCCCTTTTCGATCGAGAACAAGGTCGCCATCGTCACCGGTGGCGGCGTCGGCATCGGCAAGTCGATCGCGATCGAGTTCGCCCGCGCCGGCGCCGACGTGGTGATCGCAAGCCGCAAGATCGAGAACCTGGAGCCGGTCACCGCCGAGATCCAGAAGCTGGGCCGCCGCTCCTTCTGCGTGGCGCTCGACGTGCGACAGGAAGACCAGGTCAAGGGCCTGGTCGAGCGCACCGTCAAGGAGATGGGCCGCCTCGACGTCATGGTCAACAACGCGGGGGCCTCGTTCCGGGCCAAGGTCGAGGACATCTCGGCCAACGGCTGGAACACGGTGATCGGCATCAACCTCAACGGGACCTTCTTCGGCTGCAAGTGGGCGGGCAAGCAGATGATGGAACAGCCGGGCGGCGGCTCCATCATCAACATCTCGTCGATCGCTGGCGTCTACGGCTCGACCATGATGTCGCACTACGGCGCCGCCAAGGCCGCGGTGATCACCTTCACCCGCGAGCTGGGCATGGCGTGGGGCCGCCGGGGCGTCCGGGTGAACTGCATCGCGCCCGGGCCGATCGAGACCGAGGGCTACATGGGCGTGCTCACCAAGCAGGACCCCGCCGCGGCCAAGAAGGCCTACGACACGGTGGCCGCCCGCGTCGGCATGGGACGCTGGGGCACGGTGGAGGAGATCGCCTATCCCTGCATCTTCCTCGCCTCCGCGGCGGCCTCGTTCATGAACGGCGAGACCATCGTGATCGACGGCGGCGCGCCGCCCCAGCTCGGCGAGGGCTGATCGTCCGGGTCCTCCCGTGCCCGAGCTGCCCGAGGTCGAGGCCGCGCGGCGCGCGGCCCAGAACATCGCGGCGGGACGTCGCATCGTCGAGGCGCACGTCGCCGACGACCCGATCGTCTTCGAAGGCGTCACCCCGGCTCGCTTTCGCCGCGCGCTGGTCGGCCGTCGCGTGCGGGCGGTGCGGCGTCACGGCAAGCACCTCTGGCTCGAGCTGGACCGGCGACCGTGGCCGTGCCTCCACTTCGGCATGACCGGCGGCATTCATGTGTCCAGCCCGCACCGGGGCGGCCCCACGGGCCGGGCGGTGCGGCTGGTGTCGGACGGGCGCGTGAGCCGGCCGGACTGGCCACCGCGCTTCACCAAGCTGCACCTGCGCTTCGCCGACGGGGGCGAGCTGGCGCTGGCCGACGGCCGTCGGCTCGGCCGCATCCGGCTGCGTCAGGACCCGCGCGCCGAGCCGCCGATCAGCGCGCTGGGCTTCGACGCCTGGCGCGCCCTGCCGACCCCCGCGCGCTTCCATGCGATGCTCCGGGAGCGCAACGCGCCGATCAAGGCGGTGCTGCTCGACCAGTCGTTCGCGGCGGGCATCGGCAACTGGATCGCCGACGAGGTCCTGTACCAGGCGGGGATCGCGCCGAAGCGCCGGGCCAGGACGCTGTCTCTTGCGGAGGCTCGGCGGCTGCGCAGCAAGATCCGCGCGGTGATCGGCCGCGCGGTGGGCGCGGGCTCCGACAGCGACCGCTTCCCCCGCTGGTGGCTGTTCCACCGCCGCTGGGGTCATCGCCGCGGCGGACCGCCGGCCACCACCGTGCGCGGCGAGCACATCCGCCACGAGACGGTCGGCGGGCGGACCACCGCCTGGGTGCCGTCGGCGCAGCGCTGACGCGGCGGCCCCGGCGGCCGCTCAGTCGAGGCGGACGCGCTCGCCCGGTCGGAGGCCGCTCACGATCTCGGTGGTGAGGCCGTCCGAGACGCCCAGCTCGACCGACCGCGGCTCCCAGATCCCCGGCGCGGTCTCGACGGTCACGTAGGGTCGGCCCGCGCGGAACTGCAGGGCCCGCTCGGGCAGCGCGAGCGCGCGCTCCCGGTGCGCCACCACCACCTCGGCGGTCGCGCTGTACCCGGCGCGCACCACGCGCCCGGGTTTGAGCGTCAGGGCGGCGCGGATCTCGAACGTGGTGACACCATCCTTCTCGACCGCCTTGGGGGCGATGAAGTCCAGCCGCGCGTCGTAGCGCTCCCCGGGCAGCGCGCCGATCGCCACCGCCGCGGGCATCCCGAGGCGCAGGCTTCCCGCGTCGGGCTCGTCCACCTTGCCGCGGAAGACGAGATCGGACATGTCGGCGATCGACACGATCGTCGTGCCTTCGTTGAAGGTGTTGCTCTCGATGACGAAGGCCCCGATCTCGATCGGGCGCTCCAGGATGGTCCCGGGGGCGGTGGCCCGCACCTCCGAGGCGCTCCGCCCCAGCGCGGTCGAGGCGCCGGTCATCACGATCTCGAGCCGGCGGCGCGCCGCGGCGAGGCGCTGCTCGGCCAGCTGCAGGTCCCGCTCGAGCTTCTCGTAGTCGGCGCGCGCCACCAGATCTCGCCGGAAGAGGCGCTCGATGCGCCGGAAGTCCTGCTCGGCGTGCTGCTGACTGATCCGCGCGCTGTCCAGCTCGGCCTCCGCCGCGCTCACGTCGGCCGGGTTGGGGAGCGGACGGATCACCGCGAGCAGGTCGCCGGTCCGCACGACGTCGCCGCGCGCCACCAGGACTTTCTCGATGACCCCGGAGATCTGCGGCTTGACGTTGACCTCCTTGCGCGGAGCGATCGTGCCGTTGGCGATGACGGCGCGCCGGATCGTGGCGGGAGCCGCCTCGATCGTCCGGTACTCCGCCTCCGAGCGCCGGGCCTTGGGGTAGATGAGGTACGCGGACGCGCCGAGGAGCCCGAGCGCGAAGACGGCGAGGAGCACCGCGACGGCCGCGCGGCGCGCCCGTCCCTCGTGGCGGCCCGGCAGCTCGTCACTCATGGCGCAGCGCCTCGGCCGGATCGACCCGCGCGGCCTGGCGCGCCGGGATCAGCCCCGCGACGACGCCACCTGCGATCAGCGCCCCGAGGGCGAGCCCCGCTCCCGCGAGGTCGACCTCGGGATCGCGGAAGTACTCGGCCCGGAGGCCGGAGCGCCGCAGCAGCTCGACGCAGCCGACACCAAGGACGAGGCCCACGTATCCCGATACCGTCGTGATCACCAGCGCTTCGTGCAGGATCATCGTGAGAATCGTCCGCGACGTCGCCCCCACCGCCTTCCGCAGGCCGATCTCGCGGGTGCGCTCCCGCACCGCGATCAGCATGATGTTGCCGACCCCGACCAGCCCCGCGCAGAGCGTGGCCACGCCCACCAGGGTCACGAAGGCCGACACGCCGGTGAAGAGGGCGCGGAACTTCTTGTACTCCTCCAGGTTGTTCCACACCGAGACCGCGGCGCGGTCGGAGGCATCGAACCGGTGGCGGGTCGAGAGTACCGCGCGGACCCGGGCCTCCAGAGCCACCGGATCGGTGTGCTCGGCAATCGTGAACGTGATCGACTCGAGCAGCCGGTCGGGGCCGAAGGAGCGCTGATAGGCCGGATAGGGAATGTAGATGCGGCGCAGCTCGCGCTCGCCGCCGGTATCGGTGAAGGTGCCCACGACCAGATAGCCCGCGCCGCCGATCTCGATGCGCTCGCCGATCGGATCGCGATCCCGGAAGAGCAGCTCGACCACCCGGCTGCCGATGACCGCAACCCGTCGGTTCTCCTGCACGTCGCGCCAGTTCACGAGCCGTCCCTGCCGCAGGATGGTGCGCTCGACGACGTGGTAACCGGGGTGGATCCCGAGGATCTCGAACGACTGGCTCAGCCGGCCGAAGGCCACCGGCCGGTCGGAGCGCTGCCGCGGACTGAGATCACCGATGGCGGGGAGGGCCAGGCCGACCGCGGCCACGTCGTCGATGGACAGCCGGATGGCCCGGCCGGACACCAGCCCCTGGTACGGCATCGTGGTGTGCCCGCCGTTCACCCAGATGCTGTTGAAAGCGTCGTCGCGGAAGATCTCGAACACCCCGCGCTCCAGCCCCTTGCCGACGCCCTGGAGCAGCACCAGCATGAACACCCCCCAGAAGACGCCGAGCGCAGTGAGGCCGGTGCGCAGTCGATGGCGCGAGAGACTGATCCCGACCTGACGCCAGTGATCGCCGAAACGCATGGCCGGTGGGAGGCGGGTGAGCTCCTCAGGGCGCCGATTCTTCTACAGCCCGCGGCCCTTGTCAAAGGCGGCCGCGGCCACCCAAGGCGCGCCCCGAAGCCCGGCGCTTCGGGTATACTCCCCTGCGTACCCCCCACGAGAAAGGAGCCCCCATGAGAGAGGCTGTCGTCGTCGCCAGCTCCCGCACCCCGCTCGCCAAGTCCCATCGCGGATCCTTCAACATGACCCGTCCGGACGATCTGGCCGCCCACTGCATCAAGGACGTGCTCGGCAAGGCCCCGCAGCTCGACCCGGCCGAGATCGAAGACGTGATCCTGGGCTGCGCCCAGCCGAACGGGCCGCAGGGCAGCAACGTCGCGCGCGTGGCGCTGGTGCGGGCGGGCCTGCCCGTCTCGGTCGCGGGCACGACGGTCAACCGCTTCTGCTCGTCTGGGCTGCAGGCCATCGCGATGGCGGCCCACCAGATCGTCATGGGGCAGGCCGACGCCGCGATCGGCGGCGGCCTCGAATCGATCACGATGATGAAGCGCGACGGCGACCCGAACCCGTGGGTGAAGGAGAAGAAGCCCGGCATCTACATGGTGATGGGCGACACCGCGGAGGTGGTGGCCAAGCGCTACAACATCACCCGGCAGATGCAGGACGAGTATTCCCTGGTGAGCCAGCAGCGCACCGCGCGGGCCCAGCAGGACGGCTTCTTCAAGGAGGAGCTGGCTCCCCTGCAGGTGGTGCGCGGCATCGTGGACAAGAAGACGGGGGAGATCGTGGGCAAGGAGGACTACTACGTCGACAAGGACGAGTGCAACCGTCCCGACACGACGCTGGAGGGCCTCATGTCGCTGCCGCCTCACTTCGACAAGACCAGCGGCAAGGGCACCGTCACCGCGGGCAACTCCTCGCAGCTCTCCGACGGCGCCTCCGCCACGCTCGTGATGTCGGCGGACCGCGCCAAGGCCCTCGGCATCAAGCCGAAGCTGATCTTCCGCGGCTTCGCGGTGGCCGGCTGCGAGCCCGACGAGATGGGCATCGGGCCGATCTACGCGGTGCCGAAGCTGCTCAAGCGCAACGGCCTGACGATGGACGACATCGACGTATGGGAGCTGAACGAGGCCTTCGCTTCGCAGGTGGTCTACTGCCGCGACAAGCTGGGCATCCCGATGGACAAGCTCAACCTCAACGGCGGCTCGATCTCGATCGGCCACCCCTTCGGCATGACCGGCTCGCGCATGGTCGGCACCATCGCCAACGAGATGCTGCGCCGCAAGGCGAAGTACGGCGTGGTGACGATGTGCATCGGCGGCGGCCAGGGCGCCGCGGGCCTGTTCGAATCCTGTCTGTGACCGCTCCGCGTTGAATTCGCCCCTCACCCTGCCCTCTCCCCTCACGGGGAGAGGGTGTGAGGGCGCGCCGTCCCCTCTCCCCTCACGGGGAGAGGGTGTGAGGGCGCGCCGTCCCCTCTCCCCTCAGCGCGGCGGGTGGGGGCGCGCGCCGTCCCCTCTCCCCTCAGGGGAGAGGGCAGGGTGAGGGGTGGTCGATGATCTACGACTTCGACCGCGTCGTCGACCGCCGACGCACCAACAGCAACAAGTGGCGCAAGTATCCCGCCGACGTGCTGCCGCTCTGGGTCGCCGACATGGACTTCCCCTCGCCCGAGCCGGTGGTGCGCGCGATGCGCGAGCGGGTCGAGCACGGCGTGTACGGCTATGGCTTCGAGGACGCCGAGTTCGCCGAGGTCTTCACGGAGCGGGTGCGGCAGCGTTACGGCTGGAAGGTCTCGCCGGAGGCGGTGGTGCTGATCCCGGGTGTGATCCCCGGCTTCAACGTGGCGTGCCGCGCCCTCACCAGCCCGGGCGACGGGCTGTTGATGCAGGTGCCGGTCTATCCGCCGATCCTCCGCTCACCCGGCAATCACGACCTCACGCGCGACGAGGCCCCGCTGGGCCGGCAGCGCGACGGGCGCTACGTGGCCGATCTCGACGCATTCCGCGCCGCGATCCACGACCGCACTCGCGCGTTCCTGCTCTGCAACCCCCACAACCCGGTGGGGCGCGTCTTCACCCGCGACGAGCTGGCCGGCATGGCCGCGATCTGCCTCGAGCGCTCGCTGCCCATCATCGCCGACGAGATCCACTGCGACCTGCTCTACGCGGGCCAGCAGCACATCCCGATGGCGTCGCTCGGCCCCGAGGTCGAGCAGCGGACCATCACCCTGATGGCGCCCAGCAAGACCTTCAACCTCGCCGGGCTCAAGGTCTCGATCGCAGTGATCCCGAACGCCGCGCTCCGCGAGCGGTTCCTGGCCGCACGCGGCGACTTCGTGCAGGCCCAGGTGAACATCATGGGCTACGCCGCCGCCCTGGCCGCGTACCGCGACGGGCACGAGTGGCTGCAGCAGCTGATGCGGTACCTCGAGGCCAATCGCGACTTCCTCGCCGACTACGTCCGCACGCACCTGCCCGGCGTGACGCTGGTCGCCCCCGAGGGGACCTATCTCGCGTGGCTCGACTGCCGCAACGCCGGACCCGCCGCCGCGGACCCGTTCACCTTCTTCCTCGAGCGCGCGAAGGTGGCGTTCAACGACGGCGCACTGTTCGGCCGGGGCGGACAGGGATTCGTGCGGCTCAACTTCGGGACGCCGCGCTCGCTGCTGACCGAAGGCCTCGAGCGGATGCGGCGGGCCCTCGGCGGCTGAGCCGCCTGGTTGGACGCGGCTCCGCCCGGAGCCGTTTACGTGTCGATCCCGGTCGTTTCTTCCCGAATTCCCCGCCTCCACCCCTCGTCTGATCTGGCGTGAATCGGCGGACCCCGCATGGACAGGAGACGAATGAATGCGTGCCACATGGATGGCGGCGGTGGTGACGACGTTGGCGTGCGCCGGCTGCGCGACGGCCCCCGCGGGGCCGAGCGTGCTGGTGCTGCCCGGCGCCGGCAAACCCTTCGAGCAGTTCCAGGCCGACGTGCACGTCTGCCGCGAGTGGGCCGCCAATCAGGTGAGAGGCGCGTTCGTCGAGGTTCCCGCCTTCGAAGTGCAGCGCCGCTACGACAATGCCTATGTGCAGTGCATGTACGCGAAAGGTCATCAGGTGCCGTCTCTGCCGGCACCTTCTCGATAACGGGCAGCCGACCGGAGGGCCCGAGCCATGATTGCCACCACCTGCAAGCGAGCGATCGCGATCGTCCTGACGCTGACCGTGCTGATCGGAACCGCGCCCGGCGCCCGCGCCGCCGAGCCTCCCGCGCCTCCCGCGGCCGCGCCGTCGGCCGGTGAGGCGGGCGCGCAATCCGACGCGACCGCAGCGACTCCCCCGCGGCTGAGCTACACCGACGGCGACGTGTCGTTCTGGCGCCCCGGCGGCGACGACTGGGTCCCCGCCCAGGTCAACACGCCGCTGGCCGCGGGCGATCAGCTCTACACCGGCAACCGCGGCCACCTCGAGATCCAGCTCGACGCGCGGGGATTCGTGCGCGGCTGGGGCGACAGCCAGATCGGTATCGAGAACCACGAGCCCGATTTCCTGCAGCTCAAGATCGCGGCCGGCCACGTCTCGCTCGACCTGCGCGCGCTCGATCCGGGCCGGGCCATCGAGCTGGACACGCCGGCCGCCGCCTTCACGATCGACCGGCCCGGCTACTTCCGCGTCGACGTGACGCCCGATCGCACCTCGTTCATCACCCGGCGCGGGGGGACCGCGACGATGACCACCGTCGCGTCGGGAGGCGGCCAGTCCGTCGCCGTCGCCACGAGCGAGCAGGTGGTCCTGGGCGCCGACGGCGCCGCGGGGCAGCGCTTCGTCGCCCCCGAGCCCGACGTGTGGGACCGCTGGAACTACGCGCGGACCGACGCCCTCGTCGACACCGTGAGCGCGCGCTACGCGCCCGAGGGCATCTCGGGCATCGACGATCTGGATCAGCACGGCACGTGGCGGGTGGTCTCCGAGTACGGGTCGGTGTGGGTGCCGGACGGTGTGGCGGCCGACTGGGCGCCCTACACCACCGGACGCTGGATCTGGGATCCGCGCTTCGGCTGGAGCTGGGTCGACGTCGCGCCGTGGGGCTGGGCCCCGTATCACTACGGCCGCTGGGTCCACCTGGGCGCCGTCTGGGCGTGGGCGCCCGGCCCGGTGGTCGTCCGCCCGGTGTACGCCCCGGCGCTGGTCGCCTTCTTCGGCGCGCCCGGCGTGCACGTCGCGGTGGGCGCCCCGTTCGTCAGCTGGGTCGCGCTCGGCTGGGGCGAGCCGTGCGTGCCGTGGTGGGGTCGGCCCGGCTTCGTCGGCCGGCCGTGGTGGGGCGGCTGGGGCGGCCCGCGCGTGGTCAACAACGTCGTGATCAATCGCACCACGGTCGTCAACGTGACCAACGTGAACGTGTACCGCAACGTGAGCGTGCGGAACGCGGTGGTCGCGGTGCGTCCGGATCGCTTCGGGCGCGGGCCGGTGGCCGAGGCCCGCATCCGTCAGGTGGACACGCATCGCCTCCAGCCGGTGCGGGGTCCCGTCGACGTGCGGCCCGATCGCGCGAGCTTCGCGGCGGCCGGCGGCCGCGGCGTGCGCCCACCCGAGGCGGTGCTCGCGCGGCCGGTGGTGGCCACGCGCGCGCCGGCGACCCGCGCGCTGCCGCACGAGGCGGCCCCGCGGATCGTCCCCGCGCCGCGGCCGGGCGAGCCGCGGGAAGCGGTCGCGCGCCCCCCGCTCGGCCAGAGCGGGCCGGAGCGGCCGCGGCCGCCACGCGCTCCGCGCTTCGACACCGAGCGGCGACCGGAGGCGACCGTGCCGCCGGCGGCGCGTGCCACCGAGCAGACGGTGGCGCCGCACCGCGATCCCGAGCGGGCCGGCCGGCCCGCAGTGCCGCAGCGGGCGCCCGAGACGCCGACGGCCCCGACGCCACCGCGTCCGCGTGAGACGCCGCCGCGTCCCCGCGAGACGACGCAGCCGTCGGCGCCGCAGCGTCAGCCCCAGCCGCCGCAGGTCTCGGCACCGCAGCGACCGCGCGAGACACCACCGGCGGCGGCTCCGTCCCGAACGACCGACTCGCCGCGCGCCGCGACACCGGCGCAGCCCCCCGTGGCGCAGCATCCGCCGGCGGCGCCCCCAGCTCGTCCTGCGGAGCGACCGGCGCAGTCCGCGGCGCCGGCGCGAGCCGCCGAGCGGCCGGCCGCGCCGGCGCCGCGGACCCAGGCACCGCGCCAGCCGCCGCGCAACCTGCCCGGCCAGCCCGCAAACCGGCTCTATCCGGGCGGCCGCGTGGAGCGGCCCGCGCCGCGGCCACCCGAGACGCGCCCGCTGGCGCATCCGCGCCCGAGCGGAGAGCGCGCGGGCGGCTCGTCCCATCCGGCGTCGCGGACCGAGCGCGATCGCCGCTGACGTCAGTCGGGGAGCGGGTAGACGGGCCGGCCCTCCACCGTCCGCATGAAAAGGGTGGGGCGATGGGGCGCCGCGGGCCCCGCGCTCTGGATGTGGAGCACGGGCCGGCCGCGCACGGTGAGGGCGTCGGCGATCAGGCCGCGATGGCAGCGCCACGGGACGGCCTCCGCACACATGATCGCGGTGCGCCGCGCATCGGCCAGCGCCTCCAGCGCATCGAGGGCGCGCGCGAACTCGGCGGTCTGCATGTAGTCGGCGTAGCCCCGGAACGAGGCGTTCCGCCAGCCGAGGTTCACCGAGTCCTTGCGGGGATGGCGGAGCCCACCGAGGGCCGGGTGGTGCGCGTAATCGATGCCGGCCGCGGCCAGCGACTGGGCCAGCGCGTCGCGGTTGAACTGCGGGTTGTGGCGGGAGCGTGGGATCGTGCGCACGTCCACGAGCATCTCGATCCGGTGGGCGCGGAGCAGCTCCACCAGCGCGTCGGCGGTCCGCGTCGAGTGGCCGATCGTGTACAGCGCCCGGCTCGACATGATCGACTCCGAGTCTGCCACAGCCGCGGGGCGCGCTCGCGGCTCAGGGCGACGACGGCTCATCCAGGAGGCGGCCCAGACGTCGGAGCGCGCGGGCCTCGAGCTGGCGGACGCGCTCGCGGGTCACGCCCATCCGGTCGCCCACCTCTTCGAGCGTCTGCTCCTCGCCTCCGTCGAGCCCGAAGCGTCGGGAGAGGATCTCCCGCTCGCGGAGGGGCACGGCCGTCAGCGCCTCCTGGACCCGGCGGATCACATCGTCCCGGAACGCTTCCTCGTCGGGCGACGGGATCAGCAGATCCGGCACGAGCTGGCCGAGCGAGGAATCCTCGCCGATGGGCGCGTCGAGCGACAGCGGCTGCGCGGCCGCCCGCTCGATCAGCTGCACCGTCTCCTCGCGCAGGCTGGCGCGGCCGGCCAGCTCCCGGGCGGTCGGCTCGCGCTGCTGCTCGGCCCGGAAGTCTCGCCGGGCGCGCGCCAGCTTGCCCAGCAGCTCGACCATGTGGACGGGCAGCCGGACGGTGCGGGACTGATCGGCCAGCGCGCGGCCGATCGCCTGTCGGATCCACCAGGTCGCGTAGGTCGAGAACTTGAACCCGCGGCGGTGGTCGAAGCGCTCGACCGCCTTCATGAGCCCGAGGTTGCCCTCCTGGATCAGGTCGAGCAGGGTGAGCGCGCCGCCCACGTAGCGCTTGGCGATGGAGACGACCAGGCGGAGATTGGCTTCCATGAGCGCCCGGCGCGCCTCGCGGAGGGCCCGGTCGCTCGCCTCGAGCTCGGCGAGCGCCCGCCGCCAGCGGGCGGCGCGCGTGTCGGGACCGCGCCGGCTCACCGTCGCCACCAGCTCGTCCATCACGCTCACCTTGAGCGGGAGCGATTCGACCAGCCGGCCCGCCGCGCGGTAGGCCTGCCGGCAGCGGGTCACGCGGGGCCGGAGACGCCGCAGCCGCGCGACGGCCCGCCGGATCCGGCGACGCTCGCCCTCGGTGAGGGTCTCGCCGCCCGACACGACCACGATGGATTCGAGCGCGCGGCCGGACGCGATCAGGCCCTCGGCCAGGCCGAGCAGCGCGTCGAGGCCGTCGGGCAGGCCGGCCAGCGCCCGGCGTCGCAGCAGCCGGCACGCCTCGATTCGACGCCCCAGCTCGATCTCCTGCGCGGCGGTCAGCCGATCGATCGCGGCGATCTCGCGCAGGTACAGCGTGACGGGCTCGCGATGGCTGGAGAAGGACGTGGCCGGGCGCGTGGCGATCCTCCGGGTCGGCCCGGCCGCCGAAGCGCGCGGCCGGGCCGACCCTCGAGTGCAGCGTGAGAGACGTTAGGCGGTCAGGGCCACGTAGAGGCTGGCCCCGTCGCGCTGGATCATGACCACGATGGGCGCGCCCTTGGGGTGCTGGTCCAGCACCCGCTTGAGCTGCGCCACGTCGGGCACCTTCTGGTGATCGACCTCGGTGATGACGTCGCCGGGCCGGATCCCCGCGGTCTCGGCCGGGCTGCCGTCGCGCACACCGCGCACGAGCACGCCGTGCGCGTCGGCCAGCTTCATGTCCCGGGCCCGGTCCGGCGTGAGCGGCTCGACGCTCAGGCCGAGCGCCCCCTTCGATTCGTCGCCCGACGCGGAGGCCACCTGCTGGCCGGGCTCCTCCATCTGGGCGACGGTGACGTCGAGCGTGATCGGCTTGCCGTCACGGATCACGTTGAGCGCCACCTTGCGGCCGACCGGGGTGTTGGCCACCAGCCGGGACAGGTCGCCCGGGTGCGCGATCTTCTGGCCGTCGAACTGGGTCACGACGTCACCGGCCTTGAGGCCGGCCCGGGCCGCCGGGGAATCCGTCTGCACCGAGGCGACGAGCGCGCCCGCGTTCTCCGACATCTGGAAGCCCTTGGCCAGCTCCGGCGTGAGCGACTGGATGCTGACGCCGAGCCAGCCGCGCGTCACCTTGCCGGTGGACGCGAGCTGGGTCACCACCGGCTTGACCTGGTTGATCGGGATCGCGAAGCCGATGCCGACCGACCCGCCGGACTGACTGAAGATCGCGTTGTTGATGCCGACGACCTGGCCGCGCGAGTTGATGAGCGGCCCGCCGCTGTTGCCCGGATTGATCGACGCGTCGGTCTGGATGAAGTCGTCGTAGGGACCCTGGCCGATGACCCGGCCGGTGGCGCTCACGATGCCGGTGGTGACGGTCTGCTCCAGCCCGAAGGGATTGCCGATGGCCATCACCGGCTCACCCACCCGCAGCTGCGCGGAGTCGCCGAACGGGATCACCGGCAGCCCGCTGGCCTCCACCTTCAGAAGCGCCAGGTCGGTCTTGGGATCGCGGCCCACCACCTTGCCGCTGAGCTCGCGGCCGTCGTCCATCTTCACCCGGATCTCGGTGGCCCCGTCCACCACGTGGTTGTTGGTCACGATGTAGCCGTCGGGGTTCACGATGAAGCCCGAGCCCAGGCTGCGCACCGCGTGCGGCTGCGACTCCTGCGGGACGCCGAACCGCTTGAAGAACTCCCGGAGCTGCTCGTTGTCGCCGAAGGGGCTCTGCATCGGCGTCTGCTGATCCACCCGCTTGGTGCTGATGTTCACCACCGCCGGCTTCAGGGTCTTGGCCAGGTCGACCCAGTTGGGCGCGGGCACCGTCGGGCTCGGGCTGACCGCGACCGTGCGGTCGCTCCACAGCGGGGTGGTGGTGCTGGTGAATCCGAGGTGCGGCGCCAGGCCGACGATGGCGGCCACCGCGGCCACCACCACCGCCGCCGCGGCGGCGCGATATCGAGTCGTCAATCGATTCATCACACGCTCTCCCTGTTCAGAATTGGCTCGAGGCGTCGCTCGAGGTTCGGGTGATCGTTCGGGGTCATGGCCGTCCCTGCGCGGCCTTCAGCTGCTCATGGGCGACGGCGCCGAGGGCGCTGCCCCGAGCCAGGTGCATCGCGATCCGGTACTGCTCCTCCATGCCTTCCACGTCCCCCGCCCGCCGCAGGGTGTCGGCGAGCAGGAGCCGGATGTCGGGCGAGCGCGGCTCCAGCTCGGCGGCGCGCCGGAGATGGCCGATCGCGTCGCCCACGCGGCCGGCGTCCAGCAGCACGGTGGCGAGGCCCGCCTCGTACTGCGGGTCGCGCGGGGCCAGCCGCACCGCGTCGCGGGCATGGCTCAGCGCGGCCGCGTGCTGTCCGAGGCCCGCGTAGGCCAGCCCGAGATAGTAGTGCGCGCGGGCATCGCGCGGCGCGGCCACCACCGCCCGCGTCAGCTCGCGCGCGGCGGGCAGGTACTCGCCGTCGAGGACGAGGCTCGCGCCGGAATCCACCAGCCCGCGCGCGCGCCAGGCGCTCACGCCGAGCGCGAGGCCCATCACCGTCGCGACCAGCGCAACGGCGGCGAGCAGGCGAGCGAACCAGGGTCTCGAGTGCATGTGCGGATCGTCCTCGTCGCCTTGACCGTAGCCGGTCGACGTGAGCCACCCGTGAGAGGGAGATGAGAAGTGGCTTAGGAGGCGGAGGGAATGACGAGCGTCAGGTTGCCGTGACAGGAGGGACAATCCACGCGGCGCCCCGCCACGAAGCGCCCGCCCGGCCGCAGCTCGTGGACGGCCCCGCAGCGTGGGCAGGTCCCGCGCAGCACGACCAGCCGCCGATCCTCGTGGGCGCGCTTCACCGCCATCACGATCCCGGCCACCGTGAAGGTCGGGACGAGCAGGAAGTGCGCGACCGGGATGAAGACGCTCACCGCCGCGAGCCCCCAGAACATGCCGAGCCCCCGCAGCACCCGCCCGAGGCGGGCGCCGGGGGCCTGCTCGACGACGGTCGCGGTCGCGGGGCGCGGCTCGTGACCGAACGCGGTCAGCTGGGCGACGGCCTGGATTTCGGTGGCCACCCGGCGCGCCTCAGGCGGCGGCCGACGGGCGAACCGCCATCGGCTCGACGAGCCGATGCTCGACCACCGACCAGGCGATGTTGCGCAGGAATGCGTCCAGATACCGCCCCCGCTCGGTCGCGCGGTAGTCGCGCATGAAGGCGTGCTCCCACACGTCCATGACGAGGAGCGGCTTGAAGCCGGCGGGTACCCCGTTCTGGTGCAGGCTGACCCAGTGATTGGTCAGCCGCCGGGTCATCGGGTCCTGGCACAGCATCACCCAGCCGACGCCCCGCATCCCGCCGATGGCCTGGAAGTCGGTACGCCACTGCTCGACGGAGCCGAACGACTCGGCCAGGGCGCGAGCGATCGGCGAGGTCGGATCGGGCTTGGCCCGCGCACCGCTCGACAGGTTGGAGAAGTAGTACTCGTGCAGGATCATGCCGTTGTACTCGAATCCCATGCGGCGGGTCAGCTCGGCGAACTCGGCGTCGCGGCCGGAGGCTCGGCCGTGGTCGCGCAGGCCCGCCAGCTCGGCGTTCAGCGCGTTGACCTGGCGCACGTAGCCCGAGTAGAGCGACAGATGCTCGGCGATCTGGTCGTCGGAGATCCCGTCCAGTCCCCGGAGCCCATCGAACCGCTGCTCGACATACGGCTTCTGCTTGGCTGGTGGCATCGTGGGTGCCCTCCCTGGGCCAACCCTAGCAGGGCCACATGAGAGACAGATGAGAGGCGGGTGAGAGCGGTCAGGCGGACGCCAGGGGCAAGCGGATGGTGAAGCGGCTCCCCGACCCCGGTCGCGACTCGACGGTGAGCGTCCCGCGGTGAGCCGTCACGATGGAGCGGGCGATCGCCAGCCCGAGCCCGGCGCCGCCGGTGTCGCGGCTGCGGGCCGCATCGAGGCGCACGAAGGGCTCGAACACGCGCTCGGCGTCGGCGGGATCGACGCCGATGCCGGTGTCCGAGACGGTCAGCGACGCGGTGCCGTCGTCCGCGACCAGACTCAGCTCGACCTTGCCGCCCCGGGGCGTGTACTTGACCCCGTTCTCGACCAGGTTCAACAGCGCGCGCCGCAGGGCGGTGGCGTCGCCCTGCACCACCGCCGGGGCGGCGCTCTCGATACGCACGCTCACCCCGGCGGCCTGGCCGAGCCGCGCGCCCGCGTCGAGGCCCTCGAGCAGGATGGGCTCGAGATCGACGCGCTCGCCCGCGGGCTCGGGCCCGGCCTGGGCGCGCGAGAACAGCAGCAGGTCCTCGGAGAGCCGGATGAGGCGCTCCACCTCCTCGAGGCTCGAGGTCAGCACCGCCCGGTACTCCCCGGGCGACCGGTCCCCGCGAAGCGCCACCTCGGTGGTGCCGCGGAGCGCGGCCAGCGGCGTTCGCAGCTCGTGCGCGGCGTCGGCCGCGAACCGGCGGCTCTGCGCGAACGCCTGCTCGAGCCGCGCGAGCATGTCGTTCATGGTCTCGGCCAGCCGGTCCAGCTCGTCGCCGGTGCGCGGCCGCTCCACCCGCTCGCTCAGGTCCTCGGCGCTGATGCGGCGCGCGGTGCGCGTCATGCGGTCGAGCGGGCGGAGCGCGACGCGGGCGATGATCGCGCCGCCGAGGGCGGCCAGCCCCACCCCGAGCGGGATCAGCACGGTCAGGGTGTCGACGTAGCGATCGAGCGTGGCGCGGGCCCGACGCAGCAGCATCCCGACCTGCACGATCTCCACCACCCGGCCGTCCCGGACGATCGGCATGGTGAGGACCCGCACCGGCTCGGCGCCCACGAGGCCGACCGTCTCGAAGGTGTTCTGCCCGCGCGCCGCCCGCGCGCGCGCGCCCGGCGAGAGCGGCAGCGCTCCCGCCCGCGGCGGCGCCGGCGCGGCCTGCGGCCGGCCCTCGGGATCCAGCAGCTGGAAGAACTTGTCGTAGAGCTCCGGCCCGAGCAGCTCCCGCAGCATCGCCTCCTGGTCGCGGGCGCCCCGCGCCTGCGCCCCGGTGTCCTTCACCACCTGGGCGACGGTCAGGAGCGAGGCGTCCAGATCCTGGAGGAGCCCGAAGCGCAGCCACGAGTAGGACAGCACGCTGATGGTCACGAGGATGGCCAGCAGCACGCCGCTGTACCAGAGGGTGAGCCGGGTGCGGATCGACAGTGACGGCCGCTTCACGGCTCGGCGCTCAGCGTGTAGCCGGCGCCGCGGACGGTCTGGAGCAGGCGCGGCTCGCCCTCCGCGTCGATCTTCCGGCGGAGGTAGCCGACGTACACGTCGATGATGTTGCTCTCCGGATCGAAATCCATGCCCCAGACGTGCTGGGTGATCATGGGGCGGCTCAGCACGCGGCCCGCGTTGCGCATGAAGTACTCGAGCAGGGCGTGCTCGCGCGCGGTCAAGGTGATGCGGCGGCGCCCGCGGCTCACCGCGCGGGTAGCCGGATCGAGGGTGAGCTCGCCGACGCGCAGCACCGGCTCGGCCCGGCCCCGGCTGCGGCGCAGCAGGGCCCGCACCCGGGCCAGGAACTCCTCGAAGGCGAACGGCTTGGCGAGATAGTCGTCGGCGCCCAGGTCGAGGCCGGTCACCTTGTCGGCCACCCCGTCGCGAGCGGTCAGCAGGAGCACCGGCGTCTGCACGCGGCTCTCGCGCAGCGTCTTCAGCACGTTGAAGCCGTCGCGCTTGGGCAGCATGACGTCGAGGACGACCAGGTCGTAGGACGGGCCCTCCGCGATGGCGTCGAGCGCGGCCGCGCCGTCCGCCGCCACCTCGACCGCGTGGCCCTCCTCGACCAGCCCCTGCCGGATGAACGAGGCGACCTTGCGCTCGTCTTCGACCACGAGGATCCGCATGTCCGGAGGTAGAATCCCACCCGGTGGAGGGCACCGCAAGCCGGGCCCGCCCCGGGAGACCACCCTGGGAGTGCGGGTGGTCCACTAGCTCCCACGACGTGCGATGGAGGACCGCATCGTGATCGATCTCTACAGCGACACCCTCACGAAGCCCACCCCGGACATGCGCCGCTTCATGTGCGAGGCCGAGGTGGGTGACGAGCAGAAGGGCGAGGACCCGACGGTCAACCGGCTGCAGGAGATGGTGGCCGAGCTGCTCGGCAAGGAGGCCGCGGTCTACCTGCCGTCCGGCACCATGTGCAACGAGATCGCGGTCAAGGTCCACACCCGTCCGGGCGACGAGGTGCTGGCCGACCGCACCTCGCACCTGATCCACTTCGAGGGCGGCGGCCCCGGTCTGCTCTCGGGCGTGCTCATGACCGGACTCGACGGCGAGCGCGGCGTCTTCACCGGTGCCCAGGTCCGCGCCGGCACGCACGCCCGCTCGCGCTACGCGCCGCCGACGCGGCTGGTCTCGATCGAGAACACGAGCAACCTGGGCGGCGGCCGGGTCTGGCCGCTCGCCGCGGTGGCCGACGTGAGCGCGGCCGCGAAGGCGCTCGGGCTCGCCACGCACATGGACGGGGCGCGGCTGCTGAATGCGGTGGTGGCGTCGGGGACGCCCGCCCGGGCCTACGCGGCCGCGGTGGACTCGGTGTGGATCGACTTCAGCAAGGGGCTCGGCGCTCCGGTCGGCGCCTGCCTCGCCGGGTCGCGGGCCTTCATCGAGGAGGCGTGGCGCTACAAGCAGGCCCTGGGGGGCGCGATGCGGCAGGCGGGCATCATCGCGGCGGGCGGCGTCTATGCCCTCCGGCATCACGTGGACCGCCTCGGCGAGGATCACGACAACGCCCGGGCGCTGGCCCGAGGCATCGCAGGGCTGCCCGGCATCGTGCTGGACCCGGCGCACGTCGAGACCAACATCGTGATCTTCGACGTGGCCCGCCCCGGGCTCACCGCGGCCGGCCTGGCCGAGCGGCTGATGGCGGCGGCGCAGGTGCGGCTGAGCGTGATGGGCGAGACCCGGCTGCGCGCGGTCACGCACCTGGACGTGTCGCGCAAGCAGATCGACACCGCGGTGGAGGCGTTCGCGCGCGTGCTCTCGGCCTGAGGGCCGCTTGACAGGGCCACGCTCCCCCGGCTAGCGTCCGATGGGATGAACCCCGGCGCGATCTCCCCCGAGCAGCTGGCGACGCTGCTGGAACAGCCCGCCCCGTACGCCCTGCTGGACGTGCGCGAGCGGGCCGCCTTCGAGCGCGGCCACATCTTCCGGGCCACGCCGCTGCCCCGTCGCCTCCTCGAGATGCGGCTGCCCACGCTGGTGACCGCCCCGGCCACCCTCATCGTGCTCTACGACGACTACGGCACCCTCTCCACGCTCGCCGCGACCACGCTGGCCGACCTGGGCTACAGCGAGGTGTTCGTCCTGACCGGGGGCCTCGAGGCGTGGCGGCGCGCGGGTCGGCCGGTGGTCCAGGGCCTCAACGTGCCGAGCAAGGTCTTCGGCGAGCACGTGCTGCACGAGCGCAAGACCCCCGAGATCAGCTGTCTGGAGCTCTCCGCGCAGATGGCCGAGGGCCGCGACATGGTCATCGTGGACACCCGCACGCCCGAGGAGTACCACCGGGGCTGCCTGCCCGGGGCCTGGAGCATGCCGGGCGGCGAGCTGGTGCTGCGCATCGGCGAGGTGGTGGAGCGGCCGGATCAGACCATCGTGGTGCATTGCGGCGGACGCACCCGCTCCTATCTGGGCGCAGAGTCGCTGCGGCGGATGGGCCTGCCGAACCCCATCGTGGCGGTGAAGAACGGCACCATGGGCTGGCAGCTCGACGGGCTCGAGCTCGAGCGGGGCGCCACCCGCTGGGCGCCCCGGCCGTCCGACAAGAGCCGGTCGCGCGCCCTCGACGTCGCGGTGCGGGTGGCCGCCGAGGACGGCACGCCGCTGGTCTCCCCGGACGCGGTGGCCGAGCGATGGGGGCGACGGGGCGAGGAGAACGTCGTCCTGCTCGACGTCCGCACCCGGGAGGAGTACGAGGCCGGCCACGTGCCGGGCGCGCAGTGGGCGCCGGGCGGTCAGGCGGTGCAGGCCACCGACGAGTACGTGGCGGTGCGGGCCGGATGGCTCGTCCTCATCTGCGACGGGCTCGGCCGGTCGATCATGACCGCGGGCTGGCTCAAGCGCATGGGGTTCCCGCACGTCGCGGTGATGGAGGGCGGCGTGATCGCCTGGCAGCGCTCCGGCCGACCACTCGAGACCGGCCAGCCGGACGCCCACCCGCCCGGCTATGCGGCGGCGTATCGCGTCGTGGATCGCATTCCCGCCGGACCGATCGGCGACGCCCTCGTGCTCAGCGTGGATCCCAGCGACGCCTACCTGCGCGGTCACGTGCCGGGCGCGCAGTGGATCGGCCGGGGCCGGCTCGAGCTGGCCATCGGGCGGGTCGCGCCCGACAAGGACCAGCCGATCGTGGTGACGTGCGCGGACGACGTGCAGTCGACGCTGGCCGCGGCGACCCTGCGGCGCATGGGCTACGCCAACGCCAGGGTGCTCGACGGTGGGCTCGCCGCCTGGACCGCGGCCGGTCTCCCGGTCGAGTCCGGGCCGGGGACGATGCTCGCCGAGGTGGACGACGTCGTGCAGAAGCCTTACGAGCGCGGGCGCGCGGCGATGGAGGCCTATCTGCGCTGGGAAGAGGCGCTGGATCCGCAGGGGGTCAGCCCGCACGCCCTGCTGCCGGAGAGCCGGCGCACGTGATCGACGCCCGCCTGCCCGACCCGCTGGTCTCGACCGAGTGGCTCGCCGCCTCCCTGGGTGCGCCCGATCTGAAGGTCGTGGACGCCACGTTCTACCTGCCACATCTGCGGCGCGACGCGCGCGCGGAGTTCGAGCAGGCGCACATCCCGGGCGCGGTGTTCTTCGACATCGACGCGGTGGCGGACCATTCGGTCTCGCTGCCCCACATGCTGCCCGACCCGGGTCTTTTCGCGGACGCGGTCGGCGCCCTCGGCATCGGGACAGGCGATCGCGTGGTGGTGTACGGCGGCAAGGGCCTCATCGCCTCCGCGCGGGTCTGGTGGAGCTTCCGGGTGTTCGGTCATGAGCGCGTGGCGGTGCTGGACGGCGGGCTCGGCAAGTGGCGGACGGAAGGGCGTCCGGTGGAGGCCGGCCCCGCTCGGCCGGCTCCGCGGCGATTCTCCGCGACCTACCACAAGGACCTGGTGGCCGATCTCTCCCGCATGCTCGCGGTGCTCGAGCGCCGGGACGCCCAGATCGTCGACGCGCGCTCGCACGGCCGCTTCGCCGCCACCGAGCCCGAGATCCGGCCCGGCTTGCGCGGTGGCCACATTCCCGGCAGCATGAACCTGCCCTACGGCGATCTGTTTCGCGCCGACGACGACGCGATGCGGCCGGTCGACGAGGTGCGGGACGCCTTCCGGCAGGCCGGGCTCGATCCGGAGCGGCCGGTGGTGGCGACGTGCGGATCCGGGGTCAGCGCCGCGGTCCTGGCGCTGGCGCTCTATCGCCTCGGACGGCGGGACGCGGCGGTCTACGACGGGTCGTGGACGGAGTGGGGCGGCCGCGCCGACACCCCGATCGTCACCTGACGCGAGGCACCCCGGGAGACATCGATGGCTGGCGAGACGTACACGCTCGAGCAATTCGTGGCGGACCTGGGCCGGATCACGGCCGACGCGACGGAGCCGGAGGCCATCACGCGGGCGATCGCGCCGCTGCTCGGCCGCCTCGTGAAGAATGCCGACGCGATCCCGGTCCCCTTCCGCGGCCGCGCGCCGGACGGCGGCCGCGGCCGCTTCATGCTCCACCGCGCGCCGCGGTTCAACGTGACCTCGGTGCTGTGGCGTCCCGGCGACCGCGCGGCCGCGCACAATCACGAGACGTGGGGTGTCATCGGCGTGGTGGACAACGAGATCGAGGAGACACGCTACCGGGTGCTGGACGGCCCCGCCGGCCGGGCCGCGCTGCAGGTGCAGAGCGTGACCCGCTGCGGCCCCGGCGCGGTCTCTCGCCTCGTGCCTCCCGACGACGAGGTGCACGCCATGCACAACCCGACCGCCCGGGACACGCTCGAGATCCACGTCTACGGGCGCGACCTCCACGGCCTGGCCCGGAAGACCTGGGCGCCCGACGGACGCGTCACCCCGCTGGTGAGCCCGAAATACCTCAACTGCTGATCCGCAACCGCCACCGTTCGACACAGGAGAAGACGACATGTCACTGAGACTCGGAGATACCGCTCCCGATTTCACCGCCGAGACCACCCAGGGCCCGGTGAAGTTCCACGACTGGATCGGCGACCAGTGGGCCGTGCTGTTCTCCCACCCGCGCGACTTCACGCCGGTGTGCACCACCGAGCTGGGGTACGTGGCGCGGCTGAAGAGCGACTTCGACAAGCGCGGCGTCAAGTGCATGGGGCTCTCGATCGATCCGGTCGACTCGCACCGGGGCTGGATGGCTGACATCAAGGAGACGCAGGGGCACGAGCCCAATTTCCCGATCGTGGCCGACCCGCAGCGCACGGTCGCCAACCTCTACGGCATGATGCACCCCGCGCACGACGAGGTGTACACCGTGCGCACCGTGTTCGTGATCGACCCGAAGAAGAAGATCCGGCTGATGATCACGTATCCGCAGACCACCGGCCGCAACTTCGACGAGATCCTGCGCGTGATCGACTCGCTCCAGCTCACCGACGGCTACCGGGTGGCCACCCCGGTCAACTGGAAGCAGGGCGACGACGTCATCATCGTGCCCGCGGTCACCGACGACGAGGCCAAGGCCAAGTTCCCGAAGGGCTGGAAGGCGCTCAAGCCCTACCTGCGCCTGACCCCGCAGCCGAACAAGTAGCGGCCCCCGCGCGGTGTCCGCGAAGTCCGGCGCCGACGCCCTCGTGATCGGAGCGGGGTGCGTCGGCGCCAACGTGGCCTACCGGCTGGCCGAGCGCGGCGCGACGGTCACCGTGCTGGACGCCACCGCGCCCGGCGCCGGCACGTCCGGGGCGAGCTTCGCCTGGACGAACTCGTTCAGCAAGACGCCGCGCGACTATCACGAGCTGAACGTCGCGAGCATGGAGGAGCACGCCGTCCTCGCCAAGGAGCTGGGCGGGGGCGGCTGGCTCCACCCGGATGGCGCGCTGGCCTGGGAGGAAGACGCAACCGGCCTCGCGCGCCTCGCCCAGGCGGTGGACCGGCTCACCGGATGGGGCTATCCGGTGGAGCGCATCTCGCCGCGACAGGCGCGTGAGATCGAGCCGGACCTGCACATCGCCCCCGCCGTCGGGCACGTGATCTGGACACCCGCCGAGGGCTACGTCGAGGTCGTCCCGTTCGTCGCGGCGCTCCTCGCCGAGGCCCGGCGCCGCGGCGCGCGCGTCCTGCCCGGCCATCCCGTCACCGACGTCGTGATCGAAGGCTCGCGGGTGCGCGGCGTGCGCACCGCGGGCGGCGAGCGCTTCGCGGCCGACTCGGTGGTGGACTGCGCGGGCATCGCGGCCGGCGAGGTGGCGGCCCTGGCCGGCGTGGCCCTGCCGCTCGACCGCGTGCCGGGCCGGCTGATCTACACCGCCCCGGTGGCCACAACGCTGCGGCGCCCGGTCCACGCGCCCGGCTGCCACTTCCGCCCCGATGGCGGCGGGCGCATCGTGCTGGCCGAGGGCGCGCACGATCAGACGTGGCGCGAGGGCGGTGAGCCATGGCCGCCCGAGCGGTCCCTCGCGGTGGTGGCCGCGCATCTGCCGGCCCTGGCCGGGGCGCGCGTCGAGGCCGTCCGCGTCGGCGTCCGGCCGATGCCGCGCGACGAGCGGCCGATGGTAGGCGCCCTGCCCGGCGTCGACGGCTTCTACGTCGTGGTCTCGCACAGCGGCGTCACGCTCGGGCCGCTGTGGGGCCGCGTGGCCGCCGCCGAGATCCTGGACGGCGCGCTCGATCCGCGCCTGGCCCCGTACCGCCCCGCCCGGTTCCCGTAGACCCACCGGTGGCGGACCGGCCATCCGCGGTCCCCGTTCCCGCTCGGGCCCCCGCCGGCCGCGCGGGCCCCGCCGCGCCGGCATCCGGCGACGTGAGCGTGCGAGCCCGGCTCGACGCGGCCTTCGCGCAGGAGGAGCGTCGGGGGCTCATGCTGGCCGCGGCCACCCGGTCGGTCGCGGTGGTGATCATCATCGGCTGGCTCGCGCTGGCCAATCCGCTGCGCGGCCTCGCGCTGGCCTGGGTGCTCGGCACCGCCGCGTTTTTCCTGGTCACCGGCCTGGTCCAGCTCGGGCTGTACGCGCGCCGGATGGCGCCGCCGATCACCCCGTACGCGTTCATGCTGCTGGATGCGCTCGCGCTGGCCGCGGTGCTGCTGGTCCCCAACCCGTTCGACCCCGCCGCGCCGCCGCTGGCCCTGCCGCTGCGCTGGGCCGCGTTCATGTACTTCTTCCTGCTGCTGATGCAGGCCGCCTTCTCGTTCCGGCCGGCCCTGGTCGCGTGGACCGGGCTGTGCGGGGCCGGGGCCTGGACCGTCGGGTTCCTCTGGATCGCGACGCGACCCGAGACGCTGGTCGACCCGCCGAGCGCGACGGTCCCGCTCTCGCGGTACCTCGATCCGAACTACGCCTCGGTCCTGAAGTTCGAGAACGAGGTCGTGGCGTTCCTCCTGGTGAGCGCGGGGCTGGCGCTGCTCGTCCGCCGCTCGCGCGCGCTGGTCGCCGAGCGCCTCGACGCCGAGCGCACCCGCGGCAACCTCGCCCGCTACTTCTCGCCCAAGGTGGTGGAGACGCTGGCCGAGCGCGACGAGCCGCTGGGCCGGGTGCGGCGGCAGTCGGTCGGCGTGCTCTTCGCGGACCTGGTCGGCTTCACCACCATGGCCGAGGAGATGACCCCGGAGGAGGTCATGACCCTGCTGCGCGACTTCCACGGGCGGATGGAAGAGGAGGTCTTCCGCCACGGCGGCTGCCTCGAGAAGTTCATCGGCGACGCGCTGCTGGCCACCTTCGGGGTGCCGGACGCGGGGCCGCGCGACGCCACCGACACCCTGGCCTGCGCCCGCGGCATGCGCGATGCGCTCGACGCCTGGAACCGCGAGCGGACCGCGGCCGGGCGGCCCGCGCTGCGCATGGGCCTCGGCCTGCACTACGGGCCGGTGGTGGCGGGCGACATCGGCAGCCGCCGCAGCATGGCCTTCGCCACGGTCGGCGACACCACCAACGTGACGAGCCGGCTGCAGGCCCTCACGCGCGAGCTGGGCGCCTCCATCGTGGCCAGCGAGGCGCTCGTCGCGGCGGTCCGCCGGGAGGGCGCCGAGCCCGGCCTGCTCACCGGGCTGAGCGCGCGGGGACCGCAGGCGCTGCGCGGGCGCGACACCCCGATCGATCTCTGGACGGAATAGGCGATCGCCGGCCCCGGCGAGCCCGCGGTTTGACCGGCCCCCCACGATCTGGCAGAATCCCGCGATGGCGCCGGCCCGTCCTCCCGACAATCGATCCCGTGTCGACACCGATCCACAAAGGAGATCCTGGATGAGAACGCTTCTCGCCCTCGTGCTCGTCGCGGTGGTCGCGGTGTCGACGGTGGACGCGCAGACGCCGGCGCCGGTGAACCTCGCCTTGGCGACCCTCGACACCGGCAGCGCCTGGTACGTCTACGGCGCCACCATCGCCGAATTGCTGCGCAAGACCCTGCCGCCCGGCTCCAACATCGACGTCAAGCCGCGCGCGGGCGGGGTCGGCAACCCGCGACTGGTGGCCAAGAACGAGACGCCGCTCGGCCTGTCCTTCACGGTGACGAATCGCTGGGCCCACGACGGCAAGGAGGCGTATACCGAGAAGCTCGAGAACCTCCGCGCGCTGGTCGGCGGCTTCGACACCTACTATCTGGTCGCGATGGCCACCAAGAAGCTCGGCATCAGCTCGGTGCGCGAGATCCGGGACAAGAAGCTGCCGGTGCGCGTCTACACCCAGCCGGTGGGCGCGCTCGGCGAGTTCGCGGGCCGCCAGCTGCTGCGGGCCGCCGGGCTCGGCTACAACGAGATCCGGGGCTTCGGCGGATCGACCCAGCACGTCGGCTACAACGTCATCATCGACGCCTTCAAGGACGGCCGCGCCGACATCCTGTTCGCGGTGGTCACCCCCAAGCATCCATCGGTGAGCGAGATCGTGTCCTCCGTGGACGTGGAGTTCCTCGGCCTCGACCCCGAGACCACGAAGGCACTGCTGCCGCTCGGCTACACCGCGGCGACCATGCCGCCCGAGACCTTCAAGGGCCAGTCGAAGCCGGTGACCACCGTGGGCTTCCCCACCGTGCTGATCACCAACACGGACCTCCCCGAGCCGATCGCCTACACCGTGACGAAGACGGTGCTCGAGAACAAGGACGCGCTGGTGCGCGGCCACGGCGGGCTCGCCGCGTTCAACCCGCAGACCGCGTGGCAGCCCGACCGGGTCGGCATTCCGCTCCATCCCGGTGCCGAGCGGGCGTACCGCGAGAAGGGGTGGATGAAATAGCCGGCGGGCTGGTCCTCGTCGGCGGGCGCATCCTGACCCTCGACCCGCGGCGCCCGGTGGTCGAGGCGCTCGCCGTCGCGGGCGGCCGCGTGCTGGCCGCGGGCTCGCGCGCCGAGATCCTGCGCCGGCGCGACCGCCACAGCCGCGTCATCGAGCTGCGCGGGGCGACCGTGATCCCCGGGCTGGTCGACGCCCACGCCCATCTCGACCGCGAGGGCCTCAAGGCGATCTACCCCTCGCTCGCGCGCTGCCGCTCGATCGCCGACATCCAGCGCCTCATCCGCGCGCAGGCGGCCCGGCGAAGGCCCGGCGAGTGGATCGTCACGATGCCGGTCGGCGCCCCGCCCTTCTACCAGGGGATGCCCGAGGGCCTCGCCGAGAAGCGCTGGCCCACCCGCGTCGATCTCGACGCGGCCGCGCCCGACCACCCCGTCTACATCCGCGGCATCTGGGGCTACTGGAACCGGCCGCCGGTGCATTCGATCGCCAACAGCCGCGCGCTGGCGCTGGCCGGCGTCGGCCGCGGCACCGTGCCACCGCCCGGCGTGGAGATCGTCCGGGACGCGGCCGGCGAGCCCACCGGCCTGTTCGTGGAGCACAACCTGATCCAGGTGCTCGAGCTCACCCTCATGCGCGCGGCGCCGCGCTTCACGCCGGCCGACCGCGTGCGGGCGCTCCGCGTCTCGCAGCAGCGCTACGCGGCCCGCGGGGTCACCGCGGTGTACGAGGGTCACGGCATCGCGCCCGAGGTGCTGGCCGCCTATCGCGAGAGCCACGCGCGCGGCGAGATCCGGCTGCGCTGCAGCCTCGCGGTCAGCCCGACGTGGGAGGCGGACGAGGCGCCGCGCGCGATCCCGCCGCTGGCCGCGTGGGCCGGCGGGCGCGGGCTCGGAGACGACCGGCTGCGGGTCGGCGGCATCTGCCTGCACTACGGCGGCGACGCCGCGGTCGCCCGCCTCCTGCACGAGGCGCAGCCCTACACCGGCTGGGCCGGCTTCGTGGAGAGCGCCAACGATCCCGCCGCGTACCTGGAGCAGGCGGAGACGGCCGCGCGCCACGGCCTGCGCGTCAACACGCTGGTGACGCGCTGCCTGCCCGAGGTGCTCGACGCGTGGGAGACGGTGGCGCAGCGCCATCCGATCCGGGATCTGCGCTGGGTGCTGGTGCATCTCAACGCGGCGACGCCCGAGCAGCTCGCGCGCATCCGGCGGCTCGGCGCGGTGGCGACGACCAATCCCATCTCCTACCTCTACCGCTCCGCCTCCGACGAGGTGGCGCGGCTCGGCGGCGCGGCCGATCAGCTGCTGCCGCATCGGAGCCTCGCCCGGCATCGCATCCCGTTCGGCCTCGCCACCGACAACAAGCCGGCCGATCCGTGGGTGGCCTTCGCGGCGGTGGTGGCGCGGCGGGACATGCGCACCGGCACGGTGGTGGGCGAGCGTGAGCGGCTGACGCGCCTGCAGGCGCTCACCGCGCTGACCCAGGGGGGCGCGTGGGTCACCTTCGCCGAGCGCGAGCGCGGCCGGCTGGCCCCCGGCTGGACGGCCGACCTGACGATGCTCGAGCACGACCCGCTGACCGCGCCGCTCGAAGCGCTGGTCGGCCAGACCGCGCGGCTCACCCTGGTCGGCGGCGAGATCGTCCACCGTGCCTGACCTGCGCGCGCCGCGGACGTGGCTGGCGATCGCGTGGTCGATCTTCCAGCTCTACACCGCCTGGGCCGGCCTCTACGACCTGCTGATCCAGCTGCCCGTGCACGTGGCCTTCGCCATTGCGCTCGGCTTTCTGACCGAGCCGATGCCGGACTCGCCGGAGGCGGCGGCCCGGCTGGCCGGGCGGCGCCGGCGTCGCTGGCTCGATGCGATCCCGGCCGGGCTCGCGCTGCTCTGCGCCGCCTACTTCGTCTGGCAGAACGAGCGCCTCGCCAGTCGGATGGCGCTGGTCGATGATCCCGAGCGGTGGGACGTCGTGGTCGGCCTGCTCTTCACCGTGCTGCTGCTCGAGGCCGCGCGCCGCCACATCGGCCCGGCCCTGGTGGTGCTGGCGCTGGCCTTCGTGGCCTACGCCTTCGTCGGCCCCTGGCTGCCCGGCTTCCTGGGCCACGGCGGCGAGACGTTCCTGAAGCTGGTGGACCAGCAGACGCTCACCACGCAGGGGATCTTCGGGATCCCCGCGCTGGTGTCGGCCACCTTCATCTTCCTGTTCGTGGTCTTCGGCAGCGTGATGGCCCACGGGGGGCTCTTGCGCTTCTTCACCGACGGCGCCCTCGCGGTGGCCGGGGCCAGCCGCGGCGGGGCCGGCAAGGTGGCGGTGATCTCCAGCGGGCTCTTCGGCATGGTCAACGGCAGCGCGATCGCCAATGCGGTCACCACCGGCGCCTTCACGATCCCGCTCATGAAGCGCGCCGGCTACCGGCCGGAGTTCGCGGCCGGCGTCGAGGCGTGCGCCTCGATGGGCGGCCAGCTCATCCCGCCCGTGATGGGCGCGGCTGCCTTCATCATGGCCGAGACGCTGCAGGTGCCCTACGCCTCGATCGCGGTGGCCGCCGCGATCCCGGGCGTGCTGTACTTCGTGGCGGTGGCGGTGATGGTGCACTTCGAGGCGGCGCGGCGCGGCCTGCCGGTGCTCGACCGCAACGCGCTGCCGCGCCTGGGCGTGGTCGTGCGACGCGACTTCCACCTCCTCGGCGGCCCGGCCGTGCTGGTGTACTTCCTGGTCGACGGCCGCTCGCCGCTCTTCGCGGGCTTCTGGGGGCTGATCGCGGCCTTCGCGCTGTCGTGGCTGCGGCGCGACACCCGCATCGGCCCCGCCCGCGCGCTGGCGCTCCTCCACGACAGCGCGCAGGCCGCGATGCCGGTGGCCCTGGCCTGCGCGACGGTGGGCATCGTGGTCGGCGTGGTGAGCACGACCGGGCTCGGGCTCAAGCTCGCCACCGGGATCGTCGGCCTGGCCGGGGGCAGCCTGCTGCTCACACTGATCCTCACGATGTTCGCCGCGCTCGTGCTCGGCACCGGGCTGCCGACCTCGGCGACCTACATCATCACCTCGATCATGGCCGCCCCGGCGCTCGTCCAGCTCGGCGTCCCCACGCTGGTCGCCCACATGTTCGTCTTCTACTTCGGGATCCTGGCCGACCTGACCCCGCCCACCGCCATCTCCACCTACGCGACGTCGTCCATCGCGGGATCCGACGTGTGGAAGACGCAGTGGGCCGGCATGATGCTGGCACTCTCGGGT